>JGI24158J21664_10000007_pt1 | contig 85248 bp, 60 predicted proteins | sample Ectturendosymbi3_FD_21664 | JGI IMG/M metagenome (IMG submission 21664) | reverse complement strand
TGGTTTAGATAAAATACTCGGCTAGCTGCTGTCAGAAACTAGTAACGAAATAACTAAGTAGCCTTCTTTCAGGCCTGCAACCAGGCAGGGCAACTGGGCAATTGACCTCTGAACTTTTCAAAAACATGTTTAGTTGTTAAGTACCACCACAAGTTATCAATACCCCCCAAAAAATATCAGCTGGTGGCTGACTGATTTGACCACAAGGAAGTTCATTTCTAATGTCAATAAATTGTTTGGACATAAGATAGAACGGGACTAGATTATAAAAAATACTCGGCATCCCCATGCGAGTTTGACCCAGGGGTGGATCCAGCCAGTAAGTTTAGGGCGGACGATTTGAGTAATATTTGCCAGTCAAGTCTTATTACGGGTTCACTACTGTAAGACAGATGAAGTATACTTCACAACTTTGCTGTGCCAAAACAGTGGATGACAAAATGGCCTTATTTCGCGAATGCTGTTTTCCGACTTGTAAAAAATCATGGTGAAAAAAGCCACTTTTGTAGGTTTTAGGGGGGCGATTGGGGCAATCGTCTCCCTCTGGATCCGCCACTGGTTTGACATCAGTGTTTAAGGCAGGCCTGCACAACATACGGCCCGCGAGAGCTTTCTCAATTGCAGAAAATGTTGCAATTCTCGAACTCGAAAAAAGAATTGTTCTATAATTTATTCTGTACTACAACGAAATCTCTACATCGAAGTGAAAGAGACTTTTGCGGACCACGGCAAATTTATGTTGATTATTTGGCCCTTCGAGCTTTCTGAGTTGTGCAGGTCTGGTTTAGGGTGTCGTAAAGCCTGGCTCCCGATTCTTTCCTGCTGTGGAGTATCGCTGACTGTCCGAGTTTTTCGCTTGGTAGTGCACTTGGGAATTGTCGGATGGAGTGGGCAAGATAGAACTTAACATGGTTTTTATGGGCACCAGAGCAGAAGTGCTAGATCAGCTATGTCCGAAATTGCTTACTGAACCAAAAATTATGTCACTATCTTAATGAGGACCGCACATTGAATGACTCACGTTGATCTTGGCAAACTAAATTTAGTTCTAGTGGAAGCGTTTGAATCCTAACTTCCATGCTAACGACTGTTTGACACCTGTAACGACTCCGCAAGTATGATTTCATAGGCAAGTTTAGGGCCAATGGAACAAGGGTAGAAATCAGAAAACTCGAAAAAGTTTTGCATCAAGGTGCAGTAGAGTAATGGACATACGGAAATCTCCCAGCACGCAGCACAGACGTGATAAAGTGACCACCTGCATCAAAAACGTCAAAATGTAAGATTATCAATGAGGACAGGNTGGCAGTACGTAGGCAACTTACAATACAGCGAAAACCTAAACTCGCATGTGACCCGCGTGTTGGACATAGCTGTGCTAGATGCCTGTGGGGATTGCAGGCGCGGTTTTGAGTGATACCTTGCGATGTCCAGAAATTGGATACAGGAGAGCGGACAGTTTAATTTTGCTGGTGAAGATACGACGCGTCAGGCTTCATAAGAACAAAGCGTCTGCCTTGAAACGACTTTACATGGGCGAGATTTCAATTTCTTTGTGATTGGGGTGGTTACTCAGAATATTGTAGAGCCCAGCACGGGATGGGTTCATTCGGGCGACTTGCAAGTACCTGCACGTGCGTGGCATGTGTGCGGAAGCACAAACAAATTCGCAAAAAGGCGAGATCGTTGAAATACGCGCAACTTAGTGTAATTTTACACTCACTGAGGGCAGTGGCANTTCGCAAACGTGACGCAGGATTTTGAGTGTGACGTTGCTGAATTTTTTAGTGTGTTGCAGTTGGTTCTCTTGGTTTTCCAAGCGATTGCCACGGTGTGTTTATCTTGAAGTTATAAGTGTTAGAAGGAAAGGACACAGCTGAGAGACACGTTTGTCGTTTGATTGTGGCAACTACAATAGGAAAATGCCACGCCATCAGAAATACTAACCGTGCTGGCCTTCAGCAGATTCACAACTATAATTTTCAGCTACAGTCAGTTACTCAACTTTGTGTGTTCGCTGTATTCCTACTTTTCCACCGGCACTACTGCGTTGCAGGATACAAAAAGACATTCTTGGCGATTTGACGCGAGAAATTCTGGCTGATATGGGAATCAAGGTCATGGGAGATGTCATTGCAATACTGAAACAAGCTAAAGTTGTTTCGGAACAGGTGGTACTGGTTTGTAGTTCCAAAGCTGTTTTGTTCAACAACGCAGTTTCATGAAAGCGTTTCAGGAAAAGTTAAGTTGGCCCTCGTTTGCGAATTTTGAACTGTGTTTCAACGCCTTATGTCAGCAGTCCCGGCCAGCTTCCTGAGAAGTTTAATGTGTCTGTGGCTATGGTTTCGTAAGTTTTGCGTGGCTGAATGTCAAAAGATTTAATTACCAAACTATTTCGAAAATGCCTGTTCGGTATGAAACAAACAGCACTAGCTGACCTTTCGGAGAATTGCTTGACAGCCTTGTGCTGTTTAAAGCGACAACCGCCGTCTGCCCACGCCCTGTCGCGCTCACGTAACGATCCAAGGCATTAAACAAGCTGATGCGATCATATCAGATGTGATCATCTACAAGCTTGTTGCCAAATGAGTGCGGTTTTGTTTAGAGCGCGTAGCAATCGCTCCAATTTAACCGTTGAGAAAAAACAGCATAGTACTTGAGCTGTGCCAAGATTGTTTTGAAACTATGGAAAACACTCCATTGGTTTAAGGCGCCTATTTGCTATCACGGGCCGCATAAATCGTGGGTTATCGCTGGCGGGCCGCAAATAGCAATTGATTTTATCCTAAAATTCTACCTTTATCTTAACTGCGAGGGATAGAGGCTTTTGATGACAATCAAGTGATAGAGGCTTCTGGCCTATGCAGTCTAAGTGCCTACTTATCATGGAGCTTCGTTTTGACGCGACCTTGTACTATGAATTGGGTAACGAAGATTCTGATGCGGCCATATTTTTTATTGATCGCATGCAATGTGACAGATTTAATAACGACAGTTGGCGACCATATCAAATGTTCACGCGGGCCGCAGGTTCCCCATCTCTGGTTTAAGGTTAGGAAAAGAGGCGTTGAAAATAGTTGGCGAAGTACAGCAGTACAACGAATGCGAAAGTTTTGAAGTCGCTGTACTGTATTTGTTTGTGAAAAGGATAGATCCTCTTACAGCGTGCACCGAATTCCTGTTTGTTTTCGGTCATAAACCGATTTTTTTTGAAATGAAAATGACCGAAAAAATTAAGTCAATTCAGTCATAATCTCCATGAAGGTAGGTTAGTGAATACTGTTACGGCAAGGTTTGTTACTTAAACGCGACTAATGACCGAAATGTTTCAGCAAAAAAACAGCCGAATACCATTGGCGAAAATTAACATTTAAGCGATTTTTCGTTGAGCTCGCAACATGATTGCTCCATTCATCAGAGTTTCATTAACTTCTAACGCGTTTCATCTTTTTTGTCAGTTGCATCGTGAAAAGACCTCCAAATTGATCGGTGCAAAAGATGCCAACAGCTCTCCAAAGCCCGGCACACGTATGTACTTGTGTGTACAATGTATGCGTGGTACGGATTTCGGACCACCTGTTGTTGTTTTAACATACTGTATATTACAAAATCAAAAGTGGCTCACCATGTAACCCAGGCGTTCTTAGTCTGGGATCCATGAACCCATCAGAGGTCTGTGAATGTGTTTGAGGGGTCCGTAAACCAAAATCCAATCAAGAAAATCCGGTAGTTTTTATCCGCCCATTTGGGACATTATTCAACCTAATCCCACTACAACTGCAGACCAACTAGAAACTCCAGTAGCAGCTGCTGCCTTTTAGTCCACACTGTTTGCGGAATTTTCTGTAAAACTTTGCATATTCATTGACGTCAACGAAAGACTTCTATATTTCGTTTGTGTTAAGTCGCATATTGTTTTATTTATTGTTTACAAGTGTTCGGGGGTCCGCAAAAATATATATATGATTTGGGGGTCCATGAGATGAAAAAGTTTGAGAAACACTGATATTATAAGACATTTTAAAAGTTGGCCTGCGAATTTATGCGATTTTAAGCAACAGTCAGCAATACGGAGAACTCAACAACGCGTTTAACGCTTGTGTCTGCACATTGCGGGCAACAAGTCACGGTCGTAATTCATGCTGGGTTTTACCTGAACACAACGTTTTGCAATAAAGTTTCGTTTCACGCTGTCTTTGTCAAAGAATAGCGACCGGTGTCAAGCGAAATTTCTGACCTGTTATTGTTTTTCAGTTATTTAGCTTCTCAGAATAAAGAAGTCTGGCAATTAGTTTATTCATGTGTGTTGTGTAAATTAAAATATTTTGGTTAGATGTCAGGAACCCACAACAAGCTATAGCACGTGAATAATTTTGACAATTGAAAATTTTCGGATTTACTCCTTGATCTCAGTTATTTTTATTTTTCTCACCCAAACCCTAACCCGACATACTTACCTAAACACGAATTCCTAAGCCCTAATAATCACTTTTATCGGCGTATTTTGTATGTAGAATATTACACTGTGCATGCGTACATGGTGCGAAGTCAGAAATTTTGCTTGACACCGGGAATGGGAAGTTCTCGTCTATGATTTTAAGGTTACAAATGTTTACTGAAGCAGCCGCTTATGGTTATTTGACTAATTCCACGGGGCCTTACAAAGTAAATCAACTAATCACTTCCGGAGTCGTTTATCCGTTTATGTCAAGAGTGGGCAATTAATTTGGCTCGGGGATCACTCCGAGAAGACCGCGGTTAGCGGAGGGGCGTACCTTCTAATCATCAGAAGAATCTAATGGAAGTAGAAGCAAGTCTATGTTCCAGTTTGAGGCTAAGTTGGAGGAACTCTCAGATTTGATGGTTTTACCTAAATACTTCCGCGGGCCACTCATTGCCAACCCCTGGTCTATGTGAACAATATGCAGTGTCAGAATACCATATACGGCAAAATGCTTGTTGAACTACATGGAAACAAACTGCGAAAACGAAATAATTCGCAAGATTTACACAAATCTTCGTTGATGCCCCGTGTACAATTACATTTGCTCTGATTCCTTAACATTTCACAGCTTTCATTTTCTCGCAGCGGCTTCTCGAATGATAACACACACAATAAACAGCAAAATGTCGCCTGCCAAGTCATCGCAATCGCCAGCGAAGCCGGGTGAGTCGCGACTTCGGATTTTCTGTTATCCTCAATTTCACGACGGCGCGAAGATCGCTTTCGTGCCGTGTGCCTTCGTCACGGTTGACCTTGTGCGGTCAAAAAGTGTTTATTGATCTGGACTGCGGCTCGTTGTTGCGACCTGGCAAAAATGTTTAAACTGGCATTTGCTGGTATAGAACGACATACATGAGGTTCACCCACCTGTGAACTACGCAGTAGCGTTAGCAGCTCCTGCCAAAATGATAATGTTCACCGTGGTGGCGTTAACAAGCAAAAAGTGTGACCGCAAGGCCAAGGACGCCGTAGAATGGGAATATTGTCCCCCTGCCCTTTCAAAGAGGGGCGGAGATGCCTTTTCATAAAAACAACACAGGCTATATCATAGTTTATCAAGATCGACTTAATTGCAGCTATTCAAGTACCCAGAAAGTTCAGAGCGGTTTTCTAGGCTGTAGTTTATTTTTTTTAGGTTAACATTGTTGATAAACACAAACAAACATAATTGGTAACGATTTTTTGTTACAAGTTCGCATTGCCCACACGTCCTTTGCTACACCCCGCTGCTCTGGCGTCCCTGCGCATGGCAATGCTCTAGAAAATCAACGTGGTGTGAATACCCATTAGCAAAATAATGCAATATTAGCATGCACGCTTGTTTTCGGTCTGTGAATGTTTTTGACTTCGTTGGTTCAAGTTTTTACAAGCACTTCGGCTTCTACAGTGCGTGCGGTTGCAGTTTTGATTCGGTGGTGCGCGAGCGTGCCAAAAGAATTTCAATCTTGTTAAATTTGGTTACACACGCTGGGCGACAAAAAAGTCAAGTCGTGGAAGTAAATTTGAAGCGTTGAGAATATTTAGCACTTCAGTATAATATTTTTTTCTGCCATGAGCCGTCGTTGGTTTTAATTATTTTTAGAGGCATGTTCTTGCATGTAGTGTTTCTTTCGCAGCTGAAACGCCCGTTACGAAGTCTGTTTTTTCACGTCTGGGACAAGACACCCCTTCCTCCACTAAACAAGCAACAACCGGCGTTTTTAGGCGCCTCGGCGACCCTGTCGTTTCATCTACTGACAAGGTAGGCGAGCTGGCCTATCAGGGAGTTCTCAAAAAGACACCGTCGCCAGACATGCGCGTGACCAGCAGCACGCCTCCGCCGAAGACTAAGAAGCGCGTCAGCGTGATGGACCGACTGGGCCCGGCCAAAACGGCCAAGGTCGACGGCGAGCAGGCCGAACCTTCCCAAAAGATTCGAGGAAAAGCCAAAACGGTCGTTCTCAAGTCCGCCGTCGACCGGAAAGCGCAGGAGCAAAGTGTGCTCCGGCGTTTGGGCAACAAGAGGAAGGAGGGCGCGAACGATTCGCCCGAGAGCGAGGAGGAAGCCCCACCGCGACCGGCGGCAAAACCGAAAACCGTCACCGTGAAAGTACGAGCATCGTCCCTGACGGAATCCGCGCTTTTGAAAAAAGCCAAGCAGCAGCTGGTCGTTAAAAAACTTCGCTCCACTCCGCCTTTATCCGAGCGCCGCCTGAAGCGCACCCCTGTGTTGGACCGTCTCGGCGGTAAACGAAGCGCCCCCACCACTGCTTCCAGCTCCACGATCCCCGCCTCGCGCCCTAAGGTAAAGATAAATAGAAATCCTCATAACACACCGGACATCTCGGGATATACCCACGTTAAGACGACGAAATCCGTGCGCTTGCGGCTCAAGGCACCCCTGGCCAATAAACACCGGCCCATTTCCAGCAACAAGGTTTCAAGCACAACGTCTGCTGGGATTTTCAAGGGCGGAGCGGGCGCTTCCTCAAGTGTGTTTAAGCGCCTGGGACACTAGTCGTGCTTGCCAATCTTCGCTCTCATCGGCGGTTGGCTTTCCCGCATAGCGCATCGGCGGTTATGGTGTTCCGTCTCGTGAAGGTTAAAGTAGAATGTTAAATACGTGTTTTACGTTGATGTTGGTTTGTTTGAAAAAGCCCGGCTGCTGTTTGTCTACTTCAGAGAGTCGGTTGCCGCACCACTTTAAGATACTTGATTCGAAATCTCGTTAACCTGCATGTTGCTTGTATGTCCTGACAAGCTGTGCTTTCATGCGCATGTATTTGCACATAGGCGTTTGTTTTTGGCGACTTTTCAATCCTGCGAATGCGAAAAGGCAATAATAATAAAACACGAGTTCGATCACGTCGCTGTTGAAGCAGTTCCAGGTAAGGAATTCCGAAGGAACCACCGATTCTGCGCAACAGGTAAACACCTGGAGATAAAAACCTGTCAATGTACTGCTTTGTAACCGCTTCGAGCCCTCCTCCCTCGTTAGCGGTGCGTCGTCCTCGATTATCAAAACGAGCGGATGGTCGGTGGTGCGTCACGTCACGTGCCTTCTTGCTTTCTCGCTGCGTTTTCCACCCGCTTGCGCTCTTGCGCTTGCCTCAGCCGCATCAGCACTGTGCTTTCGAAGTCGCCGCTTGATGCCGACGACGCTGTGCCACCCCCGCATGGTGGCTCTCGCGATCCGGCGGAAGGGAAAAGGGACGCGACCGGCTCCTTGACCTGCGTACATAAGTTTAGTGTTGTTATACAAAGCATGCAAAAAAGAAAAAATATGAGACACTTCTTAGAGCTCTTTAATCGTTAAAACCGCTCTGACATGACATGGAAGCGGTTCCCATTGTCGCGAACTTAAAATTATGCTCTCATTGGTCAGAGAACGGTGTCTCCACGTTACTGGTATAACATGAAAACTGGCCAATCCACATGTAATGTTGTTTATGTTTCGATGATTGTTCACGTACATGTCTCTAATACTACAAAATCTTTGTTTGCCCTCAAAATGCGCGCACACGCCAAATTATCTGCCACTACATCGATCATTCTTCAGCATAAACACAAAGAAGGTCACGGAACACACATTTCCCTCATACTTGGGGAATGCTTCGAGCAATTGAAAATTTGCAAAGACTCAGTAGAAAGCATGCTAGCAGCTTGTGATGCTTGCTTGACGCCTCGGGGTAAATAAGCCAGACATATAAGTACTATTTTCTTGTTGATGGTTTCCTGCGCCGATTGCCTCAGAGACATTGGATTGAGGCAAAATAAGAACTTCCAAGCAAAAAAATCGTCCGAGAGTAATTTTCTTAGTTTTGTGCAAAAGGCATCCCCACGGTAGAAATCGCATAAGCCATCAAAATCCAAGCTTAAAGGCACAAAAATCTCCGAGGGTCGATCTCGCGCGGTGGGTCGCAACGTGCGCAGCCACACTACAAACAACGTCACATTCTCGGGATACAGAGCAGCCAGCCTCGATTAAGACGAACCGCGAGAAGGCAATACTTGTAATGCAGGAACTGCGACTTCATTCACCAAGGCCTACTACTATTGGTACAAAAGAATAATGTGCCCTTCGGGGGGTGCAGGATGAAAGGCCAGCCAACCTCCTGTATAACATTTTGTCAGAAACGGACAGAAAATTTCCGACGCAGGGCAGTTTATTTTAGCGGCCAAGCGATGGTACGGCGGCAATGCTGTTGTTGAACTGCTTTAACGGGTTTTCTCGACTTGCTTTGCGCGGTTAAGAAAATATTTACGAAAATGACGAACAACGCGAGTATCGAATTTGGAGAACACCAAATAATGACGACAAACCACTGCAGCAGAGCACGTGAATATTTTGTTGCTGCTGGTTGTCGTGCAGCGTCAGTCAGCTTCATCAACGGTGGCAGTGAAACTACCATGTCCTTTCAATGTGGAACAATCTTAATCCACCTGTCCATCAACCACAGTCAACGCCCACATCCCCCGACGCAGAAAAGTAACACCGCAGATATTGCACCTCACGTTCCCGCAGCGGCAATAGAACTGCCAGGCAGTGTAAGGAAAGGCTACGCTGCACAATTTCACTTTGCTGTCATTGCTAACTTACGTGCGACACGACGTCGAGATAAGATCCTCTATAAGTCGCGCTGAAAACAATTACAAGCCTCCGCACGCACGACTCGATCCACTAAAGAGCAGGCGAACGAATTCCCAGCGTGCCACACTTTATTGAAATTTTTCAACGACCTCTTTTCGCGCAAAGGGGTTAACGAAAAAAGAGAGGTTACTACGGGTCAATTCAAAGTTCACCGTAACCTTATTTTCGCTGTTGCCTCTCACTGATAATGTTTTCTTGCGCCTAAAATGCCTCCTCTCCGCATGACTCTTGGTCACTTCTCAAAAGTTCCGCACTGGCATAAAAAAGAGGCGGGGAGTAAAGTGAACCGCATGCCCTGACACCTAGAAAGGTATATACGAGCTTTTCAACTGAGAGACACACCAGAGATGAGCACAGATAGTAGAACCGTACTGGACCAGGAATAAAGCTAATTTTCAACAGATTTGAAGTGGGCTGCAAATTTTCGAAAACTTACGGACGTTGACAGGACTGGACACCTTAATTGAAATGTGTTTTGCTTGTAAAACCCTGTTTTTCAATAGGTGGGCGTGTATAATATGGTCATTGAAGTCCCATTGGGCTGCAAGAGATTTCTGCATTCTAAAGCAGATTATCCGTTTAGGCTGCTTTTCAAATACTTTCTCACTGCAGACAGGTCCTGAACATGTCCGTCAACCAAGATACATCAGAGGTTTGGAACGGCTATCCTTTTAAACAACGTCACAGCGGGAAAAGGTTGTGACTGAATTTACGCACGCCATGGTTTCACGCCCAAGGGTTGACATAGGCTGGCAGCCTGTTACAAACATAATTGATATGGTACTGCTCGTATGTAACTACACAACCAAGAAACTTCTCACTAAAATGTCAAGAGTTCATTGGAGCCATTCCATTGTGTTTTTGGTGTCATTCTATCCAGCATACTGGATTTCTAGATTTCCGTTCTTGACTTTGCGGTTATTAGGTAAAAGTTTTGGTTGTTGCAAACATACACATCTCGTCATCTCATCTTGAATTTCAATTTGTCATTTGGATAGGATGAAATATTCCAGCCATGGCATTGTTTTTGTTTATTTTTTGTAGATAACCTTCTATGCTCTCATCCAACACACAAGGTTGGATGGTTGGCTGTCAAAGCAGATCGTATGTTATTGAAAACTTTCGAGTAAATCTAATGTGGTGGAAACAGTCATTGCATTCCACAGGATCTTACGCTTTTTCGGATGCCAGTGCCACTATGTGTTTCTGGTGCCAATAGCTCACGTTACATCCATCAAGCCCTTCTTGTGCGAAAAAAGTGATTTCAAAATCGAAAACTTTCAGAATTCAACGAAAACTTAAAAAACATGCAACAATTTACTGCAATAATCTCAATATCGTAGCTATTTTCGCGGAGCAAGAGTTTGCCCATTGGTTGCAGGTGCAGTAAATCCAAAAGCATACTTACAATTTTGTGTAGTCTCAACGGTACGAATGTTGTATTCTCTGGATTTCAAATGCACGCGTTAGTCGCAAATTCGATCCCACGTTTTATATATCCAGTTGGTTGGCAACCCAACCCAGGGGCCACTGTACATCTTAAAATGGTTACTGTAGTGTGAAAATAATACGTGAATTCAAAAGCAAATGGTCGTTGAAAGTTTCAACTTGACAACGCCTTCGTACGTACGCATCGGAAATATCGGAGCAAAAACTTCGAAATTTATGTGCGATGAGTGGGAAATAGAAAAAGATTTCTTTATTCATTTGCTCCAAAACATGCAAAAAAGTCGATAAACGGGTGCAACGTGCAGCGAAAGCGTCCGAAGCTTACCACTGCCTGCAGGGTTTAAAAGTGGCCCGCAAATGCAGTAAAGTTGTCCAACACAGTGCCCGACGGTAAGCTACGGTCGAAACGCTAACAAGCTGGCCTCGTATTCGTGATTGGCTCTTTGTTTCCGCTTCAGCGTTGAAAGAACATTCTATTCTCTATCCCAGTGGTTCTTAACCTGGGGTAAATTTAACCTTCCAAGGGGGTAAATTTACTGAACCATAAATTGCAGACAATGTAAATCTTCATAAACCATTCGAAACTGTAAGATTTTGCAAATTTCGTATTTTCAATAATTGAGCGCCATTGAGTGTACTGGGGTAAACCTGAGATCTTCTTTGATGAAGGGGTAAGATTTAAGAAACACTGCTCTATCCTGTCACTTGTTGCGACTGCTGTTCTGCTTTGATTAAATCCTAACGTTACTGTACTACAGTACGGATCCAGGGAGAAGTTTGGTGCGATTGCCAACACCCATCAAGCGGCCATGACCCCTTCCCGAACCGACGTCTCCTTTGAAACCGAGTGACCTGTTCTATTTGCTCTCTTCTTTTCAATGAAAAACGCGTGTTTTTTACCGCCTCCCCGAAACGACAAATACGGATCTTGCGCTGCTATAATGTAGATCTGAATGTATTCAAAGAAAGCAATCCAAAACCAAGACTGCAGCTGAGGACGTTGTTACGTCTGCCCTAGGCTGATGAGAGTCATTCTACGGGCTTACTTGGGCTTGGCAAACCCAGAAAGTTAGGTCACTTGGTTAAAGTGTTGAGACAGGGCCTGCACACTACCAAGTTGTAATGTTTTTAGCCTGAGGTTGTTTGGTGTAACCGTCCAACCTCAAGCTTTTAACGCCAACGCGTAACAAACACTACACAGGTAGTTGATGAGTTTTTAACACTAGGATTGGAAAGAAAACTGAAGATCGAACAACGTACAGTTCAATGGTGAATGTGAAAAAGAACGTCGACGCTTATTCCGTAACGGGCTTCATCTCGAGTTATGTTTCCTGTCTGTTTGCCAGGTGCAAGAGCGAAACCTGGTTGTGGTGGGGCAAGTCGCGACTGTCGCATATTTTCACGCAAGGCAAGTTGTATTTCCGCGGAAACCGTCACAACATTACACGGTCTGGTTAAAAGCAACGGAAGAAAAATGAAGCGGCAAAAGTAGATCAGACAGTTTGTCTTCAACGCGTGGGAATCTTGTTCTGAACACACTGGACGTGTCCAACGTGCTCCTCACCATTCTTTACGACGTTTTAGCTCATTTACTGTGTGCGGTTCGTTGGCTATACTTGTGGTGGGAACAACGCGTTGAGCAAGGTGGACAGGGGCGAAAATTGACGCATGTCGGTTTTCTCGGAGCTTTGCTATGTTTGTGGCGATTCGGAAGCTTGAAGGACGTAAGCTTTCGCTAATTATTGTTGACAATGGGCATTTCACTATTAGGGCAGGGCTTTGCGAAAAGTTCACTGCGAAGGCGGCAACTGCTGCGACGCCGAATGTTTGTTCACGGAGCCTGCTGGTTTATGGCCTCGGCGTTGCTTGCCACGAAGCGCTGCGGAAGCTGAGCGCAGTTAGCGACGTTGTCAAACAAGCAGGGCACGCGAGTTCATCGTTTCACCGAAAAGTCCAGCGATCACTTCAGGTTCATCGCAGCGAACTGCCCGACCCCTGATTGCTGGCTGAGGTATTGATGACGTCCGAACGGCACTCCAGCGACCAAGCCCACCAGTTTCACTGGCGAGCTCATCACCGCCACGGAGGAACTTGTGAGGTTCGGTGAGATGCCGCACTTACGTCATTCCGCAGGGAAGGTTAGATCAATTTGTCGTGGCAGCTGGATAAAGAAAGGAGCTACAAAAGTTCAAAAACAAGCGCTCCGCGCAACCACTCGACCGCACTCTTATCACGGCCAGATTTAGAAATTTAAACCATAAACGCTCCCGAGACTTGAGGGCCGCTTCACGATTGTCGGACACGTTAGCTCCGCTGAGAACGACTCTCAACACACTTTCGAAAAGAGGCATGTGTTTATAACCGACGAAAAACAGATCAGTGGGCCTGCTAAAACTTTCAACCTTACCACCTGAACTAAAATTTCGTACTAACTGCGGTTTATTGAGATTATGTCCTTCAAGGAAAGAACATTCAAACACACACGAAAGTGGGTAATCAGGATCTGCAGCTGGCACGAGAAATTAATCTGCCTACATGCAATGATCTTGTTTTAACCAAACTCAGCACTGAGCAGAAGGAATGTTTTAAACGCCAAGATGTGCGTTGGTATGACTGACTGCTGTAAGAAAACATCCGATGAAACGCAAACAATAATTTGCTGTGATAGGCCATTAAAACGTATTAAAATTATGCCCTTGCCTAGCATATAGTGCTCAGCGCGAATTTTTATAAAATGAAGCGGAAATATCGAAATAAGCAGATGTTTTGCACAACTTCATCATAATTCCCGCTATACAAAGAAAAACAAAAAACACATCTAAGCACAGCACCGCTCACGTCATTTGCGTCAATGCAGCAAACGCAGAACGGTCTTCACCAACGAAAAGACTCTTCGCTTCGCGCGATCGCCCAAAGACGAAGGTCAAGAAGGGCCAAATAATAAACAAGATCAGCAGGGAACGACGCAATAGAAGTCAAGCAAGAGGTTTTTACGGCAAAAGATCGACGTTCAAGTACTTGATGGTACACAAGCGTAGAAAGTAACTCTAATCTTCGTGGAGATCGAGAAAATATTTTGTCGCACGCATTCTGTGATTGGAACAAACCTTGCGGAATTCTTCGCCTGGCTTAAAACTATTCTACTTTTATTTCATCTCAAAATTGGAGATGCAAGAGTGGGTTCACGTTGTGCTGCGGGCCGTAACAACATCACAGCCCGCATTGAAAACAACACATTGCTGGAAAATCGGTATGCAAGCATAATGCGTTACGAAAAGTGCGTCAACAAATAATACCGGAAAGCGCTGGTGGAAAAGGGGGTCTCTCAAACTCCTCGGCTGGAGTTTAGAAAAACACACAAAAAAATACTTTGTTGGACATTTGATTACATGAGCGTTAGACAATCAGCATATGCTCGTTTCCATTACAAGCCCCTTGAAGGCGCAGAAGAGCAGAAATAAAAAGAAACTGTTTGGCTTGAAAGAACAAATAAATATCATAGCAAAAGCTTACATTCAACTGCCAAGAAACGAACGGCGGTGGATCAGTGACAAATGTGATTTCAACCGGACATTTCTTGAGCATAAGCGACACTGGAATCAGCGCAACTGAAGGGGAAAGTTAAAAAATCGGGCCCGGTCTCGTTCAAAACAAACCAACATTCATCCGACTGCCTGGGCTGAAGCAGTGGTGAAGGAGCTGGGGGTGCAACCACACCCCCAAAAGTTTTTATTTGTCGAAAATTCGGGCACAGATGTTTCGACACCTATGTTTCCTATGCAAGTGATCAATGAGTCTGACTGAATAAAAAAGTTTAACCCGACTTTTTTTCCAAAAAAAATATTTTTGACCTCAAAAAAAGGTCTTCATGTTTTTTAGAGTTCGTGAGAGTTGATGAGTAACAAATTGCTACAGAAAATTTGTAAGGGGGAAGTTTGCTGCAAATCAATTTTTTGGGGCAAGTTTGGGGAAATTCAGGCAAAATATCCTTCGTACCCCAAAAAATTTTCCTGCTCTTGCAACTATGGGCTGAAGGGTTTCCATACGCTTGCAAAACACAACGGCAACAGTCGCGTTTGAGATAATCTGCAATATGGTCTCTTGCATTAACAACGCGCTGGCTTGCACGTAAAAACCACCTGTTGGTCGTAAGTGGAGCAAAGGTAACGACTTTTGTGTTGAAACGACAAGCATTACTGATTGATACGGCCAGCAAGCCACCGAGCTACTGCATTTTCAGCAAGCGTCCCTACGCTTTTACAAGGTTTTAGGTAAAGTAATAATAGCAACAAGTGTGCAGCGTTGCTGTATGGCAGATCGCCAAGAGGGAGGCTCTACTGTGCGACAGCCGGCGACGATTAAAAGGGCGGGGAATGCGAGGTCGGCGCGCGCACCATGTTGGAGGTCAAGAGCAAGGTATGCTGTTTGTCAGGAGAGAGAAACGCGAAGCTGTGACGCTGCAGTCGAGACGGGGCGATGGTTTCAATGGTCTCTGCCTACGCAGCCCAAAGTGCAGTCCTACACAGCGATGGGGCATGTGCGCTTTGACCCATAAACGCGACCACGTAGTTATGACAACAAGACAGTATTGGCGCGAGAACCAAACTTGACTCGCACCGCTTGTCCTTAAAACGTTTGGGCCAAAGTTTTTTTCGGTTTAAAGCGATCTTTCGTCTGGAGTTGTTTTTCAGCAAACAACGCGCTATTTTTCGCAAAAGGTAGAAAAGCAGGTTTTTGTAATTGTTCGAAATGCATAGAATTAAGGAAGCACGATTAAGTAAGACGGCTTGCGGTTTGCCAAAGCTCAAAGCGGGCAGGTTGGGCATGGGCGTTGCTGCGAGCATGTCAGTCAGAAGTCAGCAACATTCCACGGTTCGGGTCTGTACTCACAAAAATCTGAGTCAGAGATTTTGGTCAGTGGACACAGGGATGAAATCCAATGGAAAAGAAAATAACCTTCAGCCGAAACAGTTGTATTGCATGTCAGAATCCCATTTAAATTCTTGAAAAATCACCTAAAAAAATGCAAGGAACAGAAAGAAGCGAGGAAACATGACAGAGCCGGTTACCTTGACCACACAAAGACAAAAAACGTTTGACTTCACCATGTTCTATTTTAACAATAAATAAATCGCACCAAATTGGAAAATCAACCATCATCCCATGGGGTACTTGATCCAACAGCGCAATAACTGGGGGGGCGGCGGGAACAGCGAAATAAGCCCAAGAACAGTGACACCAAACTTTGTTGCAAACACCACGAAGCGTTTTTCATGTTTTGTTTACAACGCTCGGATGACGATATTCGTCATTTTGAAGGACACATACAAGGAAATAATAACAGCATGTAGCTGAGTCTTCCAAGGCAAACAGGCTTACAATGATCTGGCGAAGCCACGACTGACACCTAGCGAAACACGAAGTCACTTACTTCGCCAGACCGAAGACAACAGCAATCACGGACATTGGTCAAAGTCATTGGCCTAAGATCTCTTCATTGGTATGTCACGGTTTAGAAAAAAGCAAACGTTAGTTGAGAACATGCCACGCAGTAGGAGAGGTATTTTTGGCGGTAGCATGGCCAACCAGTAAGAGCTTTGCGATTAGAAACGGTGATAAGTACGCGAACTTCAACGTTCTCTGGCGTATTGTTTTTAAGAAATCCTGTGAGCAAATAAGAAATCATCGCCAGTTGTCACTTTTTGTCGCACAACAATTTCTGGCCTTTATCGCTCGCGAAGGACATCAAACAATACGCTTTTTCTTCATCGTTTGAGCGAGTTCTTTCAATCCACTGCTGGGCCACATTAGGTCTCGGGGCAGCTGTTGAGCAGCCTTTCGATTGTTTCGTAATCCAAATAATAAGTTGAAATCAACATATGCTTTTTGCACCCTGCAACTTCTCATAACACTGCCGGGGAACGGACCTTGACTGGAATCCAAGATTTGACAAACACTTCGGTACACAGGCTCTGCTGTCAGCGCAAGGTAGTTAATAACTCACTTGTTTTCTCAAATAAACTCGACGGAGTGTAAAACTGACAAAGTGGACAAAGCAGGGCCGAACCTCTTGACAGGCAATGTTTGCGAGTCGCGACGTTGGCGGCGGTTACCGAAGGTCTGCCACGATGACCAAAGTAACGCCGAGTTGCGTTGCCCGTATTCGCACATAGGGTTATTTCTCTCGATCAGGCGATTTGCGTGAAGCTGTCGCTCTGATTTTGTCGGCGAACACTGCAAGGCGCTAACAAAGCTTTGCACAATCGAAAAATGCCGGTGCACTTCGCTTTGAAGGACAGAAATAAGATCGAAAATGCCTTTAAGCACTTCATTCGCCCACACACGAGCATTACTAACTACCGTAATGCTCAGACGTTGAATGCATGCGGTATGTCAAAAGTACGAGGTCACAAATCTTACATTTTAAGTTAAGCGCAGTGACACAACTCGTAGATACAGAAAACACATAAACTTCCTCGGCCCGGTTTTGGCCATTACTCAATTTGACCTTTCACATCTAAGACGAAAAGAATTCCGGGTAACTATTGAGGCAGTATGGAATGTGCATTTCCTGGCTTGTCCGTGCGAAAAGAAATCCCATGGGAAAATGGACTTGAAATATATACCATGTCTCATCGTAAGTATTTTTAACGTACACAGTAGGTATTTTGTGAAGTTTAATGCCATCCTTATATGCTTAAAGCACAGTACTTATCAGACATAGAGGTTCAGTGTCATGGCTTAGTGATGCGATGTCCCAAAAATAAGGTTGTTAGGCACTTTTCATGCGACAACTAAGGAAAAGATCACCCAATTTTATTAGTGTGTTTGGGATGCCTTCGCTATGGCTTTGCATTTGCCAGACATTGAACATGCGCATGATATAACGTACTTCGTATTGATAGTTGCATGGGAATCCAGTGGGGTGGGACAGTCACAAGCTGCCATTGGTAGGACGGGTTGAGACAGAAAAGTGTCCCACGTAGAAGACTGTGCATTTCCATTCATAAAAATAAATATGAACAAAGTTCACACTTCGACTTTTTTTGAAAGTGTTCTTGGTTAGTTTCGACCCTCGACGGTAGTTTCTGTTGCAATTCTTGCACGTACTAATTTCAACAAATACTGATAGCAATGGCTACAAATCAGAAAGCATGTTCTGTTATTTCCTAAGACGGAGAATAATACATGCTTATACTGTAATATCATCCTGTTTCTTAATTCAGGGGTGGGCAATTAATTTGGCTCGGGAACCACTTTGGAAAGCCCACGTTTTAGCGGAAGGCCGTACCTTCTAATGTAAATAGAAGCAAGTCTTGGTTAAGTTAGCCTCAGCACTAACATTTACTACAAGTTGCGGGAAATTTCAGATTTGAACATATTTCGTGCATGCTTCCGCGGGCCACTGAAACCGATGTGGCGGGCCACATTTGACCCGCGGGCCGCTATTTGCTCACCCCTGTGTTAACTGATATGAAATAACTTACAATGATTGCTGAAAATCGACGCATTCATAAAAATTTTACTCAGTTAACACAAAGGAATTAATTTCCCAACCATTTCTAGCTATTGACACAAATAAAGTATTCAGGTGCATTGTCAAAACTGCTCGGTGTGGCACATTGTCAAAAACATGCGGAGAAAAAACAAACTTGATTTTGGTTGTAACGCTAAAGCTATCCATGTTGTTTATTTCTGGAAGCACGCTGACCTGCCGTCAGAGTTGATGACATATCTTATGGGTTCCGGAGTTGATCACACAACTGGCTTCAGTTTGCTGCATGTCTTTTGGTTTCAGGTGATGACTGTAAAAGGCCGCTTATCGGAAAACCTTCCTAATGAATCACCGTCTCTGATACTGCTGATTAGATCTTCATATATCTTGCGGTGAAGAACACTATGCTGAAGACTCGAAGAACCTCTGCGCTTGCTATGCACTAGCGTGCATTTATGCCTCAAAAAATTATTAAGAATAAGAGAAGGCATTTTAAAATGACAGCGGTTTCGTTTCAAATGGGTATTTGAAAGGAATGCTTAAAGGTATTACACTTCAGGGTTACACAGAAAGATGAATCATGCTGGTTCTTCTCAAAGCGTGCGACTATAAATTAGCGGATACAAAATGCGCCACTAAGAAGGCAAACTTGTGTCGGCGACCGGTCGACAAATCCATCTCCGATAAAATGCTAGAGTCAATGAATCAACCTTTTGTGGTGATAAATTTAAAACGTGCCCGTAGTTGGCGCTACGCCGATAACTGTTGTCAGGACATGACAGCAATGGCAAAAGCGCTTGACATTTGAAGGACGAGTGGTTGCATTTGAGCGCAGTGAAACAGACGACCAACCGATTATCTCTCTTGTGATTACAAACGATAACAAATTATTTTCGGTATTCATCCGCAGTACCAAACAGTTAAACTCAGGCGTTACTGTTTTCAGGTGAAACATTAGCGGTGGTCACCATGACATGCCTTGTATTGTTTTGCTTACAAAGCAAACATTTTTTCTGGTGCGGGCACAATACCACTTTAGAGGATAAACAATGGGGTCGTAGAAACCTTCTGTCAACGTCAAAAACCGACAATCACCAGGGTTCCTCGTATGGCGAATGAAAAACATGAAACCGCTCTAAATTTCTTCAAATGCTACTACTACAAACTTATCTATTCGAAGAACAGTAAAAGGTTCACACAAAAGCGTTGAAAGTTTACAGTGTTTCCTGGGCAAGGAGCGTGTCCTTTTGCCGCATGTAGTCAAACAAACTTGGGATCCTTCCGAATTTCGGTGCATGACAAGATTGCTATGCAAGTAAGAATCAAGCGTCATCGTGCACGTCACACATTCTATGCGTCCGATTGGATTTGGGAGATACCTAAGCATAAAACGTCGATGCAATCTTGAAAACACTGAAAAGTGTTGGATCGGTTTGATTTGCAAGAAAAACAAAACGTTCGCGCATACGGGTCAACGCTTCAGCTATACTTCACCTCTGTTACACGACCTTCAAGCAAATGGCTAACTTGACGACTAAAATGTCGGTGCTTGTTTTATTAGCGGCATGCAAAAAGTTTTGCATCTCAGGTCATAGATTTATTAAGTTGTTGCATGTTGAAAAAATAATTCTGCCGTCTGTGGTCAGCAAGCACATCAGGAAGCATTCTTACCAAAACACTGTACTGCCGATTCAACTCTACATTGTACAGACCTGACGTTGTTGAGTCAGGAGAGCTCGCCTACCTGGTGTGGACGCCCTGAATGAATAGAAGGGGACGCACTGCTTTTAACGAGTACAGAAAGTCAAATGCCGACCAACCTTGCAGGTCTGCAAGCAAGTACCTAGACCCGTTAAGCGAGCACAAAGTCACTTTACGAGCGAAAGGTTTATTTCTAAAGAAGCACCCTATGGATAAGGAAGACCGTCAGTGTTCGAGATAATGAAAACAAGTGCGGAACAGCAAGAAATCGTTGGCGTGCTTCCAGATAACGAATGCGTTTTTCAATATCACGCGCACATCAGCTATCGTTGCTGTACGGAAACGTTGGAATAGTGAAAAACGCGTTGCGGGGCTTTTCAAACGTGCTCGGCAAAATGTTTCTTGGACGAGCACGCGACGCGTGGCCCTTGTTGCGTTTCTGGAAAAGGAACGTGATAATGTGACGTCGATGTGCTGTTTCGGATTGAAGAATTTTTTGCGCAGTTGCAGTTCGTTAATTGTGCGCAAAACCTGAGCTATGACGCCAGTTGCGACATCTACACGGAAATAGCTCGCGCGTGTGTGCGGGCTTCTCACTGCGCAAATATTTTGGAAAAATCAAATTATCGGGCTCGACGAAAGACGCAACGAGCAAACAACTGTTTACACATTAACAAAAGTGGTTCTTGGAACGGAGATCTAATATCGTACTGTCCCAACAGGTTCTGAAACGCCCACCTCAGCCCGTTCCTATGAACGGTTCGTGAAAACTTACACAAGCACAAGGTAAACACGAACCGTGCTGAACTGTAATGCAATGCTGTCACTGATACTTGGTTTTTGTGCTTTTTATGACCTACTGCAGATTCCTTATTCTATGACGATTTTTCTACAAAACATTAAAACTTAGAACGTACTTTGGCATAACAGCATCATGCAAAGTTTGACGCACATTTCCAGAAAATTGCGCGTGATGTGAATTGGAGAAGGAGAATAAAGTCAGACTAAAAACTATAAAAACACGAAAAAAGCTGCTATAAACATAGTTTCATGTTAATGGACAAGGTGAGAGGACGACGAAAATGACAATGTCACTCCTAAAATTGTTTCTTTCATTTCTCAGCCAAGTTCCTTCGTGACTCTCATAATACTGTAGCATGTATTTACAAAGACACGGGGTGGATACTGAATAGTGAACATGACACGGTTTGACAGTGCCATCATTAGAAGTAAAGTTGACCAACGCGCTGCAGTTGACCAAACCTCTTTGAAGTGACCGGGATAGGACATGTTGGGTCGAAATGCTTTTGCTTGGAGAGAAAGTCAACGATAAGCGGTTGTTTGGATATTTTTGACGAAGTCCGACAGACTAACATCAATAAATAATGCACAAGCGGCAGCAGAAGAAATGGTGGGGGGGCAACGGCGGTTTTAGAGGATCATTAACGACGAGAAGCCAAGGCTTTCCAGTTGTACATATGCAAACAGCCGCATTTCGATGGCGCAGAGATGCCAGTTTCAATGAAGCTATCACAACAGTAGCATGTTTCGTTTGACGCGCATACGCGAAAGCGTGTCGTATGACGTCAAGAGCAACTTTCACGTTGTTCTCACTAACAAGGTCAGCTTTTGAGTTACGAAAACTGTCCCAAATCATTACAAACATTGCGATGAAGATCTGTTTCGCCAATGACGTTTCTTTTTTGGGACCTTTCCTTGTAAGTTGCAACGACACCAGTGCGACATGTGCCAGAGACGAACAAACAGTAAACTGCTACTCTGACACATTTTTGTGCGACACGACACGAACTCGCAAAGATTTTCGTGCTAGACTGGGAATGAAAATGACAGGAGAATAGCCCTTGTCGCTCTTCACCGAACGAATACGTGCAGAATGTTTTCAAAAAATAATATTTTCTGTGTTGAAAGGACCAGCAGACAGCACTCAAAAATCTACTTGTGAAACGTGAGCGATATTGATACCGACAAACATTGTACATTATGCTTGAACAAAATGGTGGCAAAGATCGGAGTTTATTTATTGGCGCGAATAAAAAGTTTAAACTCAAGCTAAAGTCAAAACGCCGCGACAATGCAAAGACAACTTTTAAACTGAAAAAAAGATTTGTTTCAACTCCGCGTACAGCAGCGTTGAACACATTGCCCCGGTCGAGTTTACACATGAAGTTATTCTACTGCACACAAGCCTTACACATTTGCTCATGGTAGCAATCTGAATACATCAGTAAGAAAACAAACCTAGACTTTTGAACAACAACTTCTGCCACTCCATATGAGCGAAAACAAATACACGTTCAGTGTTTGGATCATTAATTTCGCAATCACACTTATCACAAAATATACTACTTCACTCGGGTCAACACTGTTCACACAGCGCCTCGAATCACGATATTGCTGGAACCCTTAACTGGCACCGGTATGATCATATCGTCACACCGGTTCCGTAACTCCAGTGTTTGTCAGCAGTGCGATGGACGAATTAACAATTGGTGTTGATGGCGGAACGCTTTAAAAATTCTGCACTTAACGGTGCCTCATTTTTTGGAAAAGCTTCTCAAACTTATCTCACGGGGATTACATTCGATCTACACTTTCAACACGCTGATAAACTGTTACTACACAAAAAAAACGTTCGATAAATCAGTGTCGGGTAAGACGAATGTTCCCCGGTAGACATGCTTCATGCTGATATTAACTTTATCGCGGACCAGATTGAAAATATTCACTAACAGTGACCCTGGGATCATTTCAGAGAAAAAACTCTGCAGGTTGTTTCAAACGTGAAAAGGAACAACAGTTAGTGACGTGTGCGCGGCGCAACCGCTTGAATAAAAACACATGAAAACTAAGCTATACCGTAGATGCTAAATTCAGGGTTAACTTGCATTCGCGAAATCAGAGCGTCATTATGATCAAATCAAATCATATTCGAAAGTATGTGAGTCAACTTAGTGGCAGCTTCACAACTGACAACTTTTTTCCTCAGCGTTTTGAAATTTCAGCTATTTCGGTTTCGCTTGACGAAGGCACTTCGACCGTGCTGTTCACAGATGCAAGTTGGCTGCTTGCCACGTTCGGCTTCAACCAGTGCGACTCGACTTTGCTTGCATTCACATTACAATGAAACAGACCCTTGGAAGCCAAACGCAAGAAACATGTGAGAGGTCTTACAGTGGTATCATTTCGAACAATACATATTTCATCACATACACGACTTATATATGTTAAACAAAAAGAGCGTACGCGTGTATAGACCATTCAACAAATTCGTGCCAAGCATAGCGCAGACGATGATGACAACTCGTTTGTTTATTCAACAACTTATCTCAAGTCATAGGCGTAGCCAGAGGGGGGGGCAGGGGGCCATGCCCCCCAAATTTTTAGAATATTTAGTCCTTTTGTGCTTTTAGAGGGACTATCCCAAGCAAAATACTGTTGCTCGCCTAAAATCAAACATACTGCCCCCACGTTTTGGGCTGGCTACGCCACTGTCTCAAGTAAACACAAATAAAAGAAAATAAATCTACCCTTTTACACAGATTCTAAGCACATAGAGCTGTTTTAAATAACGCTGAAAGGCATAACTTTGTGCAGCAAAACCGGCTCCACGTACGCTTCCAGTATCTGCTGCGCGATTAAGCCAGTCGCGCGCATGAATGATCTTGAGGTCAGTGCTGGCAACACTGCACCAGGATGAAAAGATACCCTTGATTTATGCGCTACGAGGCGCGCGTATCAACAAAATCAACTCTACTCAGAAACTGTCAGGGCGCTTCTTCGCGGCGATATTTTGCGAAAGACGTTTGATCTTGCGCACTACTCTTACGTTACATCTTCAAACGGCGATATCTACAAATTCTGGTGAACTCATTTACTCTGTGTAGCAATATCTGTTGCAATTTTTAATGCGAAAAATCTATGAAATTCGTACGTTGTTGCACAAAGTTTAGACGTTCGTAAAGAGATATGAGTTTAAAACTTAATCGTTGGCTTTTTAGGATTCTGTCGGCATGCGCATAAAAATCGCTAATTCCACCAAATGCCGACTTAAATGGAACCCAGCCACCGGGGTGACGTGATGCAAAAAACTTCAGCTTTCTGGTAAGGATGATTGACAGGACAAGTGTATCATAATATTTGTTTAATTCGTACTTTCGTTTCGCTGCGATGTAACCACGGCAACAGAGCTTTCAAAAGCGAGTAAAACCAGCCGAAAGGAAAAGCTTAACTTCACGCTAACGCACTGCAGAAAAATAGCTTTTGCAACCGTGCAACAGTCGGTGCACACAAACTCAGGGCAATGATGACGTCAGCAGCTGCGCCAAACTAACCAAGAACGAAACAGCCGATGCAAATTGCATAGTGAAAGATTTCAAGCGTATATCTGGGAAAATCTCGAAAGACATTCGAGCCGCTTCCGACTGGCAGTCGCGTATTTACCACTAATGGCACAGAAATATCTGCATATTATGGCTGCGTGGTTTGGAAAAGGTAGTTCACGAACGCACTGCATGGAACACGATGCGGGAAGGTAAAGAAGTAGTGCGGGATTAAAGTGGATAGGCAGCAGTTAGATATGTTTGCTTTGAAATATTACCTACCAGTTTAAAATTTTGGCAAGAACAATTTTAGATTGAATCTCCGGATGAAATATAAATGTTTGCAAAATTTAGACCGCCAATCCGCAGACAGACGGCTGCAACGGATCAAACGTTGTTGAACTGAAAGGCATCAGAGCACATTTGTCCTACTTCCACCTTGCCCATACAACCCCATGTCTAGCAAAGTACCGTACACCCAGATGATGAAAATGTCATTGTCGGTTGACGCAAGTGCTTAAGCTTCTGCAAGTTCGCGACGATGCAGGTAGAGGATATCCGCATAGAGTAAGATCACACGCCAATACCCGATTTTTGCACACATCTCCAACAGCTTGACGTTCGTGATAGCGAGTCCAGTTGTATGTAACGAAATTAACTGGTTAAAGGGCTCGCAGCAGATTCAGTTCACAACCATGATTTTCGATATATTTTTTCGGTTGACCACACATCGACTAGCGCAACAACTTGAAACGTTGTTTTGCAATGTTTTTTGAACAACAAATTTGCATTTCTTTTCAACCTTCCGCTTTCAGCGCATGCTTTTTGTCAAGTCTGATATGCAAGAAATTCTATCAACATTGCACGCAGTCTCCCGCGGTTAGCAGTTTCTTTGATAAGCCAAGAGGAAGTTTCGCAGTGTTTTTCATAAGGTAGGTATTACGGAGGATGTCAGGCTAACGTGGTGCCTACAAGATGACCAGGCCCAATAATCGAGCCATTTGGGCATCAACGGCTCAACAGCCACTTACAAATGAGAGGGCTAAAGCCTGCTTTTTTTCTGCTGAGCAAAGCCGCTACCGGCATGCCGACAAGTTAGAAAATTAGAGCTGGTCCACCGATGGTGTTAACAGGTTGAAATCCACGCAAAAACTACGGAAGAACCTTTTGTCGGAAAGATGCGCGACAGCATCTAGCATACAGACAAGTTCGCCCACTGCCTTCGTAAAATTGAGAAACCTGGTTTTCTTTTCACAATCAATGCCTGTCACACTGAAATTCCAAAAATACATTTGATTTATAAAAGCGCCACCCCCTGGCCATTGTGAAGCTGACTGTGAAAGACAAAAAACGTTTCCGCGAAGCCTTTCAATGTAAGTTTATGTGTTTTAACGCATACAGTTTTAATTGATTTCAATCAGGTGAGCTTTGCCTTTTTACGAATTCTCAAAAGCTACTTTTTTCACCGACGCCAACTGCTTTAAAGAGGCAGACCGTCGCAGTAACGTAAGTGGGTCCTTTGCAGCGGCTGGCTGGTTGCTATGCCCATGCGAGTGACAGCTCCGACGTTTGCAAGAAGGCCGTGCTTGTGTTTCACATTTGCACAAATAACGAGACCAGAAAAAAACAAGGTGTGTCTGAGCGTGTGCAATGCATTAATAAAAACGAAGTTTTAATTAAAAAATGTGATAACCTTGACATACGTTCGCTTTCATTCGAAAACCGACTCGGCACGATCGACAGTCGTTTAATGGACGCCAATGCACTTTCGTGCACGTAAGGAAACAACTGGGCGTTTGAATCAATGAATAATTAAGGCTCGTAGCCTGATGTAGCTACGTCAGCGCGAACAACTCACAAGCAACGCCGTCGACAATAGATCAGACAGTGAGGTTACGTCATGCTCTGCATGCCGCAGGCAATTACACGATAACGCTTGGAACAGAACACAGGTTTATGATGAACGTGGGTCACAACAAACAGCTTTGTACTGGAAGAACAAGAACGTCTGTGGGTTATTTCGAAGCGCCCGGTCTATCGCTCTGTGCAAACGACATCACACATTGCCGCAAAGGAGCCTGTCAACAGGACTTTGCAGACGCGGCATCCGATGCAGTAGCGCGATTATTCACCGAATTGATGGCGTCCAGGGATGGGAACCTATTTTCTATCACGGGCCGGATGGATTGCGGAATATCACTGGCCGGGGGCACAACATATTTAATGTTATATTACAATTCTACCTTTATTTTCCTGAGGAAAATAATCTGAGGAGCGAAAGGCACTTCACTTGATTGACGGTCCAAGTATCTGCTTATCATGAAGTTTCGTTTTATGCGATGTTAAGTTAACTTGGATGGCCAAGATTCTGATGTGGGTTAAATTAAATGTTTACGCAGGCCGCATTTGGTCCGTGTTCCGCATGTTCCCAACCCCTAATGTAGACTGTAAAACAAGGTTTTAGAACACAACATCACACCAATACGAAACTTCATGATAAGCAGATACTTGTAAAGTAAGTCAAGCAAAGTGCTTTTTGCTCCTCATAGTTTTCTCTCCTTACCTTTCTAAGGAAAATAAAGGTAGAATTTGAAGTCAAAAGTAATTATCTTTTGCGGCCGACCACTGATTTTCCACAATCCAAGCGGCTCGTGATAGAAAATAGGTTCAAAACCCTGTTTCGAAACAACGTTATGTATTTCAACGTGCGAGCACAGGACCGTCTTGAGAAAAAATCCCTGGCTGTTTGAATCCACGTGAAAATTTGTTGAAATCTTTAGTTGCGGTGGACACAGAAAAGGTGATGTCGGACGAGGAGCGTTATAAAAGGTTGCAGGGCTTGCAGAGGGAAGAACAAATGGCGCATCAACGGCTGAAAATAACTTCTTTGTTTCGGTACTGTTGTCTTTCAACAGGTTCAATGCGAGATTTTTTCACGTCGTTCTGTGGCTAAGAATGACAGAACAGAATTTCTGGCCGCACTGTTTTCATCCAAATGATGGTGCGGAGCAACTTTTGCAGGAGCAGTGAGACGCGTTCAATGTGGCGTAAAGTTACTTCAAATGGGAAACTGTAGCTGAGCTTTCAAGTATTCTGCGAGAAAAGAGATAATATGGGTCGGCCAAACTCGCAAATACAAGCGTAGCGTTACTGGGCAGCCCGAGAAAATATTTTGGTCTGTTTTGTTCGCAGTACAACCACTCCACCACTATTCCTTGACGAGCTATTTTCGCTGGGATCTCTCGAATGTAGCGCAGCGCGCCAAACGAGCAGCCAGCAGTACACAAACGCGCGACATCTGGTATCTGCCTTATCCAATGCAAACAAGCATAACTTAATGTTCGAAGACGATATTTGCGAAGGAGAGGAGGTGAGCGAAAATGAACTCGACGATATCTTTCAAATGCAAGGGCACCGCGAACAAGCATGAGTCCAGGCAAACAAACCACCAGACGGCAAACAAACTGCTCAAGACCGAACGACAATCAAGCAAAAACGCAATCGCCCAGCCTGCGTCAGCAACAAGGCTTCAAATGAAACATTTTTTACGTCGACCTTCAAACGCGTGCGAGAATAGCGCGTGGAGGGTATGCCAATGTGCAGGGAGGGTTTCTAGACACTTTAACTCCGCAAAACCTTCGAGCAAACTTTCTCTGAAAAGTGATTTTTAAATTCTTAAATGTCAATTCATCATTCAATGTCGATATGACAGACCGCATCTTGGAAGGGACGAGACAGAGAACTTCTGTCGCACTTGTCAGCAACCTACAGAATTACATGTAAACACTGAGTCCGTTTCGCTTGACAACAAAAAAATTAGTCCGAACTCGTACCAAATTTCAGAGCAGAACATTTCTGGAACTTTCTCTGGAACACGCAAGTCAGAGCAAGACTGCTTGTTGAAAAATGGCTGTTTCACAATAAACACTGAATTGTCAGCACATGCTTTTGACACGGATTAACACACATTCTCATGTCGGTGCATTAAAAGCGAACGCCGAATATCTTTCGAGGTGGTAGACGGGTTTGTGTGCGTATGCCCATAATGTGAACAAAACAGATTTACTGCAGACATGAAGTCATGAGTCAGCGCTGTACTACACTATGGAACGTGTAACTATGTCCATGACGGTCATCTTTCTACTGATTGCGGAGTGGCGCCTAAAGACAATTCACACATTTATTGCTGTGGAACTGTTGGTTGATTACCAGCCAAACACATTTCTCAGCAAAAAGAAAAAAGCAGCTTCACTGTGAACTTGCTTGAACTCATCTCGGTTCGCCTGCGATATTTGCAAAATAAAATTTTGATGCCATGCGACGAGCAACTTAACATGGTTTACTATTGTTTTTGACAAAAGGTATAGGATAAAAGCAAATCCGCCTTGTCGGAAAGAAAATAAAGCAAAAACTACTTGCCAGGAAAGAAACTAGACACCAATTTCGCGACAGGAAAGATTTCTGTTATCTGTCAAAATTGTTAGTTCAACCCAGACGAAACAAGCCGGTATTCGTGAAGTATATCGTGAATGGAAAAATATAATTTTTTATTTCATTTTCACAATTCTCACTGGATAGCGATCAGATCTCGCGAGTTTTTAAAGATATGATCGCCATGCCACGTGCGTTGTAAATGTCAAGGTGGCGGCGATTTATTGACAGCATCGCGCACGAAGCTTTTATTTGCTTTGTTCCGTACGAAAATCCCAAACAACTGACTGGAAGGCAGTGAGTACTACATTTGTTGTTTTCAGTATGAGTCGATCCAGGGTCGAACCCATCCTCCCTCACAAGATGCGAAAAGATTTAAAGAAAAGTGGGTAATTTTGTTCGAGAGCGCACTGAGTTTTTGTCGAAGTAAGGTTTTCGTTCTAAAAACGTGAGGGATGCAACACGTAGCATGAAGCTGATACTTTTATGGGTCATAGCGTCCAACGCGATCGGTCGGTATGTGATGCCTGTGCAGCAGCAACGAACGGACTGTGTGGATTCCCAAAAATTACAAGCATTAACCGATTACTTGGTACGCGGCTTAACTTGAAGGTCGGGACATTGAGACCTGAACACGGGTATGTCGCGTACGTTCATTTTCCATGAACGCATGTTGTAATCTCACGGAAATCCTCTGAAGCTTGCAGCACGCCATCATTGCCGACACTGCGAACGGCGGCCGGGCTCGCTCGTCAACGTTGGCACGGTGTCTGAAACTGGCGCGTTTCGGCGGCGAAAGCTGTGAAGTCGAACGCGCGCACTGGTTGCATTCGAAGGTCCNCCGACAGATTTCACTCACTCCACGCTAATAGCCGAAGTAATTCTGGGCGGGGCGGCTCGGACGTGTGCACCAGATCTGGAAGTCGGGCCGGGTCCGGGCTTGAGGTTTTCAAAATGTTTCGGGCCGATTTCGGGCTTGCATACAAATTTTTAAAAATAGTATTCACAGTAACGATTTTTTCGTTCGTGACGTTGCTTGGATTAGTCTCACACGCTTTTTGGGAAAGTGAGAGCGGTGAGGAAACTAGCACGCGATGGAATTGCGTCGGGAAGATAACCACTTACGCGACTCTTGACTTTTCTGAAACGGTTTCGCTAGATTTAGCACCAGGCAAGAACGGGTCTAAATCGGGCTTCAAAAATAAGAATCGGGCTTGGGCCAGATTTGTTGCTTGGTGGGAAAAGGGGGCGACGGGAAAGCAATCTCTGGTGGCCTTGTACTTGTGCGACATGGATTAGCGTTTTCCAGAGATGATTTTCATCTGCTGCAGCTCTTCGGACTAGTTGTGGCTCGTGAGTTTTTTCCGGCGCAGTTTGGCAGGGACGGTTCCCGATAGAACCGGGAGTATGTCCGCGGGTATAGAGCGTAAGCAACCAGCGCGGGTACAGAGCGTAAGCAGCCAGTGATTATCCTCGTGTGGTCGTTGAGGGCGCCATCGACCTTTGTGGCGTGAGCACTGCGGGCAACAGACAGGTTCTGCGTGTTCAGCGGCGCTGCACACCAGCGTCAGTCCGCTTGTGCGGAGTGCATGCAGCGTCGTGGTACTGACTGACATCCCATGAAGATCCGGCTGACCGGCTGAAAAGGAGGTTTCGTGGTGACTGCTTGGCACGGACCGCTTGGCATGGCGCTTATCTGTGAGCTGTCAATCTAGCTTTACGCCAAGGCATTTAGGGACCAGTTCATGTGGGTGTAAATCCCATCAAGGACACGAAATTCGCACACGGATTCCTTAATTGTTATTGCTGTGAAGGGTACGGCGGTAGTCTTGGCCAGACTTAGTTTGAGTCTCCGCTTTTTTAGGCCCTCCGAGATTAGAGCCATGGCGACTGTATGTTCTCCACCACTTACCTGCTGTTGTGGGAGAGCAGTAGACGAGGTCGCCTGCGTAACCACACTGATGCGACTTTCTTGGAGGTACGCCACTGATGCGAATGTTGAACAACATGGATGTCAGGCAAGACCCTTGTGGCATCCCTTTCTTATGAGGCAGAGACGATCACACTAGTCATCGCTTGTATTTAAAACTAATGATTTCCCAGGATGTTTGCGAGGAACCGGACTCTGTGTCGGTTCGGGATGGTTTGGAGAGGTGTAAACATTAGGCCTTGATGCCAGACCGTATCATAGGCGGCATACAGGTCGACCAGGGTCACGATGACCCTGTTGACCTCTACGAATCTGTCCTCGGTATCGTTGGTCAGCCTGTCTACCTGCTGAGCGGTGGAACGACGGCGTCGGAAGCTGGCTTGGTAATTGGCCAATGGTGGGCTTACCACTGTGTCTATTCTGCCCAAGAGAAGCCGTCCAAGGACCTTGTAAGGGGTGGACAAGAGTGATTGGGGCGGTAGCTCTTTGGGTGTTCAGTGATTGGTTTAGGCACGGCATTTGCAGAGGCTTTACTCCAGATCCTTCGTATGAAATGGGTCCTCAGGCATGCTGAATAAAACCGTTGTGGCTAGGATAGGCGGGGAGTACCTTAGTTAGAGGTAGCATGATAGATCTTCAATATTCAAGGCCTTTTCATTTTGTGCAGCATAACAGTCGACTTTTGCCGTCTATGGTGGGACTTCAGGATTTGTGCACGCAGACGCTAGTTATCCTACGATCATATCTTAAACACCTGCTTTCTTGTAATATCCAATGAAAAAATTGTCATATTTTGCACCACTATTTCACCACTCAAGACGGTGGTGGTCAGGAAAACTCACCGTATCGCGCAAATAATTGAAAGACTAGTAACTGTTATAATACTCTACGTGGTAAAGAGACTGCGCACCCAGTTGTCGCGCGAATGTGTCTGAAATGCAGTTTCTGCACCAGTGCAATAAATGATAAGAACTACGCATCAAAACCAAATAAAGCGCGCAGAGCTTCCACGTAATCGCACGATCACTAAGGTGGAAACCGACCATTTCGTGATTTATTCTTGACCTTTATTTTTGATGGAGCAAAAACTGCAGCTGAAGCATCAGAATTCGTGCGTCTTACATATAACGCTTCCACTGTAATAGCTTGGAGTGGTTGCGGTTTCACAGAGGTTAGAAGTCAGCTATCTATTACTTTCAGCGAATAAAATTAAGTGGAGTTGCGCGCGCGCTAAGCCACCAGACGAGGTCAGATTTCGTTGAAGTGAAATCAGCAAACCAATTAGAAGTTACCAAGGCCAGCTCGGCTTTTGAATTGGTAGAATCTGACCTAGACCGTATACGCTGCTCACCGTCACCATATCATCAGCTGAAAGTGTTTTGACGCGATTGGTCATCTAAGGACCGCGGGCCCGCAGTTGTTCTACATTTTTGGCATGAACATTTTGTTAGTTAGCCAGTATCGCTCCTTTCAGAAATGCGAACGCAAATACCAATGATGTACACGAAATCGCAATGAATGTTTCCAAACTATCGTTTCGCTTAAATTATTTGTTCAAGCGTTTTTGTTTCTAATACGACTTCGCAAAACTTACAAATTTTCCTCTGTTCCAAGGCATCGTTTCAATTCCTAACTGCTGGCAAGATAAAAACACTACAAATTTTATATTTAGAAATCGATTAGTTAGTTTAACGATACCACATTATGCACGCAGTCAAAAAGCAGTATGATGAGCTTTAAAATGCAGTCGGCAAAAATTGAATTTGGAAAATCGGCTATACCACAAGCAGCAACACTAGCTTTCAAAATTTTTCTTTGACCAGAAACCGCTAAGACGACACTACAATTTCGCTTGCCTCAAATTTCACTACGCTGACGCGACGGTCATTTCCAAACCTTCACGTGGGAGCATGGAGAAAAAAAGTATGAGAAACGTTGAGGACCTGGCGACATGGCACAGCTTGGTGTGTGGCACAAGTTCCAGAAGTTGAGTTGATACGACAGCAATTATTGTTCAGGGATACGTGAGCAAGCGGGGTCGACGTTCCTTTTTCTTTCTAACCAGGTGTTTTGCTGGAACTTGTCAGGGAGCAAAGCCCGAGAACACCTAAATGTCTGTAAGGGTCACGGCGACTCGATTACGAACCCACTAAATCCCTGAATAAGGTTGCGGCAGACAGCGTTCTTTCGTCACGCTCTCCCATTGTTACGTGCCTTGTCACCTGGTCAGCCCGAAGTTCACGTAGTCTGCTGCGCTATGCGTCATACGAAAACAGATTTAATTACAAAGCAAGCATTTGTCATATATCAACACACAAAACGGCATTCAACCTTGACGGATCGAGTGCTCTCCTAGGCATCGTGGGCACACGGCCAATCCTTAAACTGGCATAGAGGTAATGCAGCGATCAAGATCTGGTAAACGTGATGCGGTTGCAAAGTTGAAAAATATTTTATCCACGCATACTCAATGCCACCTACTGCAACCTTCGTGTTGGTCGAGAAGGTAAGCGCTAAATTGCGAAGATGGAATCATGTTGTCCCTTTGAAACATTATTCGGTTAATTGCACGCGAACGGTCTACCTCAAGGAGGACCAAATGCACACCGCTTACGTAAGTCTGAGGCTTTGCAGGGCAAATGCCGCGCTGAAAAGGTGCCACGCGCGCAAAGAAACAATCGGACAGATGCAGAAGACCGTGCAAATGTGAGCAGCGATCCCTCAAGTGGCCCTACTCGAATGTAAAATTAACGTGAGAAGTGCTGTCTGACCATGTACGGTGTTGGGAACAGTTTTTCTCACGTGTCCGCGGACTTTCAACACAAAACCTGAAACCCAGGAGACAAAAGTCCAACAGTTGCCCAACCCAGTTGATTTAGTGGCTTAGTCTGTCAGTCCGAAAAACGTTTTTGAAAAGCATTTCTGGGTCTCTCACGTTAGCGCTGCAACTGTTTGGTTGATACGCCATCAGACAACTAACTAGCGGCAAGGCAAGAGTCAGAAACGCCGCGGTTCGTCGCGAGATCCCCAAAACAAATTAGCAAAGGCAGGTTAATGCAAGGTTCAGTCAGAGGTGGATTTACGTTTGGGTGTGGAAAGTTCGGCGCTTGAGTTTCGGGTCATTCCGCATTATCGACTGAACGCGGGACCAGAACCGACGTTCAGAGAAATTGTATTTTTGTTGTTGTTTGGGCGAAGCCAGTTGACGGCAGGTTGAAGCCTGGGCTGGTACTTGCAGGGACCGTAGCTTATGCGCGGGAACGCGATGACATTTAAATTGTTTGTACGCCTTGCGATCGGTATGATAATAAAGCGCTCATTGAGAAGGATGTGAAAAGTGTCAACTTCTGAAAAACATACCGAATGCAACATGAAAATTGTGCACGTTTCTGCCGCTGAACTCTGCTGCACGCCGGTACAGAACAGCAGCGAAATGAACCGCTTGACGGCATCAAGCCGAATTCGCACAAAAGCAAGCAGTTTGGTGATTTGCTGTTGGTTCTTAAATATGAAGGGATTCTCATCTCAGATATTAGGTTACAGGTGGGCAACCAACGCGGTATCTTAGTTTCAAACATACTTCACGACGACACAGCGTTGCCGTCATGCTTTTTTGGCAAGATGAATATACGTTGTGCAGCTGTGCGACAGATTTGAGCAACTTCTTAGATGAAATTAATACCAGTTTCTTGCGTTGTCAATGCAGTTGCTCATCAGAGTCATGGTTCTCGAACCTGGGGCCGTGACCGCATTTTCGGTTGCAAGGGTTTTCGCGCAGGGTGCATGTTTGCGGTTGACAGGGCTTTTTCGAAGCACAAGGGGACTCCATTCACTGCGCATAGCTAACAACCAGCAAACACTACTAGTAGTTACCTATTGTAAACCTGCAATTTTCCCACCAAGCGAAGCGCGTTGAAGTGCGAACTTTCCACAACTCTGAGTCAACTTTCGGGACTCCGCGGGTTCTGATCGTGACGAAATACGCAGACGCTTTATTAAAAGCCTTTTACTCATCAAGCGTATTCCTCCCGGCCTGGTTGCGGTTGGCCAACTGACAACGTAGCGTAGTTGCTGGAAGAGCTTGTTGCCACGGCTAGCTGTTCGAGTTCGGTTACTCTGTGGTTAAAAAACAGAACCGAAACACTGACGCTTCGTTTTCGCACAAGCTGTGTTCAAATCCGCAGTAACAGTTAAACAAAAGCAGAGAATGAACGTTAGCGTTCCCCACCCTGCTCGTATAGAACGTTCACTGAGAACAGGACTGGCCTGGGCATTGCTGAAAGGGGCGTACGGCGAACGCTTGAAAGTTTTCCAGCAGTTCCACGACCTCATGCCGCTTTGTGTTTGTGGACAACATACCAAGATGAGAAAAGGGTAGGCAGAAAACTTCTGTTGGAACCCCTGATCCAGGCCGACGGTATCAGCACTGTTTGCCCTACTTTCAGAAAATCTTTTTAAGCGCTATCCATTGCAAAAGAAGATGTGTCTAAAAGTTGTACAAGACCTTGAGCAATAGATCAGTGTTGACACCAAAATGGCATTGATTACCTTTTTTTCTTACGTCCCAAACAATCAACGGTGTGGTAAGATTTTTGCAACCTGGTGGTTGCCGACCGATTATTTAGTCAGGGGTCTCCTAACTACGGCCAGCAGTCCAAATCCGGCCCGTGAAACCATATAGTACGGTCGCAGAGACATTTCATCAGTAATGAAAAAACAATATATTTACGAAAAATTTGTAGTTTTGGGTCGAATGTAACATCCAGAATCAACCACATTACTTAAAGATGTCCGCCCCTCGAACGGTTGTGTATGTGGCCCTGGGACAAAAAGTATTACACTTTGCTCGATCAACACTGGCTCGGCTCACAAACCTACTACACTCACATAACGATTTCATTTTACGTTAGAACAAGTTTATAGGCTCCGAAAAAACAAACAAACAAACTGAAAGCCAACTGCTTAATTATGTGCAAATGAGTAGACGGAAGAAGGCAATGTAAAAATCGTCATAGCACTCCATTTAGAAAAGTGGTCCCCAACCTTTTTGCAACCGCGGACCGGTCAACGCTTGACAGTTTTACCGCTGCTCGGGAGTGCTCTATGATGGTTGATATTTTTTAACAGCTGAAATGAAGTTACCAGTTTGAACAATCAGATAAGTTTGTCTGGTGGTGTCACCACCAATACACATTTTATAATTTCACAGTCCGGTGGTCGGGGACCACTGATTTAAAAGATGAAATAACTTTTAGTTACAAACAGCTGTACTCAAAAACACAACATACATGTGCTGAGCACATGTATGTTGCAGAGTTTATGACGTAAAAAATGGGGGGAAATCTTTGACGGAGTAGGCTTGGCAATCACAGCCCAATGGACTAAAAGTGCGTATTGTGTATGCGCACAGTTCCCTGTGCTCAGACTTGCGATATACGAAAACTATTCAGGACATATTATATTTTCGGAGGGGGAAAATTACTATATGCACTATTTTTGGGGGAGGCAAAATGGTCGTAACTTGTTGTATCCAACAACCAAACATTATTTTGAAAATTTCGGGGGAATCAATTGCCTGGTTACCCGCCCCTGGTTGCGGACCTGATTCAGGAAGTATGACAACGCTGAGAGGATGTTTAACAACATTTCAATAGTTAATAAACAATCATGCCAACAACAACGTGGTCTTTCTTTTAATTTTCACGTTAGCGTGTTTTCCTTTTTTCTCGGCTCGGCAGTGAGCCTGCCGCAACGTGACTAAGCGCACATGGTAGGACCGCAACGTACTATGCGGAGTTTGTCATAGCTGTGCAAAGAAGGTATTACTTGATTTCCTGATAGCTTACGAGACGACGCACATTTTACACAATGCATATTGTGCACAGTTCGCTTTCGTTTAGGCAAGCTGAGCATACAGTGAAGCGAGCAAACCGAACACTGAATAGAAGTAATTTATTTTAGATCAGCGATACTTCTTCAACTGAACATTGTTTTCACAAAATACATCGTATTTACGTCATGCTTTAGTTGCAGGTGCTTTCTATTACTACTTGAGTCAATTTTAAAAGTTTTTTTTTTCAACAGCGTGTGCACGTGCTTAAGACAGGGAAGAGACAGTACACCAGAGTGAAAAAGCATGCCGTTGTGCGGCAGCAGACTTAGTTGATAAGGCCATGTCAGCCGCTAAAACAGGGGTCGGGAACCTTGTTGGTTAAGGGAACCAAGAAACTTACATATTTTTAATTATATTTCCGTGAGAGCCATATAATATTTTTTAACACTTAATGCAACTAAGTTACTAACTAACGTGTGCATTTTTAAGCAAAATCAACAATTTCAAACAATGGTAAATATCTGAATTTTCTCTTTAATAACATGCTGCTTATCTTTAATGCGACTTCTGGTGCTGCATGGTGTTGATGCGATGGCTTTGTAGTCTGTTAGATAGAAAATTACAGAAAAAGTTTCATTCGTAACAACCGTGTTAAGAAAAAATCAAGTGAGCCAGATGCCATCAGCAAAAGAGCCACATCTGGCTCGCGAGCCANAGGTTCCCGGCCCCTGNGCTNAAGCAATAAACAGAGAAAATCACTTACAAAATCGTAAAAGTAGTCTCTGGCTGTCNAAAGTCTCTGCAACAGCCGCGCGAATGAAATCTAGAAATAGCTTGAGCGGGGTTTGATTGAAAGGTGCCGCCGGGCACCCTTGGCACCACTACCTCAGTTGTTACGACCTTCTACATACACGAGAGGAAAATGCTGAAAACAGAATGAAACGCACGGTTGTATCTACCATCGATCGCTTGTAAATTGCATGGAATTGCATTGAGGTCAACAATTGCTGGAAAGGATTGTTGAATTGAAAACAAATGCAGATAGCAGCACGTTATAAAGAAACAAACGCTTCTGTTTGAATGAGAAACACGATTCTAGCTGAACAAGATTTCGGGTCCAAGGATGCGTATTGTTATGTGAAACCGATTTCCTATTAAAGAATTTTTTTTCAGTGTTACAGCAAGTTTTAATACAACTATGAACCAAATCATCGAAATTTTTCACTGGCCAAAATGTCACAGCTAAGAATAACCAAAAACGTTCTTCACAACAATGAACAACAAGTAACAAGTTGCACAGTTGAACACGAAACCACGCTGTACTCTCATCATAGGCCATGCGATTGACAAGATGTTTAACCAATGCACAAGGTAACACTGCACGACTGAGGGAAAATGAATCTTACAGAAAGAACAAGGATTCGGAAGGCAATAGCTACACATTGATACAGGGACAAGTGGTAGGCAGTGATCAGTACAGTAGCGATAGATTCGACTGCGTCACCTTTGTGGAGATTAATTGCTTGAAAAGGTCTGGAATATGATTCAAACTTTTCTTTTGTCAGCTCGAAAATAAGAGATAGAATGGAAGCGTGGCTGGGCCAGGGCGTCAAGCGAGGTTGAACTGACTGGCACCTGTGACTGCCTGTCTCAGCACAGTAGGGGTTACCATTTCGGTAGAGTTTAAAAGTGCAGAGCAAGTCAACTCAACATTACGCATAGACCCACAGCTCCGAAATCCGTACATTTCCAACGTGTTTGAGTTTCACAACAGAACTTTCATCCATTGTTTTGAGTGAATGTGACAGCCTGGTTTATTTCGTGCCAGAGGCACGGTAGGTGGAAAAAGCAGCGGAAGCTCTCACAGCATACATCATACCGTAGGAGGACGGTTCGCACGTGTGGGTGCGTAAAATCAACCAGTGATTTCCGGTAGAACTTGCAAACCGTGTGAATTTTTTGACACGGCGGTGAGGTCAACAGCACCGTAGCGCTAGTTCAAACAGTGCAAGCTCGCTTGCGATTAAGCTATCTAGGCAAATGCCAGCCGCTTTTTCAGCAAGGTTTTGCTTTTCGTAAGGTTTGGTGAAGAAAACTGGGAAATGTTTAGTCCATTAAGCAGTTTTTGTCTTACAAGTATGAAATAGCAACGTAAATCCTCATTTTTTACAAGTTATACTATACGGTTTCGCATCGGCACAAGTCGTTTGCGATTAGATGGAGCGTACAAAAGCGCGACCCACGTAAGAGCATGCAGTCGTATAAGTGACGTTTTACTGCCGCATGTGCGGTACCACACTCTTGGACAACGCCCACTCTACAGCACTCTTAGACGACGTTGATTTGATAAGGCGCAGGCTTTCTCGCGGATCTGGTGAGGGTCGGATATCAATGCTGCTGCGATCGTCACTCGAACTAATTACCGCAAGTTAGGCGTCTTCAAGCAGAATTTAGTAAGGCCGATGCCGTCCAAATACTGGACGTTCTGGAAGCAGTGGTGAACTCAACAAAGGTCGAGGTGCGACATCACCAGGTTATGTTCATCGAAAATTTAAAATTTGTGTTATCAGAACCATTACTATTCAGATAGTGAAGTTAAGTTTTGAAAAGATGACACATTTCTTCATTCTTGTCATGAATGGCAACCCTGCAAACCCGTATTTCGTACCGTCACCACTGGCTCCAGAAAGCTTGCTTTGTGAGTTTTTGCGTGAAAAGTTGACCGAAAGCAAAAGCCGTAAGGCGAATCCCGCATTACTTCGAGTAAGTCCATCATCAAACAGTTTGCTGTAGTTTATAACGCGAGAACAAAAACCGGGAGAAAGAGGTCGGCGACCAGATTNGTAGGNGACCGGCTGTTCTTTGTTGTCGTCGCGCAAATTAATCACGCAGTCAATGCCTGGCTGACTTCCTTTGACCGAATGGCGCGTTGAATAGAAAGCTGCTGGCGCTATTTGATCCCAAAAGACCAGGTAAAAATCGTTGAAAAATCGGAATTAGATTAAAGACGGCGCTTGTCGCGGCAGTAATCCACTCACCAGGTTTCTGGTTTGATGCGATGCACAAACATCTGAAAACTGCCTGGATGTAAGATCCGACAGGTTTTTGATGTTACTAGCAATTTCTACTGACTAAAGCATATCAACAAGAGCTCAATTGTTTTGCAACCGCAGAATTTCGCAGCTTGTGTTATTCTGCCATGAAAACCATTATCAAGCGTTTAATCGCATTTCGCACGCAGTGGACCGTTCCACTCGAACAAGAATGACGTGCATGTCTGAAAATAGCCCAGGTCTTTCAACTGCTGTCATTCCAAGGAATATGGAGATCTCTGAGAGGCAAGGGAACAGTCTGTTATTGTGGTGCTTTGTAGAACATGGCAGCAATTCGAGGCGGAGGGTTGTGAGCATCTTGAAAGGTGATTGATATCGTGAGACAGAAACGTTGTAAAACAAATTAGTTTAGGTGCTAAAATGTGAAGTCTTTTATCCCGCGTTATCTTGCAAAAAGAGAACGATGCATTAAAGCCNAATTCTGGCTGCAGTGTTAACTGCCAAGGATTTCCAAATACAGAAATGGCCTAGGTTAGCTCTGACAACACATTGCGCACTTTGTGGGCCTCTTTCATGGTAGGTCAACTGTACTGCGACAACAAAACCGAAACAAAGAATGTCGCGACACATGTTCCATTTTTGTTGAATGCGAAGGTCTCGTGAGAATACGCGAAGTCTTTTCTCAAACTCCCTAGGGCTGACTGTGAACAAAACCATACGAAACAAGAGTTAACAGTCATGCTGAACAAGGACTTCAGAAAGAAAGCCTTTTCCTTTATAATTAGGATTGAAAGCCATGTGCATTCGAAACAACGTGACAAAGCGCGCCTCAACGGCTTCGCAGTTGCTGAACAGATTTTGTCATCGAGTGAAATCCAACGCGGTGGCAGGGCGCTGCCGCAAATAAAAACGCTGCCTTGCAGGTACAACCACACAAAAACTTACTGAATGTTCCACATTTAAAAAAAAGTTTTCAAGTGTCGGATGATCGTTGGTGTGGCTAAGAAAAGTCAATGCAACATTCAAATGGCAAACAGGAGAAAAACGTAAATTGAAAACAAAGGGAGGTAAAGACAGTTGCTGGCTTTCAACATCTTACCGCAGCCAGATCGGTTAATCAGTGAATTTAGCAGGTCAAAGGTTTCTGTTTATAGGAAGTCGCAACGTTGCTGCGATCGCACCTTTTAAAGTCAGGTAGATTGTCAATCGTAGACAGCAGTGAGCCTTCCAACCGCTCATATGCTGTAGTTTCGGAACTAGCACAGTCTCATAGCGCTGGTCGATGTAGAACGGGCATGGCACATGAGATAGTCATCTGGTTAATGAATTATCTTCGCACCAATGACTATGACAGACTGCGAACATTTTGCTGAGCACACATAAAAGCACCAAACCTGTTTTTATGCAAAACGCCAGAGACTAGTCTGCAAAGCTTAACCGAGAAGCAGCGTCGTGCCCAGTCTGGTGAGAAACCACAATAAATCAAATACGAACATTCAAATCAATAGAATGAAAGAATCCATGCAAAACCAGTTGACGAAGAATGTTCGAGTGTTGCAGATGCAAGAGAGACGGCAAATTATAGCAGCTGCATTAGGATGAGTAAATCAGCATGAAGCAGGGCATGGTAGCTTGAACTAAGGACAGCAGCAGACTAGCAGTTGGATTACTTGATGTCTTTGATGATCTTTTGTCCCAAACTAGCAAGCTTACCGTAAAATGATGCATGTTACTGCTAACTGCAGATAGTTTTGGTGAATCAGATGAAAACTTGAACGGGCTGCGCTGATATTTGCGTAAAGAAATGACCAAAGCAATTACCACAGAAAATTATAGGTTGCAGTGCAAAATTGCTGTGTTTGCTCAGCGGCTAGTTTGAACACAGTGCAGATTACACCGAACATAAATCACGCCATTGCTTTGATCGAAGCACTGCGCTCTGGTTCAACAACTCGTTACAGTTGTAATTACACCGTTAATCAGAATACACGGTGAGCCTGGGCGCCATGTTCATAGGTTGTGGTCGTATCCGCCGCAGGAAGCTGCGAAGTTAGTGAGCTCCTAATCTTGCTGCGACGGTAGTGAGCTGTTTAAATGTTGTACGTGTTCCTCGCAAAATTACAGTAACCGTCAAGGAATCTATCACACTGCTTGCACTTATCTGCATAGAAACACAGCACGACACTACGTAAAAAGGTTAGTGAACTTGCTTCTTTTGGGCTTAATCTAATTCAGATCGAGAGCAGAAGTTTACGGCGCAATGGTTTGAACAAGCAGATAGTACAACCATTTGCATAGCAATGAGATGTTCGAAGGAAGTTTTACCGATGAAAACGCTTTCTTATGGTTAATTTTAAATAATCATACCAAACCTTTTTTTAAATATTTTGAACAGTCCTGCTTCTTTGTATAAAAGCTGTCACGGACTGCAATGTTTCATGCACGGATAGAAGCCAGCGAAGAGGCGCAGGGTATCGATGTTCTCTGCGTGGAATGTTCAACAAAGTGTGTATACAGTGTCGAGCGAGAGGTGTGATTTAAATCGTGAGTAAAATGATTATCATATTGACAGTTAGGTGTGACATTTATGAACAGGATTCCTTTCACAGCCAAAAATCAGTGACAGTAGATACTACTCAGGCCACACATTTGGCCTACAAAGTAAGCATCCTCATGTCTAAGAGATATATAATTTGCGCATTTTCATCTCTCATTTAAAACAGTTCAAATCGTTGGTGACCTCCATTGGCAGGCAAAACCTTCGCTGCAATTAAGGCAGGCAAAAATAAGCTGCATTCGTGCGATTTAGACCCACTATCGAAAAACAGGTCATTAGTCAAAGCTTCCAGTCGATCGTCGGCGCAGTCTAGCAGAGACAGGGCGGCGATTGGCGTCTCGAAAAGAATTTACTGCATTGTGTTATTTGCGCACGATTACGATAGTTGTGCAGTCGGTGCTACATTGTCTGTCGGTTCCGCACGGGACCAACGTTCTTGTGGTTTGCATTTTCGCTCTGCGCCAGTGATTCCCTACCGTTTATAGCTTCCGCACTCGATTCAGAACTTTCATAGGGCAACACCACAAAAGGTAAACAGTGTCTGGTCTCTTGACGCAACCAATTACAGCCAGTGTAAGTGGGAGTAGGGACTGAAATACTAGATTTTCAAATGAAATTTCAGATTCTTACTGCGACGGTCAAAAATTCTGCGAAATTCGCGAAAGTCGTCGTAAGCAGGATATGCAAAAAGAGAGCAATTTCAGATCAAGATGCAACCATGTGTGATAGCTGGAATAGAGTTCAATTTTGTCACTTTTTCAAAATATGCAAATAATTTCGTTATCAGAAATTTGTGTCCTGTTTCTAACATTTCGAGAACAACCGAATCTAGAGGGTCGCTTGCAACCTTGACATCTGCATTTGAGAATTACTTTCCCAGGCTGTTGAAAGCGTTGATTTTTATTGTTACAAGTTCAACGCGGAGCCCAGCTGCACTTTCTTACAGAAGTTACGTTTGTGACGTCATAAAGTGATGCATTTCTGCTTTGATAACACGCATGATGCCCTTTATGACCGAGTATTTCAGGCAAAAATAAATGTTGTTGATTTCCGGTGGCCACTTGCAGCCAGCCAAAACGTTTTACTAGGACGTGTTGATGTACAAAGAAAGCTGTAAGGAAACCATCAAGTCAAATTTTGTTCGTCAATATTGCAGTCTGGGCGTATGGCGTTGAGTAGCAATGCAAAGCTGTGTTCATTATATAATCTTTGTCTATAAAGTAATGAAACCTAGCTTCTCAATACTTGGCCGATGTTCAACGCAGAGGTACAGTCCTCAGCAAGATTTTCAGAATCAAGCGATTCGGTGTTGAGGCACCTACAGAGCTTGCACTATGACAGGGTAGCACACGGCATTATTGGATGAAGTAAATCACGATTGAGAATTTTACAGGTGATACAGAGACGCGCAGCAGCAGACAGAGTATGCTGTGGACGGTTGGTGTTAAATTGCACGTTCCTGCGGCAAGAGCACAGCAATAATCGCGGTATTCGTTGGTGCAGAACAGTGCTTCGAGACAGGGTGCGAGACTGAATTTCAGATGTGCCAATTCCACCCCTGGATCAAGTCTACGGGCAACAAACGAAACTTGAATACGAGTGGAATAGATGATTCGAATACGGGTGTCATAATTCTGTTCAAAACTGCTACGGTGTTTACCATGTGACTCACATCGTTATTACGGCGCAGATAGAACGGAAGCTCCGGACGTAATAGTGTCGGTTACCGTATGACTGCCAGGCTTGCCTCAAAAGCTAAGATTCGGATAGCGCACGCTTGAGTCTAATACGCACCACCTTTTTCTGTGGCAAGTAAATATTCGCTTTGTATTTGTCAACACACCAACATAATTTTATGCCGAATCTTGTGCTACTTCGCAATGTGGTAGGGTGGACCGATGTTACGTTAACAAGAAGAACCTAGAACGGGTCGGTCAAAATTCTACATGCCTTTATTGCAGCGTTGTACGATGAAAGGTTTGTGAAAACTCCGTTGTTGTGCAAGCCCTTCGGATAAACACGCGAAACATTTCTGTTTGAGCATCTTTTTGATGCTTCCGGTGACTCATAAAGAGCAGGCAGAGTTTGCTTCCGCGTTTGGCAACAGATTAGTTCCACATCAAGAGATCGATGCAGATGGATCCCCTAATCGCGTTAACCATAGCACTGACAGCCATTCTATATTGGCTAGTGACGTGTTTCTGAGAAAATATAGCGAATCACGATGGCGCAGGTAAGTGGTATATGATAATGACGGAGAACCCGTTACGACAAAGTACGTTCAGACTGCAGTTTCACAGTAAAGTAAATTGTTTCGTTCAGGTAAATGTAAAATGCAATGAGATAATCCGGTTCGTGATGTTTTCCGCCAAACGCCGTTTTATCAACTGGTGTTTGCTCGCTGCAAATTGAAAAGCATGGTTCTCGGCAGCAAGCAAGAGTGGGTTGCTAACACCAACCGTGTTTTCTCAAGGCAAGCAGTCAACCAATTGATGAAAATTGATAAAACGGTAGGTTTTTGAACTCGGCGGGTAATTCTGAAACATCAACGGACGAACACTAGACGTGGTGGTGGAAATTGGTTTAATAATTCATAAACGATTTAACGTGTGGAGCACGTTCAGCTCGACGTCACTTTCCGCACATGACGTCACGTGTAGTTCATTTACACTTCGATTGAGTGGGCGGTGGAAAAACGCTTGCTGGCGATACGAGTCGGGCTGAATTTCTAGAGCAGGTTTGTGTCGCAAGCCATCTTAATTTTCTTCGCAGCTTTTTTTAATAGGCAGAATCGAGTGGGGTTAAATAGCTGAAAATTGATTTGGGCAACAGTACGATTGAGAAAAGAAATAAGCGTGTGGATAAACAAGCAAAAATGGGTCGTGATAGTATTTTGTACTTTAAGGGTGTATTACACGAAGTAGCAACGTGATTTCATGTCGGCTAATATTTTCAAAAAACCATAAAACTTATATTGTGTTACATACTCTGTTGTATGCGATAGTTTCATATCAAAGATGTATGGAACTGCACTTTTCATACATGAGAGCTTTACTGCTGATGAATTCCGGAAGAGAATTCCCAGTGAGAATCGTTCGTTTGCACTCCTGTTTTGAATCGTTAAACGTCTGAAGACACCGGAAAAACCCGACTAAACCAATTCTAAACAGACATCAGCCGTGGCTTGGCTTAGTATCAGGAAGGAGCGAAAAAAACTTGTCTATTACAAAAATAGGAAGCACTGTCTGGCGCTAGTCAATGTCGATTCAGTGAGGAGAATGGTCGTTTTCGTTTTTCACATCAACCACTTCATTCACTAGTAGTTCCTTATATGGGCATCTGGCAGTATACTGTGACGAGTACCCGTGCTATTCAGACTGGATTATGACTGCAGACAGGATTGTTAGCAAGACTCTGGTAGTTACTGAGTGTGGCAGGAAAGACAGCTGTAAACAGTTTAATAGTGGCTGCAAAACGTGGCAAGTGTTTTGCCTTAAAAAAGTGTTCTGTCTGCTGCACGCTACTGTTAAGCACACAGCACAGGAATGTCAGACCATAGAGTGAGCGCGTTATTTTCCGAAGTTCAGATAAGATCATATATAGCCTATTCTGGTTGTGCAACAAAACTTAAAATAAAGAGTTACGAGCAACCAACCAATATGGGTTTGCGGGTTTCATGAACAATCGCAATGCTAAGCTGTAGTCAGACTCAGATAACGGTTGACCACTGTAATGAGCAATGAAGTTCGTCCGCAGTGATTATATCACTATCGTGTATGGCAAATTAGCGGGTTTCTGGAGAACCTCAATTTGCTTCTCGACATTCAACTTGCAAATATTCTTTCGTAAAACCGTGAACCAAGCCTTGGCGTTTAAATATTTGCCAAGTACTCTAAACATAAAATCTACGAAGTGCTTATGAGAGGAGTATATTTTAGCCACTATCCTGTCGCTTAATTGATCGAAAATAGTTCAGATATTACGCTTATGAAGAATTTGCGAAAGTCCATAATTTTCGTAATTATATGCGTCAGATGTGTTGGATGGTCGTTACCTAAACGACAACGTACCGGCTTAAAACTGTCTGCTGATGGATCAGGCCCCACACGAAGTTTTGTCAGAAGCCATTGCCTTACTTTTTCACAGTCTGCAACAACCCTGAACGTCATTGCAATTCGTGAGAAGTTTTGCTTGGCGCAAAAAGCTTGTACTTCCCACAAATGCCTTGATGTAAACAAGTAGCAACAAAACTGAATAGCTGCACGTGCTACCAGCAAAACGTTCCAGAAAGTACTGGTGTTACGGATTTAAGAAATACGAGAGTATATCTATGCCATTAGTAGCTACAAGTGATTGTGAAACGAGGACTCGCAAAGCTGATATCACGACCCTGCAAGAAATACACATTGTTCCGAGCAGCAATTGAAACGCAACTGCGCAACCATTCCTGTTAAATTGTGGTCCGATGCAGTTAACATATACACGTTTACCTCCAGGCGAAATAGTTTTAGTAAAAAGCTTGGTGTGGTGACTGCTCAGCAGAACAGGCAATGCAAGGAGAGCATTTTTACGCTCAGTCGTAAACGCAGCGTTTTTTTCGCATCCGCGTTCAGGCCATCTTTTAATAGCGACTACTTTTTTCGACGTCGCATAGCGGGCGACAGTTCCCGCCAGGGGAAATACAGCATCGGAGGTAAACAGCTGCAGTCATTGTCACGTCGACGAGGTAGCACCGTGTGTCTGTTTCTCTTCCAGAGTGATAAGTAACGGTTTGTGAGCGACAGTATTTACCGAGTGAACGAAGTTATCAGCATTGCCGATGCCTACGGTACAATTCGGAACGGAGAAACCCGATAGTGCTAACGGTTAAAACAGCAAACAATTCAAAGTTACTCACAAACCATCGGGTAGGCTGTTGGTTGGCATGCTCCTACGTAATTTGATAGCGCACAGGACGCGTTGCCGTTTTTGNTGAAACGTCGCTCATGGCATTCACTAACCGACAGTCGATTTATTTGCAGCGTGTTATTAATAGCGTCCTTATAGCGAACATCAACAGTGCTCTGACTGACGTGACGCAAGTTGCTTTGCCAAGGATTTCACCAATACCTGCGTGTACAGCGAGAACAGGAAGTTGTGCTAAACGACTTACGCTGCAAGTTGTACCACTTCTGAATACTCTCAATCTGTGGGCGATATCCGTCCTTTCTGATTTCATTCTCTGATCTGAGCAGCAACGCGATCAAACTGGCTAGCACGTTGCTTGCATTCACCAAAGCTTCGACGCGCAAGAAGCAGCAGCAGCAAAATCAGGAGTACATCATGCCTGCCAAGGCCCCGATTTACTTGAAGGCAAATGGCGGGAAAACAGGCCACGCACACGGAAAGCAAGGCAAGAAACTTCGCGAGCTGCTGTCAACGGATATGATTTCTCCACCGTTGGGCGACTTTCGTCACATGGCGCATGTTGGTCGTGGAGGTGCTGGTGATATGTTCGGTGATACTTCATTTTTGCAGGTAAGAACGAAAGAACTTTGAATTTACGTTTTGCAGCGCATGTCCCAAGTTGTACAGTATGCGCTACCACAATTTAATCTTTAATTGTAATTCATTTTGTGTTAGAAACAAAAACACACGTTCCACTGATTTAAAACGAAATCATGCAACATTCAACTGAATCGTAAATCAGTCGTGTTTAGGATGGAATCAGTTGTTTTCAAGAAGTCTAACATGGTTTTTATTTAAATCTTTAGCACTTGTTGTGTTCCTATTTTTAATACTTGGCAAAAGTTTTAATATTCTGTACCAAAATTTACTTAGTTTTTCTATAACGTATATCTTACTGTTCATTTAAAAGTTAAGGCCAATTCAACCAAAAGGTGTTGCACATAAGCAGTCCAATTGACTTTTTTCCAGGACATTCGTTATCACAGGAATTTAAGTCATAAAAAGTACACTTGCAAGATAAAGCATGCAGCTTCGTTTTATCTCCATATTTCAATGCTAATGAACTCCGACAGTGATGCACAACGCTTACTGAGTACACTCACTCCAGGTTGAAGTTAAAAGCTGTTGATAAGCGTGTGGCTTGAAATAGTAGCTGTGAAATCCCACCAAAATGTGTTGTGCACTTCTATAGTAGGCAGATGCATTAGTGTCGCGTTTGCAATGGTGCGTGTCAGGACGGCAGATAGAGCAAATCCCTTTTTTGGTCGAACAAACCAGCAAGCACAGTTCTTGGCCTCACCGCGGACAAACTTCGCGAAAAGCAGCCATAAATGTTGCGCGACCCAGATCTGTAGGTTGATGACTCAGCTTAATCTGTTGACGTTTGATGTAAAGATGAGTAAGCGAGACAAAGCAGTCGCGGACCATTACGACGAAAGCTTTTTAAGCTTGTGCGTCTTCTCCCAAGCTCCACGTGTTTATCTTTGAGAGTGAAAAAGTACTTTAAGTTACGCAATTACGAGTGAAAAGTGCTGTAATGTAGATATGGCACTGAGCCGCTTGCAAACATGTCCGTAATTTGTCTGCGCCAACGTGCGCCCTGTGCCGAAGAAATACGGCGAGATAAATGCTTCCGTAAGATGGGAGAGATTGCTGTTTGCTGCAACGAGGACTTAGGCTGCCATCGAGTTTNGTTGCAACTCATGAAGCAGACAGTAATGGTGTTAACGTGCTGCTGCTGCAGCAACCGCGTGCCTCATCAAAATCGATTTCGACGCCATCGTGTTCGATGCGACAGATGGGATGCTTCTTATTTCGAGCATCCTGTCACTGAAAACGTTNATCTGTGTCTGGATTGACTTATTCGTTTCTTTTTGATCGGGTTCAGAGATGCGAACTGTATTTTAAGAACGAATATTTTGTCTTNTGCAGCAAAAGCTCGCGCCAGAGAGTCCATCATCGCCGCATAACGGTGACTCGGTGCCTAAAGTGGTGGCGGAAGGACTAGCAACGCTGAGACGAAATGGCAGCCATCCGAAAAAGAGTACGAAAAAGCGAAACTTCAGGTTGGTATGCGATATGTTTGTAACACGTCTAAAACGCCAATCTCTTTAAAACCAGAACGTCAACTCTCCAATGGTCCCAAATTTTCCCAGCACATGTGGATTTTCTGGCTCACACTCAAAGCAATGCCAGCAAGATTAATTGTATGAGCAGTTATTAAAGAAGTGGTGCCAGTACTTACCGCGGGACAGTTGTAGAATGTGCAGCATTTTGCGCCGGTAACGACAGACTTGTGTATTCGGCCATTATGGAAATCAGCAGCTTCGGCGCAATCTGCTGTATGGCGCGCTGGTCTAAGTGTTTTTATTCTGAGCGCGACTGACATGCGACGTGACGTGTGGATGTAAGCGACGCATGCTTGACATATCACTCTACAAATACATCATCCTCGATCGTTTTCACTCGTTCGTGGAAAATTAAATGAGCTTTGCATGATTGCGTAAAGCTGTGTTAGGAGGACATGACATCATGCGCTGCAAGCGCCATCACGGGTCATGCATCCAGATGCATAGGTGAAGTTATCGCTGCTCGTTTTTTTTTTCTATTAAAATTTCGGTCCATACCTTGAAACAAGCGGTAAGAAAGCAAGCATACTGCTTTTGCAATTACCAGCAAGTGTTTGAGTGTTCGGAAACCACGTTTTTGACAGAATTCGCACTCGAAAAACAAGGACGCAAGGTTGCTTGCCACTCATTTGTCTGTCTCATAGTGTTCCGCCAATAAGGTCGACTTTTCTTTTCTGCAGCACACCGGATGAAAAAGGTCTGAAAGCAGACGTCACGTCCTTGTCAACGCCATCATCGCATGAGGGGTATGGCCCTGCACAGTCACCCATACTGCAGTCCGCCATATCTTTGCCTCTGCTTAACCAGGACAGCACGTCGCCGCCAACGTCTCCCCAAAGCAAAGCGGACAAGAAAAGCCGCGGGAAGAAAACAATGAACAACAACAGTATTTCGAACACGAAAGCAACCAGTCACGACACAGGACTGGATCAGATGCCCGACCCGGCAACGCCAACCGCGTCCAACGGCGGCCCGCCGAAGCCGCGTCGCATCGTCGACGAAAACGAAAAGAAGTTGGCCAACGGCAACCACGCGGTAGGCAACGGCACCGGCGTCGAAAAGCAAACCGCGCTGCTTCCAGATTCGCCCGGCGGTCGCACGCCTGCTGACACGTTCAGCGACACGACCTCGATAGACGAGGGCTGGTCACTAGATCTGGACCTTGGTTCTTCGTTGCTGGACGACGTAATCGGCGTGATGGACCGAATCGACTTATAAGGAAGCGCCGGCAACGATATCGCATTTGTTGAAAGGGCCTGGGAGGTTTAAGGGCTTTGCATAGCGCCACGGGTTATTGGTCAAGAAGACATGGTTGCGTGGGGGTTTTCCCGACTACCCGTCGCAAGGAACAGGAAAAAAGCGCGTTCGCACTTGTACACGACGCAACTAGATCGCTAATTTTCCGAAACCTGAAGAACTTATGAACTTTGCGGCATATATTTATTTTACCTCTCGTGCATTAACAACCGCGGCTGAGGTCGCTGCAGCCGAGGTCGCGACATCGGCAACGGCATGGTGTTCAACTCTATTCTGATAATTGCGAAAAGCATGTTCAGTGTTTTGTTTGTGACGCATGGTGTTTTTGCATTAGCTGTGCATTTACTCGGCTGCATCGCAACCCTAAAAACCGATAGCCTTTGTTAAATCGGTTTTAGTTCAGACCTCATAATTTCCCATCAACGCTTGTCTTGTTTTGGACTATTTATTCCGTGTGGAGGTACGAGAGGATAAGGGGTGTCGTTGTGCGAAGAAGTGTCTCGTCCGGTGTCTATACCCCAAAGTGAGTGGATCATTTCATTGCCAACAGTAAAATCCGTTTGCAACTAACGCCAATTAATCGAACACAATTGTGTGTTAAAAAGGATGAACAGCAAGTCAATATGTTTGTTAGTTGGTATGACTGTTACTGTTGACGTATGAGGACGATTCCAAACAGTTTACAAATTTTACTTTGGGAAAAGCGTGTACATACGAAAACACAGGGAACTAGAGTAGAAAGGGTCTTGTGCGAAGGTTGGGGCGCATATGCGAATCATCAGGGTCATGTTATGAATTACGCGGCAATAACTCCGCAACACAACAATGCTCCGTAAACTAAGTCTTTGCTCCAACGTAAAAATACAGTTGCAGTTGGAAGGGTGGAAAACTTAACGTTGCGAAGTAATGCGTGAAAATTGGTCGTGCTAGCATTGTTTTGGTTAGTATATAGAAGGAATCACCAACGCACATTCCCCAGCTTCTAACGTAAATCTACAGTCAGATCACAGCAGCTGGAAGTTCGGGTTGAAACTTCCGAAAGAGTTTTACTGCTTTTACTTTTTTCTTTTTTATTCAAGGTTGTTTTACGTTTTATTTCGTCTTTTCTTTCTTTGTTGTGAGCGTTTCTTCTTTCTTTGTTAATCGCGTCTGCGCATCGACAACTGCTGCCTTTTGCGCATGTGCGTATCATTTGACAATAAAGTGTATTGACAGAAAGTTGTGTCGGTACTTGTCGCATTTCTCTGAACTGAAGCCGCAAAAGTGGTGCACTCGTTAAGCGATAATGAAGTAGTTGAAAAGGCCGGAAAGTGGACATTTTATGAAGTGCATGGTGAACTGCACACGCCTTCGCATAGTTATCCTCAAGCTCTGATGCAGCCGCCGGAAAACTTGAAAAACGTGTTCGTGGGTTGGTTCGTACTGTCTCAAGCATGACTGTAGAAAAAGTCATAATCAAACCAAGGGCGTACACGTCCGTACATACACAGAAGCGGTTCAATTGGATTTTTTCCAGCACGGTAGTTATCACGAAAGTAATATAACTTAAGTACACTTTTGAAAGGTAAGCATGCATATTTATTTTTTCCGTATTTCAATGCTAGTGAACTATAAAACCTTCAAAAGCAATGGTTGTTAAATGCATGTACGTTCCAGAGCAGAAGTTGAAACTGTTGACAAGCGTATGACATAAAATGATAGAAGTGAAAACACATTTTTGTGCGCTCGGTTTACACACGATTTAAGGCGTAACGGTTCCTCGTGAAAATTTGAAAAATATTTAGGCGCGCCTCACCCCCTAGCACAAGCGCCTGTGAGCCTCCACACCAGGTTCACTACATTTTCCTGTAAGGAGAAGTTGTCTGATAGTAAACATCAACAGTGCAGCTCATGGCCCTGGGAAAACGCCGTTGTCTATGAGAACATCACACGTGAAAAAATCCTGCCCAGCCAAGCAGACAATTAGCAAAGCGGATCATGTGTCGCTTTCATACTCAATCAGTTTTGAGTTGTAATAAACTTGCGATTCAAACAATCAAGCTACGCGCGTATGACAGAAGCAAGCCAGCCCAACTTCGAAAGCGAATTTGCAAACACACGCGGCGTGTAAAAATGCTGCTTGTTTGAAGTCAGCAAGGCTTATTTAACAGCTGGGACATGTTTAAACAAACAACTGTTTATGTCTGAACGAGCTTACCAAAAGTTTGAACAAGCTCGAAAGTTTTGTACTGGCACACCGAGAGACCTTACCTCGTTTATGCAAGAAGACTACAAGCTGGGTATTGTTTGAGAGCGACGCTATACGCATGGTTGCACTTATCCTGAGAGGATTCGCTGCCCGGAGCAAGTCTCCGATCGAAGTTACGTTAAGTCACGCGGTAGCAACTGTGAGCGAATGATGCAATTTGCACGAACGCCTTGCGTCGTACGCGCAAAGCAAATTTTAGTAGAGCATACGAACTGCTGATCAGCAGAAATTTCGCAATAATCACTGTTCCGCTAAGTAGCCCACACGTCCAACGAATACTTTGCAGTTGGCCGTGGTATGCTACTGACTTTTCAGAAAAGTGCCTTGCTCTTTTGACTGCACGACAAACCTAGCAATCCTTTGGCACATGTGTGCCACAAGCATCTTGTTGTTAACGCCTAATTCGGTAGTTAAGCATAAGTAGGGTATAATGGCACCGCGTGTCCAAAAGGTTCTATTTGTGCTATTTTTGGTTGACAACAGAGGCTATAAAAAACAGTAGTTAACACAAAAATCAACGATTCAAGTGAAACTGTTGGCTCATTGCGCTGCTGTTTTTAAGGACTTAGCAAGGCTTCCAATTTTCAACTAATAACAATAATAAAGGTTGTCCCAAAAAGTCAACAAACTTAGTAGTACATCACATCTTTATAAAAATCAATACGAACAGTAGAAGACTGACGTTGCATGCTGTTCCCACAGCTGCGAATGACATGGCCAGAACACAACTAACCTTCTGGCAGAACTACTCACCTTCAGCTGAATATCAAAGGCATGGCCGAGGCCATGCGGCTCCAATTTATAGATGAAGTCTCTAAGCTGAGACCACAACGCCCCGAGACGTCGACAGCGAGGTCGTCGCCTGTTCTACGGAAACGCTGACGACAGTCATGCGAGTTACGAAGTTGTGCGACATACGTCGAAAGACAGGTGACTTTCAATAAAGCGAATTATCACTGATCGAACGAAGGATTTATAAGCCCTTTTGATCAGTTCGAACGGCTTCCTGGCAGAACCCAACCGTCAACTCGTGTCTTGGACGCAAGTGCATCGAAGCACGACGGAAAACCCGACGAAGTCGGTTAGGTGTCACCTTGTAGCCCTGAGGTGAAGAAGACCTGCAATGGTGGTGAACTGAGACGGGGCTGCGCTTGTCAGCTTGCACGCAAAGCAATTGCGAGGGTTTCTCGCGCGGATTGATGAGAAGACACTTTTGGCTCAGGGCTTCTGCGCAGGCGCAAAGGACGGGTTCACGGGGTTTCCTTTCTACTTTCTTTGAAAAAAGGGATGTCACTAATCAGTTTCAAACTAAAATCAAAATAAATTTTTGGGTTATAACGCTTTCAGCATCGTGTTTAGAAACATCTTGCTCATAGTTGTGTTATCTGTGTGTAAAGTTGCAAAAGAAATCCCGGTGCAAAGCGTTGAAACAAGGTAAATTCAGACATGGGAATTCGTAACTATCAAAGCGATTGTATCAGTGCAAAGCACTCAAACTGTTATATCGAAAACTCGAATTTTGCTCTACTTCATTTCGTTCAACAGTAACGTGGTTTACTTTTGAAAAGCTGGTTGATCGCTATTGTCTAGCCACAAGTCTATACACAGTTAGACATACCGCATATCTTGTTTTGAAAACCGTCTTGGTGATGACCGCTTCACCAAGCAGAAACTGAAAACAGTGTGATTCAGATTTACAATCGTCATCGACTTGGGTGATTAGTCACTGGTTTATGCTTGCGTTTGAAGCTTCGCAAGCCTGTTGTGAATATACCTTGAAAATAAGACGCAACGACTTTTAAAGCTATGTTTTGGATGCTCGTCCAAATACTGAACGGCATTTGTCAACTGATTTGCTCATAACGTTGAATGCAAAAACGAAAAGACGGTTTGACGAGCCATCAAATTCGGTTTGGGTAACTACAGCATAGTTAACCGAGATAAAGAGAGTCAAATCCGCGAAACCCATATAGCATCACAGCTTCAGGATTGTTTTCATGGCAATATGTTCTTCTTGCGTGACGCGGCCGTCTATAAATGAACGCTGCAACCCAGAAATACTTTATGTTGCGGTTTTGCTTATACAGTAGATGGAGTGGCGCGGGCCACACAATCCGTAAAAAGGACGACTTGGTCGCCATCAGTGCACGCCAGGGATCTTGCTTTCAACCATGACGTGACGTCATTTTGGTATTGTATGTTTCAAATGCATCTGAATCCTTTCACAACTTGTACTTGAAGCGAAACATGGTTCAACGCGACAAAATATTGAAAATTTGGTACGGGATACAATGAAATCAGCTCACGCCCCGGCAATCTCACTAACCTCTCTAACCCATGGTGTTTACCCAGTTGCTAGTTGTACGATGAAAAAAATTTATGCGATTTAGCGTAGGCGGTCGGTCACATTTACAAGGGCTTGGGCACGACGAATATTTCAGATGGACCGGCGTTCTGACGTCGCTTCATTGAAACTCAAGCCACCAATCAAATTCAAATTCTAGTAGCATTAGAAAAAAGCACTTTGTTCTGCTTTTCGATGATTTCTTACCATGTTTGCACAATTTTAACTTTCACACTGCAGCTTCACACTTTGTTTCAGTTCAGATTAACTTCACTCTTTGTCAAGTTGTGTAAAAGGTTAAGTTAGTCTGTGATCACTAGTCAGCAAAACTTCCTGCAACCATGACGAGTACAAGCGGATCTACTGAACTGTCTGCCTTACTTAATGTATAAAATAGCCGTATAGAATTAATTTGCAAATACTTTTGTCATCCAATATCTATCTATGTCTCTTGCTGCGTACCTAAATTAAGAAGAACTTGATTTAAAAAGTGATTAGAAAATATCAGGAGACATTAAGTGACTACTCTCCACATGTTTGATAAGTAAGGAATTTGTCAGCAAATTAACTTACAATACCTCATATTCACGTTGACGAATCTGCTGCGTGTTCGCATTACTATTGTCTTAAACTTGTCAGGATTTTTATTACGAGGGTTTGCGGTTATAGCATGTGAAGTCGAGTTTCCCCTACAACAAATTTCCAGCTGGCATTCGTCGCACGACAGCTTTGTTTCAAAAAGCGCGTTGCTGATGAACCTGGAACGACATTTCTGTAAGCTAGTGATTTGAAATTCAGGTTAAGTCTACGACAGTTCGCTGAAACCTGGCTCAGGGTCAGAACAGGAGTGTCGCCGTCGCACACCTACATTTGAAAGTGTCCTTCTTGCTTAAGTCAGAACATACCTGATATGCAAGTTGGTTAGTCTGATGGCTACTACGCACCAGCTCGAAGTCTTGTTTGTCTGAAAGCAATCACAGTGTAGCTCATGAACAGGTATGTGCTGAAAAACATGAACTCTGTATGTGCAATTGTCAAGTGCACTCATGAACGCAAGTGCTCGGGAAGGAAAACTAACCATGAAAAACGTGGGCTATTCGAAAAAGCAAGTGCACCAGGCCTGAATTTATGCCGCCATTAAAACAAAGCGTGATAAACTACAAAAGCTAAAGGCGACAGAACTCGAGACTTTAAGTGCCAGACTCGGTAGTCACCGATGAAGGCCTCTTAAGCACTGATTGTGAACAGGCAAAATTGATTGGCAATGCTTCCCTGCGCACGGGTTCACATTCGTTGAATAGCTTGATGGCTGCAAGCCTGTGCAACGTCAAGAAAGCACACGCCAAGCCAGAAGCGGTGCACAGTGGTTTCTTGCAACTATTCATCTGCGCGATTCTCCTACGCATTCACGTTATTTCCTGCACACGACAGCAAGCGATGAAAACATGTTGTCCATGTTTAGCGTCGAAACAAGTCGGCCATGGATCTCGAGCTAGGGGTGGCGGTTCATGGAAACTGATTTCGGCTGAAGCTCCTCGCACATGCACACTTGCTCGCCATCCGCACCACTAACGCGTGCAAATCTCCGGACAAGTTGCCGGAGTCATTAAAAAGATACGAAGTTTTTAATGCTAACCGTGGAACACATTCTGTCGTATTGATACGAGACCGATTGAACACCCACAGTGGCCTATTCAGTGATCACCAAGATTGGCACGGCGCTTGCGATTTTCTTTCGCTACTTCTGCTTGCTGGCAGGGGTGTAGTGCTAAACAAAGTGAGGTAACGCACTCAAAACACTAGCTTTCAACAGCACTTCAAACTCATTTTTAAATCAGTATTTAACGAAGCATTCACTTAAAGTGTGCCAGGATGCTACGCAAGAGATAACTTGTCATTTATTTATGCGACGTCTGGGGGTGACAAAAGTGTGGGAGCGCGTTCCGACACACAAAAAAGTGTTGGAACATCGTTCCCACGCGATCCCTAAGAAATGCGACTAAATCGTCTCTAAATCGTCCGGTATAAAAACGCGAACTCCCCAAAAAGTCGGATAACACTCGTCCTCTTTTGACACCAAAAAGGGTAGAAAATGAGAAGAGACAATTCTAACCTTGATTTAACGCTGAAAAAGTATGCAAAAATTGTGGGTGATAGAAAAATGTGAAAAATCCATTGCACCACAGCACGCATTCCTTTTTGCAGATGTAAGGCTTGGCAAAAACAGCAATGAACATTGTATTCATTCCGCTGCAGATACAGTAACTGCCAGTCGTTATTATAGCAGAGTCTTCCCTGTTTACGTAAACACGTCAGCATAAACTTGCTGCTTCATCAGCGTGATTGCAAGAGCTGATACCGGCGGCGGGAGACGAGCAGCAAAGGCCACACATCATGCCAGGCAAGGAGCGCTGCGTGAACGTGTTTTCGTTTTGAGTGGTGTTCAGGAAGTAGGCTTCGGTACAGCCAGAGCTTACAGAGGCCAAGCGAGCGCTAAATTCACGAAGTGGGCACTAAGGCCAAGCGGGCGCTAACTTCAACGCTAGCTAGCTTGTTGCTGGATGCAGGATAAGTTAACTTTTACTCCAGTTTTTGCGATATGCGCATTCAATGTTCATTTATCCTGACGCAACCAAACAACTGATGCGATATAAAGCGGTTTGGTTGTATGTTAGCCTTTCTCGTTTTTCATCTTCTCTCGCAAATATTTTCGTTCCTCGAGATATTTTCGCCGGTCCATATGGTTACGACTTCACTGGCACCAACCACAGCGTTTCATTGGAACAAGACTTTTAACAGGATTGAGCAATTTGTTTGATTTCCATACAAGCGGGTTCCGTACGCAAGTGTTTTTCACAGGGACGAATTTGTTGCTAGGCGAGGGACACTTCGCATTAAATAAAGCGGGATCCGCACGGACTAACCGTAGAAACGTGAGCAGGTGTTACGCAGTAACAAATTGTCATCCGCTTTCACGTGCACATCGACACGAAAGCGTGGCTCTGAATGGGACGAGGGTATGTCGCGGTTAAGTAAACGGTTACAAATGAGTGAAAGGTAATCAGATGCTGACGAAGGTGCTTGATCTGTCAGCAGTAAATCAAGATTGTTGGCTTTGAAAATCACTGTGGAACAGATTGTTCAACGTCACGTCAAACACACCGCTGTCAAAAAATTGCTGGCGCTTGTTTTTGCAAATCTAGATGGTGTCATCATAACGTTTGCAACGTAGCAGAAGCTAACGTCTACACTAGTGCTTCTTAACGTATTTTCGTGGGAAATTTGGGTATTTAATGAAGCAATGCGCGAATTTTTATAGCTTTGCACTTTCTAATTGAAAATACCTAGCAAAAGTACACGAAGAAGTCAGTAAACATTATTTGACAGGTGTTCGACTGATGGACAGAAACTTTATAATTAGATTTAAAAAATGCAATGTATAAGTTTAAAGATTTTTGCNACCCTTTTGAGTGTGATTGCTTGCCAACTTTCTCTTATAAATTCAACCAGTTTCTCCTATAAATAATTTTCATTACTTATAAAACACAACATACGTCAATGCAGAGCAAGAAGCAATATATTGCAATTTGCACTTGAAGGGTGCAGAGCACAAATATTTTTTGGAACCAATTTTCTCCTCAAGACGAAAACAAACGAACGTGGCAATTAAACCGAGTGCAATCAGGAAAAATCTCCCAAAGCTGAGGTCATTTAGTCACATTTTCAAGTGTTGACCGATCAAACCTACTTTCAGATGTTGACTACACTCTTTTATTTGAAGAAATAGCAAACTTGTTTTTGCATCAAATTCATGACAATGAGACCTGAACATTGGGTGTAATTATAAGTCTGCAAAATAATCCTATACTTCTGATATCATTTACAGTTTTGTTGCTGCATTCACAACTTCCGTTGCGCAAGTTCAGTACTTAAAACAGCGTTGAATTTAACACAGGCGCGTTTTTCACGTCATCAAGATGAAAATGGGAAATTGTGTTTCAGGTTTGTACCAGAGGTGGCCATGGATCCGGAGTGCCGGGGTCGACTCCGGCAGGATTCTGCGTTTTTCTTTCGAACCCGGATCCGGAGTCACTTTTCAATTCGGCAGTAGCAGGAGACTGTGTGGTCATTTATTAAGTAAAAACATGGGTATAAATTACGATTGGATCGATGATTGTAGCCGGAGTCTGCACAGGAGGCGGATTCTCAAATTTGAATTGCCGGACCCGGATTCGGATTTAAAAATTTTGGAACAGGAGCGAAGTCGGAGTCTGAAAAAGTGACTCCGGCCACCTCTGGTTTGTACGTGGCATGGAAACAATTCGTCTATACGGTTCAACCAACCAGAAGAATTTCAATCGGTGTATGCGTCCACAATCCCATGGAGGATTGCTTGTTTCAAAGCGCAGTTCCTTTCACAGCAACGTCAAACAAACGAGTGGCAAACTTTTCAGCGATTTTCGTAAAACTTCCTTGACAGCGTCTTCCATCCAGCACATCCACGAAGAAGCGGTGAGATGAAACGCGACTGGTGCGGAAAGTGATGCAGACACTGATACCAAGTGACGGTAAACGCTGGTTCAGACGGGGGGCACACAGTGGCGTAACTAGAGGTTAGAGCCAGGGGGGGAAAGCTTAGATGAAGGGGGCCCACTGGTCACCGCAGGGATCCACTAGCCAACACAGAAAAAAGTTAAGAAACGGTAGTGAATCTGGATGTCTATACTAGCTAAAAAAACGAAAACACCCCGAAAAACGCAAAAAAGCAACAACCTACAGAAAGATGTCAACTAAAGGGGCCCAGTTTTTACATACCACGTTTTGGTGTGCTTGACGCATGCGATAACCAGCTAACTTATTTTGAACTGCAGTTTTTAAGAAACGCTGCAAATGCATGCAGCAATTACAACATTCAATTTAATAACAGGTTGGAACTGTCATGGCGAAAACAGCTCAGTGCGTGACCAACGAGCACGCTTAAACAAAAAACGGCCATTTCCATTTCTATAGTGGATGCGCTCCGCAGTTTAATGGGAAATTGCCAGAGTCCCGACCTGAGGACCGCCCAGGCGGCGGGCGTTTAGTACAGGTTAAGCTTTGCTCGAAGGCTAAATTAGGCTGCATTGTTAAGAGGTCAGAGAAAACAACGAGAGTGTTTCACAAAATATCAGCAACGTTAAAAATATACGTAGAAGAAAGCATAGCTCGACTGGCGAAGAGCAGCGGCCACGGTTTCTTTCGCTCGAGGCCGAACGCGTTCGCGATTTCGCCGAATCCCAATGAAAGACTTGGTTTTCGAAGACATTACGCAGAAGTGTGGTGAAAGAAAGGAAACAAGAAAAATAACCAAAACTGTTATTGCAGCAACGGACAGAACGCGGCGAATCCCGGAAACCACCAAGCTGGTCAGCACGATATCATACTTTTGTAAAAAATGTATATTTCAGTGGGAGTATTACCATCGTGGGTTAAAGATAACATCTGAAAGGATGCGAAGTAACCAGGGCGCCGAAGATAGGTTTGCCATATTGAACAAATACTAGAAAATAGCGCTGCATTGCTGAAAAGATCAGACCGGCAATAGTAGCTGTGGTCAGTTCGGTGTTGAATAAAACACTTTCTGCTTGGAATAAGTTTTGCTTTTAAGTTAACGAAAGGTTGCGTGAGGTTTTAGAGGAGGAAGGTGTAAAAAAAGTTTATGTCTTCTATTTCAAATGAAACTACTACTGTTTTGACTGAAACCCTAACTAAAGTTAAATAAACAATACGTAAACAACATTAAATCGTGCGTTAGCAGTTTTCGGTTATCAGAATAACACATTGCTATAAAATTTCTGCAGAAGTTGTAATGCGTCTCTCTAGGAAATAATAATAAACAATCTTAAATTGGGCAACATGTTAATTAGTTTTAAACGAAAAGTTTGAAGAGACAGGCACATTACAACATGTTGGTTCCTTTATCCGTTATAGAATGCAGCGGAACTTTCGGATTTCTTTCGTTTTTGAAACAAATATTCATATCTGCTGAAACTGAGGCGGAACAGGCGCACGACGGTAGGCATGGCAACACGAGAAAGGAGTGTTGGAAAAAATCACCGAACAGATGAGAGCTGCCCTGTCTCGAACGACGACCAAACAGATTGATTGCATTCGATCGAAATCAAACAACGAATTTATCAACGCTCACCACTTCTGGGCCGATCAGTGAACGCGATGGGGGTTGCGATCGATAGACAGATATACGACGCGGCGTTGGTGTGCAGTGCAAGCAGCGTTTTAGGCACAGTTAAAACTTTGATCCATCGCTAAATGGGTCAGTTCGACGAAAACGAAATACCGAAAAAGCCGACATCATTTGCTTTGTAAGCAGCCCAAGTCGCATACGAACAAGACAAACCTCTGTTCTGACGGGTCATCCTGTTCAAACGATTGTATTAGATTCGCAAAGGTTTTGTACGTGTGAGGTAAATGTTTGCGGTTGCTGGACTATTTGAGAAACGTCGGCTTACGACGAAAGCGAAAACAAACACAAAGCGACCAAACTTCTGAGCTGTTTATCCCAACACCATGAGCAACACTTTAATAATGTGCTTTAATAATGTGGCGATTCGTTACGTCGATGAATCACGTGACCCTAGCCGGGTTTGAACATGATAGCTCCTCCATGCTCTGTACTTGGATTGCCCCGTCTGGTGCAGCTATTCGTATATGCTTTTTTTGACTGTGACGCAAATAATGCACGTAAGATGACGGTGCAAACTAATGTACTTACTTAAAAAAAAACACACCAGTGATTATTATTGCACAACCAGAAGCGGAATAATAAAAATTTGCATTTCGAAAAACAATCCATTCTGTTTTGTTGCAATAGCGGAGCGAGTTTTTAGCTTCGTGCAACAGATCTGGTTCAGATGTTCACAAAAGCTTCTTTAATTGATATTTTCGTCAATTCATCACATGATTGATATTCACCAAAGCTTTGATTCGTTTGTCGAATTCGATTAATGCAGAAAAAACTAACATTTACATCAGGAATTATATCAGTAATTATCCTGGCGCTACTGTTGCTGGGTTAGGCGTTGTTGCTGCGCCACTGCACGTTTCCGTCTAACAAGAAGTCCTGTTAAAAAAAACAAAGGCTGTTGGTGGCGCTGGCAGCAAACCAGGCGTGTTCGTTACTTGTTTCTGCTGGCGACAGGATGTCAAGCCCCCGTGTCCACAGAATATAGTGGCTGGTCCGCATCAAGCGTATCAAATGACGGTCATTATGCCATGCAGCCTCACTTTCGCGCTAAAGAAATTCCTTAAACTTCTTACTTCAAAGTGTGTCAAGTAGCGCTGGCACGTTGACACGCCGCAAACGGTGACCGGGTGGGATCAACGAATCGGCCAAATGGCTCTGTGGAGCCAGCGTTGCACAAAAGTGGGATAAGCCGGCGTGTGCGCGAGGCAGTCTACGCCAAACAGCACGAAAGCGCAAGCAAAAGAATAGCCTTAACGAGAGTTTTTGCATTAGCGGCTTTTCATCAGCGGCAACGATTTCCGCCGCGTGTGGCCGAAGCCTAGAAACGCTGCGCCGACACCAATGTCAAATACGCGCGTGCGGAAATTTCAAGGACGCTTTTGCCTCCCGTTGCATGCGCAGCTTCGCCTGCACGCCGCAGCCCTGGGTACTAGCAGCGATCGCAGGCACGACCTTCGTTCTGTTACGCGCGGCCAGACAGTAAACACAGTGGTAGCATAAAGTCCGATTGGCCTGATGAATTGCCTTCATATTGGACAGAACACCAGCAGTTGAATCAGTTGTCACTGAAGCCAACACTGTACGTCCGTACTTCCCAACTCAATTTTTAAAGAAGTCAAGATTGGTTTTTCTGAAAATCACACGGACTACTTACTTATCAGAGTTGGTTGGGCTGACTATCATTTTTTTCAAAACACTGCTGATATTGCAGATACTTTTTCAACAAGCTCATTTTCATCCCGCTTGACAACTGCCCCGCTGCAGGATATTCAATCAAACAACACAAGTCGCTTTGTTTGATTCCCATTTGCCAGAGGTCGCGGGTTGTAAAAAACACCACAACGAGAATGCTGGGTTGAGACAGGTACGTTGCTCGGGGGAAATGCCCTTCCTAATTCCAAAACGTTGCACCAACATTTTCAGGTTAATCAAGCCTTTGATGTGTCAGCCAAAGAAAGAACTTCAACGCAAACTAACAAAACTGCGTAAAGGACGAATTCTATTTCAGTTTTCAGTCGAAGCTGATCGAAGTAATACTGCAGTATGATATACCATAGACGTAGCCAGGGGGCCATGTCCCCCCAAATTTTTAGCATATCTAGTCATTTTGTGCTTTGAGAGGCGGTATCCCAGACAAAATACTGTTGCTCGCGTAAAATCAAACATTTTGGGCTGGCTACGCCATTGTGATCTACCAGTTGTCCATGATCATTCAAACCTTGTGTAAAGTGTAAGAGACGAGGAATTCATACCATGACTGAACCTTACGTCAGGTTCAAGTTCCGACGCTGGTGATTTTGAAATACAAAATTGCCCCTAACGTCAAGTAATAACGTAAAAACAAGGCATAACGCTTTTGCAGCTGCTGCTGGAACACCAGCTTGCTGTGTATCAACTACTACTAATGCAAGCTTCGTTTCGTGACCATCGCAAAATTTCCTTTCTGACATCTCTGACGTGCTAGAAACAAAATTCATCCTTAGCTGAAGTGTTGCCCGTAGCTTAATATGAAATTCGTACATTCTTACCCTTTACAGCTCTTAAATCCAATGCGTGAAGATGGCGGTGATACACATTATATGCCAAAGGTGGCCAAGCTGCGGCTCGCGAGCCGCATGCGAAGGTTCGAAGAGCCGCATGCGGCTCTTTGAGTTTTCTGAAAAATTATATATTTGTTTTTCATTTTTTATTTCTATTGCAAAGTGTACAAACATTGTAAAATGGTACTGTGGTAGCTAGTGTGCAGTAAAGTATTACTTTTGTAAGTCGTTCCAAAAAGAATTATAATGTCACAAAAGCGTAGATTGCAAATAAATTCTTGTTTTCAGATTTGTATGTCGCGGCTCTTTGTAACATGGGTTTTACGATATGCGGCTCATACTCAGAACAGTTTTGGCCACCCCTGTTATATGCCTTGATGCTCAAACGTTGGTTAATGTGCAACTCAATTTCAAACTCTTCTTTGTTACGCTGAAGCTACTATTTAGAAAACAATTGAATTTATTTTACATATTCATTTGTGATGATTAAACATATATTGTGATTCAATCGCAACATATCTTCCGGATATTGTGCTCGCATGCGCTCACCAGCTGAAAAAAGTATGCATACTGGATTTGAAACAAAACGTGTTCCATCGGTGTCATACTCTCATGCCAGTATCAATGCCAAATAGGTTACATGCGATCCGGTGCAGTCAGCCACGCGGTTGCGTGCAATTTAGCCTATGCCGCGCTGTTGCGCGTACAACAAACAGTTACATAGACAAATAACAAACAGTTACGAACAATTGAAATATTTGTAATTGGGTGGACGATGTAAAAGGTTATTGTCTCACACGCCAAGTGAAGAAGTTTGTGAAACAAGGTTTAAGACTGATTGGTGACATTTCTTGATTGCCTTATGGTTGCAAATTAAGACAATTTCCATTACAGTAAGGATTTGTTGCCAGCTTGGCGATTTTAGATTGCGCTGCAGTTCAAGATTTTTAGATCCCGTTAAGGAAGTCACGGGCTTAACTACGCCACTGCAAAGCGTAGGCCCGGTTTCACAGAAACGACGCCAGCTAGCCAGGCCCTAGCTTGCCGAGTTCACTGGCAGCGCACATGTCTTCAATCACTAAGCGACACGTGCTTTAAACAAATAATGATGAAGCGTTTCTTCATTTAGAAATCCGACGCCACAACCACCAACAACGCAAAGCAAAACACGTAAAGATGATGAAAATGTTAAACCAAGCCACATGGACACCGATGTCAGGATCCGTGGATACTCTCTTCTGATTTTTGCACCTTTTTTATACTGCAGCTGAGTTAAGCAGAGCGTCTGGAAATTTGAACAGGAGTGGTCGATTGGGTTTCCAGATTTTTGCTAATAGGACCATCAGTGCAAGCGGTAGGTTTGGAACGAGGCAGTCGAAGTAATTTTTGTGGTTACGTCTATCGTAAAATAAATGGGCTTAAAATTTGGATCGTCTATTTTACTGTAATGGTGAACAGGGTGCAAGGGAAATAAAACCGGACAAATAGCTAAAGACGTTTTTTCCATCGTATGTCATTCGCAAAAATACACCAAGTAAGGCGGTTGAGGACTTGAAGGCAGTGACTGATTACGCACAATATCTTTGATTCCACTTTAAACTGAAAGACCACCTAGTTCAGGTTGTCGATAAGGTCCTTGCCCCGTCAACAAACATTACAATTACGCAATTCGGATTCAGCGAGCAACCTTAAAACAAACATAAACTGCGATACCACTGAGCGAATCAAGTCAACATCATTACTGCAGAGCTCATTATCACATCATAATCGGAAACCGTCACCAGGATCGACATAACTGAACGAAAATTGACAGAACTTTCTGCAGTGGAAATATTTCTGGCAAGATTACAAAGTATCATCGAGCTCATTTCCATGTTCAGAAAATTTTGTAAATTTCCAAATAGCACCAAACCGCGAACTAAATCCGCAGTTTTAGCTCCAGACGTCTCAAACACCAAAAATGCCATAATTTTGAGAAAGTAATTGAAAACCTAAAAAAAAGCAGCACTGGCGAAGTAATTCGGCACAGTAGCATAGTTGTAGTGCAGCCAACTGAGTAACGACGTCGTATCAGCCGTCATAAAAATAGAACTAAAACACCCAAAGCGAAGCACGCAATGTTAAACAAAGTATGTTCAGGTAGGTAACCTTTGAGATATTAGTGACATGTCAATCATGTGCACCATTATTTCGGCGCTGGTAGACTTAAGTTCGACATAAGAAACGTCTTATTGTTGCATCGGCAGCGGCAAATGAGAGCTGCAAAAAGCTTCGGCAACTAATGCGTGTAATTGACTACAACAGCAGAGGTCGAAAACCTGTCACAGATACAGACAAGCGTTAATGGCTTAAAGAACAGAGTGGAGAACTCCACCATGCTAAGCATATGAAGCATTTCGACTGATACTCGCATATGCGAAACGGATCACCTGCGGCATTGACCATGGAGACAAATTGTGTACAGAAAAGGATCTGGCCGCACAAGATCCCTGTTCACAATGTTCGTGGTTCAACAAACAATGAAATTGAACGCAGCAAGCTACTTTGCGCATATTTCGCGTGCCTGAACTACACAGAGCCAGGAACCGGTGACAATTTCCATGACAAAGACAGCCCGCATTGTTATCGTGAGTCCCGCATTGTTACCGTCTCATCGGGTATTTTCCTTCATAAAACAAAACTGGAGCTCTTGTAGGCATTTATTACCGAACGTGCAACAAATTTGAGGTAAAACCTCACGCAGCAACACCGCTGGCGGGAGGGTCGCAAAAAGGATCAAGGCCTTACAGGCAGCGCCAACTTGTTCTGGTGACAGGTCTTCGCGTAGCGCGCCTGTGGACTTGACGCGGAATTCACCACATGTCGTGTGTACACGCAAATCTAACTGGCAACAACAACATGTCAGCAAAAGCAGCGAAACAATGAAACCGATGGAATTCGCGTCAGCGCTTGTCATGCGGCAACAACGTTGATCCTTTGTCAAGGAGCGCGTGAATGACAAGCTCGCGGCACGCGAAGATGCCTCGGTCCAGCTTGTGCTTGGACCCGGCATTGCTCGTGACATGAGCAAGGCGATTCATCCAACAATCCGAAATCACAAAATCAGGCCGTGCGACATCGATAATGGACCCGAGATCTCAATCTCAGCACTTGGTCGTTTACTTATGCCACTAAGTCAAAAAGAAAACATTGAAGGGCAAACAGCCGAGACGGGAGAGTGATTTTTATTTTCACTACAGGTCGTGTGACAGCGGAGCAATTTTGTCTGTCCCGACCCGTCTGGGGAAAGCAGGTTACGCATGAGGGGCGACCAATAGCGGGCGGTGACAGAAAGGTTCGAATCGGCGACCAACGTGACAGATGCAAACTTATTTTCGTGGCTCAATCTACCACGTCACTCAAGGGACGGTCACCTGTCAATCGACAACGAAGCCAACAATATCGTGAGGAATTGTACAAATCCTTCATTCAAGTCCCATGCGCGTGTTCGACACTAGGTCCTGCTCGGTTCCTGTTGCTAAATGGCAAATTATTGTTCTTCTAACGACTGCAGCCTTTGTGCATACATTAACAACTTCTGCCAAGCAAATGTCATAGCGTTCATTTGCTATCAATTCCAATGGCGCATAATTCGAAGTATTGATGTCAATTCTGATACCCGCGATCGGACAGCTGTTTCAACATATTTGTTGAGTATCTTCGCGCCAGCTTTTGCAGAACTTCCAGGTCAGATTACAAAAAGATTGATTGCAGCGTCGGGACGAATAAACAAAGAAACAACTTTGCACGCGCCAAAGGGCCGGAGCAGAGAGATCAATCGCTGAGTGTGTGGCTATGCCCTTCCGTGGCTTTATCCACGTCACCTGCAGTGACACTTTTATTGGATACGTACAGACGGGGTGTGCGTGTGGCAAAAACCCTGAGAAATATGTGCCGCAGGTTGACAATTCAAGTATAAGCCGCAACTAATGGAGAACAAAGCCATTTCATTGGTATAACGTGATGACAACATTAATGAAACTATAGCGGCCTGTTCGGTAATAACTAGAAAATGTCCGTGTGGAAATCTGCCATAGCGTCCGGTCACTTTCACATGTAATCCTAACCAGATTTACGTTTTGATCAAACCGTAGTCACTTACTGTTTGTTCAGATAGAGTAGGGATAAGGGGTCAACTAACAAATCGGTTTTATGTTTATAACATCTTGAATTGAATAGATGCTGACCACCGCCGCCACCACCACCTCCACCGATACCATTCTGGCTCAATTTCCGCTCAGCTGTACGGTCGAAAATTTCGCTTGCTTTGCATATTCAACGTGAGTTCGCGCAAATATTCGATTTACCAAAAAAATTTCTCTAAAATTGCTGCCCCGTTTAGATCGGCTTGCAAGCGCTTGTCTCGGTCAATATTGTGTGTCGCTTCTGCCGTTTAATCTCAAAGTTGAAAAAAGAAAAAAATCGCATGCAACTGAGATAATCATGTACTTTTTTCCGCCCGCAAACCAACACCTGGCATTTGAAGCGTGGAAAGTCACATTATTTTCACAATATCGTTTTTATTTCAAAAAGTACTTCCAACAGATCCTGACAGGGCTTGAGGGATGCCACACAAGCCTGAACTGGCTCAGGTCACTTCTACTGGACTAGACGCAAAGCTTTCAAATGTCGGAATTGTTTTAAAAGCAAAGTCATGCGATTAGTAAATAGAGGCAAACAATATTGTTGTTCAACACATTTTCCAGAAATTGCGGTTGTTGCTTGATCGTCACATAAACAACAGCAAGCATGTCGCCCGCACACTCAACCATTTCACGTAAATATGCAAGTGAGTAGGCGCAATGCTTGCGTCACGATCACGTCACAACCACCCGATCTCACGAAAACAAAATATAATTTTAATTGCGCGGTAGCTTCAAACGCAATATCACAATCGTGCAAGCTGAAAGTGGTTTGGCTTGATTGAAACGACGACAGGCGCTAACAAGCACTGGAATGCTTGAAGCAAAGCCTAAGCACTTTTAAACAACATCGGCCTGTAGTGAACACTGAAGAAAGCAACTTACAGGTACGCACTAACCAAATTCCCAGCGTTTCAGTTGGTGCCAAGATTGAGCACTGGTTACCACTACGTCGTTATTGAGTTGGTGCAGCGTGGCGCTCAACGATGACTGGTTTACAATAAAGTCTGACATAATTACTAGAATGAGGGACATCATTTCACACAAAAAAGAAATACTAAAGCCGGAGGTAAAATGGGAAAATGTAGACCATGATGATTTGTTGAACAGTTAATGTAAGAAAGAAAATAAATTCAGGGTTCCGATTCACTGTAATACGTTTCACTATGTCTGCAACGTTGGTCACAAGAAGATCCCACTGAATCTTCGCATTAAGACTTTCACAGAAGCAAACCCGAACAGTCAAAATTAAATAGGATTTATTCGTCTGGAGCGGGTTATCTGCTCGGCTCGATTTTTAATATTTGGCATTTGGTGGGTCCATACAGTTCGAGACTTGCAAACGGCAAAGCAACTGCTTAAATCAACCAATCGGTAAACAAAAGGTTAAAGTTGGAAAGATCAAAAGCATCTTGGCGAGTAAAATCTAAAATCGAAACTGTTGCGATCGCTAAGAAGCAGGCGTCAACTCTTAAATTCAATAGTTCTTAACTGGGGGGCATGCCCTCCCCAGTACGCGTCAATAAATTTCCAGGGGGGAGCGAGCCCTTACGCGCTCTAGAACATGCTAGGTTGGAACAATAAATTTTACAATAAATACATTTTTTGAAAACTGTAAGGGGCTTGAAACAAAGGACAATTGCTTAAGGTAGGCGTGGTAGAGAAAATATTAAGTACTGCTCTAACTTACCCGGGAATATCACCCTGGTCTTTAGTAAATAGCGCTTCGCGCAAATGAGACAAACGGGCAACAGCGTTGAGATTCTAATTCGGATGCAGCGAAAAATTTTTAAGAATTACTGGCGGACGGATCTCACCGACATGTGTCAAAATTGTGAGGCAAGTCTTTATTTACGCAAAACACCGTCTGCAAACAAACAAAGCACTTTAACTGCGGTGATTCAGTGCACCTGCATGTAGCCGGCAAGCGTAAAAAAACTTGTTTCTTGCAGCCAGCCTTTCGCCAGACAGATACAGGAATTGCGCAGGTACGACGGGCATTTGCGCACAAGATTAAGAACGAACAAAAACAAGAAGATCTACTTGTTCGAGCGCGTGAATCATTCGCCAAACGAGAAATTGAACCGCCGAAAACACTGGATCGTTCTGCGTGCATGCAAGAGAAGAGAAATGACTTGGCCGGACAATTTTTGTATGGAATACGGAGAACTTAAACCGCGCAGTGTTTTCTAGTAATATACGTGATTCAACAACGGTCGCAGGTTTGTTTGTTTAGCGTCGGCCTTGCTGTTTATAGTGTGAGTTTTTCACTCTTGACATAAGGTGAAGAATTGGAGAAACAGTACAATTGCTTTTTTGCAATGAGTGTAAGACACTTCTTTGGCTTACATCGAAAGTTTCAAAGCTGGCCTTGAGTTTTATATAGAAGATCAAATGTGATGCAGGCTGTAACGCGCAGTCAGGCTAGAAAATGAATAAGTTTGGCTTTTCAAGTTCTCAACCAAGCTTAAGATCTCGGGAAGTCTAAGACACGATTGTAAATTTTTTCTTTCGCAGGATCAAACACGAAGTCCCCGCCAGACTTGGACGAACAAGATTGTTCAACTCAGTATTTTTTACCCTTTTCGGAGACGCGAAACACTTGTTGTATTACTCTTGCAGCATGTGAAATATTCAAATTGGCGATAATTGATGTTGCTTCGATAATGAATTTCTTCCCGGGAACACTGCTTGAAAATCACGAGTTTGACTAATTCTTTATCCAGCACCGACGAACCATCTTGGTGTTTCGAAAGTGTCCTGAAGAGTGTCCAATGACCGAGCTGGAAAAAGCCTTGGGTTTGAAGGAGCCCGCGATTAAAAGTTTCAATGAAAAGTACGTGCACTTGTGCAGACATGCTAAGGGAGGATTGGAGTGCACCATCACAAAAACGAGCACGACGGTTTCTGCCCGCGACAATATAACGCATTTTCCTTCACAAAAAAAGGCCATAAAAATGAACTCTGCAAGTTGGCAGCGCAGGAGTGAATTGTCGGTTTGTCTCAGTCAAGATTCCAGCAGTGAACCGCGGACGTTATTACTGTTGCGAAACATTGTGCGACGGTTACGGAAATGGCGGAGCATAAGTTGTCTGAGGGAAAGGCCAACCGCATCACGCTGGAAAGAACCGGTAATACCATGTCTTACCCACAAACCATAACTTGGGACCGTTGTGTCATGAGGAGCAAGAGATTTCCTACTTCGATTACTTATCATTAATGAAGATTATTTCAATATGCGCTCTCTATTCTGTCGTCACACCCACCGCTTGTCGAAAGTTCGACAGACGTCGACTTTGTTCTACAATCTCCAAGTGCTCTCTGTCCGCGTGAGCTAACAAAGCAGGTAAGGTATCCAAAAAAGGTCCGCTCTTTTCGTCAACTGGAACTTTAGCGCATCAAGCGATCGTGACCAGTACGCCAGATGTCAATTTGCCATCTGCCATGTACGGTTAGGATCAACTGTAGTAGCACTGCGTCTTGTGCTGTGTGGCAAAGCTCATGATCAAGATAACGCCGACCATTGATCTGTTAAGTCTCGTAAACCGAGTAGGTGCTCCGCATTCACAAACTGAGACATCGAAAACTCGAGCAATTCCACATGTTTTGCGATAAAACTGAACCCTCGAGTAGCTCCTACACGAAGCGTTCAGCATCCCAGTGAAAAACAATCCTTCAAACGTGAAGAAGACACAAAAACTAATATAGCTACGGAAAAATTGCGCTTTCCGCTTTAAAATGTGGCGCTAAAGCCATTACAACTTTCAACGATGCTTAAATTCTGTTCTGCCGCCATCCTTCCCTTATCCTCACTCGCGAAGTTGCTGCAACGCTGCCAGCCCACTACGATTATTCATGTTGGAGCAAATCAACCCGAGCAAGTTTCTGAAAAATGCACTGACCCGCTTACGGTCGATCGCGTTGACCGAGGTCAGCGCAGCGGCCAGGTGCAAACGTACGGGTCAAAATCTTCGCGCAGGTTCAGTTTAAAGGTCAGCGCCTCCAGGACCTGGCGGTAAAAACGGAAGATCAAACATATGACGCAAAGTCCGGCTGAGGATTTGCTGTTGGTGTGCTTTTTTTGATTACAGCTTTAAATACGTTTCTTGGGCAATTTTCACAGAATGCAAACGCGTGCATTTGCACAGAATGCACGTGTTTTGCAAAATGCAAAAGCTTAGAAACAACATGCATGGGTCGAAACTCTCCGTGGGTTCATGATGAAAGTTCGCATTTGGTGCCTCTTGAAAAAGGATTGCAAGAGGTAGGTTGAAAAAGGTCAGATTGTTAAAACCTTAACACCATCAAACTTCTAACATCAGCTTAACTTTTCACATTGCGAAAGCTTTATCCAAAGGGTAAAAGCACATCTACTTGAATGCGGTAAAAACTTGGCATCTCACTGCGGGCGCCAAAGACCGAGGAAGCACTTTCCTCTTCAAGTGATGTCATTACGTTGCTGCATGGGCGAATGAACGAAATAGAACTTCAAACGAACTTTTTCTGTTGCTAAAATGAACTGTGCAACCGTTCTCAAAATCATTATAAATCTCCTATAAATGCAAACGAATAGTATCGTGCAGAAAGTACGTAAAATTTGAAAAGTTACTGAGGAGACGGGCAACTGAGAAAACACCATTCGAAGCAAATTTTGATCGGAAATTTTGAGCAGTTCGATAAATTGGTAGCGAAAATCCAACATTTTTTCAACGATCTGCTTTTACTGAAAAAGCATGAAATCTTAGAGATTAAAAATTGTTTTTAGGTTTTCCGCGCCAAGTCGTCTGTTGCGCAGTGATGATAGCTTCTGACGTCAATACAACCGTGGGTCCATTGAAGCGTAACGACGGGTAACAAAGCATGCACTCATCTTGACTTTCAGCAGATGGATGAGCGTACTGGCGACAGCTCAAACAGAATATATGTCAGATTTTGGGCTCAAACCAAATTAATGAGACTGTGTTACAGAAAGGACCCGCGAGCGATGATCCACTTTCAAACGTAATTGATATGGAGCATGCGATTCAAGGTCGCATCCCTCGACTAACTGCGGCTGAAAGGTCGGAAATTTGAGGCCAAACGTGACGCACTTCAGGGAGAATCACACAAGCTAGCGATCTGCAGACAAATGACCGCAGTCTAGCTCGCCGTTGGAAATGTATCTACATTCGGCAAGTCGGCGAATCGGTTTCAAAGGTTAACTGCAAACAGAACCCAAACGACCTGAACAGCAAAAGTCTTGAACGCACTTCTCGTCCCAAACGCAAGGGGCAACAGATGGAACATACAGGCCGTTGGAGAAGTATGCCCGGTACCGCCAGGCAAACCCAAACTGTCGCGACACGGGCAAACGATGATGAAGAACGCCGGGTACGCGGGTGAGCAGATCACGAGCCTTGGGTGGGGATAAATGCGAACAAGCCCCTGGTCATGGGTGAGTTCAGCGAAGATGTAAGCTTCAAAACCGGCCGCAAAATAACATATTCGAATCCAGCGACACTTTTTAAAGCATGCTGCTGGTCTAAATGGGGCCGCTGTCGACGTAGGCGGTTGTGTGTTGATGGTAAACATATTTAACCTGGTGAGAAAAACGAAATGACGATTTTGAACGACGGCCGCCACACCTGCGGCAAAATAGTCTATTCAAATCCTGCGACTCCTGGCGATGGCGCGACAGACTTGATCGAATGAACGGTGTTTGTTGCAGTTTCGCGATGCCAGCTAACTTGTCTTAACTGTGAGCGAAGGCAAGCGACGTTCCTTAACAGTTCAAGCTTTGCTAGCCATGAATGCGCCTCGCCTCGAAAGAAAGCCCGGTTCGAACCGAATCGCTGCCAGAAACAAAACCCGCCCTGTGCGAAACCGAACACTGATCAATCACTGCAGGCTGAGGGTACCGTTCGTTCGCAGGAAATAAAATTAAAACTTTCTGCATCTTAAGCACGAAACCACCAGGGTCGTCATGACCACGCAGGCACTTTTTCGAATGAACCATAAATGGGAAAAAAGCGCGAGCGGGTTGAAGCGGCATTATAACCTGCACACTTAATGTCGGTGCGCAGCGGTTCTCGACCTTTCCAAGACGCGGACCAACTTTCCTGTTGTCATCAAAGGTCCCCGCAGACTCAAGTTGCCTAATCAGCATAAAGTGAGTAAAAATTACGCGATTGGCGCCACTCCACAAACTCTGTTTTGACATTGTGGTGTGTGACCAGTCGGTGGTGTGTGGCCAGTTGAACTCTTGGACTGCGTGTCTGCGAACGTCTTCGCGGACTCGCGATTGAGAATGTCTGGTCTTCAGCGACATTTCTGATCAAAACGTACAAATGAGGATTCGCGTAAAAATGCCTCACTGCACGAAAGTTCATCAACGTTAAGCAGATACGGGCAACGGTTTAATGGCGGTGATTATGAGAACGAGACAGGGTCGGTCTGGACCAAAATCAGCACAGCATTCCTTGCATGGTTAATCAAACGACCAAGACTACTGGCATAGAACGATTGTGAAAAACAGAGTGAAAGTCGACGTATTTTCGAACATGCCGCAATCTCGAATTGTAGAGAATCTGAAGTGATAGTTTCAATTTTTGCGATGTTGAGTAATGGGAGCAGAAAAATCTTGTTTTTGTAGCTGCGGAATAAGTTGGGAGCTGGAATAGTCGAGTGCGGTCTTCTCTACTTTAAAAAATGACTTGTCGATTTTATATTCAATAGCCATATTACAATAGCGAAGTGTGACGAAAAACAAACAAACATAACGTCGTATACTGCTCTGCAGGGTGGCGGGAGCAGAAAGTATATTCAAGACTCTGCAGCTAATTAGCCACCACTCCAACCTGAGCTGCAGTTCTCCGATATAATCCTAATTTGTTCCAGCGTGTCAAGTACATACTGTACATGCAAGCAATTCCCCCGTTACGCCTCGTCAGAATGGTTAAGCAACATTGCTCCACATCACGAAAGTTACATTCAGAAGCTGAAAGTCCTGAGAATATCAGATCAGAGGAAGAGAATCAGATAAAATAAAAGCGAAGCATAAGTTAGGAGGAGGAAGGGTTACTTGCAATATCTTACATTTTAATCACACAGACAAATTGGCAGAGAAGATACTTTTGATTTTTCCATAATAATGAGCAGCATGGCACGTCGAATTCTCCTTAACTTAAAAAACGAATTTTTTGTGCAAATTTTTGAGCATGTTACAAAATAGGAACAATGCTTTGAAACGAGAAACTATCGTACATCTGCACTTTGCGCGCTAACTATTTTTCATATGCTTTCAGCAGCTGGATTACAAACTTGCTAACAAGTGTTTCGCACGCATGGGATACAATGTGTTATGATCTTGCTTTAGTGCACGTAGTGGATCAGCAGCTACAAGAACCGCAGAACTAACGCCACAATAATATCATTATAAACCAATGTTCCCGCATAATAAAAGTAAAGCTTCGAGGAAATCCGACCAGAGGTAATGGTTATGATTCGCCGAAAACCTCAGGTCAAGATGGCTTGAACACAAATTTGTACGAATAATCTGTCTGGCACTTACCCCAGAAGTCTTGCTGTGTCATAACAGCATAGCAGCACGATGACGAGTCGCAGGGGCTAAGGTACCAGATGACGCCATTTCACCGTCACTCAAACCGGCTTCTTATTGTCGATCGTGCATACAAATGTTTGGGGTCACTGGTGCTTTAAACAATTGGTGTTCAGCAGCTTGTTTTCCAGGCATACACTGCGCCACTTTTCTCATGGTTTCGATACAAAATAGCTTCGGACGCGTGTCGAAACTTACATCTTGTGGCAAAGCAAGGCACGACCTGCCTGCCAAGACTGTGGTTGACGTTCGGCCGGCAGTAAACTGAGACCAAGCGATTGCGCGAGGGACATTACGCTCGTGAAGGTTATTTGCAGCAATAATCGCGAAGGCGATTGAATCTGTCGGTCGCTTTGACGTTCGAACTTCACCCAATCGTTTCCTGCAATAAACAACCGCGAAGCACAAGGCCAGTCTTGTTTACTTCGCAGCAAAGCCGCGTTGGCGGGGACGGTTGGCGCAGCGCGTCCGGGGCGCGAGTGTCCACTGCGAAAGCAAAACCAGAAATCATATCGCAGAGAAGCTCTGCCTGACGCTGTCCTTGAACTCATTAGTTGCCAGGGTTCAGCAAATGGCAATTAAAGCAGCAGGAACGGCGACAAAACCGACAACGCGGGTTTTCCAGCGCAGCCGCAGCAGGCTTTCCAGTTACAAACGCCCTTGCAACCGAGCATTCAGGAGGTTTGGACTGTTTTATCAGTTCGATCGAACTTTTGCCACCAGACGCCTACAGTGAGCACATCGTCTGCGGTTGGCGCAGCGCTCACTGCTTTACTGCTTCGAAATGTATAGCNATGTCAATGCNTTACGGCACCTGTTTGGCATGATCTTGAAGGCAATCATGAAGGCGATCTATATAGAGTCGCGACGTTCAGCATAACGACACAAGTGCTTGTGCAATGTGAGCATCAGCAACGTAGAAGCGACGGCAAACTATGCACCGGTTCGCATTGCAAGCAAAATAAGCAAGGCGAGCCTGTGCGATGGTGCGACGATAAGAGCGGTTAGATCATCATTAAGTTGGGAGGAAAAGGTTCATAGCGCGCTATTTAAGTTTTTTTCACAGATGGCTTTCTGATTGCCGTGACCGCGAACACGATGTATTGGTTTGGTTTGGAATGCAATCTTCATTATCACTGACATCACAACCGTGACCAGCAAAACAACTCCGACCTACGTTTCAGCCTTGACTGACCTTTCCTTCAAACGTAGTCGGGCGACATGTTGTTTGCAATTAAAATTCCCGAAAAACTCTAAAAATGGCACAAAGGTAAACATTGCAAATTACCCACAACTTGCTGATTGTTCATTTGGAGTTCAACACCAACCTGTGCCAGCAACAGTGGGGCACTGTCAACGTCACCACGTTGTGCCCGGAATTGCTGTAAATAGTGAAAAAGAAGAGCGCCACGAACAATATTACAACCAGCTCCTGGTGCGGTGCGGCGTATATTTAGCGGAAAGATTATTACAAAACAAAATTACAGAATTAAGGCAAGTGGCGAGGCTTTGTTTTCATTCAACAGTATTTCAGAAATAAGCAGAAAAAATGCAGGATTGTAACTGCAAGGATCGAGAGAGCGCGCGATCGTTACTGCAGCAAAGCGAAGAAGCATGCACCACGAGGAACTGCATGTCTTTCTGATTCAAACAGATATTTCGGTGACGTGCACGCATGCAACCTCCTCGCAACAATTCAGATTCATGAGTTGCTGACGCAAATCACGCAATGCGTTCACCCGACGATCAAAAGTAAGTTAGAGACATCTGAGTGAAGGTAGTTTCATTTGGATTGGATTTGGTGGTAACAATTCCTTAAATTAGTGCAGCACTAAGCCACAAATTCGATGAAAAAAATTGTAGTTCAATTCCCCTTTGCATCAGCTAGTAACTATGAGCAAAGCAACTTAACAGAGATTTGGCCTCGATTTGTTCCAGTTCTTCTGAACTTAACGTCAGGTTAAAGTAGACAGACTCTTTAGGGCACGTTTTGGACAAACTTTTCACGGCAAAGCTCACATTCTGAATTCAAAATTTCAATATTATGTACAATAATTTTAATCAAAAAACAAAAATAATAAATAAAATATTGCTTTCGTCGCATTGCATTGTAAACTTGTCATTCCTTTGCAATGATTAAGTTTTCCCAAACGTGACACGCGGCTTCTTCATACTTTTGGCCAGATCAACTGCTTTCGATGGCACTTCTTGCTTTAACAAATTGTGTTTAAAGTTAAAACGCTTTTTGAAACTCCCTATTCAGTTTTTATTCTTTAAACTCAGCAAATGATTTACGACAGATCAAATATACGGATTAAAATGCAGTGTCAGTGGAAGAGCACCTTTCAGTTCACTGTCTGCTGAAAACACGACAATCTTCACTATTCCGCGTTTTTACATTTTTTCGAATAACATTTTGAATAAATTTTTTCAGCTAATTGAAGCCATTTGGAAATACGTTTCATAAATACTATGTTAAAGAAAGTTTACATTGTAGGCGTTTTAACTTCAGTGACCGGAAGTTTAATCGATCCGACCGTAAAACGACATCTGGGTTGGACCATGGCACCAAATTGATTATTCCCTCGTTCTCTCTCTCCATATAAGGTAAGTATATGACTTGATCTTGCCGGGCTGCATGCGATCCGTAGTTTGACCCAGGCCCGCAGCCAGGTTTTAAGGTTTGAGAGAGCAAAATACATTTTATGGGGAAGGAGTTTTGTTTTTATCATTGGTTTAGAACAAATTTTTCTGGGCACAATAAATTGGGGGGCACTGCCCCCGAATTTCCCCTCCACCGTAGCTACGGGCCTGATTTGACCATCCCTGCTTTACGGGCACAAGAAGCAAGGAATTTAAGAAAAAAAGTTGATTGCCGGGTCTTTCTTCAGGATAACCAGCATGCAGACGCAAAAAACACCACCAAACACTGTGCATCAAAATGTGTAGTTAATGTCTATCAAAACGTGTTGGCCTCACACAAGAAACTGACGAGAAAATTTCCGCAGCAGTATTTGCTCTGCACACAACAAACCTTTCCTTATAGCGTCAAATTGGTTTCTTATAGACAACACGATAACGATCTGAACGAAGCAGTTGAGTGCAATCAACCGTGAACAGCACGTCACAAGAACTTTCGTCAACCAGAATCCGAATAAGTTTTCTCATCGTCGCAACGCGGGAAAAACGTGATGACGTTTCGTTTTATTTTCCTGGTCACTGACAAATTTACAATCACAGAAAAAGAAACGCTGGGTCAGAAGTCCTATCATACTGCACAACATTCACAAAAGCACAGTTACAGAAGGCGCTTCCAGGCGGTGATTTTTCGACATATCCGGCAATTACACCAGCTGCGTTGTGCGGTTAAAAATATATCGTGGGTTCTACGAATACAAGTTGATATATCAGTCACACTACACCAGGAGCGCTCACAAAGGTGGAACCTTTCATTCAAGTTTAATTCTTCTACCGTTTTTGCTGTGCAACCTACAGTTTATCCTGGAATCCTGATGCGAGAAACGAAATGAGCAGCAAGAAGATTACCGTAAATCATTTGCTAGCTGTGGCTTGTACTTAATCTTAAAATAGATCTCTGGCTTCACAAAAGCCATCGCTTTTTTAGATTTTGGAAACATTGGAACCTGCCACAAATAAAGTGAACGAAACAGCACAGAGTATGCGTTTCCACGCGAGGGGAACCACCACGCAGTTACCAAGGTTTCGCGGATCACCGACAGTCTGGGATGAACAGCAATGAGATTTGTTTTGCAAAGAAAACTCTTCAAAACAACCAGAAAGGAAAACAAAACGCGAATACTGCACGCATTCGAAACGTGCTTGCCTGTGGAATCTCAGGATTTCGGACCCACAAGCTGAAACATCAGCCCGTTCGCACAATCTATAACTACTACCTTTCTATTAAGTGCGAAGTGGATAAAGCACTGCGGCATGTTTGGTCGGCCAGCTGTCGCAAAGTATATCGATCGAGATGTCGATCGCGCTGACAAAAACAAGAAGATTAAATAGCTGGAGCTGAACACGACAATCAAAGTCTCGCGCGTGATTTAATCCCACGCTTAGCAGTGATCCGACCTCATAACGACATCATCCTACAAGAGCCGCCACGTTAACTACCACCACGCGCACTTCAAAAAACATGAAATCTTGACGTAACAAGGTTTTTTCCCCGATTATGACACAGGAAAGGAAAAAAGCAGTCACGAGTCCATGTCGCGAGCTGACGTGGGTGACTTGGCTTTTTATGGAAACTGGCAAAACTTTCACCGGCGTAAATCAGTACGCCACGTGACACATTACCACTGCTCACACGCAGAAACTGACCAAACAACAAAAATTACGCGTTGACGTAACGCCCGTCTCCAAACAAACACTGAATTCCCAATACCGGGCTGAACTTGACGCACAACTGCTGTAATCACAGCGAACAAAGTGTGATGTTGGCAGTATGAACAACATCATTGGCTTTCTGTGCAATGCAGCAGAAGCAAGTGGTGAAGACTACGCTAAATACGGAATGAATTTTTCGCGGTCGCCTACACTGGACAGTCGCAAAATGTCTTCCACGGATCAATGACCGGCGGGCAAGAGGGCGCCGGGCCAAGTGGCAGTAAATACGGGGAATGGGCAGTTCAAGCAGACACGGTCATGAGATTGGCGAGCGGCGTACATGCACAAGTTATCAGTTAACTGCAGTAATTTTCCGTTCGTTACGCATCACCGCTAGTGCGTGTCGCGAAAACAAATACCTCGCGTGCAGCTGGGGTCTTGCGGTCTCCGCGACCAGAGATAATTTAATGTGGCTTGATATGCAACTAGCGCTTAACTTCATTCCTCTTGGACGGAAAAGCGTAACCGACCGAAAGGTGCCGACAGAACCGCACTCGCAGCGATACGTCGGTGACGGTCGTATAATGGACCCATCTTAATCTTACACAAACGCCTATTTGTAATGTCGCCAAAGCACGGCAGTGTTGACTCATCTCCAAAACCCACCAAGGAGTGGCACAAAATCCGTAGGATTAGGAACCAATTTGCATGCCCACCGCAAGTAACAAAAAAGATTTTCGTTCAATTTGCAACGACGACATCCCAAACAAGCGGAAAACAGCCGGCTGGAAAATTTTATGAAATGTTTTGAAAATATCCCGAGCTTACAAAAGAAGGCGGAAATATTTTTGCGAACCGAAGCTACATTTGAACATTTCCATTTCTACTAAAAAAACTGCTTGAATTTCAAATGTTTTTCTATGAACTCAATACGAAAGCGGTGGCTTTTCTATTTTTAGCTGGTGTAGCAACAGCATCGTGATGGAACGCGCGCGGAAAAACTCACGTCGCGCAACCTTCGCGAACTCGAAGCAGTTGCGCAGTGAAAGTTAAAACTTCGAATGAAATCTAAAACCCGGATGAAATCTATAAAATCGACTCGAAAATGCGCAGAAACACCACTGGTCCTGATATCTGAATTGCAAGAGATATAAAGCCGGCGATCGAAAAACAAGTAGTGGAGAGAAAATATCCGTTCAAAGCAACTGCGATCGCTTTAGCCCCCCACTCCCCTCCGCTCAGACTGACAACGCACAGTAAACCGCGGAAAAGAAAGGTGCAAAAGGAACATGTGCTTTCCAGTTTAAGCATTTCCGCTTATTAGCGGACTGAACGATCTTGTGTCTGCTAAGTGGTTTACTTTACGGTCAGGCAAGTGGCAGCGAGTCGCTGAAGCGGAGGCGCGCTTTCCGGCAAAAGCAAATATCGCCGATCTTATCTCCAGCTACAACGAGCGAAAACGGCTCGAGCGCAAGTCAATGGATACGAAAACGTGTGGAGTTGTCACTGGCCAGGGCCAGGATTCTAGGAACCCTGAAACCGGATCGCCCGCAGTTAACGGCTTATTTCCGCGACCGCTTCATCCGGGTAACAGTTCGCGGACCGCTGTTAACAGCCACGTACGCGGTACCGCTGCGGTATAAACGATTCATCGGGAACGACCACAACGCCGTGCCGCTCACTGCAAAAAGGAAACTCGTTACGCGACGACCTTATATTGCTTTAAACAAGCCCTACTAACAGGTCAGCACCAAAGCGTGTCTGTGCGCTGTCGGTGCAATGAAGAAATTTCAAGAAAAAACAGAAACAGAACCTTTTTGCTGAACCCGCGCGGAATGCAGAGCGTTCAGTGAGCGACAATCATTAAAAAGCGATTCGGAAAAGAGAACCCACAGCGAGATATTTCACCCTTGAAATTGCGTCCAGCTGACCCGTGCGCCGCTGCGGCGTGATTTCCAAAACACGGGCGCTGGCACCGTGACCCCCAGAAAACCGATAACGCGAGCCTGAACGGGCCACAGTCAGAAGAACGAAATAAGAGAGTAATCTAAGCTTCTGTCGACGGTAAACAGCACGGCACAGCACGAGTCACCTGCAGCGCGTGTCGCTGTTATAAGCAGCCAGCTGTTGGTATCCTGTGGCATCTTGCTTGTTGGCAAACGCGCCGAAGGAACACCTGCATCTGTCAATGTTAATTCAGGAAAGTTGACCAATCAGCGTTTCGCGCGCGCTCCGGATCGCTCACGCTTTTAGACGCACTTTTCACCCCGCGGTTCATTTTATTCGGCGGCACCAAAATACCTTGCTCGGAAAAGCTCTTGAGAGGCAGGCCGCGCAATCGCGCGTTGTGAATCAGTTCGAACCGCTGTTTCGGTTCGTGATCCCTACCGCCCCTGCTTTCGGTAGACAGCGTTTTGTGAAACAGCAAACCACAGTTTTCGTGAAAATTAGTCGACAGCGCACTCGAAACAAAGGCAAGCGAATGTTGTCAAATCAAGATGGAAGCTTTCGCAGCGTAAATCCGGTACAGGCGATGTTTGGCGATTCAGCGATATTCGTATCCCTCCTTAACTGACCTCCATACTTATGCAAGTCGTACTTCTCCCAAGAGGGACGAGGTCCGCCAACGTTTGAAACAGACACCGAATAAGGTGACTGCTTCGCCCTTCCTCAGCGCCTCAACCAGCGGAAAAAAAAAAACAAAAAAGGCCTGAAAACGACAGCGCGGACATTGCTGCTACGAAATTGCAAAGCCCAGTAGATTACCGTCTTAGACTAGAAGATCTCATAAACTTAACTAGAAAAAAAGTTTTTGTCAACAGGACGGAGTTCTGAAGTCGATCGAAAAGCCTCATCGCGAAGGTGATACGCGCGAGGACCACGCGAAAAAGCTGCCTGAAACAAACGGTAATATGATACCTCGCATCCACAACATCGGCGTAAAGGTAATGGCGCATTAAGAACACTGCCGGACCCGCCATCGGCAGCTATTTTCCGAAAATCTCTTCCGGCAAAAATACAAGCGTCCCGCAGACTTTCCGTACTGCCGTGCCTTGGCTGGAAATAATTGCGGAAGTATAAGCTGCTCGTGCAAGACGTCTACACGCGTGTTTTTCCTGACAGAGCAACGGCGCGGTCCTGTGCGAAGGATATTAACCAGCAGGAGGTAGAGTAAGGGAACGGCATTTTTCGAATGTTCGAGAAGCATCCGAACGCAATGTACAACATCGAAGCGCACGATCGCACAGGCAGTGGCTTGAATCTGAACGAATTTAGAAAAACGAACATTCGCGCATTTCGCGGGCGACATTTACGGTCGAATGCGTTCGGCCAGCTTCCGACAAGAACGAGGATTTCGGACAGGAAAGCGAAATCTCGCGATCGTCGCGATATTTACCCGTCAATAAATGACGAAAAGTAACGTCCGTGACGAACGTCGCACCGCCAAGTAATCCGTCTTAATATAACACTGTTCGCCCGGGCAGCTGACCTCAGATCGGGCAGAAAACGACTTTCCCGTCTGAGGAACAACAGTTCCGGCAACGTCTGCACCGCAGGAAGAAGCAGAGCAACTAGTGGTTGGATTCAGAAATTCCTATTTCACAAACATTTCGTACTGGAGCGTTACGTCAGGTCGGCGGTTGCTGGGCAACCCTCCTTGACGCGGGAAAGCTATTCTGTGAATGACGAACATGCAGCAGTTACTAAACCGGTAGATCGAAAAAGGTTTGTCAGTGGGACAAGCTGGACAGTTACTTGATGACTGGACAGAAGCGACGACTTCTTCAATACATCGAGTCCGAAGTGTAAATAACTCGCTCATGTGCACTGTTGCAAATTGTTTTGCCAGACAAGTAACTGTCCAGCGAGTTCACGCTCGACGCGAAATGCACATACCTCAGTGGCGAAAGTGGATTCATTGCTGCCATCTGCCGACGGGAATGCCTTTCCACTGAAGCTCACAGAAGGCGCCGAAGAGTCGTCCGCTTCGCCAGTTATCCACGATATTCTGATGGGGTTGTTCGGTATTCCAAGTTCGGCTGACATGGCAAGTTTCTATAAAATGCATAAAATATGTATCTTGAGGCGACGCGCATGATCTTTCGCACCAACTGAATACAGAAACCGTGGTAACTTTCAAGCAGAAGTAACGTCATAGCAGAGTCGGTTCACCACTCGGTTCTTCTACTCAAACCTGAACTTACCGCAGCTCGTGAGTTTTGCAGTTCAATCACGGCACTCCCTTGTTTTTTCGTAGAAAGAAAAAGTGCGTTGACGTCACAATACTGTACGCATGCAAAAACAACTTGAATCAAAACGCTGAATCGTCCGGATCTGAAAACAGCAGCGCTTCACAGAAAGGAAAATATATCGCACGAGTAATTTAAAAACAAGCGACCCAACTGCGAGCTTACTTGGAACACAGAAAAAGACAACTTATTCGCCATACTGGGTAAGCTGGACAGAGTTTCTTAAATGAAAGATACGTTGAGTGCTTTAAATCGATTTGGTGAGAAATCAACAGTCACTCTAACCGCGACCGACGTAAAACTAGAACTGCGTAAACGGTTACTTTCGCACATCGCATTGAATGCTGGAGTGTTTGTCAAATTAGTGTCTGAATCGTTCAGTTCGATGCAAAGTTGCAAAACAGGTAAAACAAGATAGAAGCATCGAATTACCGACAAACCTTTGAAAACATCTTCAAAAGTAACTCGTAGGAATAACCGCCATTCGACGGCTCGTCTTTTTTTGCCTTCCATCTCAGTTTCAGACGGGCTGGTTGGCTTCTCTTCCGCATACTTTCTTCAGCCACTGCGCGTAGTCGCGGACAATGGAGCAGCATGCGTGTAACAAATAAATAACAAAATTTGCAAGTTTAACACGTGACTTAGTGTAAGGATAAAAACGTACAGTAAGTTTGAATGGATGGCAAACGGGCTTCTGTGTTACGTACAAAAGTAGTGTAGTCACAAAGTGAAAACGTAAGGCCGAAGCTTTACAGTCTTGCTGAATCGAATCGATGGCATTTCACACCACAAAGGCTTGAATTCACTTTTTTTCAACTTGTCCAACCAACATATCCACCTGGCACAATTAATCATAATGACCTGGTCCTGAAGAGTGATACGGAACAAAGTCTAAGGAAGATTTTCGGCGAAATTGAAGAAAACAAATTGCTTTGTTGCAAAGACAGGGATGCGCAACCTCGGTCCATGCGGCCTTCGATAAAAATTTATGCGGTCGTGCACATGGAATTTAAAATATATGTTAGACGTGTGGAAGCAGAACAGAAGTATTGCAAAAAATAAAAAAGTAGCCTGAACTCACTGGCGGCTGAAATTCAGAAAAACAAAGGTAATGTGGCCGGCAATCGCGAAAAGGTTGTGCATCCTTGCTTACACCCATCGTGGAAAGTACATACTTGAATAGAGATATGTGCAAGTTTGAATCATCGCAAAAAGACGAAAGCAGATGGCAGTCGACT
>JGI24158J21664_10000009_pt1 | contig 87283 bp, 51 predicted proteins | sample Ectturendosymbi3_FD_21664 | JGI IMG/M metagenome (IMG submission 21664) | reverse complement strand
GAACCGAAAATTTTTAGAAAACCTGAAGACAGCAGTTTAATTTCGATTAATTGGTTTAATTCTTGCAATGACTAGGCATACCATACGTCCCGTTTTAGCAGAGACAGTCCCAGTTTAAAGGCTTTGTCCCGGCGTCCCGGTCAGTCAACCAAAAAGTCCCGGTTTTGCATTCAGTCAGCAAGTATGATTACCATGTGATCTGATAAGTGTTCAGAAGCAGAATTTGAAAGCCCTTATCTGTAAGTCAATTAATACTGGCTTTTCCTGCTGTGATTTCTGCGATAAAATAAAATAGAACAAAGGCTTCTTGAAGAAAATATTGTCTACGGAGAAGCATTATTGGGCAAATAAGTAAATTTACAAATGGTTGAACACTGTTTTGTTTCTTGGTAAAATGTATTATTTTAGTTTTTCTTGGTGTCTTAACTATAGCAATCGAAAATAGCTACATACTCCAAAGAAGATATTAACCACATTTATCTGATAAGGCTCGTTGTTCTGAAGCGTCCCGGTTTTCAGTCACAAAAATATGGTATGCCTAGCAATGACAGTTTATTTGCCAGCATGACACACTACACAAGAGCCAGGTTCGCTGTTCTGGTGTCATGCAGTGATGAGCTTGCAATTCACTCATGTCCGCTACTTCGCCTCCTGCTGCGGAGGTAGGTTACAAACAGGGTTGCCAGACACCTTTTGAGAAAAAAGCCAAACCATGTCTAAAAAGAGCCAAACCTGGTGAAAAAGCCAAAATGTTAAATAACATGAAATTTAAAAATTTTTATTAGTTGTACGACATTTTAGAAGAATAAAGTTGTAGCATTACTTCTACACTCTACAGGAATTCCAAATCTTCATCTTCCACATTTTCCACAGTGTTTCCATTCGAACCTTTGGCATTATGGGTTGCAAGATATGCTACAACTTTATTCTTCTATGGGTTGCCAGATAACGCTTGAAAAAACACACCAAGCACTCTCTACAAAAACCTAATAACACTTTTCAGCAAAATATTTAAAATGCCATTACACCAATCTGATAGTATGGGCCAACTGCCTCCAAAAAAACAAATACTGAAAAGAAAAAGTCAAACAATTTTTTGACGCCAATTCCCTCTAAAATAGACCAAATTCGTGAAATTTGGCGTCAAAAAAGCCAATCTGGCAGCCCTAGTTACAGAACTTGTGAGCGGATTGTTCGATCGTTAGCCTTTATTGCGTAACAAAAACACGGCAGCAAATCTTCAAAGGTTCACTTCAAGTTACGGTAGTAGGCGTTTTGCCCCATGTGTGATTGTTAAACGCAAACAAAGGCAGGAAATGCTGCGAGACAGTGACTACTCATAGCGGTAAGCTTCGTAGTTTGTACTGCGTGAAAAAGAAGCATGAATGAAAAAGAAGCATTGCTGCGCCAACAAAGCGCGATTTTTGCGACTGTTGCCGTAACATGGGGTATATCCTTTCTGTTGAAGAAAGGATAAAGCGTTTTGTGAACGTGCATTTGCATTGCATCGTTAGCAGCGTGAACAGGATAAGCGAAATGTCGAGGTTGCCCACCCCCTGGAAAAATTTCTGCGGACGCCCATGTACGGTGGTGTTCTGATAGAGCAGTGGTTTACAACTTGGGTCGCGAGCCTTTTTGGTTTGGACCGAAAGAAGGGTTGGGTAAGCTCTTTAGATATGCGTATACTAAAAGCCAGTCTTATCGCGTTCATTGCGATTGGACGACGAAAGTTGTGGACAGGTGTCGTTAGGTTATAGTGCAGGGGTGGACAAACATTTTCTACGGAGGGCCACATTGAAGATTTTATTGCTATCGAGGGCCGCATGCTCGTATCACATATATTGCATCTATAATCGCTTTGAAACCTTAAAAAAAGTTTTACATGAGCTACCACAAAATAAAGGTAACAATAGTCACTTCCGGTTGAGTAAAAATGCGGTTTCGAATGAAACGTGTGGAAAGAAACTTGACAATTGTAATCTAATCGATAAAATAACTTTAGCATAGCTTCCAAATATGTACTATCTATGTACGTGTGACTGCCCTGCGCGCCGCACAAAATGCCCTCGCGGGCCGAAGTTTGCCTACCTCTGTAGTGGGTTGTTATGATGGGTTGCGGCACAAAAAAGGTTGTAAACCTTTGAATTAAAGCACCTTTTAGGTTGTTTTTTGCGTACGTGCTTTGGCATTGTCGCGATGAGAATAGCGCTTTGAGTACCAACCAACATTCGTTTTCCAAAAAATTGGTGCAGCGGCTGTCATCGACAGGTGTTCTTTTGGGTGATGAAAATATGGTAGCCCTGTGATGTGTGAATCGTGCCCACGGGACCGCTCAAAAACTACTGCTTCGCCAGCTGGTCGTTCAACGACATTACTTGACCATTTGTTGTAAGGAATAATATTAGCCTTTAGTGACCAGTTGGTTGACTCAAGCTCATCTACATTAAAGCCTCAATTGCGTCAGTTCGCATACGACATCACGCCGTTAAAAAAATTCCACGCGAAGAAGCACAATTGTAACATAAAAATACAGACGTTTACAGTGTGCCGTGCACAAATAAACTTTGCCCATTACATACATTTTTGTTTCCCATATAGCCACCTTACGTGAATTAGGCAGACAGCCACCGATACTAAGCAGCACGGACTAGGCGCTTTTGAAACAGCATGTTCAGTTCACTGATGTTTCTGCGCAGCCACACCATTCGGGCTGCAAAGGATGACGCATTCCTTATTCGGTTTGTCAACGTGCGATTGTTTTGTCATAGACATCGATTGCGTGTGCATGTAGTCGTCCCAGATTCCGGCTGTTTCAAACGCTTCCGTGTGCGTTTGTTATACCTGTCATTGTCAGCGAGAAAGAACTAGTGAGGAATCTTTGTATAATTAATAGTTGGCGTGTCTTTGGCAATAGACATGTGAATTACGCACAGGTTTCGTTACGCTATCGACAATCCACGGTTGCCACGTTGAAGTAGAAACTTATGAGCCCCTGCTAAAACTAGGCCTAGCTAGGCTCATTTTGTTTGGCGCTTAGGAAGTACAATAGCTTATGCGAAAGTAATTTATAGAATTTACCGCAGAACGTGGCCCGAGAGAGGTGAACGTTGAATACTTCAATCAAGATGGCTAAGTTAGCCATTTCGAATGACCCACTACGCGTTCCTAGGTTACTGATAAATTGTTTGGTTGGGAATTTTCAAGTGTTGCTGAAAGCTGTTCTAGGGTACTGTTGCTTGTTGCTGCCGTTGATCTTGTCGAGATCTTGTGACTGTTTAGGCTCTGAAGGAAATTTTATCAGTATGCAACTCGGAGGGTTATTGCACTGTATGTGGGATGTGCTTGGTATGTTATCCGGTTAGTCTGTCACCCAACTAAAATGCTGCGTTGTACAGTATTACTTTTTGTAATTAAAAAACTCTTTAGGTATGTTTTCAAGAGATGCATTTTAAGGCAAAAACGTTGCAGTGTCTTAATTCTCGCTTCTGCTTGCTTTTTCATACTGGGCACGTTTTATCAGATCTTCGTCGTTTAAGCGAGTTGCTGTTCACTGCTAGGCCGCACTAGCTAGAGGCAGGTGTTGAGCAGCCATTCGATTGTCTCATCGTCCAGAACCGTCAAGCCGTGCAGTCCACGAGGAGGTCGATGGATTGGACATTAGAGGACAACATGGTCGACGGCTTGTTCCTCTGCGCCACATTCACAGGCCGCAGAGGAGGCCATATCCTATATGTGCAAGCAGGAGCGGAAACGTCCGACACCAGTGCGGAGGCGGTTAAGCCGGACCCACGGTGTTCTTGGGAGAGTCATTCCGGCGGGGTGGGTGCCGGTGTCGGGGATGAAGTTACCAAGTCTCGTAAGGTTGTCCAACCTCTACGCCTTCCATTGGTGATCCCTCAGTGCGCCGCACGTATGTTGTTGTCAGATGAACTGATGAGATGTTGTGCGGCAGGCACAAATGGGTGTCTCGATTTGAGAGGCAGTGCATTTGTACTCTGTGGACGGGTGAGCACTGTATGGAGCAAGTGTCCAGGCTCCACGGCACGGCGTGCTAGAGAAAGTGTAGCTCCTTTGCGACGAAGCTCAGTAGGTTGGATGCCTGCTAGAATAGGAAGGTTGCCCGCTGGTGTAAGACGCAGGCATCCGGTCACAATTCGCAAGGCGTCGTTGATGACAGTGTTAATGAGGTGGGCATGAGCACTGTGGCACCAGACAGGAGCGCAGTACTCTGCTGTTGAATGGACCAGGGCTAGGGTGGCCTTTCGTAGCATTGCTCTAGCACCCCAACCAGAGCCAGCAAGCCGCCTCAAGAGTGCAACGTGTGCTGTCAACTTTTTGCGAAGTATCTCAAGGTGTCGGCGAAACGTGAGCGACCTGTCCAACGTTTCTCCGACGCATTTGGGTTCGGAACAGAGGGACAGGGTTTCGTCGTTGTGGTTGGCTTTTAGCTCACGTTTAGCTTCCTTGTTGTTGAGGTGGAAGACTGCCGATACCGTTTTTGTACTACTGAGCTTTAGCTTCCAAGTCTGGAGGTATTCATATACGGTTGCCATGTCCTTGCTCAGCACCCCTTCCCCTGCCTACCAGTCACCATCAGCGTGCATGATTGCCAGGTCGTCAGCATATACATACTTTCTGGAGACGGTGGTTGGCAGGTCAGAGATGCAGATGTTGAAGAGAAAAAGACGGACTCTGAGGGACGCCGTTCTTGAGGCGTCGTAACCTGCTCCGTTTGCCGTGTCCGCTGGTAAGGGTGAAGCTGCGATTGCCAACCATCTCCATGATCATGCGGACCATGTGCCTGTCAGGTAGCAGTCGCAACAGTTTGCAGGTGAGGCCATGCAGTGTCGTAGGCTGCTGTGAGATTGACAAACACAGCTCAGTCCTACTTCCAAGACGAAAAGCTATCCTCGATGTCCTGTGTCAGCAAGGTGACCTGATCTACGGCCGACCTCCCGTTTAAAAACCCGCTTGCTCCTGCAGGAGCAATGGGTCGACAATTGGTTCGACATGAGCGTAGATGAGTCTCACGAAGATATTGAAGGGGGCACACAAAAGAGATGTTGGGCGATAGCTCTTTGGGTCCCCCAATGGCTGTTCCGGCTTTCGGATCGCAACTATTAGTGCCCTTCTCCAGATCTTTGGAATTTTGAGTTGGCGCAAAGAGAAAGTAAGGAAGTCGCAAAACCAAGATTGAGAGCCGATCCGGCGTGGAATATAAACTCCGGGAAGATAGAATCCAGTCCCGGAGACTTTCCTGGCTTCAGGCGCCTGAGGGCGGCAGCAAGCTCCTCTGGCCTGAAAGGGCCAGAGATATTGTTTCCCTCAGGTGTTGGGACCTTCCATAGTTCGGACAAGTCCTTGTTGACTAGCCTGGTGGACTCGCGGCNCCCAGACTTATGTGCCCCGTTCTTCACGTGTTGTTTTATCAGATAATTGTGACGTAGTCGAACACGTTGCGAAGATCGTAGTCTGCCTTCATATTTGTCAGTGGCGGAGCATAGGCTGCCAATATTTCGGTGGCTGACGAAGTTGCACAGTTGGTTGAGCACGCGCAACCGAAGATGGTAGGCTGGGTCGATTATACCGAAGACTTGAAAAACGGTGCTTGCGTCTTGTCCAGCCTCGTGCTCGGCGCTAATGGCTGGTTGCAAAGGAATGGTTCACACGCAGTGCTGTCATTGGCTCGCGATCAATGCAACATTTACGACGAAAGTACCTGCATGGCCCACGGTACAAGCAAGCGGAGATGGGCGCGGAAGACCACTCGTAACACTACGTAAGATATACTGAAAGCGAGTATAAGTGAAACTGAACGATTGTCAATGATGGTGAATTTGTGTGACTGCAAATGTGCATTATTTCCGCTTCCAAAGAACGGAAACACAATTGTTTCCTTAAATTGGCTAACGAAAATTCTGATGGGACGTGCGAATTGTATGGTCTTGCCGATTTCCATCCATATAGTTCAGCTTATAGTGAAGCACCGAGGTAGGTTAGGATTTTAGACCCTCGTTCTATTGTACGATTCAAGAAGTCTAGTCAAAGAATATCAATATTCGTTTAAGGAAGTGTTACTGAAGTTGAACATTATTGTTGAAAACGGTCCTCGAACAAGGTTGATCACACTATAATCACCAGTGTCTTCCTAACGTACCTAACAGGTTTTTCTGTTTTCAAAATGCATCGACACAATCCGCTTGACGTCCATACACTAGGTTGTTTTCCTGCATCCAGTAGCCAATACTGTCTGCAGTTATACAGCCTGAGAAGGCCTACATCTGCATGGTCATTTTGTGGGTGACATCTTTTACATAACAAATTTCCACTGTACTCAGGAGTTTTCTATGCAGTGGAGCGTGGTGCTTTGATTTTTTTCCTTCTTACTTGTTTTTCATGAATTCGAGTTAATTTTTATGCGATTGTGCTGTTTTGAATAGAGCTCGGGTTGCACAATTTGCTAGCGCGGTACAACTTATTTCGTACGTTCACAACAGAGGTCCTTCAACTGGGTCTACATACAGCTATTAAAACAAGAGGTTCCAAATTTGTGATTTTTCAAGTTGCAATGAAATATTTTACTGACGGTGTGAGCAGCTAACTAAGGTGTTTCTGACATGAACGATATTGGTGTTTATGGACAGATACAATGATCTCGTTTTTTATCGCTTTGTGTTTGTTTCACCGAGCTCTATATGATTACAAACGTACCATTATACTTATCCTCACTATTTACACTGTAGCAGTGTGTAGGCCAATTTTTAGTGTTTAATGTAGCTTTAGTGCTTTTGTGGCGTATTCACTATAATCTCGCTTTTGTTTTCTCCTTTCTAGCAGGCTGCGATTCGGCTCGAAGCCCACNCATACGACTTGAATTCCCTAATTCTGAACATACGGGGACTTCTTGTTAAGTGTGGTGTTATATGTCGCAAGTTTAGTAATGCAATGTCGGTTGTGACACCACATACGGAAAAAACGCAGCTGAACTTTTTAAGCACTCAGAACGTAGCTAAACTTTAAAAATACTTGGAAGTAGAACGCAGTGGTTTGTGCTTAAACCTCCGTTATCAACTACTGCAGAAAAAATCTCTCTCATTTTGGTTTTGTTTATAAACATAAGTCGAAATTAGCATACCGTTGTTTTATCAACCGTCGTTAACGATGCAGGGCCTAAAAAGAATGGGAAAACGCTCAAATTGGAAGAAGGTATGGCTCGCTAGCGGAGATTTTTTTTTGTTGACCATTTCGCAGAATTTTGTCAAAGTGGGGCTTGATATTTTTGTAACACATCAAAAGAATCGCAAAGAGTAAGATATTGCTGTTCCCCTTGAAGTAGGGTGCCGCGTTTCCCCCGACTTCATCAAGAAACATTGTTAGCTACGTTTGTGCGTAACTTCTTTGTCAGTGCACGAGAAATCAGCGAGTTGTCTGTTGCCAGTAAGCCTTGATCGTTCAAACTTGGTTCGTGACCTGGCATCTCAATCAGCGGTTTGTGTTCACGCAGTCCAACCAGCCTGCCCATATTCAGGTATAAACAGCGTGAGTGCGAAAGCCAAATTTTTTGATAATTGTCTTTCCCACAGATAATTGACATTACCCCTTGTAAACCAATTTTGCATGGAGTGCAAAGAAAGGTTCATCAAACCAAAAAAACTGCTTGATTGGTCTGGCACAATGTGAATGTCTGATTAGGTTGTCAAATGTGCTTTACTCCACTTCTTTTAGTCCTTAATTGTTATTTACGTATGTTACTTTGAGATGCCTTAAACGCAATTGATTTTAACAGTTGTCAAGGCATTCTTAACTGCTCTTTGTCTCGACGCTTGAGTAGACAGACTCCACTCAATCCGCTTTGCTTGGTTTGTTACGGGCATATGCTCGGTGCAGGCTTGGAGCTCTTGGCTTAAGACTTTTTTGCATATTTCGAAGCGATTGTGCGTATGGTGAACGATATGGTGAATGCCGACGTGTAGTTAATGAGTGGTATGTCGTTATGCGTTACCTCAACAAAAACTACGCAGTTGTGTTTAAACAGAATCTGCTGCTTCCAGTAGTCAGTCAAATCTTTTCTTTTTGCATTAAGTGTTGTGAATTGGCACAATGCATTTGAAACAAATCAGTTATTAAAGAAACAAACCTGTACTGCATGAAATATATATGTAAACGAGAACGGTAGCATTACAAGTGAAAATTTAGGTTGCGAAAGCAAATTATATTCAACAAAACTTTGACGGCTCCAGTGTCAAAGCTCTAAGCTTTGCTTCTGAGTGTATTTCAATGAAATTATATTTTTGCTCTGTGAAGATGGTTTTCTTTTTGCGTCAGTCATACTCTATATATTCCTAATACTTTAAAAAAGATTGATTTGTTTTTAAAAATCTATCTTATATATTTTGGAAATAGTTGCATTACTCATTGAACCTATCTCAAAATGTCCTCATCTGCACAAAAATCGTAGTGAAGCAAACACATGTCATGAGCAGTCATACTTATTTTTTGACCTTCTCAACAGATCGACCGCTGCACTTGCAGGTTCCGTTTCACAAATTCTTGCTTTGTCTTAGAACAGGGAAACGGAAGAAGTTAGATCACTGGAACTGGGAAAGGGAATGAAGAACCTCTACGATTTTAAGCATACGAAATTTTCTTGCGCTAGAATTCCTTGTACCGCAGGTTGGACCGGGGGTTTGGGACGCCACCAGCCATGAGAATGCAATAGCTTAAAAAATAGAACAGCGTCCAAAAGCTTTTGTGTGCTAGATCTAGTGCTAGCAATCAGTGTCGTGCAGGACCAGCTTACTTGAGAAAAGCTTTTCCTTCTGTCAGGAAGAAAATTTTTCTTACACTTTTTTTTAGTTTTTCTTTTCTTGTTATTTTACTCTACCTTTTTGTCATAAGAAATTTTAGGGACACATGGTCATTTGTCGAAATGCTGAAGAGTACATAGTCAGAGAAAGGTTGGGAACTCTGTAGTAGAGCGATTTAGTTCGGTGAAACCCAACCTTCTTAGCGTGGCAAGTGGAGCTCTTTCCAGTGCGCCGCGTACCGGTGCCCTGACGGTTTTCAACATTTTTTACTGTTTACCCCTTGGCAAGTTTCAAAAATGAAATATACGTCGAACCATTTTTTGCCTCTATATTCAAAGTATCCATAAAAAATTAAGGTACAAAAAGAATGTTTTGATCCAGGAAATTTTAAGTGGAAATCTAAAAACATTGTTTAGAGTTCAAATAAAATGACAAGAGCACATAGCAATGTTGTTTTTTCTTTTATGTGCAAATCATGATTCAATAAAATTAATCGTTCAGTAGGTGAAAACAATTTTGTTCTTTTCTACGCAAATAACGCTTCAACAAAAATTCTCGTCCAGTGGGTGAAATTTACCGGCGAAGAGTAAGTGCATGCATTTACTGTATTAGGCCATGTTCATTTGCTTAAGCCAGGAATGTGTAAAGTTGAAAGGGTCTGTCGTATTAATACTATTGTATTGAAAATAGCAAAAGATTTGAAACCAAAGCAGATATATTGTGGTGATTTATAGCCTTACATTTGTTGCTTTGTTTTTTACCTAATGGCCGTTTACCGGAAGTCAGGTGCCCTGCTATCAGCACTCGTGTATGTAGCACGGATTCAAACGCTGATGTTCAAGTTTTTACTTTTATAAAAAAATAAATAAATTAATAATTGAATAGAATTGCTTATAATCAAGGTAGCGAAGTTTTTTTGCGGCCGCGTAGTACCACAGGCGTTCTGTTATCGCATTTAACTCGCCTGTATCAAAGTTGTAATCAAACTTATTGCGCTTAGCCGTGGGGTTTCAAATTGAACGTGTTACTGCTCTACAAATTATGCGCATAAAAGCGGTTAGTACTTTGTTTTGTGCAATAACTAAAAAAGTCGTTGAACACCGCTGTAAATCTGAACACCAGGTTGCTGACATGGATTTTTAGTTACTAAAATTAAATAGAATATGAAACAACGAGTCGAATTCTGCTGAGAAAGGCTTTGATTCGATAATCTCCTTACCTAGCTGCATATGGAACACCACCGAAAAGTTTCAAATCACCTTCAACAAGGTTGGTATGATTTTGTTTAACAGCAGGCTTGCTGGAAGTTGTACATTGATGTGACAAAAAGTACGAAAAAAATCAAACTGCAGTAAAATTGTACCACAAAAAAATGTATGCGAAGCAACTTGCTGTTTGGATACACTTGGCGTTCCTAAGGAGGTAGTTTTTTGGGAGATGTTTGAAAAGATTAAGTGGCGTTTGAAGCATCACGTAATCTCACGCTCCAGTCTGGGCGGTGCTTATTCTCCATTTTATGCAACACTTACAACGAAAGCAACGGCCAAATCGATCGAAGTAAGCCGCATACTGCAAAATGCATCGCTTATTCACTATTAGCACCATCAGTGCAGTGAGAAGTGGACAAGCGTTGTTTCAGATAATTCGCGATATGTTTGCTTTTTGTTGTGCCGCAGTCCCGGACTAGGCGCAGCAGTGAATACGCCTGACAAAATGTTGTGTCTTGCACATCGGCGTCTGTGTTCGACATGGTCGTCACCATTGGAGGTGCGGGGTGCCAGGCTCCTGTTTGCAGTAGGTTTCCTCCTTGTTGGATATAAGAGTTGATCATTTTTTTGGTCTTATTTTTGTTTCTTCCATATTTTTGTTGGTCCCACATCTACCAAAACTTGGTGAGGGGCCTGACAGTTGGTTAGCAAATTAAGGGCTATAAATGCGTTAAGACGTAGTGCTTTTCAAAGTCAGCAAACACGTTTTCAAACTCAAAAGGTTGTTCTGGATGATTATATGTAAAAGTTACCGATTTTCCATTCGCCTATCCCTGGCCTAGACTAACTTGGTATGCAACGTAGCCATGATACTACAAACTGCACCAACCATTGTGGATGCGTGTGACGCACAAGTGCTGTTTTGCTCTACCGTTGTTTAACAGCGGAGTGCCTTTTTAAAAAAACTGCTTAATTGTGCTTTAAGCAGCAGCATTTGTGACTTCAAGTTTGTTGTGCGAATGGAATTAGACGAACACGAGTAAATCGCAATAGATTTTTTTAGGCAATGTTTAGTGACGCGACAAGACTTTTTGCATGCCAAGATGACGCTGAGTTTTGAGTGATTCAGTTCTCGTGGCTGCACAAAAGCTTGGTGAAAGCATAGAGACTCCCGGGGAAAGACCAAAAATATGAAAACAGTGCACCTCTTTTTTTACAGTGAGTTATGGCTGGAGAAAGTGCGACTTAACGCAACCGAACGCGGGTACATTTTCTGGACCTTTCCAGGGCCGACGAGAGAATAACAGACGTCGTGTTGTAATAACCTTGCTGCGCAAATAAACCCAGCTCTCACGAAAGTATGCGAACGAACTGCGAAGGTTTTGCTAAAGTTTAGGAAAGTGTACTCTTTACTTGGTGTGCATAAAACTATTAACAAGTTTTTCTACGTTTATAAAAAGACGATATGCGTATGTCCTCCGCAGCGCCCTGTTCTTCTGGCGGAGCACGAATCAACAATGGTTAACTGATTTCCACACTGGTATCCTTTTTCAAACCTAATAAAAGGATGAAGGGAGTTGTGTTTAGGCCATTTATTTAAATGCATGTTCCTTTACAAGCCGCTTTCAACTTTTCATCCTCATTATCTCTGCCTCTTTTATTTTTCTTAAGATGCGTAGTGGTGTGCCCATCCAGGTTCGGATCCAAGGAGGGGCGATTGGGGCGATCGCCCCCCCTGAAAACTACGAAAGTAACTTTATTCACCATGATTTTGTACAATTTCGAAAACAACATTCGCGATTTAAAGCCAGTTTGCTGTCCATTGTTTTGTCACAGCAGTGTTGTGAAATATACTTCATCTGTCTCAGAGTAGTGAACCCCTAGTGAGACCAAATATTACTGAAATCGCCCCGCTTAACACTACTGGATGGATCCGCCTCTGTGCCCATCTCAGTTTTATACCATTTTTAAACGTGCTCTTTTTATACCATTCTTAAACACATCTATAACACACCCCTATCTTCAATGCCCACCTTCATGCATTTTTGTGCAGTAGTTCATTGCAACGAAACAACATAGACTTGCCACTTGAAGCTTCGCGCTTAATTGAAACAATGCACACTTTGTCAACTGAGTTCTATTTCTACCAGGAAAAATGCAAGTTTAGGGATTTACCGAACTACAAAACCGTATGGACCAGTTATTTGGTCATTTTCTTATTTTTCGATGTACAGTATGTGGCAAGTATTTGTAAGTCAAGGTTACAGAATGTTAAGGCTCTTTGGTGCAGTTTTTGTGCGGAAAACCGTACAAAAGTTTTGTTTTCTCACAGGCACGTACAGAAACCGTACGGATTGTAAAAATACCTCTTGTTTCCAATCACGCAAACCTCTAGTTTTCTGTGTGGCTGATGTTTAGAGAAGTTGCTAGATCTTTTAGGCTAGTAGCACAAGGTTGCTGCTGAAAACCGAGTACAAACCGTTGTTAATTTTCACCTGCGGGCTTGATATGGGCTGGATGCGTTTTTTTTCAAAATGACATTATGGTGGCCGTTGCAAGATTGACAACAGGTTAAGCGCTTTACTACATTCAACTGACGAAAGTTCAAAAAGCTGTTTGCTAGACGCTGAAGCATTTTGACTATTGTTGCCACTGAAATATATTGTTTTTTTAATAAATTACGGTTGGTATCTGTCTCAGGCCTAGTTTATATTGTGGGTAGTGTGGCAATCAATTTCAACGCAATATTTTCATGGTTAGATTAAATATCTGTTAAAGTTGGTATTTGCCCTTCAGCGTGACTACTGGTTTGTGATCTATCATTGCAGTCGTGGCTAGGCCCGTTCAAAGCGACTAAAGTTTACTAAAAATGTGAAGCTGTACGAACAATGTCTTGATTGCAGAGCTCGAGATAATGATGCTGCTAAGTAGGTAGCGGTATCTTTTAATCAAGTGTGGTAAGGGCACTATAGTAGTGAAAGACTGAGTTTCATATTTTTTGCCAAGATATGGTGGTTGTATGCTCGTAACATTCTTCCAAAGCAGACAAAATGGTGTCAGTGTCCAATCAGATTGCCAGCTGCGGCAGGGAAGCTGCCAAGCTATTGGTTAGCCTCGTCGCTTGTGCATCAGGGCTCAAGTCCATGCCTTCTTTTCTAGCGTGTTGTGTATACCGAACGGAATTCATTGTGCATTTCATTAGATTCCAAACGAAACTTAATATGCCGCGATAAACACCCCAACATCGCATCCAATTACGCAATTGATGTCTTTCCTCTAAATCCAAGGAAGGTTGCCTTTGCAGTATGCCTGGTGTAACTATGGAAGTAGTAACTTTGTCGTTCAGGGAAGAAGTTGTCTGTTTTTTTGCAAGTTAAAGTGTTTTCCGTTCTGAAACGTTCAAACTGATCATTACTTCGGCAGACGCTTTGATTGAATGGGGATTATTACTGATTGCCAGCAAGTTTGCTGCAGAAACTAGTTTTTCGTAAAATTGTTTTGATGTCATTTTGCTTATTTGAAAGCAAGGCACGATATTTTCGTAGCGGTACAGTAACTTCAGCAGTAAGTTAAATTTCCGCTACTTTGCGAGTTTTATGCGCCACAAACCAGTCTGAAAACCTATACTGCGCTGCACCGTTGCGGGCACTTCACCATGTGGCATAAGTGTTTACGTGACCGAGATCTGCCTGACTGGTTTTACATTAGTTCTCGCTGAACAGAGCTTGTTTTAACGTGCTGACACTACCTATATTGTGTTTGAATCGCATTTATCGTCTCAGATTACTTCTTTCCAAAATTTATAAAAAAGTTTTGGGTGTAAGGTTTGCTGCACATATACATATATAACATGAGACTCGTTGCGAGAACAGAAAAAATCCACGCAATTACCAAGATGTTTTGAAAAAATACTTTGGAGAACTGCATAAATCTGCATTCTCATAGTGTTCGAAACGTGTTTCCAAGACAGTGTCAAATGAGGACGATGGGTTTCGTCGTCATTTTGCAGAAGTTTAGCAGCCTGGTGCGAGTGGATGAGACGACACCCCACTTAGTCACTCCACTGCACAAAATGCTTTTCGTAATTTTGTAAAACGTCAAGTCGAAAGCGCATGGCATGCCTGGATGAACTGAAAAATCGTGATTATATATAAAAATCCTGATTTTTATATATATGCATAGCTTACTTAATCGCTAGTGTGTTATTGACAGTAACGGAGAGTCCAGCGCGATCGTCAAGATTTGCCACAGAATTTTGAATTTCATGTTGAAAAATGCAACATCCACGATATCAACGGACTACCAGTAAAAAAACGAGATGTGCTAAGCGCACCGACCTGAGTAAAATCATGTGCAATAAAATCTGATGAACGCACCACCACGGCCAAGGCGTTTGCTTCGGGGTGATCTTTGCTTTGTGGTGCAGCTGGCGGCAGTGATGAGTGCATTTGCCGTGCGCTTTTCCGTATCATCTTCACCGTTACATCGTAGCACGAAGCTTTCGTTTCTTTCTTTCTACTATTTTCGTAAAATCTTTGTTCATGATGTGTTAATACACAGCAGGACTTAATGCATTTGTCAGCCAAGTTCTAGCTAAACTTGTGCTTGCCGTTAGCCTGTATGAATAGGCTAATTCCAGTTTTTTCCCTCATTTAAAATTGATTTACTGCAACTAACCGCGCTAGCTTTGTAATTGCGCTAACTTTCGACCTTTTTGCGTTTACGGTGTGACTCGCTCCTCTGTCGTTTTGACATCAATTGCCGGCACAACACTGGCGTACTTTTTCGCTTGAGCAAAGTCACGCACTTCGTCGCCGAGAAAGCTTCTGCAGTGCGAACCCGGATGACTTGTGCGTGACTACTTGCATTGTTGCGGTGAGCTGCAACTTCAGCTTGGTGATATTCAGAATGCCTCTGCAATAAGAATCACTTCTGTCTTCTGTGTTCTCAGGCAAGCGAGGGCTGTGCTTTAATCCTGCTACGTCGACTGTCATGGCAACTCGACTGTTTCCGATTGGATGTCGATGTCCTCAAATGCGAAACTGTCTTCTGACTACACTGGAGAAAGTGCCATTGTCCAGACCTTCGCAAAGTAAGTGGAGGGAGCTGATTTAATTAAGCTCAATTGAAGAGCTCAAAGCAACTTCAAGGTTGGCTGTATTCGTTTCGAGGCCTGCGAAGCCAATAAACTTATTCTGTTAACGTGGAATTGAAATGGAGATTTTAATGCAAGATGATCGTTGGATTGCTGACTACAGACTTCGTCTTGTCTATATCCTGATTAAGTCATGAAACATGTTTCACGGTGACGAACTGCCTTCAGTCTACTCGCGCACGAAATTTTGGCTAGTTATAATGTGCTGGATTAGGCGTGTTCGCCATAACGTTCAGTTTGTCCTTCTGCGCTTTATGATGCTGACACTGACATCGTTTGGCCCAAACGACCAGTCTTTGTCGTAACCCGCAGATGCAGTGTGATTACACCCATTACCAAGCCCAAAGCAAAGGTTGTCGGTATGCATCATGTCCTTTCCAGAACCTTATTTTCTAGTGTTTGACTCATGCGCTTCGCAGTGGAAAGCAGATGGGTTCGAAGTCCTGTCGGTTGGCGATAAGCCACTGGAGCACTTGCGCGTATATTAGCTATGTTGGATAGTTTGTTTGTCGCGTTGCGTTGGGCAGGGCTTGCTTTCTGCAAGGCACATATCGTTATCGAAAATGCAGATAAAGCCGAGCAAACAAGATTGCGAAACGTGGAATACTGAGAGTTGATGAGCGGCTCCGTCGGGAACGCAGCGGAACTGCGGCTTTCCGCCACTGTTAAAGCATGCGCGCTTCTGTCCCTGAAACGTAAACAAGCTTTCGCGACGCCTGCTTTGGTGAATGACCATTGCGGTGCTGAGAGCTCATTGTTAACTGTAAGCAGAGCTCATTGTAAGTAGAGCTCTCATTGTTAAAGCTCTAACTCGCTAATGCGACGAAAACGCTTTGCAATGCAATCATGCTTTAAATTTTTAGCGACAGGTACTTTTCGCGAGACTGTTACATGAGTGATAGTCGCTTTGCTGCGCAGTTTGACTTGTGCCCACGCTGTCCGCGTTGCTCTTGCTTACACGGCAGGAAAATGGAAATTTTCTGTCAATTTCTGCGAAACGATATAAATCTACGTAAGTCGCTTATTTTCATTTGAATATATTGCACATTTCAGAGCCAGTTTTACCCTGGGCGAACGTATGGATAGATGTCATAGGTGTTCCAAAACTGAACTATTTTAAACGGTTTATCATAAAGGTCGTTTTGTACGGGGTATTTTAATCTGTAGCATCCTCACAACTCACTTTATTGTTTCCTATCTCTCACATTTTTCGCCATCATTTAATATTGTTACAATAAAGCTTTTAGATGGCGATTGTGATCTGAAGTAAACTTCAAGCAACAAAGCGCATTGCTAAGGAACGTGTCAGTGCTGACTTTTTTAGTGTTTTTGAAAATTCATCAAAATCAGCAGAAATCCTTATAGATTGTAACTGCTTAGAGTACTAAGAACTGTTTGGAAATGCGCAAATGTGTATAAAATGTAATCCTAACCTGTGACACCCTTCGGATTTCCAGTGTTACAGGAACTTGCGAAAGGAAATGAGGCTTAAAAGTGTGTGTTATACTTATAATAACGGTACAATCACAATGCTCTCAATGACATCGATACGTTTTCAAGCAGTATCGTGCTCTGTTGTAAGTGTTGTTTTGGGGAGAATCTGGACGATGTGATCTGAAAGGTACAACCCCATATTGTTGGCGCATAAGGACGGACATGCTGCTTCCCCGCTCATGGTGCGCGGATCTACTTCCTTTCGCTAGGTGTTGAACGATTGCGGCACTAAGCCAGCCGTTCTCCGTCTGCTCAAATTGAGCTTCTTGCAGTTCGCTGCATCACTCAGAAGATAAAAGCTACTGGCTAACTTTGTTTGCTAGCGAATTCTGTTGTCTTATCCTAAGCAATCCAAAATGGAACTTTGGAACGGCGGCTAAAATTAAGCACGCGCTATTGAGGAACGGACTCACCGCGCGTATTTACAGAGTTCTTAATCCGTTTGCGCAAGCGTTTCAGTAGCATCACTTAGTCTACACGCCTCCAGCTTGTCCTATTAACTCCAGACATAATATTCACGCCCAACATTGTGCCTGACACAAGCCCGAAGTAGCATATGTGGCGTTTTCCGCAGTCTCGTCTGTGATTGGTGGTTAATATTGAAACGACACTTAATTATTATTCAAGCACTACTGTAGCGCCTGACCACCTTTGCGAACGTGCAGTGCTACTGGCCATTGCAATGGGCTAATGTAGAGCAAATCCGGGGACCAGTTGCATTTGGTGAATTCTATTTTGACTGGATCGGGTTTACATGCTGATGTAGAGTCAGGTCTACATGCTGATGTAGAAGCTCATCGTAGTTACAATGAACCCCATTTTGACAAACCTTTTGTACTGTGCGCTTGAAACGAATGCTTAGCAGATGTCTATGTTTAAAAGCCTTATTGTCTGTGCGCTTAAAAGCAGTGCTTAGCGGCTTTGCAAACGAAGTTGATAATTATGTAAAATTAAGCTTTAAACACCCTCGGGGTTCCTGTCTTCCTTCAGCCTGCTTTGAAAGTGACTCGCAGCAAAAACTTTTTGTAATTATAATGCGAATAAGTCTTCATGACTGGCTGTTAAGCGACAGAGGCAAGCTTTTGTTTCATTTCCGTTACCTTATTATTGGGTTATCGTTGTGCAGACAATTGGCTTGTTTTCATAAACGTTAGTATCCAAGGATATTGGGATGGAACATCGGACACAAGTGGTGTTTTCTTTTCACCAGTGAATCAGCATGTTTTTTGCTGAGCAGATCGCACAATGTTTTGGTTGGGCGGATTACATCTCATTAGGATTGTGCAGAATGAGCCAGAAAGACAAAAATATGGTTGAGTCTCGTTGATAACAAACGGCCATTTATGAAAACGATTTTAACCTATGGTTGCTCAACACTTGGCAATTGTTTTCGGAAAGTTGCTAAATATGATGCTTTAATTTGAAGACGCACACACTATCAAGGCTGCCCAACCAGCTTCCCGCAAAGCGATATGGGAATTAGTAGTACATATTTCATTGGCTAACTGGAAATATGAATACTATTTTTGAGTTACGTCAACACGAGTGAATTTTAGACACGCGATGCTTTGTTTTAACGCCACGTTGCGTATTATATGATGGAAGAAAGCGAAAAGCAGCCCGTCGTGACTCTGTGTTTATTCATTCTACTCCTGATAACTAGATTTGCGAGAGTACCTGGCGGCGTTCCTCTTGGGAAAACCCACGTGATTGTGTCCAGGCGGCCGCTGACAGTGTGGAAAAGTATTCGTGCATATTTTGCCATTGTCTGTTCTGCAGTGGCATCGATTGTGTTCAATGTGGAAAACTGAATGTACAAAAATAATCTCCTTTCCACTGTGTGGTTGTTATGCAAGAATATTACTATATATCAGTTAAGCAAGTAATGCAAGCATTAACATAATAGTGACGGTTTGGTTACAAATCTCGGCTATGATTGCGTTCGTGTGATGTCATCAAAAATAATTCGTGTTTCAGTTTTCTGTTTTAAGCTCAGTCATCTGAAATAGAACACTTGTTATTATTGCTTAAGCTTGTGCAATGCGCAGTCAGTGGATGATGGCCGCAAATACCAGCAGAAATAACGAGGTGGCGTAGTTTAAAAGTGTTGAACAAACGATTTTTTCTTCATTGAAAATTATGGCAAACCTCTGCAGAATCTGTCAGAAAACAGTGTCTGTAATGAAAGAGTACAGCTTAAGTCGCTACCATACCCGAGTAAGCATTCCAACCCTGAACACATTAGAGGTCACGAACGGGAAGGTAAAGCGAAGGGTTTACTGAAATCCGTCAGTTCGCAACAAACCGTATTCAGAAAGTTGTTGCAGAAACTGAAGGTGTCGTCAGGGCAAGTTACGCTATTACTAAGCGAATTGCTAAAAAGTCGAAACCTTTCAATGATACAGGTTTTGTAAAAATGCGCTTGCAGCCAGAGTTCCCTCCAAGAAAATTATACACTGAGCAAATGTTTGTTTCGTTGTGCACTAAGCGCATGCAATTGCGCAACCATGCAGACACACAACCGGTGAAGCGTTCCAAGCGTTGAAAGGGTCATGCGATATATACATGTAGTACTAATTTTGGAATGTTGGAAGTACGCGAGAATATGATGGCACTGCGCAAATTGTCTGGTGGTGCTGCGCAGTTGCGCACCTCAGAGGGAACACTGCTTGCAGCTGAGAACGTTTGCCCCTGAAAGCGGCGAAGGCTTTAAAAAATTAGTTTTTTAGCTGCGGCCCGCGGTGACAGTTAGCGACAAGATGCGGCCCGCCATGTGTAAAAGGTTGGGCAGACCTGGGACTCCTGGAAGTGACACAATACTAACTTCTGTCGTGACCTATCCAGGTCGTTTGACTTGAGTTTTAGCAAGATTCTGTATCGGTGCTGCCGTGCTGGCCTTGGCAGTCGGTTTGCGTTTTTAAAGATGAAAAAGGAAATCAGTTGCTGTTTCAAAAATAAGACCCATCGGAACCTGTTGGTGTATGTTGTCCCATTTACGGGATGTGAATTTTTTTACATTTAAAAAATACCTGCAAAATTAAAAAAATATCGTTTAAATAACAGATTCTTCAAAAGAAATTTTTTTTCTCAAAAGTTTTTTGCAAATTGTATAATTTCCAAGAAAAAATTTTATGACGAATATCTTTTTCGGCACTGCGCCCAACTCCGCCAATGAAGTGATTCCACTGAAGTTTGCGAACAAAACATGTTGTAAATTCATTTGTTGCTTGTTTATTTTTCTGGAATTTTTGTCCAATAAAACATCGCTAACCGTATTTCTTCCACGATATGTTGCTTTGTGTCCTCGCAACGAAGTCCCTACAACTATTATAATTGTCTTTGCTGAAGTCGATGTGACTCTGGTAAGTGGAAATTACAAAATGCCAGTAGCGCAGCCAAGAATTTTGTTCGGGAGAGGCCAGACACTGACGTTGTCTTGAGTCCGACTGCTCCTTCCATTTATTTTTGAAGAGTTGAAAATTGATATAAAGCACCAGTAAAATTCTTCGCATGTTTGTTTCGGGGGTGGGGACTATGGCCTCTTCGGCCTCATTCTGGCTGCACTTCTGCAAAATGCATGCCAGGAATCAAAACTTTTGTAAGGTGGCTTTGAATTTCCCACCTTTATTTTGAATAGTCTAAATACATATTAGATGGATGTCATAGGTGTAACGTAAACTACTAAGCCGTAAACGTTAGAGTAAGTCATCATGCATGCTTCTGAAAATTACCGTATTTCTTCTTTAGTCGTTGATAGTAATGGAAAGTAATTTTTCGAACTATTCAATGCACGTTTGTCTATCGGTCCAGTTCTTGCCCATAAAAATAGAGAATATGAAAATCACGTTTGTCAATAACGTAGACACATATAGGTTTGGTAAGATGGCAATGCCTTTTGCTTGTAACGATGGTGCTACTTTTATGAGTATTAATTGTTAGTGACATAGTTTCCATTTGGAACAACTTGACTTGTAAGCTGGCACAGTTTCAAATGGAATTTTAGAGTAATAGGCACAGTTGGCCGAAGAACACGTATTTATCCATTTGAGATTTTGCCCTTTCATGTATATAGTTTTCAAACGTTATAGAGGAGACGGCTACATATCCCTCCCATGGATACGTGCCTTATCGCATTCACCTCAGCTCGGAGATGTGCGATTACAAAAACATGCGATCAGTCAAAAGTTTGCAATAACTTTTGTTTACAAAAAAAGTCCGTTTCCGGGTACAGAAAGCCATTTCAAGCGTGTTCAGCATATTGTGGCAGGCTTTGTGTTTCCAGAACGAGTAGTTGCAAAGGGTTTACATACACACTGGCCAGGTGAAACCGCCCTTCGGTCTACCACTTTTTTCCTGTATTCATTTAGGTCTGCTCTTTGTTCTCGCGGCTAACTTCTTGTTTCTGAGATTGACCACATCGTGTCTGCTGCTGGCACCGCCTCACGTCGCAGTGATATTTCCACAACAGTAGTCAGGAACTGCGCAACTTCCGCCATACATCGGAAATGCCGCGATAGATCAACCCTTGCGTAACTGTTTTTGATCAACCGCAGACACGGCTTAAATTCAGGAATGTCTTCGGATTCACCTACGCACAGAAGAGCCAAAGGCTTCTTTCTGCACTCTTTTAATTGTTTAAGCAGCCATTATGAAGACGTTCTCCGGCGATTAGTGAAACGATTGACTAATGTGATATTTAAAAGAGTGTCTACGCCAAGGAAAGTATGTTAGCTCTCGAAGCAGCCTTGTGATAGATTGTATTGTTCCAAGGATAATCCTACCGGACATCAGGCGCGAGCCAAAACTATTTCGTGATTTTTTTAATGGAGAAAATACTAATTCTGTTTGTTCTGGCCACGAACAACGGTAGCAACGTGATTTTTTTAATGGAGAAAATACTAATTCTGTTTGTTCTGGCCACGAACAACGGTAGCAACCAGGTGTACCACGCAGTCGCTTTATATCTTAAATCTGCAGTCAGTGGTTGAAACTCTGAAGAAACCACACTGAGGTTTTTTTTGTCACGGTTTTCGTGTCTGTTGCAATGCCGGCAATGAGGATATCCACGGCCTGCTTTGTTAATGTTCCATTGTCCGCAAATTCACACGAATAGCGCCCTCCTCCAGTCACAGATAACCCTCGACTTGATGATGCTGCGTGCACTGTGTGCATGTTCCGTTTGGTCGTAGATCTCTGTGCCTTACTTCCGTGGAGGCTCAGCATGAATGATCGTAGATGTTTTTCCTGGAACGAGACAAGCGATTACTTTTTTCTGTTAGTTGTATCGTCGGATCTTCCACCGCTTTCGGAAATCTCACATCGTCACCTGACCTGGTCTGACTTGGCCCGCGTTGCGGACGTGCGTTTGTCGCCTGCTGAGTGCTTGCCCTGTCTCAACTAGTTGCTTTTAGGAAATTTTGTTTACGTTAACGGTGCACGCCTGCGGATACATCAATCCCGTCATTGCGTCGTGACCTCTCATCGTGTCCGTCTGCGCCTTTACGCTAGGCTTTTCGTGCAGTTCCTCTTCGTTTTCTAACGTTGCGGGAGGATACATCGCGGTCATTGTGAACAGATGTCGCAGTTTGCCTATGAAAGACTGATAAGCTGTGACCTAAACAACGTACGAAATGAATACTGGTTCTTTGGAACAGAGTGAAGCCAGGTAGTCTTGTCAAGTTGCTTAAAAAACAACCACACATATTGTTGTTGAAATTTTTACGTGTTTTTAATAAACGCTGCGACCAGTCTGCTTGATTAATCCTGCAACGGAAAGTTCATTTTCCACCGGCTTTATTGTATTGTCATATAGAAAGCGTGTCAACTTGATTTTAATCCCTAATGCTGTTTATTTTCGGTTAGAGATGAATATTTTGTCGTTTTAAAACAGCGTTTGGCGTCAGTTGTCCAGAACATGTTGATGAGTATATGGAGAAATGTAATGGAAGCTGACAATGTTTGAAACTCTAGAGACCTGTATTGCGGAGAACAAAGTCTGGAGTAACCACTGAAACTGAAAAATGTGCCTTTTACTTTTATACAGTTGCATAACATGTTGAACCATTTTGTTATTTCTGTGCTAACTGAAGCGACTGAACTATATTGGCAACCGCTGGAATCAGTTAAATGGGAAAGATTCTTGGCATTTTGCGTGCATCCTCCAAGCATTGCAATGCTCAGTGCTTGCAGAATTGGAGGATATAATTTAGATGTTTTATTATATTATTGCAATATTGTTAGATTACAGAGAAAAGGTCGGAAAATAACTCTCGTTGTGTGAACTGCGCCGGGAGCGTTTGACGGTGATTTGAAAAATCAAGGACTGTCAGAAATGGATAACTGTTTGAGGGTTTGATGGCGTCGTGCTTGGCAAAATACATGCAGGCGCCATCATGGTGATTTCAACCGAAGGTTCGAATCTTTTTGAAAGTTCGTGCAATGAGACAGTTAAAATGTGCAGTGAGAGATAGAGGTGCTACACATCAAGCAAATTGCAGAAACATGCCCATTTCTTTAACGTGCTGCGCGTAACGCATTATTGCAATCCGTGCATGCGAGGGACACAGACAGTCGTGAGATGCGCACTGCAGTGGCAAATCTGTCTGAGCAGTGGAGCGAATCCCAGAAACCTGTGTGTGCCACGTTTTCCCTGCGCCTGACCTTGCCGCGCGTTCCGCGCGAACCGGCTTTGCAGCAATGTTGCTTGCCAACTCGCCAGACGCCTTTGCTTTTGCGCTTGTCGAGCGGCTGTTGCAGGATTGCAGCGTCGGCGAGCCAGCCCCCCTTTTTCTTTTTTTATCGCGAGGAATCGTTGCCGCACACTCGTACAGGCTGTCAGCATGGATTTGGCAGACGGGCTGAACTTTATTTTTGGATCCTTAGCCAGCGCAGCACGGGTGGGTGCAATTTTTCGTCATGTGCCGCGAGAAAAAAAGCGATGCTGCTGTTTCATCCCATTCTTGGAAAGGCTCTCACGAAGACGAAGGTGCGTACTGACGTTGCAAAGCGGAAGGTTTTTTGAAATCAGTAGAACGCAGGTCCGCAACCACGGGGCGGGCAACCGGCCAATTTCCCCCCCGGAAGTTTTCAAACACATGTTTATTTGTTAGGTACAACAGTAAGTTACAATCATTTTGCCCCCCTCGAAAGTAGTGCAAAAACAAGCTACAATCATTTTTCCTCCCCCCGAAAATATCAGCTGGTTGCGCCCTGATACAACGGATAATCGCAAAACGTGCAAATTGCAGTAAATGCAAACTGAAGCCACCAATGATAAGCGAAGGTGCGCACTGCGCACAAAGCATCGAGTCGTACAACTGTTTATGCCACTTTCGTCTTTCCTGCGTTTTGTCCTTAGCCGCCTTTCTGGTACTGCGTGGCGCAGTGGAGTTTCCATCAGATTTTATCACCCCAATAATTGTGTGGCGAAAGTGTCCTGGGTGCGTGGTGCATGCAGTGTGCCTGAGAACTTGTGTACACGACTCCTTCCCCTTCCTTTGCTCTCATTTCTTCGAGCACGTCACAGGTGGCGCCACCGGACCAACCAATATCAAGATTGGAAAAACTGGATTGCAGGATCGCAGGCGGGTGTGAAATGTTTTGTAAATACTCTTGAAATGTGGTGCGCGCAGCGGCCGCCGCTTGGGATGAGCGCGGAACGCGCTGCTGTGCTAGGAATTTTCCCAACGTCCCCAGAAAAAAGCGGGTGGTGTCTCGAATTTTCACCTGTGATCATCAGCTATGCTTCAGTACCTTTTGCATACAATTAGTCATGTTGAAAGACCACATGCGAGATAGACCAGCTGGAATTTTGGCTTCCCTATGCTGAAAGGCACAGCATATGTAGTAGGCTTACGAACGTCTAGGAAAATACGACGTTTGTTTGAAATAAATGTTTTTCAAATTTTTTGGTGCATGTGTTTGTATTTTTTTACAGTACTGTCGCGACCTTTGAATTTATTGTCTTTTTCACAATGCGTATGAATCTTTTCGAAGCCGTTAAACGCAAATCGTAATAAACAGATTTGCCATTTTCAAAATAACCTGCGCTTGCTTGACATGAATGAGGTCCGCAACGTGCATGAGTAACGAATCACTGCTTGCATGACCTGACAATGTTGACGAGCATCCGAGTTGCGTCGAACTTATGCCATCTGTTGACTTTTGGGAATTGTTCGTTTAATATCATGCATTTTGCGCGTTTTGAGACACCCGTTTCTTTACGTTTGGTTTTCATTAATAACGTTGAAATTGACGGTGTAGTTCCAAAATCGCAATCAATAGCGCTTGCTTATCTGCGTACCTTAGCCGCGATACAGCCCCGGTTGAAAAGTTTATAAATGCTCCAAAGTCTAGTCTAGACGCTCGCGATGGCGCAAAATCTCTTAAGACAAGCAGCGGAAAAACTGTCGATGAAGTGTCAAAAGTATTTTTTGTGTTTAGTTGCGAAATATTGATACAAATGGATTTTGGTTGCATTTTAGTGTGTACGAAATGACAGTGAGAAATGCTTTTACTCATGTCAGTGTAACGCTGGTGTCAGTTTGGGTAATATTTTATAGTCGGTTTTTGGTTAAGGCATAAACCAACCTAGTTTCACACGTCATGGTTGGACACAGTCGTCACTTGTTCCTTTATGTCTCTTTTAAAACTGTGGAGAAAGATAGAACGATATTCTTTGGAATTGTGATTTTTTCTCACCTTTCAGGTAGTTTGCATGGAAGGCTGATCGATTCGCAGTATTGAGATATCAGGCTGCAGCAACCTGTGATTGCTGGAAACGATAGTTACAGCATCAACAATCTCGTTCAGGCCAAACCGCCAAGTGGCATGTGGAATTGAAATCCTGTGACTGACGACAGTATGGCGGTCACAGATCACAAATATGAGAATTGGCTTGAAGCTGGGAATGTAATTACTGTTTATGCCATTGCATTTTAACAACATTGCAAATTACATGCAGTTAGAACCGCTCGCTTACGGTTATCTTCTTCCAAAACGCCAGCGTCCAACTTTGTAATTTTAGCAACACGATCATCGCATACCGTATTTATTCGGTTGTAAGCCGCGGTTTATAAAGTTTTTTTTCATCATTTTGTGCGGCTTACATTCGAGGACGGCCTATATTTTTTATTTCTTTACCTTATCGAAAGGTATAGATGACGCTCAGTCTTTCCTTGGCTATGTTTTTTTCAAAAAAACGCTGTTTTCACATTCTATTCTCTTCCGCATCACGTGCAAATCCGACTCAGGAGGGATTATGATGAACAGAAGGCAGTTTTAGTGGTACAAGCATCATTACCAGGTTGCCAACGCGAAACGTGCTATAGTACACGAAAATATCTCAGAGGCTTAGGTGCTCTTGTTCAAGTGCGGCTTATAATCAAGGGCGGCTTACATTAATTTTTTAATACCATTTCGCGCAGCTTACATTCAAGGACGGCTAACAATTGAGTAAGTACGGTAGTTGTAATAACCTGCTATCATGATGTTGACGGTATAGTATGTGACTTTTGATGATCGTATTCTTCGTACCTCAATTATGTGTCTGTCACAATCTGTTTCTAGTTGCCCAAATGAAACTTTGTTCATCGAACAAACCAATGCAAATGAGCTAATCATCATTTGCATTTTCATATAAAATCAAGTTTGACTGCCTCCGCTGTGGCCCTCACACAACATTATGCGGCGAAATATCGATTTATTTATTTGGGAAATATGGCGCGCGATACCGTGACGACAATTTCAAGATGCATGACGACTATTTCAAGACGCATGACGACTTTGTTCCGCATAGTGCGCGCAGTACAGTTATTGATGTCAACAGTTCAATAACACAAAACCAAATTCAGTGCAAACAAATTTTCTGTGGTTGTACAACTCCAACTCTATTGCGAAGCCCTACTGTGGTGGTGAACGCCGAAATCTGTCATATTTCAAATGATCGCATCGACCTTACATAAAATGTTTATGGTATTTTCCAATGCAAACATTCTCCCTTAGCCCCAAAAAGCGTAGAATTACCAAGATCCTCAGCACGTAAGGTTGGCTTGACGCATAAAAGTGAGCAACCACGATAAAAATGCTGTTTGTTTTCCATACACATCTCCAATAATTTCTTCGTTCCTCTTTGTGGAAACTTCAACCTTCGTATCAAAACCATGATGAACGAACCTGCCAGCAAATGTCTTAAAAGCCGGAGGAGTAGTTTATATTTTTTCTTCGCACGGAAACAGCACTGTGTATCTACTAAGCTCGACTGCCGAATGCAACGGCTCTGTCAAATTACATACTACGCTGCGTAATAAAGAAAATCGACAGAAACGACCGTGGGCGGCGTGAAGCTTTGTTTCGTTGGCCGAGCAGCGAATTGCTCCATCATCGTGCGCTTAAACGCTCGCAAACTGCTTTTTCTGCGTTCAGTCTACAGCTTCGTAGTCAGGTGAACAGAGTCGACAGGCATCGTATTTAACTGCCAGCGACCTCTCGGAGCTGTAAAAGCCGTAAAGTGCTCTCGGTTTGCGATCGCTAAACGTATTTGCTGCGTTGATGAATATGGCTTTGACTTTAAAATCACCTCTGCGTCCATGCCAACGCAGTTCTCGTTGATGGTTTGGAGACGCGACCTGCCTGCCGGTTAGGCGGTTACCGATCCTTAGTCGCTGCTCCGTGCCGGGACTAAAAAAAGAGAAAAAGGAGTGCGGCGGTTACCTCTCCTGTAGGCGGGAGCGCACGACGTTANGTGGTTCAACTGCCCTCGCTTGGCTGCGTGCAGGAAAAAAGCCTCCAGTCCGAGACGACGACATGTTGCTGTCACATTCCAAACCGTATCTCTCCACCAAGCCGGTTTGGTTGCCGCTATTACTACCGGTTGGATCCTATCGTGAATTTCCCAAGCGGCGCGCGATTTCTTATCCAGCAACTATCCACAGGCAGCCTGCATGCTTGCAGTGAGCGGATCCAAGTTGGAATTGCTGAGCGGATTGCGTCTGCAACCGAATTGCGTGCCTTGCCAAGGTCAGAGTTATGTCTTACTTTACGGTTTGTTTTTTGTTTTAGCTGTGCAAGGTACTGTACCGTATGAAGTTGTTGCAGGAGTTGTAACAGCCGTTTGGCTAGACTGTGACCATTTGTTAAGTTGTAACTAGTACTGTAGATTCCAGAAACTCGAGCAGCCTTGGACGTTACTGTATTTGTAGCGTTCAACTCCACAGCTCATCGCTTGATCAGTTTTAGGAAGGGTTTGTATAATGTTAGCGTTACCGTTGGCTATACAGTTTTCGCTTCAGGCTTAAATTCTGTGCAGGTCATGACTTGACAGAGTGATTTTTAAGCGCAGGCAAAACACTGCCTCCTGTGCAGTATCCTAGCAGTTCAGCGAATTGTGTGATGTGAGCACTGTACCTTGCACGCGCTATGCCAATGGGAAATGTTCGCTGCGGTTGTCTTCTGAACATAACGCAAGGATATGCGCGAAACGGTATGAGCGGAAGCAATACGATTTCTGTCATATGGCGTCAAAAATGGCGGGCACCGCATGTCGAGGTGTTCTCATTGGAATTTTCTCAGACGAGAGACACTGGCAACTATCACCCGACGGCATCCGCCTAGCGTAGGCACCGCAATCGTTACGCGATTAACCAGCCGAACCAGATATTTTAATTTTGAAATGTGAGGGAAATTGTGGTAAGAGTAAGATTTCTCTTTTTTTTGATACATACAAGTCATGTTTGCGTTTACCGCTCATTTTTGAGGAGCTTATATTGTAGAAACCCCATTTCGAAAATCAAACTCAGAAACAGCTTTTGAAAATCTGAAATATTATCCGGCATTATTTCAGTGGAACTAGATTTCCTGCTGGTTTGAGCTGTTAGAACTTTTGCTGAACGGTAGTCTTCAATGCGGGTTCCAGTGCACCTGTACGTTGTTTAGTTTTTGAACTATTCAACTAGTAACAGCACTCATCAAAATGCTGTATAAGCGTTTTGGTAATTTGTTTCAGTATGAAGCACTTTCTGCTATGCAGGACGCTATACGAAACCCCAGAACCTGGAAACTGCAACTATCGCCATATGTAAAGAAAATTTCCGCCGAGATATTAAACGTTGCTTGCTCGATGTGGCAACCGTATAAAATATCCGCTCTGTCATTCCATTGTCGATTTTTATTTATTTATTTTTTTTCGGAAATCGAATGAGTTTTCGAAGAAAGCACAGCGGCGTAAAACACGTAACTGAGCAAAATGGCCTGATGTTCACGACTCGTTACGTTCCCGAAGCTGACGTGCATTGTTTTTCACCTCGCCATATACAGTACCTTCCAATCCTTACCTTAATTGACGTCATTGATATCAGAGCGCAGATGATAAGTGATGCTTCATGCTTCCCTGTGATGGTCTTGAGATGCCCATCAGCGAACTAAACTATGCATGAATTTTGCCGGTATCTTTTTCACCTGATTTTATACATTTATTTTCATCTTAACGACTTTGCCGGCCTGCATGATGTATCATTTGCGAAGCAAGTCCTCCTCACACTGTCTCCGCGTTCAGTATCGTTTTAAAAAGTTAGCCAAAGGTTTTAGCGAAGTGTCACACGCGACACACAACGCTTTGGATGAGCTTGACACACGTCTTGTTGCCACGCGCACGCTTTCCAAAGATACGTATGGAATTACGGATCAATTTGTCTTTTATCTTTAGTTCATTAGCTTTTTTTGCAGACTGCCTAGACCTGTCGGATAATTTAACGTCACATCTGCTGGCTTGGTCTGTTCGAAATGGCAAAACGTAACTGCGACGGAGCGCATCGGACAGATTTAATCATCATTCCTTTTCAAAGACTTCGTGGAACAGCGACGTGTTGCGTAATAAATTGAAAGTAGGCGTAATCGCACAATCCCTCGCTTGTCCTATTTCTCCTATCCACGTTGGAACAAAAACTTGCTCAACCAGTTGGATTTTTGCTTCTCATGCTTCGAAGATTTGAGGCGGCACTTTCTGTTTCTTGACTCTTTCTTAAAAGTGACTTGACGTAGAGTAGATAATGAATAAGTTGGTGCTGTTGTGCACGTGCCTTGGCCTCGGCATATTTTCTCCACGAAAATCAGGTTCGAAATTGGTTGTAGATGGCGTTACGCTACAACAGTGCCATCTTCAGCGATCAGGCAGCTTTTTATAGTCTGGGGTTTGAACCTCGGATTGGATAAGTAATCCAACGGGGATATGCAGCTCGTAACAAAAACGTATCAACGTCGCTACAGCTGTTGTTTTAGTGTGCCTAACTTTTCTGCTTGCTTACATACTTCGATCGTGATGCAATGTCACGAGCCCCTCACTTAGATTTTGCAATCAGTCAGGAGTTCCTACGTGCTGGTCGCAGTGATATTCGTCAGAGAATGCTATCGACGCGGTGATCGGTGTCATCTTCAATGGTTGCGCCATGTAAAGCGTTGGAAGTGACATTTGAAAGCCACCACTGTTTGTTTGTCGAGTCGCATTGCTTCTGTTTTTCCGAGTGATGCTCAACTGTAATGTACCTTATCGTGACTATATGCCAACGGTTCTCTCTGAATCGTGTGGCAAGATGGAAACCTGTCACCTGACGCGCAGGTAGGTTTTCGCGTGATCGACCAAGCGTTTTGGGTGCGTTGGGGGATTTGGCGGTGCGCTCGCAACCGGTGAGGAATTCAGCAGTTCCTCAAATGCCTTCCAGGCCGTGACATGCTTGGAAAAAGGCAACTGACGAGAACCTGTTGGCCTCGTTTCGTGACTTGTCATCGGTTTAGGATCTGGATCGGATGGAAAGTAACCCATTCTGAAGATAAAAGAAGCGATTTTTTGTTTTTGCGAGGATTTACGAGAAGCCTGATCGGCATAGACAGCGGTTTGCATAGACTTGAATAAGCCAACCCGCCAAGTGGAAGCTGTAAACAAACATTTTTTCTTAGTAGTATTTTTTGTAAGCTGCTTTCAGCCTTTATCGAACTTGCGTTGAGGGCCATCCACACTGCAAACACTACATGTCGTTTCTCAATTGTGTTGGTGGTTGATCGTTTCGCATCGAAAAAGATTATCTGATGCACGGTAGCAGCCATAAAAAGTAGGCATGCTACAACACTTTGCAATTAATGATGGCGTCACTTTTAGGAAGTTGGGGCTCATCAGTAGGTTAATGTCTTTGGACAATTCTAGCCTGCAATTTTGAAACAAACAGCGTGATTAGACTAAGAAAATAGATATAATTTTGAAAAATGGCTAGGTAATGCCGTTTTTTGTTCTGCGGTGTGTTCCCCGGCAAGTTGTACAGTTTTCGTGAAAAACTGAGGTGAACGACCGCTTTTTTCTTTACAGTCTGCACGTCTGGCTTAGCGTCTGAAATTTCGTTTAAGCTTACGTGAAAAAATTACATCCGTAAAATAATAACTGTGGCGCTGAAATTCCGTGGTCCAGTTACGGTTTTGTTTGACATAAAACCTTTTCAGTAAATCGTTAAAGAAGTCTTCCGTTTCGAACAATCGGACAAGTTGCTGCCGGTTTCCGAAAATCGTAGTCCGCGTGGGCAGGCGCTATGCTTTTGTGGATGTCGCGATTGGATCGTATCGCATAAATTTAAATTATCTGATTTGAAAAATGCAGAGTTGAAGTTTTTCAAACAACTGTCATTATTTTTCTTCTTTTTTTTTGTTTGCAAGAAGCTCATGTCGCTTGAAGCTTTAGTTTTTGATTGTTTGTTCAAGGTCATGTCGTTTGCGTCCCGTTCAGTGGCGGGTTTCGCCCCATTGTGAAGCGGGAGCAACACTGATCGGGTTATCTTTCCAACTTTTGGGTCATTCGTGCCGAACAACCCAGTGCGGTGTGTTTATGCGGAGGTTTTTGATGACAAACCGGCGGTACTTATCAACAGCATCTTCAAAGAGAAGAAAGTTTATTTTTAGCATCCACTGCGCAGTGACCTCAGCTGTTCTGTCATAAGTTGCGCTGGAAATCTGGCGCTGTTCCTGGAGTGTTGTTGGCGTATGAAAATCTTCCTTGTGCGTTCGTTCTTGCCACCAAGATGCAAACATGCTTTATTTTATAAGAGCCTGTCATGTCTCGTTTATTGTGAAAACTGCAATTGAGATCTTGTGGATGTTGCAATGGTTGACCCCACATTTCCGAATAAACTGCTCCAAATACTTCGAAAAAGGGAAATAAATCTGAAAAAGCATAAAATCGATTAAAAGCAGCAGGGCAGTGGAGATCCTGCATTCCTGCGGCCGGCCAATGAAGCACTCTACGTGTGCTTTTGAAAAAAAAGAAAAAGGCTTTGGTTTTCCGCTTTGTTGCGCAATTTTGGTTGTTGGAACAATGGTCAGTGGTCACCTGTTTCATTTTACCATACAAAGTTTCCCAGAGCATTTTAAGCGCTAGGTGGTGACCACTCTCATTAGTAAGGTATACTTGAAGAGGCCAGTCCCTTCGTATGGATCAGAATGCAGGAAAAACTTCTTTTCCTGGCAAAGTCTTGTCACCTGCTCCTAACCTATTTGTGGGCGAAGAAAGGCCATCATCCATGCCCAATTATTGCTTAAGAAATTCGCATTTCTTTCGAAACGGTCGGTGCGCGTGCGAAGTGGTTGTGTCCAAAAACCACGCGTCGGGAACGGAAGCACAAGAAATTGTTTAGAACTTCGGCCTGTGTGCATCGTGAACGTTTGCATAAAGCGTCGATTTCGCTCGCCGACACTTCGCCAGAAAACGCGTTGATCTCGGTGAAGAATCATATAAGATTCTTTCAACTGCACTGCGCGGTGGTCGTTCATGCCCGCTTCGTCGTTCCAACCGCTCTTCAGTAATTTGACGCTGTCCAAGGCATGCCGATTGCCAGGAACTGGCAGCCAATCTCGTTGACATCGCCTCGCTTTTCAGTTGTCAAAAGTGGTTTTTCAACTTTCAAATCAGACAACACCTTCCGGAATTGCACGATGGCAAGTGCTGCTTGGGCTGACAGTTTCGTTATCTTCTCTGTCGAGTCGTTTCAGCGTGCAGCATTTGTTTTTAAATGATGTTAAATTGTAAAAACCAGTATACAGTGAATAGCCAGTGATCGCTTTGTCAAGCAAAAACTTGGTGGCTCGAACAATCTGCACTACCGGAGAATAAGACCAAACTAGTTGCTTTTTTTGCTTGCTATGATTCAAACTGAAGATAATGCATGTTTGTTTAGAAGGCTGTCGATTGATTCAGGCAGATTGTAGCTATAATTACTACAAATTTATTTGTCGTGAAGCCTAGCGTAAGGTGCAACCGTCGTGGTATGGTACAGATGTCTTCGACTAAAAACAAATATTAAATCCACCCTGTAAAAAGTCCTTGCGCTTAAAAATCTTGCCGCGCTTAAAAACAATGTTCTTTTCCTTTTTTTGTTTGATTCGTCGATAATCCCACGCTTTGTCCTAAGTCTCCTACCCGAGCAATGAAGAGAGAAACCGGGCGAGTCGTTTGTGATTTCTTAGCCGTGGCGCATCTGAATCAAGGCTTTATTTATGCGGCGCATCACTTTGGTCGTATCCGGTGCGAGCGGCTCACCAGAGCCATGGACGAACTTTGCTTATGCCTAAAAGCGCTCGGCCGCGTTCCGAACATTCTGTCATGTGGATAATTGGATACGATGGAGCTGCACACCGGCGCCTGCTGAACGGAAACCGAGGCTTGTTCCCGAAACCCCCGGGCAAAACTGCTATCAAATCACCGTTTGCCGCCGAGGAACGCGTCACTCCAAAGCGCGGTCCTGTTTTGCCGAAAAAGGTAATCCGTATGGACCGACCCCTCCGCTTTCGACATGCACTCACACTTCGCTTGCGCGCCCGGCGGCGATGCCAGAACGTGCCGGAGATAATGACGACCTCGCTCTCGCGCTGCTGTCGTTTCTCGGGCAATTCCGGATTTTGGCGCAATATTTATTTGTGTCTCCGTTTTGCCGGTCGGGATCGCTTCGAGCGCTAGAAGCTCGTCGCTTTCCCATCCGCAATGACTGAACTTGGGGAAGGTCGTGCTCGACTCAAGTGCCGACGATCGTTTGCGCCTTTTTTTAAAAATCTTCAAGACGCGTGTCGCTTTAATGCAAAGACTCGTTGCTTGTGCTTCGCGCACGTTCCGGTGAAAAAGCAAAGACAGACTGCCGACGAAATAACCGGTGGATTCGACGTGTGTGGTTTGCACTGGTGTTCTACTGGGCGTTTTGCAAAGTTCTCTTGTTGCTGCGTAAGCTCTGAGTAATGCGCAAGTCTCAGTGTCAAGAAGGGCACTGCTTGTACAGGACTTTTGAAGCAATTCAGCTACGTTGACTTTGACCGGTGTCAATGTGAAAACAATAATTCTCGTGACGTGGCAAATGAAAGCGCAGCAGACCCAAATTGGGTACAAAAAATTTGCTGAACAACCAAAAATTTATCTCAAAATTTGAAGTGAATCCTCGGAAATGGACATTTTCTTTGAAATTGCCACGGCTGGCTCACAAATTTTAATTTTTACCCACTTAATAACATGTATTGATGCCTAGCGTATTTAGACATCAAAAACTGCGTGATGTTTTTTGCCGAACTAACGCAATTTTTTAAATGGTGTGGGAAAGTAGCTGACCCTCCACCAACTTAGCTTTTACGGCTTTGCCGACAAGAGATGCAAAGATCTTACGAAAGACTTATCTTTTTTTCGAAATGTTGATTGATCTCGTTCCTCAGCTGCATTTTTTTCGGACTTGCTTAAAATCTTTTGTTGGAATATTTGAAGATATATCTAACGAAACGTCACATGGACTAGTCATTTATACCGAAATATTCAATGCGTAACCCATTAAAGCTGCTCAAAACGTAAGTTATGTACCGTATCTGGTGATGCTTTGAATGAATATTGTTAATAGGTTTTGTTATACGTGGAGTTATATAGAAATGAGGAATTAGCCATGTAAGTTTTTGTAATTTTACGTAAGTGCAAGTATTGCTATTTCATGTATCTGCCACAATAACTCTTTGCTGCATTTTTACTTCATACTGCGTCAAATGCACTTTATGATGTAGCAGGTTTTCATGCCTCCAGGCTGACACACCAACGCGATCTTTGGACACCGTAGTTGGTTGTAATGGATAGCATGACGTTGGTATTGGCCAACGCTCTGCAAAAGAACTCTCTTATAAAAAATTCTGGTCGTAAAGGCTTGTGCGCGAAGTATCCGCCGAGAGTCTTGGTTCCCTGATGTTGATTTCATGGATTCGCATAGACGTGGTGATATTTAATTCTGGGTACACTTGTGGGTTTAGAACCCTGTATACCAAGAAACATGCAATCGTGGGAAAAACGAACCTTGAACCTCACCCGGTGTTTCTCAATCTTTTTCTTTACGCGGTCCAGATAACTTTTGGTAAAAATTCTGTGGCCGACGCTTTTATACGCATAAACAAAAACAATTTTTCTGAAGTAGCCATTTATTCTTTATGTGGCCCACTCGAAAACTGCACTGTGGGCCAGGCCGACTGTCCAGGAAACACTAGGCCTAACACTATGCCCAATTAACTCTGACGTTTACTACGTGTCCAGCGTCTGAGGGCAAAGTTGGTCAGAATAGTGTATTTCTGAGATTACATCCCGTGCAGGAGGACATGCCTTCGTTTGTGTCGGCTAGATCCATCGTTCTAAGATTGCCGCTCTTTGGTACGTTTTAGGGATGCTGCTTGTTGTGTTGCCATGGGTCAGATATTGTGTCTTGCCGGTGAGCTGTGCGAATAACATTTCTTACTTGTCTCCTTTGATTCTTGCCACTTTTCTCATATTTAAATAAATTTTATTTCGCCTGCTGACCCGCTGGTGACAAGCTGATGGTACGCATCACACACTATCGAAATGTTGCGTTTGGTTTTTAACAATGTTCGTTTCGTGCTACCATCTACAGAAAACATTTCCAGTCTTTTCAAAAGGATTTGAAATGAAATCTTTCGTGTAAACCACTAGTGAAAATGTAAGAATCGTTAAGTATTGAGACATACCGTGTACTTTTCGCACACATATGTAAAAATCAAATGTCGTTTTGGATTATAGCCTATTACGACATGTGGTACGTGGTATGCAATCGCCAACCATTTTGAAAGTGTGAATGGCCCTGGACTTTCGAATATCGAGATTTTACCACTGGTCTTGTTGATGCAGAAACAATAGGCAGGTCGGTTTGTGCATATCGTCCCCAACGACATCCTGCTCCACGTCTGCAAACAGCTTGTTCTGTACATAGTTTGGAATGCTATTGCGAGCCAGCCAGTCTGGGATCCTTCCCACATTTTCCCGATTGGTCTGGGAAACCATTTCGTACTAAATCGAATCGCTAAGCACGGAATATTTGGTGCGAAGAACTTTCTACATTCCGGCGCATTGCTAACCTACTGATTGTCGCCTATTGACTATGCTCTCCCGAATCTGAACAGTTAGCGTTTTTACATTGTAGATGAGTTAGTTTTGTTTCAACACAGGCAAAATGAATTGTATTTACTCTTGCGGTTATTTGCGGTAGTCTGTTTATTTGGGCGGTATCATGTTAAAGCAGGAAGTAATCCCTTCCGAAAACGCTCTCTGTAAATCACATGTAAAAGAGTGTTTCAAAACTTTCATCTCTACCCCTTTGGCCTGCTACTGGCATTGAGAAATTATAAATTGGTCTCCGCGTTCGAAAATGCTGTATTGGGACAACGTGTAGAGTAACTGTTGATACCAGTCAATAATGCTTTTCTCTGCCAGCGAAGAAGTTCACGAATGGTTTAAATCAGTGTTTCTTAGCCTGTGTTACGCGTACCACAAGTGGTACGGTGCAGTACACGAGAGTTTTTCAGGTGGTACGCGAGCACCTTAAAACTTCTGGGTCACATAGGTGTAACGGGCCATAAAGCCTGGTAGGATACAACGTTTCGCCCGAAAAAAAGTTCATGTCCAAAAAGTAGATTTTTAAACATTTTTGCACTTCTCAACGTAATAAAGACACATCTAATAGAATTTTCACTTCGTTAATGCCGGAAAAGAGTTAATTGTTGAAAAATTGAAAAAAAGGATTACAATTAAGATACAAAAATTTTTTTATCCACGTTTGAAATAATTTTTTCCCGAAAGCGAAATACTTGGGGGTCTGCATCCCCGAAAGTTCCTAAAGTAAACCGCCATTGTTGAGCATGCGTTTATGACGCAATTGTTTGTGGAAAAGAGAAAGAACAAGAGAAAATATTGCAACATTTGGCAATGAAGTTGAAGGGCACGTTTTTTTCGTTCATTTTCGCCACGTAGCTGAAAAGATTTTTACCAAACTGCTTTCTTGTTTAGTAAATTTAGTAACTAGTATTAAAAGACAGTTGATGTAGCTGTCAATTTTTTATTCATATTTTTTTATTATTATTATTTTCTCGTTCTAATTATTTCTTGATTCAATTTTTTTCTTTAAACCAACTTGCGGAAAAGAAATAGTCGCAGCACTCGCATTAAATTGTTTTTTTTTTGTTCATTCGTTTGTGTATTGCAGTAATCATCAGTACGTTTGACCAAATAAAGGTCTGGAACAGTTGGTAGGCAGCGACAGTAAACAACCACTTGGTGGAACGTGATCAGAAAATGGTTGCGAATCACTGGGACTGTAATTTACCACTGTGATTCGGACAGTCGCTCTACTTAGCTGTTAAACATGAACTGTGCTTCTCTTTTAAACTTTTAACACACCGAGTGGCCTGAGGTTTTTGCACCCCGCACCATTAAGTACAACCGTCAAATGCATTGTGTCGTCATTGATTACGTCATCGACATTGTTCAATGGACCGAATCGAGCCGGCTGCACGGGAACCGAAGACTTTATACAATGCACTACAATACAATGCATCAGGACCTCTGCGCTCAAAGTAGTTGCCTGTGATACTGTTTGTTAAATACAAGCTGAGTGGTCTTTAGCTGCCAAACGTTTTCAGAAAGCTTTACGCTACTTTTTGAACTCAGAAGGCATCCGGCGCGTTCCACTGCCTCCTGCCGTTATAATATTCATAAAGAAACAGCACTTCATCTTCCGTTTCAAGCAACGTGCCGTAAGAACGAGCAAGGTTTCTATTACCACAACCGCGTTACTGCAAATGCGTTGTTTTACGCCTGTCCTTGCTCTAATCCAGGCATGGGCAAACTGCGGCCCATTAAGCTCTTTAATTTGGCCCATTGAACTTGTTCAAATTATACGAATGAAACCAATTAATTTTTCGTATTCATTGCAATGCCCACGCTTCCCCAGTGTCAAACGCACTGCATGCCAGTTGACCGCTGTTCAGGCGGAGTGCGGTGCTGTTATCCACGTTCCACTTTGCTCTTTCAAACAGATTCACTGTGGAGGAGTTTCTGTTTCGCAATATTTGACTTTGTGGGACTTATTTGACAAAGGCAGTTATTACCAAAGTAATCAAAGACCGCTTGCTGTACATTGATTTGCAGCACTTTCACAAACTCGCTAAAGCGGTGGAGTGTAAACCCTTCCGTAAGGATGAGTGGACCGAAGAAAAGTAGACAGTGACGGCCGAGTGTTTAAAGTAAAGATGGTAAGGAACGGACGGCAAACTATTTTTGGCTGATGTCCGATTAATGGCTGATGTCTGACATGCCATAAAAGTTTTGCGGTTTCTAAAGAATACAATATCATTCGTCTATTTGCTAAGAAGCATGATAACTACTCTCGCAAGCAGTCAATGCAAGAGCGGCAGGCTGCTGATCAAAGTTTGGTGGCTAATTTGCAGAGTCACCTAAATTGTTTTAAACCAGTGGTTCTCAACCTTTTTTGGCCCATTTAACAACTTAAAAAAAAATATCCGATGGACTACTTTGCTGTGCTGACACCTCATAAACAACTGGTCGAAACTGTATTGCACGTAAGTCAGTGAACATTTAACCAAAGATTTGTGGAACTTTCTGTAGACCACTAGAAATTCCAGGTGGACCACCGGTGGTCCGCCTGGACCACGTTGAGAATCACTGTTTTATACTGACAAACGAATTCACGAGTCAAGTACAGTATTAAAGAAAGTTTTATGCTGGCATTCAATCGTCCAAGGCTAGCAAGTGTTTCTCCGAAGGCAAGTTATTAAGACTACATGTTCGAGACAACAGGCCTCTTGTGTCCCGAGAGCAAATGCAGAAGATACTATTGACCTATTTTTTATCCGATGTATTAACAATAATTCTGAGATAATGGAGGAGTGTTTGAGAGAAAAAACGGCGGGGCTTAAATGTTTGGGTGTCTGTTTTCATGAAAAATATGAAGCTATCCCGGAGCAAACTTAACCAATGTCACAACCGCTGCATCTTCAAATCTAACTGGAAAATTTATCGCGCTGCTGAAAAGAATTCAGGATAAAGTGAAAGAGGAAAATCTTGACCAATACGTTATTTTCCTTCACTGCATCACACAACAGGAATATCTGCATAAGCCTGTACTGCACCTCAACGATGTCATGTCGTAAAACATTATACGAACAGGACGACTTCAACACTGTCGGTTGATTACATTCCGAAACCTGTGAAGATGACCAGGACTCATTTCACCACTTTCGTGTCTGTGGTGAGTCTGGGGATAGCGTTTCAACGAGCATGGGAGCTCAAAGAGGAAATTTCTGCATTTTTGGAAATGATGAGGAAGTTCGATGCATTTCCTGAACTGAGCGACAAAAACTTTCTGTGTGGCTTTGTGTTTACTGTAGACATATTTTCATACATGAATGAGATGAAAGTGAGGCTACATTGGAAAGATCAGTTTGTGCACGATTTTGAGAAAATTGAAATGCCACTTCGACTGGTGTCCTGTTACAAGACTCGGAAACAGCACCGCAGGAGCTGCAGTGGAATTGGTAGATCTTCAGTTTGACCCTACTTTAAAAGAGTATGTCCATTGTGTTAAGCGGAGTGATTTCTATGCCTCACTTCACCAGGTTGCCAACCTCTGGAGAAGGGCACATTGTCTGGCTCGACGTACGTGTGTGAGCAGACGTTAAGCATCATGTCCATTAACCAAGCTTGTCACAGGCCAAAGTCAACTGACTAACACCCTGGATGTATTCTGAGAATTGCCACAACAAAACTAACTCCAGAGTTTTATGCAGGGCTGAAAAGGGAGAACAACAACNCTCTTCCCACTAATGAAAGTGACTTTCATTACTGTGGTGCAAAGTAATTGCATATAAAAATTTAATTATGCAATAAACACTACGTTACCATGCTTTGCTACCTGTTAAAGAACAAAAGTACGCAAACAGTTCATCTATCTGCTCCATATCCGGTCTAATGTCAAACCCTGTTAACTCCATTTCACATGTGCAACGTTGAATACGTTGCACATCAGTATATTTCCACTTTAGTGTAACTTGCTTGACGATGGTTAACTTCGCCATCTGTTAGGATTACAACGTTGTGAAATCAACGTTTATGCCTTCTACTGCTTGGCGACTTACAGCCGGGCCGTGTATGCATTTTTTGTATTTTTTGATCTGAAATGAAACTTCCATTTATTGGTGGCATAAATTAGCTTCATTTTGTAGAGGCCAAACGTGCTGTAATGGTTAAGTTATGCATTGTTTGCATCAGGCGTGTGATATTCCGGCGGTTTAGCTGTAAACCCCCATGTCATTGTATATCTCTAACCGCCAGGGCTTCCAAGATAATTTTAGCAAGGCGGCACATNAGTCTTTTGGTGGCCCTGAGTGGAATTTTCTTTATGATTGGAGTTCGATTTCCACTAAATCTACATGTGAACTCACATAAAATTTCAAACAGCTCTGAATGACTTATTGACTCGTTCATACGAAAATCTTCTATTTACAAAACGGAACGCAACACAGAATTTTCAATTATCCTGTACGCACAATTAGCGTAAGTTTACGCAAATTGTGTTTCTGTTCGCAGCAACAGGACTGTTGTGGCAAGGTTTGACAGGTTTTATCGTGGATGCGTTTTGTTAAGGAATTAAAATTTCTTGTAACTCGAATTCAAACGGTCATGACCTCCTCCCTTAAAAATTGTCGCTTCCCCCAATTTGAACCGTGTAGTTTCCCGTGAATTGCAATGCGACGTTTTATTAGAAATAGAATAATTTAACGACATTACGTCGCCCTTGGTCTAGCATTTCTTTCGTCTACTTTTCGCCCGAGTCGCATTTAAGTCATGTTTACAAACAGCCCAGTAGCGCAAGTCTCTATGTACTGTGCGGTTATTTACTTCTCATGCGGGACCCATGCTTGTGGTCTGGTGGCCAGAAAACATTTGTGTTGGGGCGAGAATTGTCTGCTCGAATAAATAGTTTGCTTCACGCGTTTATGACAATTTTTGCTCAACGGTTCAATAATTGCAGCCCAAAATTTTGGATGGGCATCCGCGCCTTTCGCCCTCCAGGGTACGACCTTGGAACTGGAGTCCTTTTTGGAGTGAAACCTGAATGCTGTAAGAGTTGAAGAACCATTCAAACTCAGCTGCATCGCTACAGAGCCGAGCAACTTCACACATACCTAACCACAGCAAGAATTCATTTAGAGATTCCATTTATTTTCAGAAATACTTGCGCTAAACAGCTTGCCATCAGACCCTGATGTTTCGCTTCTGGCAGTGGTTCGACTTTCAAATTAGATCAATCAGCGAAAACCGCACTGCATCTGCAACTGACAAACACCAAGTGATTGCGTCTGTGGAGGTCACTGTGTCTTAATAAATGGCATTCAGTAGCGTTTGTGACGGCATAGACCAAACAAACTCAGGGTGTTGTGAATTTTGAACGCAGGATTGGTTCCAGAATTTTTTAGGAAACTTGATATTTATTAATCGTGAATCACTGGGAAGGTTTGGGAGCTTTCTAAATCGTTTATTGAGCATGCGTGTGATGTTGGTGACGCCACTATTGACAGCCTCATCATAAATCAGCTTATAATTTTCTTCGTATTCTACACATTATAGTTCCGCCGGACCTTTTCAGCTCTCGAACCCCGGAACAAAGTCCTGGCTGGAGCGCCCTCTCGTATGCCCTGCTCACCGCAATGTTACTTACGCTAGTTTAGAAAGTACACGCGCAATTATTTTTTACAAGCGCTTGATTGCCTCGGATTTTGCATATCTTAGCCAAAACCTGTTACGGAAGCCTTGACTACTTTTTCTCCTGAGTCAAACCTACTCTTATTTTTGCTGTAGACTTTTATACGGATGGCACTTGGCAAACAGCGTGTCTCGCATTGGCAAACTGACCATGCGACAGGGTAATGGGGAGGCCCCTCTATTGAAATACCCACTTGCGCTGTTTATTTTCTCACCTACGTTTTTGGAGTCAATGAAGTACCTCGCCAGGTTGCTGTTCAACTCCTGAATAGAGTCCCACAAAAGGGGGTCTTGACATTCTAAAAATTGAGAAAAACTCCACTGGTTTATAGTGTTTCATGTTTCAGTTTGGGGGGGCTTGGAGCTTTGTTTGGGGGGTAAGCCTACCAAAGCCCCCCCGTGGCGATGGGACTGCATGTGTATCCAGAGAGCCAAGGCAGATAGAAATGCTTAGGTTAATACAAAGGTTGATTTGAGAAATTTTGATGAATAGCATCTGATTTCGTTGTTACGGCGCAATTGTTGCCCAAAACCGGTAGATCGTTGCGATTAGCACGTGAAGAAAGGGCCTATGATATGGCTTGGCTGCAATCAAGGAGGGGCTTTCACTTCATGAGCGCTCCGATATTTTGGCCATGCTTCAACTCGTTCCTGATCTCTGGCAGCGCTGGAAAACGCCTTTTTGCTTTTCCTAAGGCGTTCACCGGCGCCAGAAGCATCACGCACATCCGCGCTTTTGTGCCTTCCTGGAAAAAGAGTGTCTTTAAATAGCTGCGTCTTCCCACGTTGTGCCCGGGAACTCGTCATGGTGTTCCATTTGCTTTAATTCGCTCGCGTTGCATTATAAGTTAGGCACAGTGTACTGAGAAGGCAGAAGGCATTAAGCACCACTACGAACGGAATCTGGATTGTATTTAGCTTTGGTGGTACGAAACTAACTTGGCTGCCGCAGGAACTCCACTCGTCATGTGAGGAGAAATTTGAGATTCAGTGATAAAAGTGCTATTCAGCTAAAATTCTATTACAGAAGGCGCAACGATTTTAGATTTATCGGTCTCAAGCAACGGTTTCAAATGTATTTAGCAAGGATTGTAAACCAGCGGTTTCAAAGAAACAGGGCTTGTGAACAATAGGCAATGAGTCTGTTTGTACTTCTGACTTACTCGACGTCACAATCCGCGTTACAGCGTGAAGAAATGCGTGACCATCGTGATTTGTCAGTACTTTCCGCGCCCTACTTACAGCACAACAGTGATTTGCAGTCTTGCTGACCAAAAGTGTGGCGTATCCTTATCAAAGTTTTTAAATCGCAGAATTACCTGTACAGATCCCTTTTTCAGTGATGCGAAGTATAACTAAAAGTGTAACCGGGTCAATGCTATCCATCCGCAACGTGATATATTGCCTTTACCCAATTTTTCTCGTTATTTTTCAAATTCTTGAACATGCCGTAATTTTAGCGCGGAAAACGCAAAGCAAATTTGCCTTAACAGAATGACTGCAGCCACTGTTTACGTTTGTCCGTGGTTGGTGTTCGTGATGATTTCCCTCAAGGGTTCGGTGTTTTCCTACTAGCTCAGCAAGCAACGTCACTGCTGCATTCAGCGCACGATTTTCTGGATCAACTGCCTTAGCACTGGCTCTAAGCGGAAGGCAATTCCAAATGATTTATTGAAGCGAGCTTCATTGACAGGTTTAGTGAATGGTAGTCCGTAGGACAGTAATGCGGTTTGAGCAGCTCTTCGTCTTGCGCACGTTTGCGCTATCGGCGCCGCCTTCAGCTTGCAATATGAACATCGCAACGTTTTTCTTGGAGAATAGAAGGCGTATTTTCTTTCTCTTGTGCCACATGTTCGGAAAGCTATGAAGTCGGCGGACTGCCGCAAGTGTTACGCAGAAAGTTGTAGTATAGCTGTGTTTTCTTATATTTTTGGGGAAGGGAACTTTCACCCAAAACTTCCCAGGAATCTGAGTACCAGGGCTTCATATTTCTTTTGTAAATAGTTTTTCTGTGTCACGGAAAAAGATCGCAAACAAAGAATATACGCTCTTCTAAAGGTGGCGTACGTTTGAAAATGTGAAGAAATGTAAGTTCACCCCGTTCACACTTTCCCATGTCTGGAACAGCAATTCGACGAAATTCAAGAGCACTTTTATGGCACCCATTGCGATTAATTACGTTTGCAAGGGAGTCATATAAACGACCACGTTGTATGTGACGATTCGTTTCAGTGTACTTTATAGCAGACAAAACGCCGCTGTAGTGGATCGACGTTTTGACCATTACGCTGATGATGCGTGTTTAGTTGTTATTTTGCTTATTGTGACGGTGCTCCAAAGACGATACGGTGAGTTGCTTCAGTCAGCAAAGGCATTGCTTTGTTAAAACGGAAACTCCTAGTAGCTGTTACCAAACGAAAACGAAATTCTGCGTAGGGCTTGGTAGCGCAAACAACGTTATATTTTCGTTCAAATTTGACCGTTCTCCCGGGTGTTACCTTAGCACCAAAACGTTAAGGGAAATAGCCGCTTCAGATAATTGTGGATTTTCAAAAACTCCAAAATCATCATCACTGTAAAAAAAGTCAGAAGGCAAGAAACTCAGCTACGATGGCCATTGGTTCGTCAAATGGTTTTGTTACCAGTGATGAACGGCCATCCATCCGTGGTCTGGTACAGGCTTTCACACGAAATTGCAGCGACGTCGGGAACAAAATATGTTCATGCTACGTGATACGCGAGCGTGCGTGTATTCATTCGTACAGTATGGAGAAGCATCTACCGCCATTGGGTTTTTATAAATGCCGGCCATTAATCAAGCAGCAATGGTGGCTGTGCCTCTAATCAATCTTACTAATGCCACGTTGCCGGGCCGAAGCTTTCTGAAGAAATTATGGAATGACTTGAAACTAATTAGAAATGCCAAACGTCTTGAGGAACGGGAATCGTTTCTCAGTATGGCGGAAGCGTGCAAGCGGAATTTGATTAATCGACCAAGTCACCGAATCAGTTGCTTTACCGAGGTTTTTAATTTTTCGCCAGATACGCAAAAGATCGGTTATTAACTGTGGGCGATGTAACTGCTTTGAGAGTAAGCGAGCAAACTGGAAGACAGCCGTTGGAGTAGCTGAAGATGATTGCTCTTTTCTGTGTGATGACAGGATATGATAGTATTGTTCCAGCTACCCCAAATTGTGTAATGTATATTTAAAAAATTTTACGTCAGTATGCTGTGCCTGTTACTGCACCTGGCATGTCTAATTTCTTCCTTGTGGCACATCGCTTGAGATAGCTCACACCAATTTCTGCTGCACACATCTTAATTTTGCACTTTGATTTAATTTCTAAACTACACGTTGTCGCAATGCTCAAAAGTTTTTTTGGCGGGCACGTATATACTGAATCCTCAAATGGCGACGTGCTTGCCACCTACGCTGGCTTAGTTCCGTTAGTCCGCTACTTACGGTCTCTTCGCGTGAATAAGCCTGGGTTTTCACTGCACAGACATTTGTTGGTGTTGGGCAGACCCCGGGTAAAATAAATTTCGACGTTGTGTTTTGTTTTGACGTATTGTTGACTTTTATTACCGGTATTATTAAACGTTACAATCAAAGTTTACATTGCCGTTGAATAGTCGGTGTAGGTATGTTCACAGCGTTCGGCTTTAAAAGCTTATGAAACGCTACTTGTGCTGAGGTGCTTAGCACAGCTGTCCTGCAACCAGACTGAGCGATCCCAGCGCGGGCGTCGCGCGGACATGAAACAGTGTGACGTTGAACCTGCTTGTGGAACGCGCGTCTGTTTCATGCATGTGTCATTTGAAAGATAATAACAGCAGTATGTGTGCTGCCGAAAATAAATCATTTCCGGTTGTGCATAAAAATGACATACCTCTGCAAGAAAGAACAACATGAAATCTAGTTGCCCACCTGCCGCTAAGACTAGGAGGGATGCTTGAAATCCAACCATTGCCTTGACACCTTAAGTGCCATTGCCTTGACACCTTAAGGCATGTTGGAATAGTAGAAATACCTTTAGTAGAAGTGTTGTATGACAGAAACATGTAGTTCTCTCAAGTGTTATATACATTTTAGGATGACTTATTTTCAAGCAGGCGCTATGCCGTTCCAAAACCAAAGAGTATTTTTCTTGTGAAAAGCGTTTTCTTGACTTTGATTTTCCTACAACAAATTTTTTACATTTGTGTTCACCAGCATTCACGTTTTTTAAACCATCTTGCAAAAGACAGTTCACAGCAAGAAGTTGCAGTTTCCGACCGGTTCCAAAATAGCTGCATGGCAATATATCCAGCTTATATTCATTTTCAATTATCAAATCATCTATTTTTTATTAATTTTCTCCGGTAAAAGCTACATCCGATTTAATTGCCAAGCTACCTTCCGTCTTCACCATATGATACAGTTTGCAGATCTGAAACTTTTGGTGAAGGTCAATACTTTGATCTGAATCGCAGCGACGAGTTGAATATTCGCTGTATGGAGACTGCTAAGAGTGTTTCTAAAACAGGGGTGCTGCAAGTGATGTAAATAATCCTGGCACGGTCCCATACTGTTATTGCGTATTTGAAGAATTGCCGTAAAGATAAAGTTCATCGTCATTGTTTACTCCAGCGCCGATGTTAACTAAAGTTAACCGAGAGAGTCATTGAATCTGATTGGTTTTGTGATAGGTCATTGAATTGGAAAATTCATTAAGGCTTCTTACCTTTTAAGTGATGTTTCAGAATCTCTTGTATGTTTTATGCGCAGCGTATGCAATGTGTTGTCGAATCACTTGTGGTAACCTGTATGTCTTTAGTCATATGTCTTTTCCTGTTCCATTAACTATTCTATACACAGGCTATTCGTGGCTACGGGCATTATTAAGTGTATTTAAATTGCAGACTGATGCGGCGTAAATTGGTAAAACTCCAGTTTGAATTAGTCACCTGTTTTTTTGTGATTCTTTCTAGCATTTTTAGGTCGTTTTTCACGATGCGTATTAGTAATGCTGCAAGTGCTGTTTGACAGTGGATTTCATTTAGCAGGAATCTGTTAGTACCATGTCAGCCCAGCCCTGTCAATCTCCGTTATCGCGTATTGATTAGGTTCTTGCAAAAATCGCAACCTAAGTTGGGCCGCAATCCGAAGCTGTGTCGTTTGTTGCATACCGTCAGTAATAATTTGCTATACCGCTCAGATTTTACTATCAATGTTTGTTACTTTGCGAGCTGATCTCTTGAGGTTTCTGAAACACTGATGCCTGCTGTGATACAGTCTTGTGATTAATTTCATGTTCTCATAATGTGTGATTTAGAGGTTAGATTTGTTATATCCTCCGCGTATCACATGACCACTGCGGCTTGTGGAAGCAAGAAAATCACAAACGTCCGTTGTGGTTATTCAAACTCGGTGCGAGTATTCAGTAAAAATCCTATGAAAAAATTATCGAAAGTCCTCGACAAGTCATTAAATCGGTTTACAGTTCTGTACGAGCTTTGACTTGCTTTTCTGTCTCTATTAAAAAAACAAATTTGTGTAGCAGAAGTCGTTACGTTGCAAATGATGGCAGTCTTGCGAAAAAAATGGCGCACACAATTGTTAGTGACTGCGCGAAGTGAGGAAGATATGATGATGCCGCGTTGGAACTAAGGGTATGTGACGTCAAAAGAAGGGCTTGCCTGAGAATGCTTGGCGGAAAGAGGTTTACTTTCCCACCTTTCTGACGTTTACCGTGAATTTACCTGTTGCGTTTCTGCTTATAGGCTAAGTTGGTTGCAATGCTGTAGCGCATGGGGAGGGCGCTTCCGGTTTGACGTGAATTTGTTTTGAGCCGTTTGGAGCTCCGACGAAGCAAGCCTGTTGTTGTGTATAACTTGCGTATCGTACTGAAGCTTTGCAATGTATTTTGATAAAACAAACCAGCAGTTTCTTTAAGCAGTGCTTGACATACCACCCCTGTTTTCGGGCAGAAGATCTCGTGCTGCTGGTAGTCTGCAGTAAAACGTGAATTCCCGGCCAATAGCACACAGACGATGAAATTTGAGTCAAGCCAGATAGCTTACCCTGGGAGGGCATTTAACAACGACCCTAAAGAAAATGGCGAATTATTCGATGTGCTTCCACAGAAGCATTGCGGGTCATCACTAAAAGATGAGCGTCATCAGATAGGTAACATACTGCGAATTCGACGGTTTTGCAAGTGCACATAAGGTGCTTGACTCAATGCTTAGCGCTGATACTCGTGTTTCGTTTTCCAAAAATCGTCCACATATTTTGAGAATAGCAGATTCATTCGCAGCTTCTCCTTCATATGCCATTGTTTTTTTTTTTTGCCTAAAAATCTTTACCTGGCGCGTGGTGCCGGCGCGTACTTCTCAGAGATGAACATGGATTCGGATTTAAATCCTTCGAATTTCTAGTTTTTCGATGGATTTGGATTTAAATCCTGCGGATTTATAGTTTTTCGATGGATTTGGATTCTATAATTTCTGGTCAACTGGATTGAATTTGGGTTTGATTATTTTGTTTTGAACTTGTTCGCAACTTTGAGTTCAGTTTCGGGACTGCAGATTATTGTATTTAATTTACGAAGTTTGGTTCAGTTGAGTTTCTCACGACCGTCGGGATTATACATCGTGTTTATTCATAATTTTGAGCCTTGACTATGGCTAGTGATACAAGCCTGCTCTTTTATGTATCATGTCATCAAAGTTACGGATTTGATGTGGCCTCCATTAATCCAGTTTTTTGAGTCAATAATTGTTATAGCAGTACAGTGATACCTACTACCTAGTAGTAACGTTTAGCACAGTTCAGCATTATTTATACGTGCAGCCCAGCGCTAATGAGCCGCTAGTGCTGTATACCTATGATTTTTTCTGGTTTGATGTATTATACTCTATATAACTGAGCTCATTGTATTGCGGCTAATGGCGATTACTTTGAAGTCTTCGAAGTGTCAACTATTACAGTGTTGTGAGCCAAAGGTAGAACATAAGTTAACTTGAATTATGTAGTTTTCAAATTTTTGTTTATTTTTTTATTTTTGAATCTTTGAGTTGGTTAACATATAACAACATTGATGGGATTTTGGATTTTAAACAGGATTTGGATTTTAAAACTGTCAATTTTCGAATTGGGATTGGATTTTGAAATAAAATTGATAGATCGGATTTGGATTTGAAAAACGTAAATCCGTTCATCTCTGGTACTTCTGAACCGGTGCAATATGTCTGCTGTTGTAGATATTGAAGATGGTGTCGCTCTATACACCCGCTTGTAGGTGATGCTGGCTTTTTCAAGCATCTGCCAGCATGGCGAACGTAGCAAACGGCAGACTTTTGCGCAAGAGTTACAAGTGCAATTTTTTTGCTGTTCGGTAGCCTTGTAGCATTCGTTGCACAATACGACGTGCATTTGTAAGTTTTCACACGTCTTGAATGAATTCAGTTTACTAGAACAGCGGCGGCTGAGTGACGGTCTCAAAGTAGTTACAGCAATCCTGATGCATATTTGATCATTAATGTGCGAATGCAGAAAAGCGGAACATTGCACTTTGTTCAAACGCAAGTTTCTAAGCGACTGGGATTACTTAGAGGTCTGCCTCAGTAATAAGGTTTTGCATTGACAAAAATTTTAGATTTTCAACGTGGTTAGTGGAAGGCTTGTGATATAGTTTTTCACAAGTTCTGGTCGTTTAAAGAAAATTTCAGTGACTCCTCCGTCTGACAGGTTTTATTATAAAACAGCCATTCGGGACACCCCTTCAAACAATAGGTAGCTCATTCGCTGCACTACTACAGCTTACCCGCTGGGAAATACAGAAGTATCTCACAACTGTGCTATACTTCTTACACGCATGTGATTTTTTGACTTAATGCTCGCCGGTAGCCTTTAACATGTTTTGCTGGTAAATGCTCTGAAGCAGTGGTTCTCAAACTTTTTGTCGCTGCGGACCCCTTTCACTGTACCTAAAACCGCTGCGGACCCCTTTGTTTTGTCAACGTTTTTTCGATTATTGAAAAATAAGATCTGGGTGCTTCTTAGCGTGAGCATCTCAACCGCCCCGGCAAGAAGAAAATTTCAGGCTTCAGCCTGCCGCCAATTGCCGTCACCAAAATCAAATAAAAAAGGTCATAGACTTGCAACACGAACATGTCAGTTTGTGGAAATAGAGTCTTATTTGTTGACAAAATTATTTCTGTATGAGTAGCGATCACCGATCCAGTCTTGCAGCGTCAGTGCTCAAACCGACAGCGTAGCTCAGGCAAAACCGCCCGATTGCGGTGTTATTATGCTCGTGCTGTTATTCCAGTTTTCCCCTTCCACTTTAAAATAATGTAATATAACACCAGTTTCTGAAAAAGAATTCCTAGCATAAGCTGAAAACAGGAGAGTATAATTCACAACCTGCTTTCGTAACTTTTGGCAGAGCAGAACCTGTGCGTGCCTTCTGGATCGTCACCACATAGTGCGGTTGACGAGCTTTAATTGTTCAGCAGTGTGGTCTTTGGCTAATTGGTGAATGTTGTGGTCGATTCTCCATTCTATAAACATCCTTAGTGATGAAATCGCGTAATCAAATAGCACGGTCGTTATATTCATTGGTGCTGAATTGCTGTGTGGGGGTGCCTGCTGCACGTAACTCCTTTGTTGCTATTTGTCAGTGCTCAGTTTCATTGCTTGCTGTACAGCAGAATATTAATTTTTGTGCCGATGCTGAAGGTATATTTGCTACAAAGCAAGTAGAAGCATTACAGTACTTCTATGCGGCGATGTAAGCGCACCTGGTATTCGGTTAAAACTGGTCAATCAGTGTGTCAGCAGCGGAATGTACAAAAGCACATCCGAGCGTTAATACAGTTAAATTATAATAATGCAAACGTTTCCGGCTAGTGATAAGTATGAGGTGAAGACCGGTTTTCTAAGCCAACACGTTTTTTTTTCAAAAAGATTGCTATACTTTTTGTAGCAAACGTTTAGCCGTTTTTGCGATATTTGGTACCAAGTGATGAGAGAACACTTCGTCTGCAATTATTCGACACGTTTTGCGGGGAGGTTGTGCCTAGGACGCAAAACTACACGAGTGCAAATCAGTGCAGTTGCGCTATCTTGCCGTAGCGTCACGTGATACAAGCCTCTTAGTTAATACTCAACTTGACCTTTGCGAAAAACAATATAATCAAGCCTCTCTATCAGCAAAACCTCAAAATCTGCAGGAATCAACTGTGACGTTGTCTCCTCAGAGCAGAGAAAAGTTTGCACAAAAATTTTGGCGTAGTGTTGCATATTTTTGAGAAGTTTATTTTTGATTATAGATGATCTTCACTTTCTTATTATTAACGGTAGAGCACTGTGCCATTTTCAAATGCATTTGAAAACAATTCTGTTTTAATAAGGCACTCACTGCCTGCGAAAACAGCAAAGTAAAATTGAGCACTTGTTTTTTTACTTATAGTATATATACGTTGGGCCTAGATTTTGTGTCTAATTTTCTCTGAATCGAGAATGTCAAGGTTGATCTACGCATACGGCTAAGTTTCGGCACAAAAATTTACATTTGAACCATCCAACTATTAAGCAGGTTTCGCCAAGACTAAATACAATACTAGAGGACGTATAGAATAGATCTACATGGTGTTGAAGTTTGCAATACTAAAATGGTTGTGCGTCGAGGGTGGGACCAGTTCCAGCCGGCACCTGCTGGTATAGACGGGGTATCATCTGCGATATTACGAACTAAAAACTCATAATTACATACAATTTACCGTAGAATTTGCATTTGTCAAGCCACTCTTTTGCAATATCCAGTATGCAGGGTCACGTAGATTTCGAAAACAGATCAGTGTGTGAAAGAATAGTATGGTGGAACTGAGCGTTCGTTTTGTGCAATTTCGGATTGTCGAAGCTGAAACTGGGATTTTTCAAAGTTTTACGTTACAGGTTTTATTACCAAACCGTTTCACACTGGCAACCTTCATGACTGTATCTCTCAGGGAAGTACAAAACGTTGATGTTGACGTTGTTGGTGGACGGGCGTGGCATGCTGGCAGAGTCGTTGCTATTTCCACCTCCGGCTGCCAACAGCTGGACGCACTTAGCTCGACCTGTTGAGGCTTCTGAACGGTGGATGACTCGCTTTGGTAGGAAGCGATTAAAGCGTATGGCTGGCCATCAGGCAGTTGCTGCCGAGTGTTGCAGCAACGTAAATTAGGCATGATTGAAGTTGAAAATATACTTTTGCACGGGAAGCACTGCGCAAGAAAAAATCCTGAAAAACTTTCTGTTTGTGCATCTGTGATGCCCATTTTTCGATGCTTCACTTACTGCAAAAACCTTTGAGAACTTCTGGTCAATAAACTGGTCCCTTCTGGTAAACCTAACCAAGCAACTTATCCTCATACGTCAAGAAATGACTATATTTCCTGTTGTGGCACGTGATACATCTTTAAGCGAGCATCGCCATGATTGGAATTCGATACGCGCTAATTATTTATATACGTATCCACATTTTACGAAGGTAGCCCAATACGTGCCAATTTAGCTGACCAGCTTAACGGCCCAAGCGACTTTTTATCGATTTCATTGCGAACGTTGATGTACAAAGAGCGGTCGCTCGGTTCTTCAACTTGGACTTCGATCTCGTTCAAAGTTTCATGGTGTTTCTTGATCATAGTGATTTCTATGAGCAAGGAAACTCGATGTGATGGTCCACTGGACCATCTCATACGGAGTGGTATTTAAAGTTTTACGTTTATTTCGTTACTGCTAATTTGTCAATCGTTTGATCCCGGGCATGCAAATATAAGCTATCCCGGTTAATGTCTCTTTTTTTCTTGCTGTTGATGATGTGCGTCGATTCTTCCGCTGACGTGTGACTGAAATTTCGGAAACATTTTAGTTAGCCACTTTGGTTGCATCAAACTTACGGAGACTCGTTGTTCTTAAAACAAAGTATGAATTTGACTGAAGATAAAAATTCAATACAGATTTGGGCTGTGACGTTTAAATCGTGTCTTATTTTTCGATTAATGACATAATTTGTAGTTTGGGTCATGCGCTTTTTATTTGAATCAGTTCCATGCACATGACCCTTACAGAAAGTTTTTAAATAGATTGTTCGACTGCAAACACTCGACTAACGACTATTTTCGCGCAGCGCTTTTCTGCGTAACAGGGAAATTTCGATAATTTCCCAGTTTGGCGAAGATGGTGAAATGATGTTTCTGGGATTGCGTCTCGTGCGCGAGCGTCCACGTCACGGCGACGTCAGCAAGAAGGGCATGCTCCCGAGGCACGCGCAGTTTTTCGTGTCATCTAACGTGTGCGAGTTGGGACCCCTTCCACGACTTCCTGATTATGAACGGCACGCAGCAGGCTATCAATCTACGCTCCACACTTCCGTCGTCGTCAGTTCACGCACCCGTACTGTTTACATTGCGTTATGCCCATTCTTTCCTGAAAAGTTTCGGCAGCGGGATGCGTCGGGGGCTAGCAGCAAGTTTGTTGCGATTCAACCACGCCTTTCCAGCAGGCTCAGACACTTAGTGCAAGTTTGGGGGTGCTTGAGCTAGACAGTGATGTTATTTTCAGGCCACTGATAGAGCCCGCTGTTTGCTGATTCTTAAATTTCGAGTTGCGAGATAAACAGTACTGCCGGATGACTTACATTTGAGCCTTCTGTGGCAATCTTATTGCATTAAATGTGCTGTGTCTGCTCTGACGGCGATCCCTGTGTTCCACTGCTTGCGGCGTAGGCCAATAAATGCTTGCGCCAGGAGTTTTTGAGAAAAGTACTTCTACCAGGAAGTCTACGGCCTACGCCGAAGTTTCTAAGTAACGATTTGTGGCGTGATAAAAGGCTCTGTGAAAGTGTTGAAGAGGGACCGAGCTAAATATCTATCAGGAAGAGATTTAGTTAGTTTTGAAACGGAAATTCAAAAAAGTTTCCAAATTTTCAAGATTATTCGTTTTTAGAAATAATCATACAAATTACACTTGTGGAAACTCTATCCCCTTTTTGGCATGCCTGGTTCTATTTCGAGCAATTGTTTATATGCAGAATACCACCAAAAAAAATCTGTGGTAACTTTAGACCCGAGTGCCCAGCGTGTTTCAAATTAGCAACGGTGATGGGACCGGTGCGAATAACGGCGAAACATCATGTTCGCTTTCTCGAATGGGTTGTGAATTGTATTTCACGAACATATTATGTTTTTGCAAAAGTGCAATAACCCTTCCATGCCCTTCGCGAAAACCCTTGATCGGTTGCACAGTTCACTGATATTTCATTTCTTTAGTTTTTGCCACACAATAGTATTGGCCAAAATTATTAGCGGACACATTGCCAACCCCTTCGTATCAACTCATCAGTCTTCTCGACTTGCCTACTGCCAGCATCATGAAAGACGAAGTTTGAAGTAGGCACACGAATAGGCGTATCCAGGGAGGCCAAGGGGGCGATGCTCCCTAATTTTCTAGTCTATTTTGTCGTTTTGTGCTTTGAGAGGCGGTGTCCCAAACTAAATGCTGTTGCTCGCTTAAAGTAAAAATATTTGGTCCCTCCGAAAATTTTGTGATGGCTACGCTAGTGGGCACACAGCCGTTGAGGCATGCACAGTATATAAGCTTGTCAAGAATATCTCCATCACGCAATGCATTTTAAAGGCGAATGTGTTGCGACATTGGAAAAGGTTACGCAAGCTAATTTTGTAATCGGTATTGCATGTTTCGAAAGTCAGAGATCAATTTACATCGATTTTCCGACGGGGTTTTAGAAATCATCTCAAACAACGTAATATACCGACAATCACGTCACAAAAACATGCATATTTTTTATATGGAGAATATGCTTATCGATATTTTTGCAAGTTTATTAAATTATTGAAAGTTTTAGGGTATAGACATTTTATCTTTCCCTCGGTAGCGCATCCACGCTTTGTTATAAGACAGGGGGAATTGACAGTTGCATGTTTGCAGCAAGACCATCTTGATAAGCAGGGAGAATAGCTCTCCATATGAATATCTCAAAACTGGTTAACTTTTATCATTGTACTTAACCCGTTTTCACATCAGTGTTCGAAGACAAAATTTTTTTCTTCCTATTCCTATTGCGTTGTCAGTGAAATACACTAATCGGAAACAGTGTCGAAGATTGTTAACAACGTTTTAGTCAATCACCATTTGTTGTGTATGTGGTGAAGAGCAATCGTTGCTCGTATTGGTGTACGCAAGAATTATTTTTTGTAAAACCAGCATTTTCTATCAATAGCTTTCAACCAGGGCTTCGTTAGCAGTTCACCTTAAAGCAGTGAGCCCTCCCCCTGTTGAGCACTAATCGTCTGATTACGTCAACTGCTGATGATCATAAACTATAACTTGACTTTTGTTTTGAGACGCTACAGTTTTTTTTTGTTTAGATCCTGATTTTCGTTTTTTGTTTGGATGTGAGTTTGACGCGATATCCTGTTATGGCTTTGATGTTGGAGCCACAAACATCACTGGCAGCTTTCAGTCCAATCATCGGTTTTCTGTTCCACCACCGGTTGTTCTGGGCTGCGTATTGTAGCTTTCCCGCATGGACTGAGACGTTTTTTTTGTCAAATTCTGACTGTAAATGTTTCAGTATGTTAGCGGTACGTAGCATGCCCGTAGACAGCGTGTTCGGAATTTTTCCAGACGTGCGATATCCGTGACGTCACAAATCTGTGACCTCGTAATCTACATGAATAATATCGGGAAATGCACATAACATAAACACAAAACTAAATTTATATAATAATAATAATAAAACAAAAATAAACAGGCGTGCAGGACATCTGGCAGAAAAGTGCTGCCGCGCTCGCTCATGGACCATATCAGTGTATATTGCAGGGATGGCCAAACCTGCTTTTTGCATGAGCCGCTTATGGTAACACCTAAGTTAAAAAAACCACAACATAAAACTCCAAAACACGAATTTATTTGCAATCTACGCTACTGTGACAGCATAATTGTTTTTAGAACAACTTGCAAAAGTAATACTGTAGGGTACACTAGCTACCACAGTACCATTTTGCAATGTATCTCCACTTTACAATAGAAATAAAAAATAAAAAACAAATATATAATTTTTCGGAAAGCTCAATTAGCCGCTGAACCGCATGCAAAGGTTCGAAGAGCCGAATTTTGGCCACCCCTGATATATTGCAACTACAAGGTGTGTTTCAATATCGCTTACTCAGTGCAAACAATTGGGCAACGTTTCTTGGTTTTTCTTTACGCGTTGCAAGATTTCTCCGCTGCTTTAGAATTTTTTAATTGTTTTAAATACCATGGATTATTTACTTGCAGCTCATTGAAAGTTTTAACAGCAGTTGTTTCTGTACAAAATCCTAATCGTTTTGTTGGGATGAAAATCTAATGCAAAAGTTCCAGGCCAGCTGCTCGAAAACATAGTCCTCCCCTGTGTTTTTACTTTTCCGAGACGGAAACAATGCAGTGGTCGTGCGAACCAAAGTAAAAAAGCATAAATCTAGTTATTTGCCTTTACGCCCATGGATGGTTTATTAAATTATACCAAAATTTATTAAACAAAGCAAAAACCTTAAAGCAAGCAATAGCATTATGTTAATTCTAGTTGATCGATTTTGAAATAAAGCAAATTTGCGACCTGGAGCGAAGCTCTGTATGTTCGAAGTCTCAAGAACATTTGAAGTGGTGGGTTAGTATATCGAAAATCTTTTCAAATACCAGACATACTGGCATTTGTTAAATGGTGGATGCGTCTATCGTGTCCACGTAATGTTTGTCAATTTGTGAAGTTTTTTTTTTCTGTAGTAAATTGTCTTGTTATCTGAACTTGCTGTCCGCCATTTTTAGAAGTATGGGATGTTGCACCTACAGTATTCTCTGATTTCACATCGATCAACGATTTAGCTATGTTGAACTTCATTACAGTATTTGTTTTGTAGGTGCGGTCGGCTGACGATGGCATGGCATGCAAAACTTTTAAACGCAAAGCTTTTTTGAGCTAGTTCTCTTATATTGTAGCCTGATGTGAATTATTGACGTGAATGACGAAAGCAGTGAAAAGGTTCCCTTTCAGGAATTGATTTTCAGATTGGAAAATATGAATCAGACGATCAAATGCAGAAGCTGGGTGTTGTAGAAGCATTTTTAGATATTTGTTGAAAAAGGGCTTTGTATCTGCGCTTCAGAAAACCGGTCTTTTTTGCCATATCACTACGGTATCTTTAACTGAACAAAAACGTTTTTCTCCATGCGGAATTTTATAGAGGCACCATGCCCCTACATGGAATCTCAAATCATCAGGAAGTAGTTCCCAAAACACTGAAAATATTTTTCGCGTGCAAATCCATAAATAGGTGGTGACATTGTTTCAGAGCAGGTCTCCCACTGAGCAGTAACAAACTTCCTCCAACAGTTAAGTGGTGATGTAAGTAATAAACATTCACTGAGATCGCAAAGCTTTCGGTGCCTGTTGCGTGCCGCCGGGAAGTGTACGCGAGTGGAAGTTGGGCCTCCATGGAATAGAGTTACCGGGTTGTTTATGCGTTGAGCGTGAGACTGTGCGAGACAATTTTTTATATGAGCCATACAAGTTGCTAGCGGTTAATGCCGCGAATTAAGTTCGTGCTACAGGTGGGGAGTGTGCTTGTGCAGAGAGGTCCGTGTTGGTGGCGGAACATATTGTAATTTTTCGCAGTTCAAAATTACAGTTTCCAACCGTTTCATAACCGTGGGAATGTGTTAAACTTGATTTTTCTATTTCCCATAGAAATATCGGTTAAATAAACTAAAGGCATGCACAACCCAAGCGTTTGCTTCTCAACGTAAGATGACGTTGTTGTATCGTTAGACGGTGCCACACTATGTCAGGAGTTCCCAACCTGGGGTGCATGTACCCTTAGGGTTACATTTGTCTATCTGAAGGGATACATTTGAGGTTAGCAATAGAAGGGGGAAATATATTTATATATTATTTATTTCCAAATATTTGTAGGTTTATCAATTGATCATATTTTCAAAAATCATTATATGCTTATTGTTAAATATATCTATAATTTTAGGGGTACATGCTCCTTTGTCACAATGCTGAAGAGATACACGGTCAGAAAAAGGTTGGGAACCCCTGCTCTATGTAATGCGTTCGTGCATGACAAGGGGAAATGAAAAGTTTTCTTGAACAAAAGATCTGATAGTTTTCGTTAAGCTTTCATAATTGTTTTCAGTTCTTCGACAGTGCATTGCTGTTTTTTTTCTGTTGCTAAGTTTTTCGTAATCTCGGATAACCGTATAAAGCAAGGTTTACCTTCCACCCCACATGATGCGTGTACATGGTACAGTGGTTTCTAGAATTATAGTAACATTCATACGATAGAGCCTTGTTTCATGGGCAGGAGATAAAAATGTTTGCGTCAGTCAGTTGTCGCAAAGGCGATGTTGAGTACTGCGTACTCGGCAGCAATTCTGCATTGCTGGCCTTCTCAACACACTGCTCGGAACAGGCTGTTTACAGTAACCGTCCGCTGCTTTCGCAATGTTGTCCGTAAATTATGTTGACACGTTGTGTTCTGGTCGAAAAATATGCGTCGTACAGGAAAGCCGCGTTGCGCGCACTGTGAAGCAGTCGCGCATTTCTTTCCCAGTCGTTTGTATTCCGCGCGGCAATAACGCAATGCGGTTCCGTCGGAAAGACTGGCTGCAAATCCACACGTAATAACCGCAAGCATCACCAACCGTTTGCGCTCCACAGCATTTGTCGCTTCCTTCCTGAGCGGTATTTTGGATGAAATGTGTGCACTGCTGTACCATTTGTCATCGGAGTGCGACGCCAAGCGGTTGCCAGTCTCCACTGAAACGGCAGGTGCCCGACATGCTGGAAAATTGGTGGCGAGATCGACGGACGGGTGTCCTTCTAAAACGCAGCGCCCGGTGCCAGGATACTGGCCACGTTGGCAGTATTGCCGAGTGTCGAAGCCCGTGCCCGAATCGCTGGTTTATGGCCGCTTCTTGTTCGGGAGCTGGATCGCTGTCTTGATTCCATGTGGCATTTATGTATTGCTCAGTGAGTTTAGTGACGCGGCCGTGCAGGACCAGAATCAGTTTCACGTTTTGTTGTATCTGTTGCTGGTTTAGTTCTAAGTTCTCTCAACACTTCCGGTCTCAAGTAACAGTTTTGAAGACTTGCACCCTTTCATCATTTCGGAATGAAGCGTAAAAATGCAAGTGATGCAATTTGTGAAGGCTTCACACACTACGTGTGTGCGCCAATTTTTGGCAGATGTTCCTTTGTTTCTGGCGGTATACCATACGTGCTCTGCCTCTTGCAAGTTGAGTAGGATTGTAGTTTTTGAAAAAAAACGTCTGCATATATAACATGAAATTCGTTAGTTGTCAAAACAGATCGAATTTAGTAACGAAGTCAGGATGAAAAAAAAACATGAATTGAAAAGTGGTGGGTTAGTACTGAAAGCTGTACGAGGACAGACAAGATAGTCAATCCCAGGTGCAAGGTATATGTAATAGCGTAAAAATGGTGTCTAGTGACAGTGAAGTTTTGCACGTTGATGCTTCACTGGATTTGAGCAAAGATGAAAAGATTGTTTCATGAAGCTTCGTTATGTTGACTCCGCTTACGCGAGTTTTATTGAAAATTTGTTACTGCTCATAAAGATTCTTGTAGCCTCATTACGCGTTAGCATAAGGCAGGGGTCTACAAACTACGGCCCGCGGGCTAAATCCGGTCCGCGGAGCCATTTCATCCAGATCGCAAAGACATTTTGTCAATAACAAAAAATATTTACGAAAAATTTGTTGATTTGGTAGAATGTAGCTATCCCGAAACAGTCACAGCATGTAAGACGTCCGGCCCTCGAACCGCTGTGTAATAGCTTATGTGGCCCTCTGACAAGAAAGCTTGAAGACCTCTGGCGCTAGGTATCGCTTACATAGACGATACAAATAAGTTCATTGCGGCGACGCATACGATAAACTATTCTTTAAACTGTACAGCTTCGAATGTCTACTTGAGAGACTCCCCACTTGGATTTTGCCAATCATGGCATTCCTGGTCGTTGAAGAAAATTGTAATCTTAGTTCTACTAATTCGCGCAAAAAGTGCGGATCCTGTGCTGCTTGTGCAGTGAAGCATTCGTACCAATGGATTCCCTATCAAAACGTGAGCTCTTCACACCGTTTACCAAAACTCTAATACTATTTCTAACAGTATACCATCTGTAATCTATGTTATCTGATAGAAACTTCTCATGCAATCAGAGACTTCTGACGTTCAGAATACATTTGTGGATAAACGCAAAAAGTTAGAGCATGTTGAGGCAAGTTGAATCATGCGAATTAAGTCAAACAACGAGCATTTGGATGGAAAAAAATCTTGCCGCAGATTTAATTTTCAAGTGGTTGTACAGGCGACTGTATACATTAAATCATTAACTGTCGGGTTTCGATACGGAACATTCCTAATTGTGATGCACCACTCGAAATTTCTCTACGTCTTCAAATCCGTAAATCCTTCGGTGTATCGGTGTGCTGGTTTTAGGAAACGATGTAAAAACCCGTATGTAAAACTTCCAAGAGGGTTTTGCGTGACAACGAGTGTTATTAGCGTTAATGTCTGCCACAAGGTTTTGCGAAATTTCTAAATCGCGCAGTGTTCCCATTTCCATTATTTTAGAGTAAAATATCTAGAATTATTTTATCTTAGGAGATTTTCAATGCATGGCTTCGGCATTGTGCTTGTTTGTGCGAATGAAAAAATGTGTCTGGATTTAGGTTTGGTGTACGGTGGCCGTAAACTGCATTCCTTGTATTACAGAACATGCATTTCGTTGTTCACCCAGCAAATGTGTTGGAACTTGAAATTGCGCTTATCAAATTATGCGCCATTTTGACGCCTGGCTCTGGTCATTATCAGTTATCACTCTCTCTGTAATGAACGCTGCTTTAAAAGTCGAAATGTTCACTGATGGTTTTTAGCCTTACGTTTAAAGTCGTGTTCAGTTTGCTCGTCAGTGAAAGCAATTGTATTGACTTTCCTGCAATTTGTTGTCATTCGACTTGTCCATTTGTATTCAACGTGCATCTTTTGGATTAAATATAATTACGTCGAGTAGAGTCGTAGCCTATGAGTGAAACTCTTCCATCGTCATTTTTGCGGGCTTGAAGATTCATTTTTAACTAAAATGCGTTTCGTAAGTCTAATCGACCCACGTGTAACGCTTCGGGCACTTTCTGTTATGTAAACTAAAGTTTGTAAACTATTTCTTGTCCATTTTTCACCTTTGCGTGCACCACGCACCACGAAACCTGGAAGCGCAAATGCGTGCGTGGTCGGTACAAGAGTTTGAAAATCCAATTTCGAACATTTGCGATTTCAATTGGTACCGCTGAACTCTACTACGGGTTTATCAAATGCGTACATTTACCTCAAGCTGTGAGATACTGCAGCTTCAAGAAGTATGCCAGCATGGAAATGTTTAACTGGAATGCTACGATACTGATTCGACACACAAGTACCGGGTGGTGACAACTTCTACCTGTCGCTTCCGAACGAAACATATTTCGCCCACAAATGCTTGAGAATGCAGTTTGAGCCAATTTTTGTCACTGTAGGACTTTATGTGAAGTGCCCCCATGCGCGCAAACTCACTTTAGATGTTCATTTTCGGTCATCATAAAACTGCAGTGAGAATAGACGCGATGCAATAAAGCTCATACGACCTGCAACCAAGTATAGTCACCGTGCACCGGTGTCAGTTGTTCTTTTGCATCTGGATTTAAAAGACAGCATTGCCTTGGGCTATAGGCTGCAACGACCACGAATGTGGTGTTTTGTGCAGAAACAGCAAGTCAGAACGAGCAACTAATTCCGAGCGTTGGAAGCGCGATTCCTCTCGCGGAACGAAACAACTAACGCGCATGCGCGCTAGACGGTTTTCTTTTCGCTGAACTTCGCTCTCCAATTGGCGATTATAGGGTTGCGCGACGTTGTTGGAGACGAACAGTGTTCGTTTCCCGTTGGCGAACGCGTTCACGTTGGATATCCGCCATGTACTGGTACGAACGCGCCGCGATATCTTTAGTTAAAATGGCTGCCGCTTGTTTCGTTTCCGTTGTGTACCTGTTGCTGTGGAATCCCGTCATAATCCGAAAACGTGTTTTCATCTGAGCAGATCAATTACGCCCTTCGTGAGCGATGTAAGTTACACTCTGTGAGAATAACAATATTTTTCAGATAAAGCATGCGTCAAGACTGAGTTCCCAGAACATTTGTTCGTCAGGTTGTTTGGAAGAAGTGAAAGTCTTTTTAGCATCATAATACCACTATGTGGCAACCTGTAGATTTGAGAAAATCAGAGTGTTGCATTTTAACAATTTTGTTGGTTATGTTTACCTTGTTTTCACGTGTACTCTAACTTAGCTTGCAGAAAAGATCAATTAATTTTAGATAATTTTATGGAAACATCTTGTAGCTTGTAGCTTCTGTACCCTCTTTTCAACGATGGTTATATTTTTGTGTTGCTTTGCTTGTTGAATTGAAGTGTTTTTAACTGAAATCCAACCGGGCGTGCGCAGTCAGGGCAAGTTTACTCTATTGACGTGTTCACATCTAAGTTGAGCTCGATAAATAGCGCTCGAAATCTTGTTATTCTCAGAAGTAAGTTGTTTTGTTCCGGTCGTTAGACTAAAAAGTTTTTGGAGCCTGCGGCATCGTTCTCAGCTGCATCTGGCATTGTTGTTGACCCTGACTGTTTGGAACAGCAACTGAAAAAATTAATCACCGGGTGGAGATTCCAGCGAACTTAGAGCACTTGTAAAGCGTTTGTGTAAAATGGGCCTATGAACAACTTGAAATTCGTGGTAAAATGTCATCAACTTATGATTCAGCTTTCATTTTACGTCAAACTTCGCGTATGCTGAGTAGTTTCAATATGTTTATAATTGCTGGAACTATTGGAATGAAACAGCTCATGATTTTTGTGCTACGCTTTTGTCAGTACATCGTTTATATCGCAGCCAATGCGTTTACTTTTGCTCCAAAAATAAAGGTTTCCACGTAATGTTACTAAAGGATCAAACGATGACAACGCGACAAAGGTAGCGTTGCCAGCAGAAACGACTCGGCGAAACATATATGAGCAGTGCAGGTCCTGTGATCACGCCATGAAGGTTGGCAGGGAGAGTTCGACGTAGTTTACCGCGATGGATGTTATCTCACGAAAAGTTAGCTAACCTACTTTGAAAAATTGCACCAGCAACGTTGCCACTTTGCGATAAATTCATGGGCCGAGATCGACGGCTGCCCTCCATCTGCGCGCCGAACTGTTAACAAATCCAAATCCTGGATTCTGTCAGAAGTGCGTGCGTGTATAGCAAATCGACGAAACTTCGATTTGTGGAATTCCGCCAAGTATTTGACAGATATCACGGCTTAAACACCACAAAGTGTAATTTTATGATTATAAGTCGTTCGGCAGTAATCCGCATAACACGGTGTTTATGCGATAATATAATCAAGCTGAGCTATTGAGGCGCTTGACTTAGGTTTTCTCACAGTCCGAGCATGATGCTGGTTGATGCTTGGCGCCAACCTCTTGTGTGCGTGCAGTGCCTCCCACCTAGCGGACAACGCTGAAAAACACTTCTGGTCAATTTTCTGGACAACCATGTCTGTGAAAAGAATTGCACGATTATTGGTTTTACACCTTAACTGATTATTGCAGCTATCAAACACGTTCAGTATCTTGCACTTGCACGCCACACATGATGATGCGTACATTACGTCCGGAGCAATTGCGCTGTTCGCGGATTTTTAAGTAGTTTTGCAAACTGGATATGTTTGTGGAATGTGTTGAGCGACCAAAACTTTGCACTTTCGATAGCCTATTCAGTTTTGACGTCATGCAATAAGTGGTGCCCGAAAAGGGCGAGTGCAGTGTTTGATTTAGTTGATGTGAACGCTTTCCCTGACGTCAAGAGTATATAAAGAAGCATCTGGTAATGCAACATCTGGGCTTGGCTGATGCAACAGCGACTTTTACAGCGCATTTTGTAAGCTTGCATTGATTGCCAAAGTTTCAGCCGCTGTTCGCGCACAATCTGTTATTCTATTCGTCATTGATTTCCTTCCAACCTCCGAACCTCATTCACTGCTAAGGTGTTATTTTTCCTAGACTTTATGTTAACGCTGTACTGCCGCACAGGGACCAGTGTGATGCCTGCTGTTAGTATGGAAGTTAATACCGCGACAGCACCAGACGATGTGAACGCCGATCTCGCACCAGATTCACCGAAACCGGGTTCATGGCAAGGTGCAGAAAAATCAGTGACGTCGGAAACATCAGAAGCGAACAAGCTGACCACCGGAGGTTCGTGGCCTGCCACTAAGTTACCCGTAACCTCTTGCTGACATCACTTGCGTGTTAAACGTGTTGTCAACTGATGCACGTTGTTTCTTCCTGTTTTACGTCACTGCCGAAAGCTGCGAAGTACTCGTACAAGTCTAGTTCTACGATTATTGTCATCTTAAAAGTTACATAGAACTCGAACCGCTTTGAAAAGTAAATATTCTGCGGTAAATCTTGCATTTACTGTCAGGTTTTGGTGACTGGTTCTAGTGTTTGTCATCAAGCACTCACGTTCAAGTGCTTTGCTCCTCTCTGAACTTACATTCTGATCTTGGCGGTCTATCGCGAAAATAACTGAAAAAACGCCGCAGCGCTTATCTGTGTTTACTTATGGAAAACCAAATTGTCTTTTTCTGCGAAAGTGCTTCGCTTATTTTCTGCGTCGGTTGACCATGTTTGGAAAAGAGTCATTGTTTTTCTCATATATCGCTTGATGTTTTTATTCCTAATTCACAGAAACATTTTTGAAGCGAAAAAGTTTTTCAATAAAGCGACCACAACACTTTTATAACCTGTAAATCTCTGCAACTCCATGTACATCGTCTCCAAACATTTTACAAGATTTTTTTGACCATTAGGATTTTGAGGAAAACAGCCCAATTAAACGGAAGCAACTGCAGAATGGTTGTAGAGCTTGTCTTCGCATAGTAAAACTTGCTAACAACATTAAAATTCGTATAAAAATCGTTTGTTAAATAACGCACTACCACTTTGTGAAAAAAAGTGTTTGTAGGTCGTAATGAAAACTTCAAACAAATGGCATGTTTTCATGGACTTGATCGAGGACGTTAGTCTTTAAGAACTGTCTTTTACTTGCCGTGGAATTGGACCGAAGTTTTCTGGAATCCTGCTTCTGGAAAATCCGGTTTAGCCATGCATATCAAAAAACGTAATTGTTCAAGCATTCTTTCGTCATCAAACTTTCAAACACCACTTTTTCAGACGAAACAACGCTTCGTGTGAGCGAAGCATCAATGGAACCTGAACGCGAGCTCGACACAAAGATGCGTCAAGGTCACTCTCCAAACAGGGTTTCTCCCGAAAGTGCGAGTCCTATGCAAATGTCAAATGGTACGGCTGCGCTAACATTAGTTTGTTTTGACGTCAATGCCCTCTCTTGGTAAGAACCGCTTAAAGCGGCTTTAGGAAGTTCTTCCATACCGTGTTAACGTTTTTCGAGACTTCGCGTTCCATTTGAATTTGGCAACTGTCTTTTGGTAAACAAAATGCAATCCATCTGCGAGGTGGTGCACGCGAGCAAGCTGGGGCGACCAAGCATTCTCGCGCAAGTCACTGTCGCCTGCGAAGTCCCACGGATTTCGGTTGTTTTGAAAAAAAAATAAACTCAATGAGTGATTCTGAAAATGGGCGTAAGCTCTCTCGACGGTTCTTTCGCGTACCAGTCATGATTCACAGTACTTGGCAACTGTAGGCAATCTGCACCGTTTGCTTATTTATCCTTTCATTGGCGATTCTTCCAACGAACGTTACCGCAAAAGTGGAGGGTAGTATTTCCACGAACGAAGTCCACTTTGCATTCCCGTGCTGTCGACGTCGGTAAATAATAAAATTTTGTGACTGTTACTCGATTGCCGGCGGCTTTACCTGAAAAGCGTTTGGTCAATTATTTCCTTGGCTATTCGATGCTTTTGTCAGAGTTGGGCACTCAGTTGTCCAAGCAAGCCGGAAGCCCTGTCTCGACGTCATCGATCACGTCACTGTCGACACGAAAAGGCGGTAAGTTGCTTCTCGCGTATATGTTTAAATGGGATGTGCACACGCTTGGCAACACTAAGATGCTTCGCAGGCTTTCGATATGTCATAGAGCAGAAGTTGCATGAAACGTTACTAGAGATTTCAATTGTTAAATAGAGAAGACAGTGCAGTAGAGACACTTCTAACGGCTTCTAATTAATAAAAATTTGTGCGCGCTACTACAATTCCCAGAAAAATTTGCACCCCTGATTTAGCGGTTTAAGCTGCTGCATTGCTGCGTTGAAAGTTTTTGAAACGCAAACCTGGGGAAGAAAGAATCCGCATGATATAAACACAAAACTGAAATCCATTTTTTGATTCATTTGTCACAACTTTTTCTTCATCAATCGGTTTTTCGCGCACAGGGGCTAGTTACGTTTTCTTTCAAAGTAAATATTGTCGGTAAATATTAAACGACACTTCGCAACTGCAGCAGACAGACATTTTCATTTAATATCTGAAAAAAATCAGATATCAGGAGGAGGAGAATGACCGCAAGGTCTTCGAGTCATCCTCCCCCGCGAAATACAAGTCGAACTGCACAGAAGACGAGTCATAAAAATTTAATTGCGAACCCGCAGCAGCAGTACTAAGCTGTTATATACGCGTTTGGAAAATAAAATATTTTCCGTTTTTGTCAGTTCGCAATTAAATTTGGTGTGGTTGATACACCGCTGCTTAAATTGTAAATTTGCTGTGGTAGTTTACATGTGCTTGTGAAACATTTATTGGAAAAACACTTGGATTTGATACATTTCAAACATTTTAAACAGATCTGAGAATCATGATGAAAAAGCTGCGGGTATGTTAACAAGGGCTAATATTAAGCGAGATGTAAGTGTGCGGCCAAAGCGTTTCTCATCATAAATTATCCACACCAGCACTTATGTTAGTTTTGGAAACAGCGCCATGTTATCCAGTTAAACAATAGTTCGATCACATTTTGCTGTGATTTGCGTGAGAGTAGGAATGTAGACGTATTTTTTCAAAAGTTTTACCGTTTTTAGTTAATTATTATTAGTGGTTCTCAACCACTTGTTCTGAGAGCCGCATACGGCTCCCAAGAACCCTTTGTGCGGCCCTCAGCAGTCTTTCAATAAAACCGCTAATATATTTTGTGTAACAGACTTCCTTCCACTACAAAACAAAACGTGTCAATTAACTTGTGTTAAAATTTCTTTAGTGCGAATCGCTAACAAAGTTGTAAGTCTGGATTTAGCTCTGTTCAGCAAAAAGGTTGAGAGCCACTGATTATTATCTAACATATTTTTAGTGATAAACAACTTTTTCCAATTTTTTTGTAAAGTGTTGCGGGAAACAATAGCAAACAACGGCGGGAATAAGTTGCACCTGCAACATTTTAAGGTGCTTGTTCATGGTACATGGCCCTGAAATTCACTGGGGCAACTATGGAAGCCGGTAAACTGTGGTCAGATTAATTAAATGTCCATTGTTTTATGTTACTTTAATGCTGCAAAGACGTGTCAATTGGTGGCAGTCATTTAACACCAAAGTAAAAGACTTCACTGATTTGGGCGTGAATTAAGTGTTGCTATACTTTGTTGAAAGGTAAGGGGGTTGCAGCGTACGCTTGTAGGATGGTTCGTGGCTCTAAACTAAGGCGCTGTTTGTGGAAGAAAATTGATAAGCGCATTCGTGCGTTCTTTTTTCGTACTTTCTGCCAACGATCTCACGTCCGTTGCGCTGCTGAATCCATAGGTTAAAGCCGTGCAGAGCACACAGCCACTAATCTTGTCATCCATGCCTGACCTTGGCCGTTTTTTTGCTGTCACGCGAACACCGCGAAACCATAACCTTTTCGTTGTTTTTTGTGTGCGCAGTTGCGAAGCCTAATAACATGTTTTCCCTGCGTCAGCGCAGACAGACGCTGCGTAACCTTACTTTGCGAGTGAGGGCAGGCAGCCACATGGAATTAAATGGTATGATTCGTTTAAAAATGCATTACTGGCTTAAATGAGCGTGACCGCCTCCTAGTTTGCCCCTGCATATGCGCGGCTCCACACCAAACACGTATTCAAGTCGCAGCCTCAGCCCTTCAGAAAAAACAAACTTGCTCTGCCTCCCCCAGGTTAAATTTCGTTTGCGGCGCTCGCCATCTTTCCGTAATGTTTCGTCGGGCGAGTTGAGAGACAACCGCTAGGATAAATCTGCGAAGTGCATCTTCGCGTTCGACTTCGATCCCTTCACGCTCGCGTATCCGTTCGCATTTCATTGACCTTGCTCCGTGACGTATCCGCGTACGTTTTGAACGTTCCGCATCATCCACAGAAACTTCCAGAGTGCGATCGCGTCCGTCCATGCTACAAGCAGTACCGTGGCCAGCCCAAAATTTTGTGGAGGGGCAAATATTTTGATTTTGAGCGAACAACAGTTTTTGTTTGGGACACCATCTATCAAAGCACTAAACGACGACAAGATATGCTAGAAATTTGGGTGAACATGGCCCCCTTGCCCCCCCGCGGGTACGCCTATGGCTAGCAGTGCCTGCTTCTGTCCGCAAAAGTTAAGCGCCGCTGTTTTCATGAATGTCGTAAAACCTGTTTGCGCATGCGCCGCAAATTCTTTGTTGCAACTGTAACTGTTTTTTTTTTCTGTTTTGCATGTGTGTTTTTGCAAACAAAAAGGGCGTGCCAGCTACGCCTTGTTTGTTCAAGTAGAGTTATAAATGGAACCGCATATCAGACGTTACTATTCAAGAAAAAACACAACCTCACACCTGCGCTGTCGCTGTCCAAACGTGCTTACATCCAGTAATCCTCGTGGTAAAGTATGAGGAATTTCTCGCAAACACTCGACAAGATTTTTAATTTAGTATCGTGATTATTTTCAAACCAAGAGCAGCGTCGACGCGCAAAGGCCAAGAACGCCTACCTGCTGGTTGCAAATTATACACTGTGGAATTAGCGTCTTCTCAATCGGACGCTGCTGTCATTGGCAGGCGTATCGAGCGCGGCGGACGGCAAGACTCCGGCCCGAAACTTGAATCTGATTGCTTGCGAGGAATGCGGCCTGATCTGCGCCGGCCAGAGCCACTACCACGTGCACATTCGCTCCCACACTGGTAAGTAAAGCAAGCCCTATCCTTATGCACCAGGGCCAGGTTGTGGGCTGACCATAAGAGACTGTGAAAAAAAAAAACTTTTTTCGGCCGCTGAGCTCACGCACAGTGTTTGATGTTAAATAATCTCAATTATTTTTTCGAACGACCTTTCGCAGCTTCGAAATTTAAGTTTAAGCCGATGGAAACAGCGGAAAGGGTAAAAACGTTGACAAAGACCCGGCATGGTTTTGTTTGTTTTTCCACCAGTTGGGGTCGAATTTGCACAAATTATTTTTTTCAGTAACTAGCTCGACAATATGTTGCCACTGAAACATCATTTTCTATTCTGCTGTGTTCGTCCCATCGAGAGAATGTCCAGAATGTGTTTTCTTTCCATTCGCTTAAGGCTGTCGGTCGAGTTCGACTGAAAGTTCGAAATTTTCAGCTCGCCGGTAATTGTAGGTTTGAAGGAATGGCTAGTGACGTTGGCTGCGAGCGGCCTGCGTACGATTGCGCGCAAAGTCCGTTTTATTGGAAAAGCACATGAGTGTCGAATTTTCAGGCGAACGTCCATTCAAGTGCAGCATTTGCAAAGTGGCGTTCACCCAGAAAGGAAATCTCAGGCGCCACTACAAGATCCACTCGGAAGAAAAGCCTTTTCAGTGCCCGGTCTGTTCTTACCGCTGTCGCCGACGTGACGCTCTGAACGGCCACATGAGGATCCATTCTGGTAGGTTGCGAATTGTGCTGGCAGCGGTATCCGCCGCGACACCGTGCGGTGATCTCGCCACGATTTTGCGACACATGAGCGCCATCTAGAGTTTGCGAATGCCCGTCGTTTACAGCACTTGGTTTTTGGCCTCGTGTGCTGTTTTGAGTTGCACGTTATTTTGCCGGCGTGGCGCACGTTCGAGTGTCGACGCGCTTTGGACAAATGCTGGTATTGTTTGTTCGTTTCGCTTTAACGTCACCTGCGTTCCGTGACTTGGGCTGAAAAAAAAAAACAAAACACCAAAACATTACGGCTTCGTAGAACAAGTTCTCAATGTCATGCTTTTACGTTAGATTCGGATCTTCGTAAATCCACAAAGCTAAGAAAAATGTAAAATTTTTGACCAACTCAAAAAGCTCGCCAAGCGTGATATGAGTGCGCGCGCATGGTCTGACGTTGACGCCTCTTCCTTCTGTCAGACGTTCGTCCGTACCGCTGCGTCTACTGCGCTCGGAGCTACAAGTCCCGGCAATCGCTGAAGGAACACGAATACCAGTGTCCCTACAAGAACGATCCACTATCGCACGGTAGGTTGGCGACACTGTCGCGGCTTATATCACGACGTTTTGATTACACGCTTAGATAGAAAGCCGCCCGGAACGCCACAGCGCTGACGGTTGCGAGGCTGGAAAGTGATGACGCTGTGGCAAAGTCACACTGGCCCGCGGCGATGTTGCTCAACTTTTCCTTTGAGCCGTTTGAATGGAACTTCACACAAGTACTCACGCAGACATTTTGTGCAGCAATGAAGGCACTGGCACCCCGGCGACAGAAATCAAACATTAACACTAATCGGCATTTTTCGATTTTACGATAAAGTTGACTAGAAATTATTTGCATTGGTTTGTGAAAATGGGCGGCTGCGTTCGTCCGGAAGTAAGATTTGAACTGCAAGGTGACTGAGTTTCTTGCATTAAGCATTTCTCAGCTTTCTCAGCATAGCCTAGTCACAAGGTGTATTTTCTGCTGCTAGTGCAAACGAGGTAAGACTGTTTTTCGTCCTGCCTTCTCCACTATTCGTCAATACCTCCCTTGCTCCGGATTTTTTATTTATCTGCCGAAAGTACGTTTGCAGTGATAGGAGCGTGAAGGCAATACGTAACCAGAGCAGTTATATCCCTTTTTGAAGTTGGTGTGTTTTAAAACATTCTTAGCATGCATTACCTTTCCGGTAGAAAGTGGAAGATTTGATTTTCATATTTTCCCGATTTCAGGTGCAGGAAACCAACAAAGAGGTACATCTTCGCCGAAGCAAACCATTGAAAAAGCCACAGTGAAACTGTCTCCAACTCGCTCGTCTTACTCGCAGCCATCGCAAGCAATTCATCGCGTCTTGCCTCCCGCCGCGCTGTCCAACTTCGCTGCTCAAGTATCGGGCGTCGGTTCGAGCAGCAGCGGGAAGCGAAAAGCTTCAAACCCGCAAAAATTCACCCGAATGCCCGAACTTGCAAGTGCGTCCACCCAGCATGATTCTCAAAACGCTCTATTGCAAACCTCAGTCGCTAACGCTTTGCAGTTCACGCCCATGCTCATCAGATCAATGATACAGCAAGGAAAACTCCACGACAGCTATGCTCATCCCGCGGTTGAGGTAAGAGAATTGACGGTTTGTCCGTCGATTGGTTTATTCTGGCTTTTTGGAAAAAGTCTGATACATTTGCATGACTTGAGAAGATGTGAAAAAATACACCGTCCTGGTATGGTACGTGGTGCGGGGTTGCATGAAAGTAGAGCTATGTAGGCACAAGGTTTTTGGGACTTTAACGTTTAAGCCGTGCGACGTTCGCGACGTGATTGTTACTTGTTCCAACAACAGGATGCGCCTTCTCCTCAGCAAGATGAAGCCATCGACTTCTCTGCCTCGCGATCGTCCAATCCTGCCCGAAACGATGGTAAGGACTTCGCTACCGAACTTCATCGCGTTACAAGTTTGAAGCATATAGGTTTTTCGCATTCGGATACTTACCCTTGTTGAACTCCGTGATTGGCGTTTGCTTGCTTTTCTTTTGAAAGAATGAGATTCGGGTCCTGATCTCCATGATTCTGCCCAAAACTGATCTGTCACCATCAAATGCAGACGTATCTTTGTTCTCGAAAAGTGAGAAAATTTGTCGTGCCAAGAAACATCTTAGATTTCAAATTTCTTTTGTGAGACACTTCAAACATTTGTTCACGTCGTCGTTTTCTATCCTGCTGTTGAGAATCCAGTGTAGTGCGCAATATATCAGTTATTTCCACCCCAAAATCGCAGTTAAATATTTCATTGCGTCCTTTTCAATGGTACTGAAATGGCATACCCACTCTGCTGTAATACACGCACACCATACTATAATTGTTGCGTTTAAACCTGGTAGTAACAAACTAACAAGCTTCGCGCAAACGTTTTCTTTTCCATTTTCTGTGCCCTTAAGTTTTATTGTCAGTTCGTATAATCCTGATCTTCGCTTCGAAGTCATTTTGATCGTGTTGCCCGAGGTATATGCTGCAAGTGAAATTCCAGTTCTCTACATTTCTGACTATAGTATTTTTCGTGCCGTTGTCTGCATGCAGGTAACAATGGAACCGTCAGTCCTAATACGGAATCCGAGCCGATCTCGTACGTCACAAAGCGACCACGCATCGACGGCGAATTCGTTTTGTCCACGGGCGCCACCTCACGACTGAACGGAGAAGAATCCGGCTCCGCTGGTGGCGCTGGGTTCACGCCAATCAAACCAGAATCTCCTGCGAGGAGCGCGTCATACACGTTCGAATCTTCTCACAGAGGTACGCTGCAACTAAGCGCGTGTTTTCATTCCCTGCAACTGAAGTAGCGAAGCAGTTTTATACAGAATTCCTTTCTGCGCTGGTTTAACGCTACGATGCTATGCGCAATGTTTCTGCAAACTGTGATCGTGCAATTGGCAAAGAAAGTGACAAATGCCAAGTTTGTTGCATTGCGTGCTCGACTGTATTAACAATAAAGGCCTGCATTGACATTTACGTATTAATCAATAAACGATTTTCAATGCTTTGAACTAGATCATCGTTCGAGCCACCAATATCATGTGGAGTATTTGCTTGCGCGTAAAAACTCTTGCGAGTTACGACGCGATCGCTGGACCGTTCGACTCATCCGACTGTTGTTGACTTTTCGTAGAACTCGCTGCTTACCGGAACAGCTACTCGCCATCTGAGTCAGGTTACCAGCCAGGTGAAAAACTGACCGGGAGCGCGAAACGGAAGCGGCCGCGACATCTGAACGATCGTTTCACGAACGTGGGGTCTTCACCCGTTCCTGGAGATGGACGCATGGCAGTGAGTGCCGTTGTTTCGTTCGTTACTTCTATATCAGCAGTGCTCTTCGCGGCGAGAAAAACAGATTATTTTTATTGCCAGCGTGTTTATGAAATGGTTGGGCATAACTTTGCGCTTCTTGTTCTGCATCTGTTGCTTGTTTGCGCTAATGCTCTTCTATGAATGTTTGTCGTATCTAAAAAAGGTATTTGAAAGTGTTGAAAGGGATAACTACTTTTTTTTAAAAATGTTTTGCCTCTCGTCTAGCTTACCTTGTCTGGATTGGATCTGCACGCCCCACCCCTCTGCAACGCGTGACTGTTATGATTAAGACAACTTTAGGACGATTGTATAAAAACAACCTGGTTGTAGAGTTCGCAAGGGAACTGCAGTCTTGGACGCCTGCGTGTGAGACAAATCCGGAGAATTTATTTTTAAATAATCCTTGTTGCGCGAAAATAAACCCCAACTCCTCTAAAATACGGCTGCACATGCGGGAGTTACAAATCGCTTGTTTGAAAGTCACGGTTTCGTCTCAGCTGGAATCGGAGTGGTGAAGCGCTTCTTTCCAATGTTTCGTCTTTTTTTCCGAGAAAACCTGCGCAGACAGATAGGGGCGTGATCATATAGTCCTGGTAGAAGGGGCAATATGTTCAAAGCTTGTTCAGCCTCATTCAGTTCTATTCCACGCCGACATTCAATGCGAACTTTTCTCATTCGAAGCAAGCGACCCACATGTTTGCTCCAGCAACGTTCACCCCTGTTCTTCTTTCGACAGATCGACTACGACCTGTACAACGTGAAGTCGTCGCCGGAGACCAGCAGGCACGCAGACACCCCTCGCCACCACCTGGCCTACGCCGACAGTTCCCCTTCGCCCGCGTCCATGAAATCGATCAAGCGCGAAGATGTGACCTCCATGGGGGGCAAAGACCACGACGCCAGAAGCATTTCGCCCCTGGGTGGTCTGCAGACGGGCGACGCCGCGCGTTCCGGTCTCCGCTTGTTCGCGACCGGCGACGGCGAAGGCGACGTCCAGGAGCTGAAGGCTTACCTGTGCTCGCACTGCCGTTGCCTTTTTCTCGATCACGTGATGTTCGCCATACACGCCGGTTGCCATGGCTTCCGCGACCCGTTCGAGTGCAACGTGTGCGGGTACCGCGCGGTCGACCGCTTCCAGTTCCAGTCGCACATGGCGCGCGGCGAGCACAACGTCGTCGTCGTGGCGCCCAGCGACGACGGCGCCCCTGGCGACGAGAGCGAAAAAGCGGACGGCAGGCTGTCGGGCGGTCGTTGCCGCGCGTCCGAAGACGAACCGGTTCCTCTGACCAGCCTCGCGAGCTCCACTGGTCCTGTCACGAGATTCGCCGCTAAAACAATTGTCAGGTGATGCTTGGCAAGGTCGACCGGCACGTATGCCTCCTTCCCAGCTGCCGTGGTCGTGATTAACTTTCGAGAAAAATTGAACTTGTTGTTTCACGACGAGAGTGAATCAGACGTTGGCGAAGCCACGGCCAGAATTAGACTATTTTTTATCGCCCAAGTTTGTCTACTTCCTAGTCTGGCCGGCCTATTGTTTGAAGATATCTAACTCGTTAAGTCCAACCCTGGCTGTGGTGGCGCCATGGCGAACGGGTCATGCTGGCAGCACTTCGGTTTGCTGTGAAATTGTCACTTGTTTCTGACGCTGACGACGGACTTATGAGAAAAATGGATTCGAGCGTTAAACGTGCACCTTTTATTCAGTCTATCTTACAACCTACAAAGTTGCTCACACTCCAACACGCTGTGGACCAACTCTGCCTTGAGACATACTGTATTCGATCGTCAAGCTTGTGCACCTTATTCTGTTTGTCCAATCTCGCGCCTTCGCACTTAACCCTTGTTTTTGTTCGAAGCAGTGTTGTTTTCCCGTCTTCGGTTAGATTGGCAGCTTGAAATTGCGACAAACGTTTAGATTCACTTCGTTTCTTGGTGGAAAACAGTTGCAATCGTTCGCCTCCAACCGCGATGCACGAAGCAGAAGCAGTTGTTTTTTAAGTTACTGATGCCATTTTAAGAAAAGCTTTTAAAAATCCTCGTCGACGAGTATTTCGACGGCATTTTCTCTTCGCTACGTCTTGCCTGGAACAACTCCAACCGTAGATCCTTCCTTGCTTGCTTCTGTTTATCCTAGCGCCTGCGCATGTTACCTTATACGTTTCGCCCGCCCCCGGCCAGCACGACACTATTATCTGCGCCGTGAAAACGTGCGACTTCATCAAACAAAATCCATTCACTTCGATTCTGCGATTTTTGTCAGTAGCGCGGGTCGCAAGATTTTACAGTTTGTACGTTGAGCGGAACTGTGCGATTTTAAGAGGCTGTGGATCCCATGCACCCCTGTCAGAAAGAACCATCTCACTAAAAAACGAACTTGCTTTGTTTGGAAAGAGAAATCTCCTTCAACGTTTCCTTCACCTCAGTTTCGTAGACTCCGCTTTCAGGTAAAGTGCGTCGAACTTCAGCTTCATGGTGAGTGTAGTTGGGACCCCAGTCATGCCGGCATGGCTTTGGTGACGCGCTGTGTGGTCGAAAATCGTGAAATCAACTAGAAAAGTAAGGTTTTCAGAAACGTCTTTTTTTCTTTCATTGCGGTGGCTTTCGTTCATATCCGGTGCTCATCATAGGGCTGCTAGTTGCTGTCCCCTGCGGCTGAAGCCTGTTGGTCCAAGGGCAAGGGGTAGTAATCGCATCAGTGAAAGTGAATGTTCGAGGATCTGCATCATCCTTATGTATGCGGGGGGGTAAAAATGTCATTTGGACCTTTCACAGTCAAGGCGTGTATTTAACGCATGCAAAAAATCTCATCCATGTTTTTTATAAAAAATGCTGCGTTCAATTTCGTCCCTGTCTTTTGTCTTCGTTCGCTTGTAGTGATAACATGCGGCGTAAACTTGTTTGTAGAAGTAGGTTAAGGCGTACCTGCAGCGAATTCTGCGGTGGACGATTTCCGATAGTGTCATTCTTATAAGGCATAAACTAGATATATGTCTCTTACATTTTTTCCATTACACCGACAAACCTGTAGAATTTGCTGTGAGCGAATGAAAGCTCAGCACACACAAGTAATGATTATCCGTTCGGTGAAACTGCGTAAAATCTTGCGTTTTTTTCAACTGTTATTGAGCAAACTTGAAAAGGGCGTACGTGCAGGAATCATCCTTCGCACAATCTGGAAGAATTTTGTGCTCCAGGAAACTTTAATGTTCTTGTCCTTCTCGACGAAAACCTTTCGAGTGTGCCCTTCGTTCTGAGTAAAGAAATCTCATTTTGGTTGAAAAGACCAAAAAACTGCGTCGGCTCCTGTATCTTCGTGCTTAATAAGCCGCGCGGACGTTATCTTACTTTACTATCCAAGAATTTACTGAGCGTTTGATTTTGTTAATGTGGGCATTCCTTTTCCATCCTGTCCGCCAATATTGCTCCGTTGCGTTATATGCAAAACTGACAAATTTGTACGCTGAGGACACGTAGAAATCACCACGCTTGAGTCTACCTCGTCAAAGCCCTTGCAAATTGCCCATCGTTTGCCACACGTTGTTTCCACCTCATTGCACGTAATCGCTCCCTTTCTTCATGGACTGCGCCCGTCTTCTCACGGACCTTCTCTCCAAAGCTTGCCTTGCTTGTTGTGGATCGACTTCAACGCATATCGGTACAGTCAACTGTGCGTCCGCTTCTCGAGTAGTTCCAATCGAGGCGGCGAAATCGGACTTTTTCTCTAGAGCTTAATGCTGAAATCTCAAAAAAACAGCACGCTTTGTTTTCGTCTAAAGCCATAGGCACCATACCATGGTTGTAAAATGTGTCGCCACTTTTAAGACATCAAACACATTCTGTATTTATTGTGTCGTTTAGGGCGAGGGCTCGTTTGCTTCGAGACCCGCCTGCAGCACCTGCGACAACGCTACCATTTCGTCGTTGTTAGGGAGTGCGTGACCTTTAGCTGGAATTTGCGCAACGTCGAAAAGATAGTAAAAGCTGCTTTTTCAGCTTGCATGTTAGTGGGCACGAAGGAAACGACCAAGTTTGTAATTCTGTGATGCCTTCGTAGCGCCTACACTTTGCCTTACTTACAGTATTTAGTTCTTGCCTGTGTTCTTTCGAGCAATCCAGTACAATCTTTTCGTTGCAGCTAAATATCGCGTGTATTTTATCCCTGCTTCGAAATTCTGCTTGAATGTTTTTAACCAGCCCGTGCAGATTCAAACTTCCGTCTTTTTCTCACAAAACTTTTAGACTTATGCCAAGCACGAGTTACGTTTCAAAAAGCACAATTTTTTCACAGCTCTAAGCTTTAACATCATTGGTTGTATGTCACGTAAAGAATGGATGTTTTTCCTCCTCGTTCTTGTCAGCGCAGCCCATCAACTGACCTAAAAACTTGTACTGCGCGCCAGTTCACAATTTCAGTTGAAATTGATTGGAATGCTTTTGAGAATCGAAGACCGGACTTCAAGATCCTGAATGCCGGAACGTGAATGAAAAATCTGTCGCATTAACGGTTTAATTTTGCACTGAGAATTTTTTTCTTACATCAAAAACTTCTTCAGCAGAAAAAAACAAAGGATTGCTTTTGATCCATTGGGCATCTAGCAACGCATCATGACTGCTCCATTTAATTTAGTCATAGCCTGATAGATTCGTTAGATGGCAAGTTAAAATCGACGGCTTCGATTGTGCAACTTCAGCTAGGCACAATGTACCTGTTCCAGCCGCCCAGGTGTACTGGACACAGCTTTGCGTTTATATTCGTAGCTATCGGTTTTAGATGTCTCCAGTGAAATTTAGCTGCTGGTGTCAGTTGTTGGACCGCGGAGCTTCATTTCATAGTGAAAATGTTTTATCAACCAGGTTTTACGTCAAACTACAACAACAGTGCAGAGTTTTAGCTGCGACTTTCAACGAGGTCTTGATGTTCCCATAGACAGCTGGTTTTCTCGTGTGTGATTGCCTCGCCAGTACTCGGCTGTTGAATAGCTAACGCGATTTCGTTTGCTGTTCTCGTTTACCTTACGAGTACGTCATGCACGCCCCGTACATCCATTGCCTGGATCAAAGTAAAGCGAATCTGTCTTTGACTGTGTGAGCCTTGGCTGCAGATCTATCTGGCTCTTGAAAGCTGCCGTGCAGCGAGTGCGTGTAACCTGATTGCTATACATATAAAACCGCTGTCATTACCGCACTGCGACGTTGCTACACCCCCCGCCCCATTGCTTTGCTTGCCAGCCCCGGTTCTTTTTACTTCCGGGCGTTCCTTTTCACGGGCATCGTTGTGCAATCGCGACTATTCATTGTCGGTCCCTGTGGAACACTATTCGTTCATGGTACTGCGCGCTTAGGAACAATATAATTGTACGCTGACATAAGTCTGCTCCCAGCTTTCCGCAAGCGCTCTCATGCGCCAACCAGCTTGACTAATATTATTTGTATTTTTCTGCTACTGACAAGTTTTCGATTATTGTGCCCAGTCGTATTTATACGAAAGTTTTACTTGGAGTGTAGTTGTGCCTTTGTAACAGTGTCCGACGCAGTCATAAGTTCAAAAAAATCATTTGCGGCAACGCTAGCTGCGATAGTAGCCGGTTGCTCAGGAGCATGTTGTCGGTCACTCTCAGTCAGTGGTTCTTAACTGGGGGGCGGGAACCCTTACGCACTCTGCAAGGAAAGTTTTTGAACGGGAAAGTGTTCCGGCCCATTTGCTTATTTAAAAGTTGAGAAGGCTTGAAACAAAGGACAATTACTTTGAGGAGACGTGGTAGAACAAAGGTTAAGAACCACTGCTCTAAGAGCAGTGCCTCCAATGCGCAGCATGCCTTGCGTGCCGCTGTTCGGCATTGCGTGTTTGATTTGCGCGGACCGCTCGGTATGTCAGGGCAGTGTTATGCACCCACGACCACTGAAACCGCGCCGAAAGCTCTGAAGCCTTGAAAAGTATGATTTTGAGATTGCTGTGTTTTTACGGATATTTAGCTATGCCTTTACTGTTACTGTTTCTTTTGATTGCTATCGTGCGCCTCTTCCGTTAACTATACGTGATTTTTGCGCTGGCGTCTTCTGTTTGAGCAAAATGTCACGCGGCCACCGTGTGCCTTAAGCCAGAATGCTAACTCCGCCTGATACGTGCACGCCTTTATTCTACTTGCAGTGTGCGACCGAAATACTAGTACATTCCGACATCGATACCAGGAGTTGTGCTGCACTGTTGGCTTACCAAGTTGCGCACTATGACCGCTCAGTCGTGTTCGGCATTGTAGAGCTCATTAAAGGAAACTTACAGTTACCTTGGAAATAATGGAGAGACTGTGGTGCTACCGCAGCTTAAGCCTGTCAGACAAGTTGAGAGATAACATTTGAGTTTTAATGTTATCTCATGAAAGAGATCTGCACGGAAGCTTTCAGCCGAAAAAAACAAAGCATGCCGAGGTTTGATTTTATTGAAATGTATTTGCTAATACACTAATTCATCGAACGCAACAGAGCGTGCAATCAAATTTTGTAAGGTCGTAAACAGAACCGAAGTCCCTGCGAATGTTTAATGAGGTACTCGAAACAGAAGCACCGCCTCTTCAGGGTTATTCAATTATTTTAAGTTTGCAATTTAATAGAGCTCTTGTGAAAGGTTGAAAAGATCAGTCGTAACCAGAATTTTAAATTAAACGGACCCGCATAGCATTATAATGGCATTGGCATCCTCGGTCCATGCAATAATCTTGTTGAAATATCTCCCAAAACTTGTACCGCAAAATAGTTCAGCACAAAGCTTCAAGAAATGGGAAAGTGACAGCGAAAAATCACTTTTGCCAAATTTGTGGAAAACCAACGCCCTTGACCGGCTACACCTACCAGTTAAAAAAAGCCATCGCAAGCGAATGGTGCAATAAACAAATAACAATAAATGAGTAAACACAGCGTCACAGACACATAGAAAGACGTCAAAAATTAAATTTTAACAGAAAAACAGTGCTTGACTAGCATTTACTGAAGAACGTGTAGCAAAGCTAGACCTAAAAACAATTTAAAAAAAATTACTACAGAACTTGGAACTGAGAGGATGCAAGATCAAAGTATGGTGCGGATTGCTCCCCTAACACTTGTCGAGTGAGATTTGAAACTAGAGTAAAAGTTAGGATAATGCTGAGATTGTGAATAGCGAGGATCCACAGCAGAGGATGTGTGAATAAAGAAGATCACAGTGAAGTTTCTCCAAAACAAAATTTTGGGAAGAAAATCGAAGCGCTTTGCCGAGTGTCAAACTTGCATTCCTTATCTACGCGCAAAAGGGCGACAGAAAAGGCCTAACGATAGAAACAGCATTGCTCTCTGTATCTGTTCGCTCTGCAACAGCCGACCGCTGTGTTAGCTCCCATCGGCGTGAAGACGTTTTATTCAGTTAATGATTCCGAGATCGTCTTCAGGTGTTCGGTGAAGCCCGCGGTCGCCAGTTTCCCTCGTCGTTTAACGCTGCTGTCGATGGTGGAATAAGACGGGGTCTTCGAAACGGGCTCCTTCGTTCGCACTTTTTCGGGGATTTTCGGCAGGGGTTTCACGCTTGAGGTAACGCTGTGTCGGGTCTCCCCCCACTTGTGTAGAAGCTTGCTGACTCGCACCTGCTCGTTAAAGTGCTGGCCGATCATGCACAGCTTGTCCAGGTGGCTCATTTCGGTCAGCGGCGGCCAATGGGGCGCGTGGCAAAGCTCGGACAGGTTGTCGATCGCCATGGTGATGCGCCCTAGCTCGCCGGCCATGGACCTGTGGCTCGAGGCGCTGTCGGACGCCTCCTGCATCAGGTACTGTATTCGCTGCGTTAATGATTCCAAATAATCTTGCAGTCCGGCTATTTCGCTGTTGATCACCAGCTTTTGCTTGGCCTGCTCCTGCTTCATGTTCTCTAAGATCTTGGTGTCGCGCTCCGTGTCGCCGCTGATGGTAGCATTTTTCTCTATTAGCTTGGCGTGCGTCGCGGACAAGCCCTCGTAGCGCTGAATCACGCTGAGGATCACGTTCTCGCCGCTCATTTCCACGTAGTTCTCGGGCAGCGCGTCAATCACGCGCATCATGTACTCTTCGTACTTGCGATGACTCGCGAGCTTGCGCAGCACCGCCTCCTTGTGATCACGCACGCGCTCCAGCTCCGCTTTGAGCTCCTGCAGCTCCGCCGCGCGTCGCTTGTTCTCTTTCACCTCGAGCTGGTACTTGCGCAGCGCGCGAACTCGCTTCGCGTCGTTGTCTTTCAAAAAGCGGTCGAACTTGTTGACGCGCTCCTTGATCTTCTCCTGGCGCCGCCGGAGGGTCTCCTCCTTTAGCTTGTTTTGCGCCATGCGCTCGCGGAACTCCTCGCGTTTGCGCTCCAGCTCCTCGTCGATCTGCTCCATCTCCACCGCCTTCCGGAGCAGCGACGTTTTCTGGATCGTGTTGTTGCCGGTACGGAGCAGCTTGTCCGCCGACTCCTGGACCACCGCAAATCGACGGATGTCGTCATCTGTTCGAAAATAAAGAGCCGTTGCGTGCAAGCAGCTGACACGAATGCAGACTTTGGTGCAAAGCAAAGACACGCACAAACTCTAACGCAGTGGTTCTTAAGCAGGGTTCCACGGAGCCGTTTCAGGGGTTCGACGAAGGTCATCTGGAACTTGACTAACAGCGTGGGATTACTGTATAATTAAATATAAACTGTTGATTGATTTCATTTCAGTGACCCATTTTTACTTTCTGCTATATTGGGCAAAAATGGGGTTCGACAAAAGCTTGGAAAACTATGTAAGGCAGAGGTGGGGAACTTATTTACTATCACGGGACGCGTGAATTGTGCACTATCGCTGGCAGGCCGCAAAATCAATGATTTTTGTCCTAAAATTCTACCTTTATCCAACTATGAGGAAGAACGACTTCTCTTGACTTACCATCTAAGTACCTGCGTATCAAGTAGCTTCGTTTTGACGCGATGTGGTACTCTTACTTGAGTAACGAAAATTCTGATGCGGGCCATATCAAATGTTCACGCGGGCCGCAGGTTCCCCACCCCTGACGTAAGGGTTCGGGGTGTTTGTAAAGTTTAAGAACCACTGCTTTAACGCAATGAAAAGATTCATTCGCCGCGCAAGTGAAGCAACTCAGTTTCAAGACGGTCAAGTTTAAGTTTTTTCAATGAATATGTGACACGGCTGTTTCCTGCTGTCAAAGATCTTCAATTTGAAACCACCTTGTTTACTGCAGTGGTTTGCAAAGTTGGTTGTATGAACCATCAAAGGCCCATAATTAAGCATTTCAGAGTTCGGCAGCCGTCCACTATCCAATGCAAGTAAGATGGTTCTTCTAATTTCCCTTTCAAAAGTGTGGTTTTCCTGTTGAAGAGGGCTGCTATAAACCAAACGCATATCGCACACGTGAACTGTTCAAATCATTTGCAAATCTAGTTGGACCCTCACCTTGCTTATCGCATGCGTGTGTGTTACTGACTTGCCCTGCCCTAATACTGTATTTAAAATGAAGTGTACTTGTAACGATGACCCGCAAGTCACAGTAAATGTTTTTCGTACGACTTCGGTTGCAACTCCGCAACGCTGAAAAAAGTTGAAGAGAGGAGCTGTACATAGGCTTGGCCGTGAAAATCGTTAAAGTGACTAGTGATTACGCAGAGTTGTTAGCTCCAGTAGGCTACGCAAATAACTTTACCTTCAGCAGGCTGGTCGTGCAACTGAGTAACAAAAACATTCTTCTTTTGAGGTTCCAAATTGAGCCTGTAACTGTGACTTGCAGCACTTGCCAGTGGCATTGTTATAAGTCCACCTAAGGTCTTAAATAAGGACCTGTTAAAAAATTTTGATCTATTATCACAGAATATGTCACGAGCAATTAGCAGATCAGATTAGTCAGGAAAATTGGAGAGAGAATATAACGCACAACCCATATAAACTTGCGAACGCCAGCAAGATATTTGATGAATCATGAAACTTATCACTCATTTTCCAAACGATGCTGACACAATGTAAAATTTGAATGTGGCATGACTTAATTCATATATACCTACAATAAAACACGACAAAAACTTCCAATCTGCTTGATCCATACTCATGTGTTTTTTTAGCATTTACAAAAATTTATCGACCAGAAACAACAACGCAAAACCACAGATTTCAAGTGAATTCACTTTGATCTTCCAAGCACAACTACTTTCATTGTGAGCGAAAATCTCGGAATGATGCGCAGGTACTTGTACCACGTAACACGCAGGTGGTTCGGCGTTAACATTAACGGCAATCGAGTTCATCATTCAACATGTTGAACTGAACGATTACAGTAATAGATAGATTGAGCATGAGGGAGAACGCCACCAACATGGTTGACCTTCAAACAATGAAAATACCGAAAGGTGTAGGGAAGGCATCAAGGTTTGAAAGCGATTCTCCTGAATCAAAAAGGACCGAGTGTTTCCAATTACTGACGTAAGTCAGAATTTCCCGCTGATCAAAACTAAACAACGTGAACTAGAACGGTGCTTGGTGTACTGCAATGTTCCTACGAGCTTAGGGACTTTAATTTTCATTTAATACATTAATAGAGTTACATTGGGTCTGACCAATGCTGATTTTACTGCACGAAAATCCCAATGTTTCGGTCATTCACTGTGGTTACACTGTCCTTCATAGCCGATCGATGTAGCTGTCGCAGTATATGTTCACACAAAATTATTGAAATTTGGTTACTTTATGCGCCCAGCAGGCCTTTGCGTTACATTGATTCCCCCTTATTCCGTGACTTAACGTCTTGCGCATCGACATCACATATTACTAACGATCAAAACAGTTGCTTTAAAAAATGTCCTGAAGTTCATTTAAATTTGCAGCTTTTGCGTTGTTGGCTTCCAGATATCGTCTGTTCCAATTTTTAATGGTCCAAGCTACAAATACAACAACATGCTTCAATTTACGATCACTATTCTCCCACACAGAACAGCTGTTAAGGTTACCACAAAAGGATACATATCGCAAAGCGTCATAAAAGGATATAGCAGGCTTCTCATCATCATTCCATTTCCTCAAGAAAGCAGCTTCTGCATCCGGCAAACTTCTTACCTACTTTTTTCTTGGCATCTTTATGGTCTATCTGCTTTAGTCTTCGAGAGTGTAAGCAGTGCATCACAGGAGTTTAGACTACTATGTACTGTACCAACTACTGCAGACAAGTTAGCTCTCGCGAATGATGCAAGGAAAACATTCGGGTTAAAACTGAACACTCGACAATCAGATGAAAGCTTTAGCTAAGTTCTGACTCGCCACTCTTGATCCTCACAAAATCAACTGACATCAGTGGTTAGTGGTTTTGGGTGCAGCAGAGCGAGCAAACAGGACAACCATTGGTTTTCCAATCAGTTGATAGCCATTTACAGCTTCAAGGGCCGTTTTGGCTGTTTTCACGTTAGGCATACCTACAAACGCTTGGCCCTTCATTCTACCTTGAGTCATTACACGAATGTCAAACATTTTTACTTCCTCATTGTTGTTGAAGTTAACAAAACGCCCAAAAATAAACCTTAAATCTTTGTCTGTAGCTTTTTTGGAAAGGTTTTTTATGTACAGCCGACAGGATGATTGTCCTGGGTGGTAATTTTTAAATAAGGGGTTGGTTTTCATCTCTTTTGTGGATAGCCTGCCGCGTTCAAGTTGTTTCTGTGATACAAAATCAAACGTCAGGTTGTAATCTTGATTGTCATCATTGTGATCACTAGCTGTCTGTTTGCTGATAGGAGGAAGTTTACCAAAACCATCAGAATCATTTTTATTTTCAGGTATGGATGAAGCATCAGCACCATCCTCTATAGGTTGAATGGTTTCTGCAGCTTTGTGCAAAGTAAACTCAGGGGGAACACTGATTGAAATGCCTTTTTTTGCACTTTCCACAGGTGTTTCAAATGCAGCACTGATATCTTTTTTCCCAGAATCACTTACCACTTTGGGAATGGATTTATCTAGTTTCAGTTTTGATAACTTTCTCTTGGGAGAACTTGAAACCTTGTGCCTCTTGCGTTTCAATGCTGTCACAGCTCTGCTTGGAGGCAGTTTATTGGCTAGTTCATTTGCAGCGCAAGTCTCTTCATGGCTTTCATATTCTGATTCAGATTCTTCATGACGTGCAGTATTCACCACTTGATGCTGGACACTCACATACTGTGATACATGTTCAAGAAGCATTGGAGGTATATGTGTTGCAGAACCAAAAGGAGGATACAGATTCATTTTGTTCATCAAATGCAAAACTTGAGTATAGAACTTGGGAACAGTCAACAGAGCAGAACACACATTCACCAAAACATCAGCAGTTGGTTGTGGGTACAAATATCTGCAACCGGGGTTTGTTGGGTATTCAATTCCGAAGTGGGGAGCAACAGGGGGCAATTTGTGACAAAATTTGCATCGCTTTAATGTGCTGCTGAACTGCAAATCTTCACCCTTTTTTGTTGAATCAAAATTTACTTTACTGTCAGTTGTAATCTGTTCAGCAGAAATATCCAACCGTTTTGTCAGTTTTTTTGCGAACTCAGCTGACAGTATGCAGTCCAAAATTTCCAGCTGGTGCAGTCTTTGAAGAGCTTCCCTTGCTTTTTCAGGGCTTGGAAATGACACAAATGCAGTGTGTTTTAGTTTTCCTTGAATTGGCATAACTCTTACATTAGAAGCTCCAAAAAGACTAAAAAAATGTTTTTTTTCCTCAACAGTCAGTAGAGCAGGCATGTGCTTTACAAATAAAGTTGTCCTTTCATGTTTTTCCTCAGAAACATTAGCCATATTATCACAGTCCTTGAGCCAGTACCAAACACAACAAGCATCAGCACTAGCTAAGCACTAAGGAAAAAAGGACAAGCTTTAAAATCTGGATGCATCATAAACGTAGTAATACAAGATGAAGAAACTAAATTTTTAACTTTTGAATATCTCCACAACTCGATAAGATATTATCTTGATAGCTTGATGGAAGATTTGATGTCATTTCTGCAACAGTGACGTTTTTGTTAGCTTATGACACAAAGGGATTGTTTATATACATTTTAAAAACACTATTTTTTACCTGTGATGAAGAAAGCAACTTATTAGGAAGATGAAAAACCTTTTAAGCTGGCCAAGCTGTATTCTGAACATTCAAATTCTTCCACATTCTTGAATTTATGAGAGCTCGACACAAATATATCTGTGGTATGTTTTCATGCAAAAAATGCTGAATGTTCTAGTCTCCAATAACACATGGAGATTTCCTAATCAATTTCCTATTAAAAATTTTCTGATAGATGCAAACCCTTCACCTGTGTGGACTAGTTACTGGCCACATATGCTGTAAAATGCACCACTGAGTCAGTATTGAACAAAATCAAATACAAATAAAGGAATCAGCTTCACCAGCACAGCATCCTTAGTATTACAAAGACAGGAAAAGAAGTAATCACACTGCAAAAATGTGCAGCTGAAGCATTTTCCTTCTGGAATATAGTCAAATGGGGTAAAAAAAAAAAAATTAAGTTTGCAATACCATTGTCAGGTAGCCTTGCACTTTATTGCTCGGCATCGGCGAAGCACGATGACTGTCTGATCGCGAACGATAATCCTGACCTATGGTTTCTGGTCATACTTCTCCTACTGGTTTGCAACGATTTAATCCAATTAGTTGAAGACAACACAGCACGCTTGGTCTTCTACGTACAGTAGCAAACTTCTTTAAAACATTAAACAGACAAATAAGTTTCTTAAAACAAACAAATATTCCTTAAAACGCACAAATGAATTTTGGTTCTTTTGTCGTACAATTCCAATCGTATTCGCTTAGAAGTTCTATCGCAACATTTTTGTGTTAAAAAAACCATGTTGCCTAATTCTCAAACCTTGCAAGTTTGTTATACCGAAGTGAAAGCAGAGTAGTATGAAGTGTTTAGATAACAAAGAGAAAAGTGAATGCTCCCAAGTGGTTATGCTAAAACTTAAACAAATTTGTTTTACTTTCTTGGTTGGTAGTTTGTGGATTTTGACCTGCTTACTTGTAACATGTTCATTTGGCCATCTAAGGAAAAATATAGCGAGACATGTACATTCAACAGAGCTGAAGCTTGACAGCGTTCGACCGTAAAAAGTTGTTTCAATGAAGTCATTTGAGAGAGTATGCCCGAGCGAGTTTATCAACCACTTTGTGC
>JGI24158J21664_10000008_pt1 | contig 87967 bp, 48 predicted proteins | sample Ectturendosymbi3_FD_21664 | JGI IMG/M metagenome (IMG submission 21664) | reverse complement strand
TTTTCAACAGTGTGAAATATTGCGATTTTCAACAGTGTGAAATATTGCGATGCTAATGGGAAGCGACCAGTTCTTTTACGTAAAAGCACGCGGTGCTACTGCACAGTGGTTTACAAGCATCTTTCATTAAAAATATTTTGACAGTACTCTGCCGCATTCAGGGTGGATGGCAATAGTAAGGTTTATGGCGGGGGTTCTCAACCTTTTTCCCGTTAAGTACCCCCGAGTCATAATACAATCAACCCGAACCCCCAGTAAGCTGACACTAAAGTAAGTGGTAATATACTGACTGACAGTTAGCAACTAACAATTTTAAATGGTATTACAAACGGTATTAACAAAAGTGTTTATTTCAAACGGCTTAATCCGCCGCGAGCAGGACTCTATTCTGCACTGTCTGTGGAGTAGCCTTACACGCACACTCGCACAGGTTAGCCGGCAAAGCCGTGGATTTCACATAGTTGCATCACAACAACGCAGGATCAGGCAAAATCTACGCGGAGTTTTCAATGGGCACGCATTTTCCTCTGGTACAGGTTATTAAAAAATAGCAATACGTGAAAACTCAACTGCCATCCATGTACCTCTGGAAATTTTCCCGTGAACCCTGGGGGTTCGCGAACCCCAGATTGAGACCCCTGGTTGATGGTTTTGTTAAGCCTTGGTGTAAAGGTCCACCTTCCTCTGAGAAGCGCACTACTTGGTTTTAAGCTGTCTCGCGACGAAGAGGTTACCAGAAGGGGCCGGTTTTTCCGTGTGCGTAGACGTGGACAAAGCCTCGTGAGGGCAGAACCTGAGATCAGCGAATGACAATGGAGTGATTAATGTGTGGTTTTCACAGATTCCCCAACGCTAATGCATATCATCTGCATAAAATACAGAAAAAACAGAGAAACTAATAACCTATTTTGATACAACCACGTTGAACGTTTTGCCAGCGTCTGTTGTCATCGTTAGGAAATTCCAAAAAATTTGAAAACAGTGTTGCAGCACAGATTCGGGCTGCGAATTTCTTTTGCCTCAATGCGATATGTAAATGCTACATTTGCTTCACTTATCCTATCGCATGCATACTGTAGAGTTGTTGTGTGGCTTCTTTTTCAGTAATAGGCACATGGGCGACCGCAGAAATTTTTTCACGGGGTGCAACCTCGGTATTTTGCTGATCCTTTTCAGGTTGCTGACGATGCGGTGCATATGGACGTTCACAAAACGCTTTACCCTTTCAACACCACAAATAAAATGTCCTATGTTACGCCAACAGTCACAAAAATTCCACTTCCTTGGCAGCAGTGCTTCTTGACACACATAGTTTAAAACTATTTTGCCGCATGTGAAGTTTAAAACTATGTGGCTTACCGCTATCACCAGTCACTGTCTCTTTGCATTACCTGCCAAGACGTTCAACAGTCACATGCGGCAAAACGCCTACTACTTGAAGTGAACACTTGAAGATTCGTTGCCATGTTATTGTTACGCAATAAAGACTAACAGTAGACAACTATCTGCTCCTAAGTGTAGGCAAATGAGCGGACATGAGTGAACTGCAAGATCATCACTGCATAACCCCAGAACAGTGCACTTGACTCTTGTGAAATGTTAGTGTCATACCGGAAAATAAATTGTCATTGCAAGAATTAAATCAATTAATCGGAATTAAGCTGCTGACTTAAAATTTTCTGGAAATGTTTGGTTTTTAGACCCAATTTCCAGGGGGAGCAAATGCCCGTTTTGTCCCCCCATCTGCGGACGCCCATTAATATGTATGCAAGTTGGTTAGCTTAAGAGCAACTAATGCTTAAGAAACCGGCAACGAAAGCACACAGCACGGACACAATGCAAATTTTACGAGGCTTGTACAGAGCTCGTGTGCGTAAGAGGGCAAGGCTTTTATATTGACGCACTAAACACAATGAAGTGAGGCAAACAAAACAGCTGCCACAGGTCGTACTGAAATCGATGACGTGCATATAAGCTGAAAGCTCGTGATTTTTTCTTTCAGGGAGATAGATATGTACTTTTCACTTTTGTGATAATTTTGGTTAGGGTGTGGTAGAAACTCAACACGAAAAAAGTTGGTGGGCATTACTGATTCTGAAAATGTACTGAAATTGGCATTGCAGTGAGCTAAATTGCGCGAGCAAAGTTTTTTGTTTCTAATTTTTGTCAAAACGATTTACAAAGCAGTTGTCATTATTACTCATGTCTTGTATGCCGAAGAACGGTAAAATCCTGCTTGAAACCTATCCTTATTGTTCAACACGCATCAAAGTTCACGACAGTTGCTATTGACGCAGCACACACGCCTGTACTTTAAACCAGCGATAACAGCACGCGCTTTACTTTAATTTATGACCTTGTTTGCAAGTTTTAAATGCCTTAACGACCTGTAATTGTTACCTTAATATTGGTTATTCACGCGCGGCCAAACTCTACGCAGCTGGCATGAGGTGTTAGTTCAAGATAGTCGAACGAGCAAGTGCGCTACCGTACCGTGCGTCCAAGTGCAGGTGACGCTCGGGATGGCGCAACCTATCCCAACATCGTATGGGATTGGTGATAATAATCCTGCCACACCTACTTCAGCTGTGTCAAGCAATGTTAAAAGAAAACGGGCCCGCGATGGTCAGTTTTTGTCGCGTTTGTCAAACGCACCAGCATTCACAGCCACAGACGCAAGCGGGAAAATTCATTTGTTATTGTCATTGCAATGAGTGAGTGGAAATCGAGACGAAGGCGAACGTAGCGTGGCTGTTTTTCAAGAGACTTCACGGCAGTACTTCAACAGCGAACCAAAACAAAGGGTTACTCAACCGCTGCTGCCACACTACTCGCGCTCAGCGCAAAATCAATACCTGGCCGTGAACTCGGGCCGACTGGGTTCATTAAACTTCAACGTGATTGTCGTGTGCTTCAAGTGTATGCGGCCCTCTCAGACCGACACTCGGTCAAAACAACTGCTCCACGGCAACCTGGCTCGGGAGCGTCAGCAGACTTGAAAAAATGGACGCTAGTTGAAACGTCGTTCAGTTGGAAACCAGGGGTTTCAAGAGTCGTTCAGCGCGGGCACAATACTGACAGATGCGCACTGCTATATTATGTGCTCGAAGCCCTGCGTGAACTGAGAGGAGTGGAAAGATTGTGTGGCGGAACAAGGAGTTCCGAAACCCCCGCTGTTTTTGAGGGGTTCCGAGATGCAAAGAACATCTCGCTATTTTGCTGCAGTTTGCGTTTACGTTTTAAAGTACACAATCTTCAAAAATTTGCTGAGTTGTCTGAATTTGTCGATAAGGCAAGCTTATCCAGATACAAACGTATCTGTGATGAATTAATGAAACGCCTGTGTCCAGTAAGGAAACTTCGGATGGTGGTGCCCGTTGGTAAAGTTTAAAATGCTGCGAAGTTCCAAATGCATTTTACTTGCACAAGAGGTTGGCTCCATACGGTCTAAGGATACAAAGTCTTACGAACCGATATAATGGGAAGTTTTTGAAATTTTATTTGAATTTAAAAACTGGCATTATTTGAAAATTGGTACAAATCTTGTTCATGAAATTTGGCATTTTCTACCTTTGCTTCATAGAGGTGAATGTCTCCTTTGAAGCTCGTGTTATTGGCAAAATCGGGAAAACATCTCACAACGATTGTTGTTGAGTTTATTAATACGAACCACAGCGATGTAACTGGTATGCCTCCTAGATCGGACCCTGGAACGCCCCCCTATAAAAATTATTCCCCTAGTGGAAAGACGTGAGTTTATGAAGTAATCATGATGATGAAGGCAGGGGCGGATCCAGCCAGTAAGTTTAGGGGGGAGATTTCAGGGGATATTTGGCAGTCAGGTCTCATTACGGGTTCACTACTGTAAAAGAGATGAAGTATACTTCACAACACTGCTGTGACAAAAAATGGACGACAGAATGACCTTATGTCGCGAATGCTGTTTTCCGAATTGTTCAAAATCATGGTGAAAAAAGTTACTTTTGTAGGTTTTAGGGGGGGCGATCGCCCCAATCGCCCCCCCTGGATCCGCCCCGGATGAAGGTGATCGTGATGGTGTAAAAGTGGTAAAATCATAAATCTTCTTTTATGTTCAACTAAAATGAATATCGTTTCAAAATAACGATACGACACGACGCGTTACGAATGACATAGTGAGTCGAAGAAAACTTTCTACAACTCATTGGCCAAGATGTTAACTTCTATCGACCCAATATCATGCTTCGACTTGCCGTCTATTACATGTTATGCAGAACAGCACTGGTTAAGTCAGTTAAGCTGGGGCAAGACCGTAGATTACAACTAACAAGCAAACATTGCCTGAATGTATTTTCTAGATAAGGCAATTCCAAATTTGAAAGTACGTGTTCTTTCAAATCTTTGTTTTTCCATGATACAAAATTTTGTATTAGATATATAAAAACTACTAGAACTTATTTAATCGACCACTGTGCAACCGACAAAAAGAATGCGCGCCGCGTAAGCAAGTAAAGTTTCCCTCCGCTCCACGTGAGCACAATTTCAAATACTGTAGTTTCATGTGCAATTCGAAGATGTACCACCTATCGTTTAACTAAGTTATTTTTTCTTTTATGTGATTTCAAAAGCTTGCGGTCTGACCTAGAAATACAGACTGATGTTAGTTGACGAACCCAAATAGCATTAGTGACGCGATGGGGCTGCGGTAGGACTGTTGAACGAGTCAAATGGCAAGTGTTTGCCACCACTGTAAGCATCGCACGTGATCTGCATAAACAACTAGCAAACCTCGCAAAGATACCTGTTTACATGTATGATTGTTAGCGTCCAGTTCTGGCCAAATACACGTAAGTAGGTACTGCACAAAAAAGGAGTCAACGCTGACACGACAAACTAATACATAAATCTTTCTTGAAAGTCGCGCTATGGCGGCTGTCGCGCGTACAACTGTTTCGCAGGTTGCCAAGCAACTTGCACGGCCTAGCCTAAACCATTGGGAGAAGTTGGCAGAACGTGATGTTGAACACGCAGCGCAAAGTGCGAAAGCACTGACAATGAACTTTCCCTTTGAAGGTATTCAAAATTAGCAGGTCTCACAGAATTACCAAAAACTACCACAAGCTACAACGCTAGGACCTCTGGCGTTGTTCTGCCATGTTCCTATCTCCAAGGAGTGCCTTGAAGCCAGGAGAGAACTGTACCTGTCAGCACGCGTCTGCGTGGACTTCAAAGAATCCCAATCATAACAGGGGCGTCGTCGTCAAACCACGGAATCTGTGCAACAGAAGCGTTCAAAAGCGTCAGAGTCGCGAGGTACCTTTCATCTCATACCGGCTCCTTAGCGCAGCTTCCACCCCTATCGCTGGCCTTCAAAAGTTTTCTTCCTAATCTTTACCGAACCTTTTCGGAATATACTTTGCATTGAAACGTTTCATGTCACGTAAGGTTATTTAGAATTATTATCAGTCGCAGTGGTCATAGTGTCAAAATAAGTCAATCGTTTGTTCGCACGCACAATGAATGCGTTCTTGCTTATGTCCGGACAGTTAGCTTTTCCCGCTTCATTTTCAGCGTTTAACAGCGAAACATGAAGACCGAAAAATCCCGCGCGTGTCTGCATGACGTAATTCGAAAACAGACAATCGTATCTGACGTCTTGCGCAGCGTTTTCAGCAACTTCCAAGGAAGTGATCAGGGAAAGAGAAGAAACGAGGCTGCGGTATGCACCTGCAGCTTGCCGGTAATTTGCTTGATATTTTGCATTCAGCACATGCAGTTGCGTCTGTCATGCATCAAGCCAAGCGATCGTATATGACCGTTGTTGGGTTCATTGTTTGCAACGGCACAGCAGTTTACTACAGTCTAAGGGCCACACGTCGTACACGTTAGCTAACTCTTACCATTGTGACGTTTATTTCTGGCCACGTCTGATTTGTTCCCCAAATACAGTTATCATGCGACGCATCCATGCATAACAGATTTTGCTCAGCTCGAAATAAAAACACAAAATATTTTAATTTCCAGTGAGTGCTCAACTAACTTGTTTGTTGTTTGTAGCTCTTTCGAGTTTTTCTTCGCACAGGTAGGAGGTTTTCATATTGTCATGTTTATAAAAAATACAGCAAAATTTGGATGTTAGCTTCGACGACTGAAAAATCAAGTGATTTTTCCATGTTGCTGCCAAGCCGGGGCATACAACGAGTACCTGAATATAATTATTATCTTCGAGTTAAGCACAAACTGGATTCATGAGTCAATCGTTGACCAAGCAAGTTTAGACGAAAAATGAAGTTTTTGCAAAAACTTTGTAAGGAACACTTCGCATCATTCTCTTCTGGAAAGTCAAGTTGTGCATTGATTTTTTAAAGTGAATTGGAACAGGATTTGGTTACTTTCTAGACGCTCAGCATTTTTTCAACTACAGGGGGCGATTTTATATACTGCCAAAGAAAATAGCCCTTAGAGCAGTGGTTCTTCACCTTTCTAACCCCCGGCGATCCCTATTCCTAAAGATACTGGCTTGGGAACCCTCGTCTGCGGTTATGTCATTAGTCAAAGAGGTGGGCGTTGCTTTTTCTGCATCCGAGGGTTAAAAGATAATACTTTGGCATTCCTTCTGGGTGCTCCATTAAGAACCACTGTTTTAGACGTAGAGCATAGACATCTAAGTAATGGCGCAGGTCCATCTCATTTAAAATCGCCTCGGTGCACATCGTAGCATAAAGTACAGCTTGATGTTACTTACACGACCATTACTCGATAATAAACAGAAGAGAAGAAAACCCATTAGACTGACACTAATCTCGCATTTTCTCCGTCCATCCATGTTTGTCGGATGCCATTTTCTCTTGAACAGCCCAATCGAATCGATTGAGAAGTCATGTCGCGAAGCAATTTCCAAAGAGGCCACGCAGTGGATCGTAAGTCCAAACATAGAAACACAACCGTAAAAGCGCACGATATTGATAGTTCGCTGTGCGCGTTGGCCAATCAGATCCGCTGCAAAATGAAACCTGCCGTGCCTGACATGAAAGAGTTAATTCACTAATTCCGCTTCACTACATGACGGTGCTAGTCTGGAGGAGAAGTTAACACGTGCTTACGAGAATAACGGCGTCTTCTTTGCCGAAACAAACCGCAGTCCTGTGTCTGCTGGTCAGCTCGCCTCGGCGATCCTCGGGGACGGGAGATTTGCGAGTTTTAAGCCATCTAGTCTGACAGCTTGCTGAAAGCGCTGATTCCCTGTGGAGTACTTTGTCACGTGTGGGAGTGCGCTTGCACTGACGTTGAGCTGAGCGGTGCAATGCAGGACTTGTTCTGATTTTACCCCCTACGTCAAGCTTGTCTACCGAAAGAGGCATGCGCGAATACAATCCATTCGACCACCTGTATGCTTGAAGTTTGACAAACGGAACAACTCCCTGTATGCGAGAGAGGTGAAGAATTTAGTGGATGTAAAACATTCGCATTGAAACAAGGCGTTTCAGAACTTGTGATTATTTCACTGTACGTGCTGGCTTGCTTGTGTCAATCCGTAATTGCACCAAGAGAGTTTTGCGTGTGTGTGATCTTGATCTGACCGAGGCCACCCAAGGCCTCCAAGGGAGAGAGGTCTTGGGCCACCCTGACCGATTCGCGATTCGCCGTGTTTGTGTTCGCGCGCACAGATTTGGTGCACTGACCTCGTTTCTGCAGTTAACATATCGCAAGAGGCTTGCGGAAGATCGTACAACAATTCCACCTGTGTGCTTAAAAGTCGGGCAAACGCAACAATTTCCCTGTCTAAGGATAACACGCGAGGTCAAATTGCTTGCTGGAAGACCAAGCTTTTTCCGGTTCTGCAAATATCGGCTTAAACCGTGTATTTTGTGCGAAATTTGGTTGCAGTGTGAACGCGGGAAAAAAGTCTGGCTTTTCCTCGAAAAAATGCCCTCACATTTGTCAGTGTGAGTTGAATTGTTGCTTATTCCTATGACGAGCATACCTTTTATGAACATTGCTTTTCCGCTAGGCTCAGGCGATTTCTTAATTTAGCCGATTTTCAATTTGAACTATCAACAATGAGAAAGCTTGTAATACTACTCAAAAAGTGTGAATACATCACACCTGAAATCTCGCCTATTATGGGTAGTTACTCCAACGTACAGTATGCCGGCAGTTTCACAAAGATAAACTGCCCAAGGTCCCATATATGCACAATATAAATCAGCAAATGACTGTCATCTACCGAAACTTGTAATTGCGAATGCACAGTTTTGCAAATAATGCGTTTTAGTTACAATCACTTGATACGTTGCATCACTTACAGTTTTTTAAACATCCGCTGAGTTGAGAAAACAACGCCCGGTTGTAAATCATCGTTCGACAAGCCCTGACGCACGGCCACCCACTACTCACTGCCGGAAGCGGGAAACACAGCTTGGTCTGTTGTCTTAGTTTATTTTTTTAAAGACAATGAGAGCTTACCGCCACCAACACACTGCCGCGTGAAGCCAGTAACACACCTGTTTGCTGGATATATGTCCTGTGCAAAAAGTGTCTTATTCCTGAAACACGTACAGTACTTGGAAGCCCCAAAACAATTTTTTGCCGAAGTTGGTGCAACGTCCCAACCGGTGCCATTCTTTTCTCATGCGTGACCTACAGTTGCGATTTTCAGGACGTCGTGTTTATTGCGATGAAAGGAACAGACCGGGCTGAAGACTCTTGTCGCTCGACTTACACTTTGGTGTGAAGTGCACGTCATCGCTTCTACTCCACATCTTCCGCTCCAGTTCGCGCTCAATCCAAATCTTGTCAAACCGCGTGTTTACTACTGATCGTAAAAGCGCAGACGCCAAGCTGTCAACGCCCTACATTTGCAGCAACCGTAACCGGTCTGCCGCAAGCTGCCGGTTCGCTGCATTGCGCAAAACTTTACTCTGTGAGACTTGCTGAAACGGCTGCGTTGAGACCCGACGTAACTGTATTCGAAAGCGCAATACGATTTAAATCGTGCACGCCCGAAAGGCATGTCTTTTTTATTTCAAACAGTCGACTGCGTTCATTTGACACGAATTAATGTGTGATTCTCCGTAAATTTAAAAGCGCGCTTTTTTGTCAAAAAAACTCTCAATAACTAATGCTACGCCAAACAGGGTAACGTTATTGAAACGTTGTCTTAATAACTAGCAACAATAACTAGCCAATTCAAACCCGAAGCACGAAATTGCACCGCAAGCTAAAGCAGAATGATTATGCGTGGCAGCTTGTCGCAGAAACACAAAAACAATTTTCAAACAGAGAACAGGATGATAAGCTCAGACCAGCAAAGAACTAAAAGCTATCGATAACAATGCCGTAATGTGTGATGTCGAGCTTCATTCCAGTGCTGCAGAACCGGCGTACGTTTTACATCCAAAGCGGGTTTCCGTAAAAGTGCGTTGAAACCACATCGTGCTTTACTCTGGACTGGGAAAAATATATCTAAATGCACTTTGTTCAACAGGCATCAATTTATTTCACTTATTTGTGTGTTTCATTATAGTCCATATCACAATGGTAACCGAATAACACAAGAACGCAACAATGGTTAGTAATAATCTGCGTTTCTCACGACGACTATTTGTAACTAGACATAGCCAAGTTTTTGGATGAGATAGACAATTGCAGCTGTAAACAAAAAAGTTACATTTTTAAACTAAGCGTAATCTGAATTTTTCTTAGCTTTGGTTTAGTTTTTAAGGCGTTCAAATGAATTCATTACACAAATTTGTCCCACTGTCCTATATCTATCAACTTTAAAAAATTTCTTTGTTTGATTCTGTGATTCGTATTGTAGCGAAGGCAAAGAAAATCTTTCACCGCTCGACCAGAACAAAAAACACAGAAGTCCTGGTTTCAGTTTCGTCACTTCACGAAAAACTCTATCGTCACAGACGTTAAAAATAGAAGCATAAAAATGGGAGCTGCGAGAACCACACGTTGACCGATACTGCGCTGGTAGCCGTTTCAAAGTGGATAAGGCTTTTTAGAACTTACCGTTCAACAGAAAGGCAACAAATATGTCGAGGAGTGAATCGGGGGAGAATTATCGACCTGCGCGTGTGCTGTCGGTTGTTACTTGACGTCTTGAGGCGTTAGAGCAAATAAACCACACATCAAAAGGAGTAGGTTTCGTAAGCAAGGACTTGAAGCGGTCGTGGAAGGCTCTTAATCATCCTGAAGTAAGACGCTTTGAACAGCCCGAAGCTCTACCCATTCGCTAAGCTTACATCAAAGCCAATGTTGGGTAGCAAAACGTGCACTCTGGGCAAGTTCCAGAACATCGTACCTGTAAAAACATTTAACCGTTTTCAAAACGAAGATTCAAAACAATGTTACTCCTCCTAATATTTCGACAATAGTGCCATACTTTTCAAACGCTTTCGTGGTTACCTCTACATGCACCAAACACTTCCGTAAACCTCGGTGGCCAATCATTTAAACTTCCGCAAATTGTCTGCTGTTCCTCAGAACTCGGCCTGAATTCAGCCCACGCTTCGCTCTAGTGCACGTTTAACAGGTCGCTACGACAAAGCCCATGTAATTTGAGAACAACTCGGTGTAGTTTGCTGCCGCGCTCAGGATGAGAGGCATGGCAGCGTGGTTTTACTTTCCGCGCGTCTTGCACAGGCGACGTGGCGTTGTCCTCGTTTGTGTGTTTCTCGGTGAAAAGCAACTTCCAGCCGCAAGCCCAGCCTGTCCTGAAACAGCCTTGTAGCTTGCCTCTGCTGCGATCCGGCAAAGCAAAGAGTTATTCCCTTTGGCTTCCGAGATATGTTTCGAAGCGCAGCAGTTGAGTTTGAGCTCGGCGCTGTCGTTCGAGAGTCGAGCTAGGGCATGCGCGCTACGCTCGTATAATAAAATCTTAGCCTTTTGACGCGTCCCGGTGGCCAGGGTTTGATGTAGCGCTGAACCCAAACGATTGCTTGTACTGCTAAACTAGATTTTGCCAAGACGCGAATCGACGATCACAACGCCAATATTGCGGTAGTTTTTGCAAGTGGACGTAGGTGAAGCCTGCAGTTTTGCAAAGCGCCATATTTTGACTTTTTTAATCCCGTTAGGTATTAACGAAGGAAGCTGGCGAAACTGAAAGAACGCGGTATTGTTTCTCTTTGCAGCCAAAACAGCTTATCAAAGGTCTGATTAGTTAGATGTTTGAAGACAAGATACAAGGTAGCTGTATCCCTATCTTGTTCCATCGTTTCGTATATATCCAAAAGAATTTCGGTTCAGTGCGTGGATACAACGGAGAAGAAGCACATTGTTAGCGACCTTTCTTTATGATCTATTTTCAAATCGTAGTTTGCTGGACGGAAGTAATCCCAGAAACTATTAACTTCTTTTCCAACAAACCAAGCTGAGGTGTTCGGTTACTTTCAGTTTCACAACCAGGGTTGAATATTAGAATGTAGGGGCCCGAGGCAAACTCTCAGAAGGGAGCCCCCAAACTACACAATAAAGTTGTTGAAAGGCCCCTTTGACACACTTCAACATAATTTTTGCTTTATTTTGAAAAAATATGACCTGCTTCAGAGTTTATTAAATGTGGTTATAGAGTGGTTCATGAACTTTTTGACGAAACAATGCAAAAGCTAAGTGCGAAACTCTCAAAAGGGGCCCCACGGCATCTTTGAAAAAGGGAGGTCCGAGGCGACCGTCTCGTTCGCCTCCACTAATATGCACCCCTGTTCAGAACACAAATTTACTAACAAAACAGATCGGGCGTCACTCGATGTACTCAGGCAACGGTGCGTATACCTGCGGCCGCATGCCCGCATGCTGCCTTCCATAATGAAATTTGCGGCCGCCCACATGTAATATAAAATATAAGATTTGGCGGCCGTGCTGGCGTATATTGAAGCAAAACAAACGCAAGGCAAGAAAATCAGTCGACACGAAGCGTAACAATCTGGATGGTGATGTCACAGAGAGTTATAGAATGAATGTGCAATTTATGTTTGAATGAGTTCTGTGTCGGTTAGCACTTGGCAGTATCTCATAAACATAACTCGAACTCATTGGCGGCCGTACTTGCAGCCGGCAATAGCAAAAGGTTGCACAACCTGAGTAACTCAGGTGTCGTAGCAAAGTCTTGCTACAATGTTTCACCATTCCGCAGTCTGTGCACATCACGCGGTGCTTGAATTGACGTCACGCAATTTAGTAATTTTTAGGAGTTTCTTCGTTTAAGGCAGAACATCCTGCACTTGCAAAGCTTAACTTCTTTTTCTTCGCGATTACTTAAATTTTGGATTCACGCTATTTTCAAATATATTTTGCCACGTTTGACAAGATCGTATTGTCGCTTGCGCTTTTTGTCATACAAAAAGTTGAAAAGGTTGTAAATTAGCTGGCATTACACAAATGGAGCTTATGGGCATTTTGTGGTGCGTGGCCAACAAAACCCCAAGAACCAATAGAATGTTTGCAAACGCCTGGACAAGTTTCTTCTATAGAAAAAATGTCAGAAAGTCCTTGTCAGCACCAAGCAACTGTTGGCAGGGCCAGGGTTGCAAGTGTCTTTCTAGAGACTAATTAGAATTCACCGTGGTTGGCACAGACCATGTGCACATGTCAAGCACATCGAAACGAGATTCCCGCTTTTTCCACAACGGGCAAGTGTTGCCGTTGCCACATACAGTAGGTGAACAAACAACCGGAAAAATTGCACGGTTAATAGTTCGACTGTCGTCGGGTTTCAGGATGCGGCGAGACGCGTCGCCCTGTCAGCCATTTATCTGCGGGACGTGACAAACACGCTGTATTTACAACAACCTAAACTTCGACTTGCGCAAGCACTGTGCTATGACGGGTGTCAAGGAAAGATGATGCAATACAAAAACAAACAAGCAAACAAGTAAATAAATAAGCAGGCTTAGTTTTCGCAAAGACGCGCTTGTGTCAATTCGGTGTTTTTGTTCTGTTTGTCGCAAATAACGTTCTGGTTGCCAGAATGACACTTTGGTTAAGTGCGCTTCAAAAACTGCGGACCTGCTGGCAATACCTCTAATCAATATATGTCAAGTGTCAATTCATCAAACTCAGATCAACCATCAATCACTCATAACTCGAAATGATAGCATTGACAATTTCCGATGTGCGTTTATTTATATTTGAAGTGGACATAACAATTAGCCAACGCGAGCTATTGATCCAAAAGTTGTCTGCAGCCACGTCGCCAAAGACGTCAAAAAACGAAAGACATAATCCCATGGATCAAAAATCTTGCACGGAACTTAAGAGGTCGGCTGGGAGGCTTTGTAGGAATATCGTATATACGGGTTCAACGCCAGTTAATTTCGCTCTACAAGAAATCAACCAAATTTAGATCGTCTACCAAATATTAGCAAATGTTGGTTGCACCACTTGCAGTCAGCGGTGGAATAGAAGGAACTTACCGTACGCTTATTTGTCTCCGAGCTACTCTGTTGAAAAGGTAACGTAAATTAATTTTATGTATAAAATAACAAACAGTGAGTTAAATAGATGAGCAGCAGACGTAACATGTTTATAATCGACATTTGCATGGGATGAATATCGAGACGCGGATTTTGCCCTGACCGAAGAAGTGGGTGAAAGCGACTGAAAACGCCAAAAGAAAAGGCCATAAACAATTAGCAGGACACAAGTAAAACCGAGAAACTGATGGCAGAATCGCGATAAATCTTTTCCTAGTTACAGCTCTTTGGCAACAGTTGACGATTTTTACCATTTGGATTTTCATTACAACGTTTGCGATAAAGTTGTTATTGAACGTTGATTGCTTTCACAAACCGCTATGAATCGTACCAAAATGCTACGCCCACGTTTGAATGACTGAAAAGCTTTATTTGGCCTTGAAACACTCTACAAAGATGAACTCGCGCCAATCATGAATAGGATAAACTTGTTTGGGTTTCCGATGTTTTGCCAACCATTATACGTAGTGGTAGTCAACCGGAACGAAAACCTAGCTATGGCCGAAAAACTGCTAGTAACATAACTTGTTCACGATTTGGTGGTTATCCTACAAGCCTATAGAATTTTGTCGGCACGCATTTTGAAAATCTGTTCGACATCATGGTGGTTTATAATTTCTGTTGGAACCAGCTTTTTCACTACAAGCAAGGCTTTTACTAATTCTTTTCTTAGCACACATTTGACCAGTAGGCTTGTTCTGCAATACTAGTTGATATAAGCGAAATGATTTTCAAAAAAACACCTGCTGGCAATTTAGCTAATTTCTAAGTAGAATTGCACACGGGAGGGAGACGTTCCACAACTTATGCGCGCAGTTGGTCAACTGCATCGTGAATTGACAATCGTTCTCCGTTGTTTGAAACTTAAGGATATTTGCCTAATTCGTGATATTTTAAAACTCACAACTAACTTTTTTTAAAGGAACTATGTCATGATGTCTGTTTAAGATTTTATTCAGTCAAGATTCATGCAAATGTTCACTATCTAATCTTGGAGGAAGCGAAACGTGCCATTGGTCAGACTCAGCACAAGCTTAGCTTGATAAAAGGAAAAAAACAAGTGCCCCGAATCGGAAGTACAAAAGCATACAAAGCAGCATCCCGAACATTTGGTAAACTTTGATGAAGAACCATTTGTAATTCCGCTACAGAGACTGGAAACGCTTGCAACACTTCAAATCGCTTTTGATTTAAAAAAATCTTCGTTTGCGTTGCTGCCCAAAGCTTTGAAAACATGTGCTTCATTTTTGCGTTGGACGTTCAAGTGGTAATGTCCTCAAAAGTCTCAAAGACGCAGTTCTTACAGCGATGTTGATGATCCAGTGTAAGTCTAGCTGAAAACTGCTTTTAATGATTTGGAAAAATACCGGAACGTCTGTTAAGATTTTGTCTTCGCAAAAAATTATTAAGAGATATTGGGTGAGCTTGAAAAACATCTATAGCAATAAATCATTTTTGTGGTTGGATTCCTACACACTCACGTATTTGGCGGTGGGGAAAATGTCAGTCGACAATCAACGGCGTTTTTGACACTATTTCTCCAGCACGTGTAGTCGCAGCTTAGTGCTGGACAAAGAGACCACCAAGCTAAGCTATAATATATGAAAACCAACACCAAAATACTGTACACTGTGCACGTGCTTCATTGCAGTAAAGCTTATTGGTCGTCATCTTCCGCAATTTGATTGCTTGAAATAATGAATGAAGCACGACACAATTCCAAAAAGCGCGTTAATCAATAAAGAGTCAGCAACCACTTAGGCGTTTCCCCACGTAACGATTTTTGACGCAAGATATGAAAGTTTAGATTCTAGAGTCCAATACTCGCGTTCACTTTTTCTTCTGCAAAGGCTACGCTAAAGAAAATTCAACTTAATCTCAGCTAATACTTGTGGTACGCCAAAGTGAAGTTAAAACCCAAATTACGGTAGGCATCCCGTGATTGACAAACTCAGCTTTAGTTGTTTTTATTTGTACAGTATTAGCCATCATGACTGCTTGATAGCTTACAAGAATCAACAATGCAAAAACGAATGATCTGTAGATTAAATCGTGATTTCCTGTGAAACATTGGTTTTGCACTGCTGTTTCTTGAATAACTTTGCAAAACTTCTAGTCAGTTCGAAAACTGGATAGAAATGCCTGTAGAACAAATGAGTCAACTGAGTCTGGTTTGAAAACCTTCCAAAACTAATTATACGCTATATGCAAACAATACGCAAAATTCCCGTTTCGCACTCTTTTCTGTACTCGCCACTCCATTGGGACGACAAGAAAAAATAACGTCTGAATATGACATCGCAAATGCGTTGTGATCGTTTGAAAGCATTCCTAATTTTGTGTGATTCAGATTTTTCCACAGTGCTCCACAAAGTCACCACATCAAGTTTAAAAGTTTAAAGTCTTCAAATGAAAGTTCAAGACTGCTGCATTAACAAAGGAAGCATGCAAGATGACAGCTCTGGCCTGACTTTTGCCTATGAAAACTTATTCTCCCGTTCCCAAACAGCTTAAAATCTCTCTAAGGAAACTTGAGCTGCGTGCAGACCTGGACTGTTGACTAATGTTCAAATTTTAAGAAAATATCTTGGTAGTTTTGGCCTTGTCATTAATTTATTAAAAAAAAATTTTTCAATGATATCAGCAGCAATTTCTGCATGGTGTAATGATCGCAACATATCGTTAGATGAGTGATATCTTACTAAGTACTGTACTTTCAGCTGAACGCGTTGAGGCCTGAGCGATTGCTACCGCATTCTCGTTTGCCACAAGGGGCAACTGAAACTTTCGTGTCCTGTGCTTAATTCTGTCTCAAGAGATTCTCAGCTTCTGTCATCAAATTTAGACTAAAAACAACTTCTAATAACCTGTATGATTCGTTCTTGTCAAGGTATTTGTGAGGAGCTGGCAACCAGGAATTTAACGGAAACCTTCTGGCCTGCTATTACCACCAAACGTTTATACATTCAAACAGGGTTGCCAGATTTATTTTTTTTCAAAGGAGGACAAACCTTCAGTAGAAAAAGGCCAAAAACGGCCAACAAAATTGCTGAAAAAAGCCAAACACTCAATTGAAAACTGCCAAAACAGAGCCAGACTATTCACTTGACAAAGCCAAATTTATTATACAGTTTGCCTCCTCACAACTCAAATTCACATAAAAGTACATCTTTTGTACTCACAGTCGGCTATCACAAAAAGCAATTAAGTCAAAGCCATTTTCAGAATTACTCACTTATGACAGAAAAATGCCAAAGTTTCTTACTTTTTTTAAAATACTAAATAAAAGTACCTGATAATCAACAGTTACTTTAGCATCATCACTCAAATTATGAACACTTCAAAAGCAGAGCTTGTAGTTTACTATAACAGGTCAAAATGCATTCAAATACAAGTTCATTTTCATTTTGCGCCGACACTGAATACAATAGCGCAGGGGTGGGCAACCCGCGGCTCGGCTCGCGAGCCGCATACGGCTCATTGCCCAGTTTTATGCGGCTTTTATGTAATTACCGTAAGTCCCACTAAATAACATGCATAATAATAAATGCCTTGTGAAGTTTTGTCATTGTCATGTTGGTGTGTGATCTATACAATAAATCTAGCAAAGCAAAGATATGTGTGTGAGCAAGGAAAAGATGGGGTGATTTTCATGTGTGACCATGTGTATGATGTGGCTCTTTGCGGTAACACAATAAGAAATGTGACACTTGATCCCTGACTGGTTGGCCACCCCTGCAATAGCTAGACATACTTCTAAACGAATAGCCACTTTATAAAAAACACAGGGATTATGGACATATGACATGTAGCTAAATAGGCTAACACTAGAACGCATAGCCAGCAAGAAAAGATTCACGGCGAGGTAGAAACTAGTTGTATGTCGCTTCAAAATCTCACAGATAAAAACTGCAGGCATGGCATGTTTGCAAGATCATTCGGAATTAAGAAACACTTCATTTCGAAAGTTAACTTAATTTGCCCAAGTTTAAGCACCGCTTACCACAGTTTGTTGAAGACACATAGTGGCAACATAAATTAACGGTAAACACTGACGAGCAACACAGGCAGTTAGCATAGGAGAACAATACGAGGTGTGTGTTTGGTTACACGCCATGTCAATCGTATGGATTGTTACAAGCAACATCAATCCTATATGGTCTGTTACAAGCCATACAACACACATAAACAGGCATAAGCACAAGCACAACGGATTGGCCTGCAAGGTCTGCACAACGCGGGAAACACAATCGCACACTCACCCTGCTTCCCTTTCACTACACAAGGCGAAACGCACACACAGGGGACGAGACTTTCTATAAAAGGTGTTGTCTTTGACAGTTTAACCATTAAAAGATAGACATATTTTTAAAAACGGCCAACAGAAAAAATTTTCGGCCAAACGACTGTGAAAATGGCCAAAAAAGCCAAAAGGCCAACCCAAAAATCGTACGGTCAACCAACCTGAAATACGGCCAAATTTCTGGAAGTTGGCCGCAAAACGACCAATCTGGCAAACCTGCATTTAACTATCATGCCCTGAAAAAAGTGAGCTACATTAATGAACGCCATGCGCTAGAGTAGACTTTCATGGACCTTGAAGTGTCACGTGTTACGAAGCCTGGGGCGCCTTGACCACGGCCTCCTAGAGAGAGAAAGGCCATGGCTTGACAGGCACCTCCGGAGAGGCGAGGAGGGGTGATGCGGCAAATTGTGCGTGCACGGCCAATGTTGATTGATCCTTCGCGTCTGTAAGCCGGCGATGGACTGAGCAAGAAACGAACGTGCGAACGGGAGATCAGCGGCGAAAACGTACATAAGGCGCTCAATAAATTGCGGCGAGTGTCGAGATGGCGGCGATCGGTTGATGGGAGTGGTTGCGGGCACAAAACCGTCGTAAAAGAACAACACCACCCGCAGAAATCACTGCGGCCCGCCGCTGCTCTAACGTGTTTATTTGTTATCGCGTTCGGCCTCCCTCGCAGTCAATCGATCAGGATGCTACCCAAAGCTGCACCACATGTACGACATTGATCGTCGGGTGTATACTGCTGGCAGAAGGCTGTGTTGTTTTGGAACCGTTTTCGCGATTACACGCTATGTCACAAAGCAAACCACCAAAGCTTGATCTCAGCTGTTAGCTGTCTTGTGGCAGGCGACGTCTTTTGTGTTTTTTCTTTGTACCCGTTCAAGGTTGAGTGGGCTCGCGCAAACGACAACTATCAGAATGGCTGGGGCGTTTTTCGATCTATTTGCGCTATGCAATTCCACTGTGTATATAGTTTGATTAAATCGAACAGTTCTTGCAATAAAGTTGGGCCAAACGCAGCAAACAACAACTGATTCACAAAATACGGATCCTGTTCAAAACAGAAGTTGCAGCAAGACTGGATTTTTGAATTTTTCGAACAATTTGTGCATTCTTCACAAACATACAAAGGAACACGAGTCATCAACGCAGTGCACAGAAACGACGCATTGCAAAGGGCGGTTTTCAGAGCAGGGCTTGCAGAATGCAAATCCGTCATTTGATTTTTGAAGTCGAACTCACGACCTTGGCCAAAGATTTTTATTTGCAAATTGAAATGTCTGATTTCAAAAAAATATTTAAGTTTTTCTGTTTCGCAGATGCCGAAACTTGTACTTCCCCAGTTTCGTTCACCCCAGCAGATCATGAAATTATTAATACACTGCTTTCACTTTTCCGGGCATGAGCACGGCTTGGCCATTGTCTGCAGAACAGAAACGAGGCCCCTGGAGTTACAGTGTGCTGAGAGCAAGAGAAAAAAGTGGTTGGTCCAACAGCAACCATCTCAGAAATTCCACTGTAGGATGCAGCGCACCTAGAAAACTGACGGCACGCAGAATTAGAGCCCAAACCACATGCTTACTTTACGGCGGTTCGGCGCGTGTCCACGGCCTGACTACGGTGACGAACGACGCCCTGGCGCAAGACATGCTCGAGCTAATTGAAAGCCTTTCAATAGCGAACCGGAAAGGTTGTTTAGCGGTTGCGTTCCATCGTCTCGCTTCACTGCACATGAAGAAAGGCAGTAATAATGATAGAGACACGTTAACATACTCCAAACGATGTTTCAATCTCTTGGTGCCCTTTCGAGATTATTAACCTGGCGATTGAATTGACAGTTATTAGCACCGCACCTTGATGCCACTCTCCAAGATGGTTGCCTTCAAATACTGCGACGCTCTGCCAGTCCTAACTTCGGAACCGTCTTTGCTGCCTTTAAAGTAGCTGAAATTTTCCGGATTCGTTTTCTGATGCAAATTTTATGCAAACTATACCGTTTTCAGGCATATGTTCTCTTTGCAATATCTGACATAAGCCACAATTGATAGTTATAAAAAACAACGTACTTTCTAGCAAATATCCCGCTGCTTCTTTAAGGTGGGGCCTACTCAACCACAAAAAATACAAGCAATTTGAAATAAACAGTAATTGATGCTAAACAAATCTTTCAAAGAGGACACGACATGGAAGAAATACTTTAATCAAAAGATCTCCATATTGCAATACTAACCACTTTGGAGGATATTTCAGCTGCTGGCTACCACATAGTTTCTTCGAGACCAAACATTTGTTAGCGTGTTAGCAAAAGGTTTACTTGGACATCACAGGATGAAGTGTGTGCAAATCAACTTCACTCTAAGTAAAACCACACTGGTGGAACAGAACGAAAATCAAGTACGTGTAATTTTCATTTCACTGTAATCGTAATGTTTTGTTTTTTTTCTCTTAAAAAAGTGCCATGAGCTTAATTTGTTAGAGCGCGAAGGCTTGCATTGAATTTTTAACTGTTGGTTTCTTCAAACGTGCGGGAATTGCGACGCACCAAAACATACAACACCCACAGTCTGCAAATTGCCATCGCCTCCACTTCTTGAAACTGAACCATAAGATTAACCTCCAGAGAATCTGGGATCTTTTCGAGCCGTTTGTTACGGGTTTGTTTTTCAAAGAGGCAGATATGCAGCGATGCGTCAACAATGACTTCCAGGGTTTTCTTTACACAAAGTTGATTAAACACTCCGGCTGAAAAGACAAGTTCTGGACATTCAGCTTACGTTGTTTATCTGCCTTGAGTAGTATTTGGTATTTTACCAAAAACACCATACCTTGTTTTGAGTGAAAATTGCTAAGCGCTCAGTTGACCTGGTATTCCGAGATGGGCAGAAACTATTCTCATCGTCAGGAATATGGTTGCATTTTGCTAAGGATGAAAGTATTTGTTTCAGAAGCGTTCAACATTACTTCATTAGGCTTGTGCTATTTGCGTTATTATTTATAATCCGACTTTGCACGTTTTGTAAGGTTTACGCCACGCTGTGAAAAGGTTTAGTGTTTTCTTGTACCTTTAAGCTGCAATTTCGGGTCAAAACCGCACTAGTTGCTTCAGTTCATCTTTATCAACTGCTAAAAATCGTGCAGAGAAACAAATTTTGGTAGAGATTGTTAGATGTGCTGCATTTTTTATAGTGTTCTTCATGTCTTTCTTTGTTCGACCAATTAAGCCCAGCAATAGTTTTGCCTGCGTTCAATCTGCAACATACCTCTAGTGTAAGAATTTGTAACATCGCTGAAACTTCGGCAACAACAAAATCAGATCGGTGCTTTTGCTGTTAGGATAGAAAATCGTGATGTTGCACTTGGCTACAAACAGAGGTGCACAACCTAAAATCAATATTTTACTCAGAAAACAATTGGACATTTGAGGTAAATTTATAACAATCTACAATTACGTTTATTTTGTTAAGGAGGAATAAGTGATTTTCGTTAATTCCACCGGAAAAATTCTGGACGTTTGTGCAGCAATTTCAATCGGAGAAACAAAGAATGCCGCATCTACCAATATGATGTGCCACAGCATATTGCTAATTTGAAGCTGTATGATGCGAAATTTGCGCGCATGATCGCATTGGCCGGTTTGACATCTGTTTTGCCGCTACGTCATAATGCAACAGGTATTGAGCGAGCTCACGCGAGCCACTGTGTTGGCATATGTCGTCTTCAGCAATTACCGCGCGCCTTATGTTACCCGTGAAATTATCGTCTTTTCAGGCACGATAAAAGGATTTCATCCCAAATACCGCGAGCGCGTGCCGAAAGAGGTCTCCAAAAGCGATCACTCTTACAAAGCTTCCAGATGCAAGACTGGCGCGCGACAGTGCTTACAAAGTAATAACCGTATCGGTTACTCTTCATTCCAAGCACTCCAGCTTTCATTTTTCAGATATGGAAGCTGTAAAGATTGTGCTATATCTGTCACAACAATGATGGTTTGCTTTTGCCGGTAAAAACTTAACGGGTAAATGTTTTTCAGCGTGGACGAACCGTTGATGAGTCTGGCTGAATCAAACAGGGTTGTCTGTTTTGTTGAACACAGTACATCCGTTGTTGTCTGGGTGGGCTAGGCTGATGGCTAACAACCAGGCCAACAACCTTGCGGTAATTAACAATATGTATTTTCTGTCGTTACAATCGATCCGCTAACATGCGACATGTGTGCAATAATCAGAAAACAACAAATGCTATTTTTGACGGCCACAGTCTTTAGCGTTATGTCATGTAATAGGTTTTAGCGTGTAAAAATTTTGTAAAAGTCTTTTGTATTATGTCATGCAAAATATCCAATCCATTGAAACTTATAATGCCCATACTGAAAAAAGAAACTTGATAATACGATGGAGTGACTGAAACAAATTTTCAGGTTTTCAAAGTAGTCACATGAAGTAGTATTCGTGTGCATTAAAATGCTTGCAAATACAAAAAAATTCATTCATGTCACTGTTTGAACGAAGTAGAAAGCATGTAAAGGCGAAGGACACAGTGTTTCAGCTGCATGGAGCTACACCTTGAATAATTTAATTGGTTTGGTAACATACTGCGAAAGAGCTAAGTACAGTTGCTGGGATATAATGCACAAATAGCTGCTGGTTAATAAATCTGAATAACGCAGCAGTATACGTAAAGTGCAGCTTTTAATGGCTCGTCGGGGCAATGTTGAACGTATTAAGACTGCAGCCCACTCCCGCAACAACAGCGCGTAAAATCGATTACGATCCAGAGAGCCATGCGCAACAGATGTGTTGCGGCCGCTGGTGGCGAAGGTGCACGACGAAGAAGGAGCCAATGGGAAAAAAAGAAACAAACTCGAGCAAGCAGAAACGTCAGCAGCGAGGTAGGAGCAATGGTGCGAGCAGCGATTGAAAAAAGGAAAAAGTTTCGTCATGTGAGTTTTGCACCAGCCCAGTTGCGTAAAAAGGTTTGACGGTTGAAAACGGTTGGAGAGGCAGGCCCGGACTAGATGAGGTCGGTGTGTGTTACGTTCCCTGTCGCGTTTCATAGCGTTGGAGACTTTGGCCAGGGTTGTCAACTGGCGTAGCCAGTTAGAAAGTGCAGCTTTGTTCTGATGCTTGTTCCAGTCGACTACGAAAATGTTTGGTCAGTTGGTGCTTGTTTCGCTGTTAAGTTTCGGCTCAGTGATCATACACGTTGAAACAGAAAGGTCCGGTCTGTTTAACGACAAGAGTTCAAAGCAACAGAGTAACTTCTTGTGTGCTAAACTTCTGTAATGGGTTAAACTTGCAGCTAGTAGGTTGAAACTGCTGTACTATAGAAATGTTATAAACTTCAGTAGCAAATTTGATCTACAAATCGAGGTTAGGCAACGTTGTTTGTTGAGGCACTTTATATTGGCAACTTATGCAGGAGAAACTCAGTGAATAGTTTATCGGTGTTTTCCGACTCTGTTAGAGCGAGTTTTTGCACAAACATGAGCTGGCCATCATGATTACTTGGTAACAAACATGTGAATATCATGTGCGCAGTTGTTGAGGGAGTTTTTAGTTTGCTCACATCATGTGTCACAAATCTGCCACGAAAGTGCGTTTTCGTTTACCCTTTTCGTCTGCGTTGTAGCCGATGTCTCGTTACTACGATTGTAAACACGTACTCGGGGCGTTACGCGCCTGTAGTTTGTTTACGCCAGCATTTGACGTGACTGCGTTGCCGTGCTTCTGAGTTCTGCATCGTACCAGGCGACGTCGAGACCTCCGTAACGCAGTTGAAACGTGCAACTCGATTGGGATCGTTAATGCTGCGCATCATTTTGCCGCTGAGTTGCTTGGCAGCAGCCGTACGGTTTATTTCACATTGCTAAGCAAGTTAAATACTCCAACGAGTGGGCAATGACTTGCTACCAATCAGGCCGAAGTTTAGAACTGCGAACTAAAGACGTTTTCGGTTCCGCAGTATAATTACCAGGTAAAGTGCTAGCGTGGCGAACTTTATGACCCGTTGCGCGGTGTGTGCAAGGTTTTTCGTTGGGCTTTATACTTAACTGACACACCATATTCGCCTTGGGCATATGTGATTGACATCTATAAATGTTTTGGTTTTGCAGGAAGTTTTTCGTTGTCTGTAAACAAGGTCGAACATAGTGCTATGGCCTCTATGCAGGGTTGTGCTTTCAACGAAACTGCGATTTGTTTCATCAAGAAGCTCAGTGAAAAGCAAGCATCGCCTCCGTGCAGGTCGCTTTTTGGCAACTCGGATCCTTCGGAAACGCGACGCATGCTAAATACCACTTTGGCCCGGGAAACCAAGCGCCTGTTGGAAGAGTGGAACTTCGACGCTCGTTGGGTGTCTGGTGCGGGAAAACGAGAACCAGGCGCCGGGGGCGAAATATCCAAGTCTCCGCGATACCAGTGGCAAAAACTGGACGGCACCCAAGTTTCCCAGTTTTACGTTCGCGTGCCAAGGAAACATCACTCTGAGCTTAGGGTGGCTCACGATGCGAAAAAACAGCGCTTGAATCCATTGCAAACTGTTGATCAAAACACAAGTCACTGTGCGGCAGCGGGTCACTCGGTGGAGCCGTCCAAGCAACTGTCTATGGCCCTCAAGTTCGGCAGTCCGCCCCATATCACCGGAAGTGCAAACAAAGATGTGGTTCGCGTCACTGCTCGTCATGCACCGTTGCCGAGTTTTGAACAGTCCTCCACTGTATCCGACGAACAACCGGTTGCCAGAGCGTCCTGCTCGATATCGACATCTACCGACCGTAATGCGCTCAGGCTGCCGATGCACTCCTCACTCACGCCACCCTCCGCAACCGCTTCTGACTGCCCCGAATCACTCGCACCAAACAGTTGCTCTGCAAGCGACGAACTGACATGCATCGCACCAAAGGTCTCTAAACGTCAATTGTTCAATAGCAATTCGGCTGAAATCCCGAAAAAGCGCCCACGCCTTTCCGCCAATTCCAATTCGGCAACCGCGCGAAGAGTTCAGCAGAAAATAACCGGTAAGTGCGATTATTCTGACTGCCGTGTCTTCCATCCGTAATTTACCCTTTATTACCACGTTGGGGCCAGAACTGTTTTCTACAAATAACCAAATTATCCTGCTTGTAATTAATCTTGTAGTCTTCAAAAATATTTTTTCTGGAATCGTCTGGATATCCCGACCGCGCTGGGTTTGATTCCAAAAAGCAAGTTTTGCTGGCAATGCCAGAAATGAAGCCGGGCGCGTATGAAGATTCGAACAACATTAATCGTCTCCTGTCTCATATCGTCAATTGACACGTTAGACCAGCTCAGTCGGCGAGAGGGGAGCACGAGAGAACGCGTTTCTTTTACGTGAACAGTGAACGAGCACTGTTATCCTTCGGAGTTGTAATTATAAGCGAGTACCATATGTTCGTCCTTGCGAGATCCTGGAAGCTATCATCACTGTGAACGCCGCTTAAACACCGTGGGAATGGTTTTTTATTAAATATTTATAAGGGACCCTGAAATGGATGAGAAGCGTCATGTTTCAACATAACGCGACTACTCGATGTGTTGCATTTAGCAACGTGCGTGCTGTTTTTCCAATCGCTGCCACAGTTTTGCAGATCTGGTACATAGATGTCTGTTGGATTTGCGTGTATACTTCGCAAACTAACTATCAGTAATGAACGTGTTGCTACGATTCGTACTACGATGTTGTTTCATTTTGTTTTTTGAGTTAATGTTTCCGCAATCTCTTAATTCATCTCCTAGTAATATCACGGTTGGCTTGTAACGTAAAAAGTTCTATCTGTGCGCATTGAACCCCACATGCGCTATGACCATGATCAATCCTGGGAAGCGGTGTGCCAGCTGTAGTACCAACCAAAAGCTGTAGCTAGCTGATCCTACAGTACTAGTGGACAGTTGACAACATATTTTGATTTTGGCGCCGGTTACAAATATAATTTCATTGACAGAGGCGTTAGTAACAGTCGCTTTCGTGTGTAGCGAGCGACACTAATCTGCTTTTCTCAGCAAAGGCTTAGCGTCGGCAAAACGTTAAGACTGCAAAAATGTTTACGTCTCAGGTGAATGGATTAAAAACTGCAAGTTACGCTGACAGTTGGCCGAACAGTCTGAAAAAAACGGTTATTCGAACCGATCTTGCTGTCTTCACACTGTATTAGCTTTAGTAGTATGCCAAAGCAAACGAACAAAGAGCCTCGTTTTCCATCAACGAACTACAAAGCAAGCGTGAAGTCCCCGTATCTGTTTTTGCAGACCACTTTCAATCGACCAGCGTGCTAATGTGTTGCTCAGAGAATGGACCTTCGTTTTTTTAGAGGCACTCTCTTAACGTTTTTCTGGTGTGTTACAGATTTGTTCCCCCAGCGAAAACAGCGTTCGTCGTCTTTCAAGGCATCAACAGACGAAGCAAAACCGGTGTCTTCAAACACACTGTCCTCACCTATTCAAGAAAACTGCGGGAACGCGCGAGCGTGAAAGCGCGAGTTGAAGGTGAATGACCGCCGCTTTACGGAACTGTTTTGGTGCGCGTGGACCGCACGGCGCATACTGGATAAGCGTTTGAATGCTTCAGTTGCATTAATGTACTCCATGGTTTGATCTCAGTTAGCCGTGGATCTGTCAACTGCGCCCCTTGGCACGCGAATGTCAGTGTTGCTGGTTAGCGAGCGCGTTACAGTAAATTCCCTTGCGCCGTGATACCTGTCGCGTGTGCGCTCTCGCTCACCTCATGGGATTAAACCGGCCTGTCGTTGATTACGAACCCACCTGTCTGCATCACCAGCATGAACTGTGTCACCCGTATCGTTTAGGACAGATTTCTCTATGCAGCTGGGAGCTTTCAATTTTTCAATCATCCTTACAAGCTCTTGCACGAGCTGCTCTGAGGTAATATAGAATCATTGTTTTTAGTTGCTGCCATCTTCTAGTGAGCTATGGCGGCTTTATCCCTTTCAACCGTGTAGTCACTGCACTGAACCGTAGTGGAAACGCGCTCACGGCAAACTAGAAAGCGGTTTGGCGGACGCGGTTGCATTGCTTGTGTCCAGTTGCGTGCGGCGCAGGTTCCGCTTTCACATGAGGCTAGATTGCGCAATTAACATCCTCTGCCGCTCCCGTGTAATCGCTTATCATGCCCGCGCGAAGGCCATACTACGAGGCAAGTTGCGAGGACCACCGGCTAAAGCGTAGCACACATTCCAATGTGAAACAATTGCCCGGGCGCGCCTTCCCTCGTGGGAAGTCGCCTTTCAGCAGGTGTGCACAGCCACTCCACAAAGCGCGTCGCCCCAAAGGCTGAGGGCAACTGGCCGACGGAGGCATTTCTCGCGCTGTCACACCGTGTGGACGGCCAACGGTCGTAGCCTTGCGTAAACATTGAACCCTTGTTGCCAGGCGTCTTTAAACCGCGTTTAAAAGCCCACCGCTGTAGCGGGATTGAATCGGGAAGGCCTGCGCCCGTATAATCTATCAACACAAATACTACGTCGTTGTGTCCAGAGCGCTTTGTGTTCCGGAACGGAGACAAAAGGCCAACTAAGCCACCCATTTGCCAGTCGTGGCGTGAATCGAATTCCGGCGTTTCCACCGGCACCTGGGTTGGACCGGATACTGGCGACCGGTACTCTCGTTCGCATTAATCGGTGATCTTTTGCCATTGATGCTGCGTGGGAATCGAGCCGGACAATTAGCAAGTACATGTAGCGGCAGACTGTCAGTTTTGCGACGCCCTTCCCCCCACGCCACGTACGGGTTTCTCGGGCCGTCGCGAAGCAGTTCAATTGCGGAAAACATTAATAACTGAAAGGCAGCTGCGTTTTTCTTGATCGAGAGCTGGAATTGGGTGTGCATTGGCCGATTATGATCCGAAGCCAGCGTTGCAACAAACCCGCTGTTATAAAAAAAAAACGTAAAAGCATTTCTTTCGCATTGACGTGGACATAGTTGTGGTGTTATTAGAATGGATCGCTCGCTTTAACTTTGACAATTTTGTACGGAAAATCTTTCGAATGTAGAAGCTGAAATGAACATAACGACTGGTTTTTCTTCAGAGTGCGGTTTTTACAAATTTGCTGCATGCCCAGGCGCAGTTGTTTAAAACTTCGCATCGAGATTTTCTTCATAACAAATTTCTAAAAAATATGATCTCCGCAAGAGGTTCCAAGCTATCTAACAGCAAATTTTCCAAAATAACAATTAGTTTGTTGTCGAGCATGCCAAAGGAATGTCATTCGTCAGGTTCCTTTTGTGCTCTACCGGAAAACCGTAACGCGATCTTCTCGAAAATCGGTATCTGTTTCAGGCTTTCTGCGGGGCTAACGACCGTTAAAAGTGTTAGATGCGCCGTTTGGCAACAGACCCCATTGTGTCGTCACAATCGGCGCCAGGTGGCTGGAAATACGGAGCCCGTGATATGTGCAAGAGCAAAAGACTGGCGGTGGTGTCGTTTTGGCGGTGACTTCCCGTGCTGTAGTGCTCGCCACGACCCGAATCATCGCCTTTAGTGCTCTTGTAGTTTTCAACGGTGCTCTCCGCCAGTGACAGTCACCAATGTCGCAGCAATCTAACAGATTGGAGAGAAGAGCAAGCATTACCTCATCGACAGGAGGTAATAGGGAGAAAAATCAATATGTTTGCTTTCGAGCTGAAATGGGACATTCGCAGATATTTGCTTGGGTCGTTTCTAGCAATCCGTTTTGTTTGCCTGGACACCTGCGGCGTGACGTCGTTGCGTATGCGTTGTTTCGTGCGTTGGTTCTGGTACCGGAAAGTCGCTGGTTCGTACAGACTTGCCAATAACAACCCTTCGTCTTTTTTTCAGATGTTTGCCTACAACTGCTTCTGCCACGAAGATCGCCAATAGTTCTGCGGATAAAAACTGCCCAAGCTTAGACTGCCAACGTGCACCTTCGCAAAAAACTGCCTATGAGATACGGATCACTGCCTGAGTTACTGCGCAATCATAACGAGACCTGTCGCTGCTCTGGTTTCTCACAAACCGCCCAGTCGATAAACCCGTGGCGATGTTCAAAACGCTGTTAGCTCGAGCCTGTTTTTTGTGATCACTTGTTGATTTTTGTCGATGTTTATTGCCTCTTTTCGGTCGCTTTGCTTTTTGTTTGTCTCGCCAGTTACTGTGTTGGTATTTAAAAGTGATTTGTTCTGGTTGAATGAATTACCAGTGACGTGCGTTCGCGCGACGTGTGCGATTCCGCAAAAATATGTTCTGCTGAAAAATTCGGAACGTTGTTGATGGGTGAAAATTTCCCAAAGTCACGTCTGACTTCTGTCGGGTTTAAAAATAATAATTTTATAAAAGCAGAAATGAAAATACGTGATGAATTTCATGTTAAACGCGTAAAAATACGTTGATATTGAAACTGTGTTAATATCTACCAAGTTTTCAGAAGTTTTATTATTTTTCTGATTTTGTTTGTTGCTGCCAGATATACGTAAGCCTGTTATTGTCACGGAAAGGACTTACCTGCATTGTGGACAACGTGACAAAGAAATTTCCAGTTTCACGTTGCCTGACCAAGGCACTGTGCGGTTTCAATCAGGCCGAAAATCCGGGGGGCATTCCGTACTGCGGTTTTATTGGCTTCGTTGCCTTTGCCGAATTGCGTCGAAGTAAAGATTAACCAAGGGAATCATCCTGGCTGTGCAAGGAGCGTCAAGCGTTCCTCATGTTTTTTGTCTCCTCGTCCACTTGCGCGTTCGTTTTTCCTTTTCGATTATTATTGCTCGTGATTGGTCTTCGAGCACACGGGGAAGGTGCTCAATACAACGTGGTACTCTTTCACCAGAGTGATGCGAGTAACGCGCATGCGCAGCTGCAGGACCTGACCGTTTATGAGTGCTGCGACGCTATTGGTTCAACTGGCAGGTGCCGACGCTTAACCAGGTAATGTTGACACACACGATTACAAGGCAGGCACGAAACTGAGACCCAGGGATATCTGGGCGTGCAGAGAAGCATTCCTTCGTTTGAACCCGTCTGGATGCTGTGCGAGAGAGAGATGACTCCCATTGAAACTCGCTTTGTTTTGTCTTCATGCGGAAGAACTAAATTCCTCCGGCCTTAGCGACGCCGCTTATTGTTTCACTTTTAAATAAGGCATCAGCAACCGACGAGGGGAGAACGTGCGCTTGTTAGAAGCGGCGGGAGGCCATTGTTCGGTTCGCAATTGCTGAAGCTTGCTGCGGCAACCTGCAGGTTGCAGGCTGATGCAACAGACTCAGTCCGTGATCGCGCGACAACCTTCTTCCATTCGCGCTGCAGCTCACGGCCGACCCTTTTACTATCAAGCATATGGCGAAAGGGTCGTGGACGTGCGTGCAACCCGATCTGATGTGATCAACTTGTTTATCTCCGACGATTTTGGCGGGAAAACTATCCCAACCCTGGCAGGACGTCGCCATAATGAGCCGCGTCGCTGAGGATATGGAGAACGCCATAAAGGAAGCTATCCGGGTTTCGACTGCGCCACGGTGCACTTACTAAGCATAATCGTGGATAGGATCCCTCGCAGAATGACACGTTTAAGGCGTAGTTAATCCCGACGGCCAATTGCGCAAAGGGGAGAATGAACCAGCGTGTTATGCCCTTGGAAGTCGGCTGCATGGGCTACTGGTTTCTTCCCGTGCTCCGCGGAGTCGTTCCCACCAAACCAGCATCACGTCAGTGGTTGCAGACCCGATGAGCTCCTTCATGTTTAACTCCAACAGCCCATTTGTGCTGCAAAGCAGTACAAGCGCGTGGGTGTGAGACCAGTTGCTGCGCGGCATGGTTTGCGTTTCCCAGTGACGTTTAAATTAACCGGTGATTTTGTCGATTGCTTGCTATTGTACGTGCTACCTGGTTAACTAAGCAGCGGTAGTGGGTGGTATGCCATTTCTTCTGGTTTTATTGGTCATGCAGCCCTCTCAGATTTTGGCAGCCACTGACAAGAAGGGAAAATAATGTGTGATGACGACTAACAGCAAGTAAAATCCAAAAATGCAAAAACGTGCAAAAACGTCCATAAAATGCAAAAATCGTCCATCGGTAAATTCCAGTTCCTGGTCTGGTCATAAAATCCAGCGATCATTAATTCCACTCTCGAGCAGTCAAGCCTTGCTCTGGGATAAAGCTTCACGTCCCCAACGGTATCGAAATATTCTTAGTTCATGTCCCATTCAGTACAAAACACTGATTCGGTAAACACTCTTTCAAGCGAAGTTATTCTGGAAACAGTAGCGCTTACCGAGTGGTCCCATATCTCGAAGACCTTGCTGTGCGCGAGTCTTATGTTTGTTAGATGGCGGGAAGGAAAGCGAAAGCCCTATCAGGAAGTAGCTCTCAATAAACTGTTGTTTTTTTCATGCAGCTGACAATGCTGGCGGCGGCGTGGATTGCATTAACCTCGGAGTTTTACCACTTACATTGGCGAAGAGTGGGTTTGACAAACAACGGATCCTTTTCCGATTTGTCAGGAAAAAAACACCTACGTTTCTCTTCAGCTACTACTCCAACTCGATCCAGAAAAGAGTTCAATTTAAGCAGCATCCACCGACAACACCACCTCCACAAAGTAAATAAAGCAAAGGGATGCAAAATACAAAACTCAAACTATATACAGGCAAAATCTGTCTATTTTTAGTGTTCAACCACATGACAGACCACAACATTCCCCTCAGCAACCAACCTTCTTCCTTTTGGGTTAACATCGTTACTGAAGAGGAACACTTGAAATGAGGCGATCGATGGTATAGGTGTTCGGCACATTGCACTGGCAAATGTGAAATACTTTAATCATACGAACGTTTTGGCTGAATATTTCATTTCGGCTATTTATTTCGGTTTTGCATTGCGCCATTTTCGATGCTGATCAGGCTGGAGCGGCTGGCGCATCGGTGACGCTATGCGATTGCCGACATTTGCATGGTTGCTGCAAATAACGTTTTCAGCCGAGGGCCAGATCAAGCAAAAAGGGCGTTCGGCTCATCCGGACTACAGGACTGAACAGCGTGAGAAGGTTGTGGTTATGGCCGGAATTGGTGTGCACGGCAGTGGCTGCAACAAAAGCTGAAGAGCAACTGCTCTTCACACAATAATCCCGATTAAGTGTAACGTTCTGTGTGATATCTCCGTTTCTACCTTTTCTTGGTTCTGTAAAGGGACCATTTACTGTTCTAGCCAAATCCAATAGCATTCTTGGCAAATATTGATGTATGGACATAGCCTCGTTTGTTCGATTTTCTGTTTTCGCTATTGCGTAGCTGAGGCTTTTCTTGTTAAAAACGGTATCTTTTAAAAGTATCTTATGCACACAAAGGGCATATTTACTTCGGAGAACACTGTGATTATTTGCTTGAAAACCTTTGCAGTATCAATTTATAAGCTGAAATAAGGTACAGTCATCGGGTGGGCTCCAGGAGGAATGCTTGACATAATCAGTTGACTCGAAAAACCGAGGGACAATAAAAAAGAGTTTAAGCACTTAAATCTGGGTAAAATGGTCTGAACTGGAAGATGGAAAACAAAAAATGAGTGGACTATTGTCTTTCTTTCAAAATCGATGCCTAAAGGTTTAGTATTTTTGTTTTTCTGCACAAAAAAATGACGTAAAAGATTGGATGGTATTTCCACAATCCCTTGTGGAAAAATTGGTCCTTCACATTTATCTATTTCTCTCGCAGACGCCTGCCAGTATTTTGCAGAAGTGACGTCGCAAGTCTAATTGGATTACCACTCAGCCACTTCAGCACAACTAAGGAAATAGCGAAACTGCTATACTCTTTACTCATGTCAGACATCTTGAAGCCCAGTCAATGGATCTCTTAATGTTTAAGTTACAAGCTCACAACATGAGTTTGTGCTTTTTATGACTTTGACTTTTGCAGAGTGCTTCTACCCCCGCTGATCATAAAGATTTTCCACTTTTCAAAATTCGACAACTTCGCAAGTCCAACTAAAAAAGCCATTGACAGCCCGTGCGACCTTTATTTACACTACTCATTTTCAGTCTTAATTTCTTTGAGCATGTATCTGTTGACCTACGAAACGGAATTTGTTCGATGGAAAAATAACAATGCTCATTTTCTATGACATCTGAAGTGAAAGATACCAGGTTGTGTGTTTGTAGCAAATCTATATTCATTTCAGAACGCGTTGCCAGTAATTTTATTGTTGTCCTTATAAGGTTCATTTTGACAGAAAAGCCGCTTTCGCAAAATTTCTTGAGTTTCACCGATGAAGTGTTTTACCCACTGTAAGCAGCTCCGTTCCAGGAAAAAATGTCGTGTTGTTAAACAGGCACTGAAACTGCTGAGCAAAGTATAAGTGGCGCCACGCGACGCAAGGCAAGAAGTTACTAGCTTTCAGAGGAAGTTCACCCAGGGTTACCTATTTTCTGCCAAACGTTAGCGGATAAACAAGGGTTGGGGCGTCTGCTGTCAAAACCGATTTGCATTGGGTTGGGTGGTAATCTGCTGTCTAATGACAAGGCCGAGAGAGACTTGCAACTGGCACGTGGATCGTGGTGGTTGCGGTGATGACAGCTAGTAGCAATTAACGTTTTCCGGTAAAGTTCAAAATTGGCTAAACCCCATTCCGACTCGTGGTGCTGTAGGGCTAACAAAAAAAAGCTTTTTCTATCCTACGGTCCGGGGAAAAAGAGTCAAGTTTTGGACCTTAAAAGCTTCAAACCGCTTCATACTCGCCATGAAGGCAAAGCAAAATTGGGACACACATTACACGCGCGTGGCGCTTTTGTGGTTGTCATTCACGTTTTCTGTACGTCTGTGTGCCATACACAGACTGTTTAAAATCTGCTAAAGCTTCCTAAGTACAGGATTATCGAAATGTCTCTGCTGACAAAGTTATTGCCCTCAAAGTATACCATCAGCGAAGCTGTACGCCAAAGTCGCCTGAAGTGTTCAAGCGCCTGTTGGAGTCGCGCGATGCAATTACGTTTTGTTCAATACCAAGCACGTAACGAAGTTCAGTACCATACGGGACGCTGCCAGGCTGATTCACGTAAAATTTATTGCTTCGGTGCATTCAAGGCTAGCAGGGTTCTTGTTTCATGTTTGTTAGGCTCTGACTTCTGCATTTTCTGTGGAATGAGGTTTCGGCTTTAGAGTCGACGATGAGCGTGATAAACTGCATGCAGCGGTGTGCTCGCACACAAATATCCTATGCATAATGCATCAGTGCACTTGGTGAAAAATACGTCTGTTTCATACACTTTTATCAGTTTTTTTTTAAGGAAAGTGCTAGGTACCTGATATGGACCTGCAAGGACCCGAATTCTCTGATTCTAGTGACCCGATTTTCAATTTTAGGGACCAGAATCGGGTCCCTAAAACACCCTAAAAAACCTGCTTTTGTAGTTAATTTTGACCAGGGTTTCTGTCAGAACGTATACGCGATCCACTATCTCAAAAACCCTGATTTCAACTTGCTGCAGCTAAAGGCACCGAGAAAAGTAATAACAGCAACAACTAAGCTCTTGTCCATTGTACCGTTGTGCCGCTGTGATCCCACCATTGCAGAACACTCTACTGTAGAATAAAAATGACTTGAGGTATCCGAAACTGACGTATGGGACGCTTGCTTTGAGGAACGAACTCAGGGTGGCAAGCGTTCGTTGAAATGATGCGTGCGGTCGGTTACAATTGAAAGGAGATTTTAATTGCAACTTTGAAAGAAAACTGAACTGTTGGATAGCACGCTGATTGTTGTTGTAGTGATCGACCCGACCCGGTGTTTGAGAAAATATTAGTCTAACCGAAGGCAATACGCGCAATTCCTTAAACAATCACGAGATTGTTTATCCAAAGCGCCGGGCGTGGATGAGGAAATAACGCAAGACTGCGCTCCCGTCGTGATTGTTTTTGTAACTGTCCATGCTTGATCTAAGAAACCTTGTCTGCTGCTCTACTTTTCGTTTGGCTCTCGTCGGCCGAGTCTTGTCCTACTCACAAAGAGAGATGTTTTTTTACTTCAAACACTATCTTTGTCAGACGTCCTTTACCTGCTTCCGTAAAATTACCTTTCACTTTACTGATTTGGCAATGAAACAAAATGATAATCAGGGTGAAAGACATTTGATTAAATACCGTTTTAAGAACACAGGAGGTTATTTGACTACTCTTTTACAAAATAGAAAGCAGAACCTTTTGCATAACTAAGGTTTTATTGCGTGGTGAAATTTTGTAGTTTATGGAAAGATGAAAATGGTTACTTTTCTAAACGTCGCAGATTATGTAATTTAGGTCATTGCCCTGTCAGTTGTTTCTTTCGACTAGTAAGACTTTCATGTTTCATTTTGCAGGATTAAATATGTTTTGAAAAAGAAGTCGCAGAAGCACATATTAGATGAGTTTTGCATTTGCGTGGCTTGTACTGGTGTAATTTCCATGTGGTAACTGGGTAACTGCTGATTGGCTTACTATGAATGAGCGACTGTTCCAGGAGAGAGAAGCTTATTTTCCTTATTTTGCGGTTTTATCGCACCAGACTGGAGGCCATGGCTCTATTTATCCCATTGGATATAACAACGATAGACTGTCAAGCACATCATGCAGGTACAGCTGTGACGATCATTTCACTGCACTCCAACAAATGTTGAGCTTAGTAAAAATATTTCAGAAAATAGCAAATAAAGATAAAAAATAGATTATGCTGAGAAAGCAGCTCACAAACGTTGGCACACAGTTGTTCATTGCACACCAATTCGCTCATGAGCTGTCTGATGGTTGTGTTGGCAAAATCGAATTTTTACCTAAATTGGAGATGACCTATGCTTTTCCAAGAAATCGAGTAGAGCATATGTGAATGTTTTAAAAATTGTGATGAATTGCCTGTTGTTTTAACAACTTTGATAAAATTATTATCAGCAAGTCCCCTATCCATAAAGCACTGTCGGTGAATATCATCATGGAGGCTCTTTGTACAAGGGCGTACGCAAGGGGGGTTGGGGTTAAAACGCCCCATTGAGCTTGATATTTTACAAAAACTTTATTACCTGCGCAAAGGAGATTAATTGTTTTCGCGTACTTTTTGCATGTTAATTTGTCTACTCAATGCAAGTACAGCACCACGGAACGAATTTGCATGCAAATTTCAAGGAACATTGTAAATGGGCCAAAAAGTAATAATTAGATTTCGGTGGTATTCTGCGTTATCGTCTGCGTCCAGAAACCATCTCACCACAATTTGCAAACCTTTCGCCTCTGCGCATGTTTAAGATTGTGTTCCGCGGTAGTTCACTTTATCTGAAACAATCGCATTTATTTTGTCTGCTAAGGCTGATCAGTGCAAGCGCTGACCACATCATTAGCTACCATACCAATTTCTGCGGCATCATAGAACTGTTGCACGAGCACAAAAACAGCTGTTGTTGACATAGAAGCATTCAGGCATTTGTTATTGTCTCAGCAGGGAAAAAGGAAAATTAAAAGTTTGCTGGACTTCTATACATAACAAAAATCGAAAGTTTTCTTGCGTACTTTATGCGCATTCTCAATTCTTGTGTAGTTCAGCAAGGTTCGATCTTGCGAACCGGGGTGTGCGCCACATACAGTCCAGCCGAAATTTTTGCATACTCGACAGCTTGTATTCGACAAGACATTAGCGCAGCCTCATTTTGCAGTTGTNATATGCTCTGACGCAATGATGAGTGTATTTTCCTTCCCTGTTTTTACGCGCAGCCTGATATTTGTGCAGTTATGAACCGCTGTGTCGTAGCGTTGAGTGTATTTTCCTCCGATAGACTAACTTGGAGCGAAAATAGTAATAGTTCATGATTAGTGCAATGACATACAAAATAAGGGGATAGGATGCAGAAAAATATGCCTATTATGTCAACAAACTTCGCCAAAACGTTGGTTTGGAAACAACTTTGACGTCAAATTGTAACGTCACAAACAGCGCATACCAAATACAAACAACCACCATATGCCACTGAATGAAAATGCCCCATGAAAATTTTCTGCGTGCGCCACTGTCTTTGTATGAAACTTGATGGATGAATCTGCTCAAATCAATACGTCAGCCTGTTCATCAGCATTGTAGTGGAGTCACATTCGTTCTCAACAGTTCAAACTACTTTGAGTGTAAGTGGCGAAGAGTAAAAGAGAGCCTCGCAAAAAATGAACCTGAGTTAAACTTTTATTTTTTTTGAGCTACACTTGGTTATGAGTTAGACTTTTGACTTTAGCAAAGCCTGGTAGAATAATTCGCTGGTTTACAAAAATGTTTGCAGATGTGGAAAAGTCTCTGGAAACCGTGGAATTGCTGAAATAAGCATTGCATCTAGGATCCTATATTTTCTAGTGCAGTCAAACGTGGAACCTTTCGATGTTTTTCCGAGTTGTTGAATGCACGTTGCTAAAAGTCAGCAATCGTCGTAATAACCGCACTTCACCCGGTTTTGTTCTAGTTTTTAGCCCTGGTGTTTGATTTACACACTGAGCTTGTCCAACGTGGCTTTTGACAAACTTATCCTCAGTAAAGGAAACACACGACCACCATGTCTCTGGTGGCACTCAAACCTCGATAGGCCGTTCAAGAGCACCCGTTGAAGGCATTATAGCATTTTATCCCACGAGGTTACGATCGCTTTTCCCGGTGCTATGGTAGCGACAGCTCGTAAAAACAAGACAGAACAAAAAAGCGTTAAGCCGTCACTAATCTTAACGGCTTTGTGACAACCTATCTGGAGCAGTTGATGGGTGTAGCAGGCAAGGGCAATTCGAGCGCTGAAGTTCTAAAAGCTACGTGGTGTCTAAGAAGTTTCGTGAGAGAAACAGCCTTTACGATACACCGACTGCGCGTCGTGAGCGCTTGATGGACAAGTCTGCTTTACGCGCAATTACCCTATCGCTCTGTGGATGCACTAAGCAAATAATGCATAACAAATTTCGCAAATGTCTTCCGCGCTACAATTCAGTCCCGGACAGGCTTTGTATCTACTTGTGCTGTAAGGGTTATGTATGATTTTCGCAAAATCTTATCTCTGTCACGCGACCACTGTTCGACTGCCATCATGCACCCCTGCCTCCAGCAGTCACGTGAGCAACTTTTTGTTTATATAATATAAAGAAAACAGTTTGTGACACTTCACCACGGCGCATGTTTTGGAATTATACACCGTGTGTGCCGATGTGACTTTTACGATTAAGGGTGATCCACTTTAGCTGTGTTACCAAACATGGTTAAGTTAATCCCATATACAGGGCGTAAAAGAATCTGTTCAGATGAGTAAACGTTCGCTTCGTGCAATTACAGCCTAATGTAACACAGTAATCACGTAGGTATGCCCAGCAAAGCTTTTTGTTAGATGCCTGTGCCTAAGCGATAGCTTCATGCCGTTGACAGGAGCATGTTATAAACACTCTGTTGACGCTGCGTCGGTATTGAAGAGAATTCTCCTTAATTTTTATTCCTCGTGTTTTCTGAAAATATATCGCCTAAATTTTGAACACAAGATAAAATCACCTTGCCATTCTGTTGTATGTGAATGAAAAATATATTTCCACATAATTCTGGGCAGTAGGCCAGCCTGGGCGCATACGATCTACAGAATTCGGCAAGCAAACTGCGGGTAAGCCGGAATTAAAGATGTTTCCTTGTTACCACTTCAAAAGGAGACCGGACAGCATAGCCAATGTTCGAATTGAGAAAGGAAGTAAACATTCACATAACCACAGTCGTTTTGTTTTTGACTTCATAGGTTTGTTTTCTGTCACTTTATTCTGCTCTTAACTGTTTTCCATCATGCTTTTCCATATACCTGGTGTCACTACCACAATAATTAAAAAAATCATTTTATTACTGTCTACTATAGAGTTCAAACATTATGATTTTTTGCCACCACGCTTCTAATGCAATGCAGTGAGAAGCAACTATGTCAACCTTTTCTTTTATTCCTCGAATGTGGTATTTTTACATCAGTTTGGTGTAGAAAAACGTCCCAGCGTAGACCATTTCCATCCCATACGTTGAACGGCGTTTGCGCTATGCCTTGTTGAATGGTTTTATTTACGGAAAGTATTTGCGGGCTTTGCCATTCCCCAAAGTCAGCCGTCCGAGAGCGAAACGCAATTTGCAAAATATATATGCATTATTTTTTGTTCCTCTTTCGAAAGTTCTAAAGACACCTTTGGCCAGGACCGCTATCAGCTGATATTTTCGGGGGGACAATTTCCAGTTGCCCCCTCTGGTTGCGGGCCTGCCCATGGCTGTTGGATCTACCAGGACCCAACCCGAAGAAGCATTCCACTTGGCTGCTCTCGGATCCTCAACGGCATTTCTGATATGTTTAGGACACTGGTGGGCATATGTTTCAGGACGGGACAATATCAGTGGGTCAAGAAAAGTCAAACGACCACACCTTTCAAAATCCGGTGGTGTCCTCTAAGAAAATACAACATATAGACAGCATGGTAAAGAAACACAAACTCAGCGATTATTCGCGGCTATTCATAATCTAGTGGAGGCGAAATTTTTTCAGGGGAGGCGAAGCCCCGCTGAAACACCCCTGGTTACGGGCCTGATCTAGCACAAGCAAAATGGTGAAAATGTTTTTGGGTCGCAATTCTGCTTTACAATTCTTTTAAAGTCAGGTACAAAGCTGCAGATACAAACTTTTGCTTCTGCATTAATTTTGCGTCTAACACCATGGTCCTATCCCGCGGCCTGCCCAGAAACCTGCTGAGAGCTGCAGTTAGACCACCAGTGGTTTAAGAAGATTTTGTGTAAGTAAAAATAAGTCAACATTTGTAACAGAAAGAGATGAAAGCGCTTCTAAGAAAGCTTCTATTCGTGCCACTATTTAATAGAGTTGCGTTTTCTATAAACTCTTTCTCAGGAAAGGGGAAGTCACAGAGCAAGGCAAATTCGACTTATGCTCTGTCTGCACGTTGTATGGTCAGAATATCGCCGAGTATAGATATTTGCTTAAATCAGGGGTCGGCAACCTTTCCCAAGTCGCGGGCCAGAAACAAACTCTGCAAGGTTTGGCGGGCCGTAATTATTTTCCATCAACAATTTCGTTCCGTTGCTGTTGTTAAGTCCTGGGAATTTATGGAATTTTAATCAGATTAACTCCTAATCTTCACAGTTCATAACGAAAGCACAAAATGCGACATACAGTACATTTATAGCATCAGTGCTGTTTCTCGTACGTAGTTCCTCGTAAGTATTCAATACAAGAAGTTGAAGGAGGGCAGATTAATAAAATATAGCCTAATACCACAGCGCTAGGCGGGCCATACAATTAGGCCTACTACAATTTGGTGAAGCGGCTGCGGGCCCGATGATTTCGCTTGGCGAGCCGTAGGTTGCCGACCCCTGGCATAAATGCTCTTACTGCTGCATTCCCCGTTGTGCTGGTGAGAACATAAATCAGAATATCACATTTTACGACACAAGCACTCATCACTTGCTGCTTGAACAACGATGCATGAGCATACACGCCAAGGCACGCGGTGAAAATTTAAAAGCAGTATGTTATGGTTAAAGCTGTTAGCAACTTTTACGCCAAACTCTAACACGTGTCACCATGCACAGTAAGAAATGCCACGCGCATTGAAACTCAAGCTGTTTCCTCACTGCCTCTTTTACAATCGCACGACAGTCCTATTTTAATCGCCTCCGCAACTGCAGGTCCACTGTCCGCCAAAAATAGCTGTTTTGTTGACATGGCGGCAATCGGTAAAGACCATTCGTTTCTTTGTCGATGTTCCGCGTTGGTTAACGTGGTAAGAAGTCCATCAATAATGCTTCGACGAGCGAAAGTTGTTTTCTCAACAACTCCCGATAAAACAGGAACTGTATCACCAGCACGTGCCTGATAATCGCTTACGACTACGGATTACGTTCTTAGTGAGAATGAATTTTCGTTGAGGCAGTCATGCGTTGCGGAGTCTTTGAAATACGCGTCACTGAATGAAGCGGTTATTAAGTGCTGGACAAAGTATGCCTTTAAGAGGCAGAAGACTTTGACCGACTAAACTTGTGTCAGTTGGCCCAGACTGATGATCAGTCAATCTAAGGTTTATCGTTGTTGGAATAAAATATGATGAATTTAACTATTGTTAATTTTGCAATCAACAACCAGCTATTTTAGAGTGCGGATAAATTTCTCACAATTAAGAGTACAGCTCAATTTGGACTTGTTGCTCAACCATATCAAAAAAAGAATATAAGACATTATTACAAATTGACACCGCGTATAAAAACGTTCTTCAAACAATGCTCTTATAACGATTGTCTGTCACATTTGTCTCTCCTTTTTCCTTCGCATGAACAAGGTGTTGTTTCTGTGTTTCGCAAGACTTTCTTGCAATTCCCCACATCGAGCAATACGCTTTGAGAGCTAGTGCAGGACGACGGTTGGAGTCCGCATTTTTATTGATCTTATTATACACAACCGCAACAAGTGAATGGCGTCCAACAAACACATAAAAAGCAGTTTTAACATTATTACTGAAGTCATAACCGTGAAAAAACAAAGCTAATTAGTATGAAAAGATTCGCCGACATTTTCCAAATTTTTCTGGAAGTTTGCGTTATTTTTACAGATTTCTGCCCTATTTTTCGCAAACGCATTGATTTTTGGGAGGCCGTCGCGCGCCCGCAGTGCCCTTTGTTCACTCCGTCTCCATGTCCAAGGCTTTCACACAAACCGTTTGCTGACGACTGCAACTTCGATAATATTGTGCAAGCTGCTTCACAGTGGTTTCGGTTTCATGTGGTAACTGTCGAAGAAAGCGACAGCCGGAAGCACAGGAGAACCAGACAACACTGATGTTTTCCGCAACAGCCAAGTATAATTCAGTCGCGACTGCGAAGGTCAAGACAATCGTTAGTCCTTCACAGGTTCTGGGATCCGGGCAATGGGCCGGCGCGTTTTACAGTCGCGGCATCAGGTCCTGCATTTTTCCACGTTCCCACGATCTTTCTCGCCAGCGCTCCTAGGCCGAAAGCCTCTGCTACCGGTTTACCATAATTTATGTCAAACTGGAACGGAAGCGCTTCTGCTTCCTCCTAAACCTAAACCAACCGCAACTGATAAGCAACCAACCAACGCATCCGGGCAAGCAACCGGTTTTTCTTGAAACCGAGGCGAGGAGTTGTTCAAGGAAGCGGAGGTCTCGCGACACTTTTGGCCAAACAAAAAGAATCGCTGGTTCTCCCGCAATGCATTCGTATATAGCCGGGGTCTCCAGACGTTTTTGTCAGAGGGCCACATAAGCTATTTCACAACAATTCGAGGGCCGGACATCTTACGTAATGTGGCTTTTTCGGGATTTGTTACATTCTGCGCAATCAACAAGTTTTTTTGAATGTATTCTTTTTTCATTATTGAAAAAATGTCTCTGCGACTGGATGAAATGGTTTCACAGGCCGGATGAGATGGCGTCTCGGGCTGGATTCGGCCTGCGGGCCGTAGTTTGCAGACCCCTGATATGTGGCGTTACATCTTTGAGTCTTCAAACGAAACTTTTGTCAAGTGAGCTGAGGAACCACACTTGACGTATAGCGCATGCGCACCAACGATCACGTGTGTATAGGTCAACGCGGAACCTATCGCATTGGTCTGGAGATTAGCTCCGTGGTAGAGTGTCTGCCTCTCAATTGGAAGGTTGGGTGTTTCGATCCACTCGCCATGGCGCTGCTTGGGCAAGAGCGTTCAAATCACCCGCCCGACAAAAAGCATTATTCAGTTCAGGATTCAGTCTGCCGCCAATTTTCATTAAAAGATCTGTCGCAACGCATGCGATCCAACAAAATACATAACATATACACAAGGAAACGCACCGCCGTATGAGTTATCGACAGGCATTTTACGGGTGTTTTTTCCGGGCAAGTAACAGGTGAAGACGGGGCATCCCTTGCCGCAGACCCATTTTATTTTTAAAAATTTTTTTCAAGTTTCGTTTCGTGTTTAAGGTTATTTTCGCATTTTTTATGGTAGTGTTTTCAACTGTTTCGAGTTTCTGCAGCCGCCTTGAGACGTCACAAGTTTTTGTCAAGACTGGTTGGGTTTCCGCGGCAACTAATCCGATTACACCTTAGTTTGTCCAATTAATTCCACCTTGTCGCGAAAACCTGGATGTGTGTGATCAGACATTTTGCTTCACAGCTGTTTACAATTTTAATCATACCTCATTTTTGTTTTTTTGTCAATGGATTTCGCATCACCTTATCCAGAGTGGGAATGGCTAGGTAGGTCTAAACTGAGTTTCTTCTTGTCAGTTCGCAGCTAATCCAATTAAGCACTTGTTTTCCAAATCAATTGAAACTGCCGTTGTATTCTTGCTTTTGCACCACGTTTGGCCAGGTGTTGGAAATCGCTCACGTGGTAAACTTTATGACGTCAGATCCGCGTCAGCTCGTTGGTGTTGCTTCTGTTGCAGCGCTTGCTGAAGAACAGAATGTGGCGTCACTGGTCTGTGCAACGTTTTCTCGAAAACAGAAAGCGTTACGTTTAAAAATTTCACATAACTGCTGCTCTTGGGTCAATGCGAATCAACCAACGTCTATGCAAAATCTTCGAAAGAGGCTCAGGACCAATGATGACATTAATCTAAATGCAAAGAGAAAGATAACCTTTGTCAAGGATAGACTGAGACACTTCCCCGTGCGTGGTTGGCTTGCAGGGTACGTTATCTTAAAGTTTCGGTATCAAAAGGTAACATTCTAAACAGATAAGTTCGATGAAATTGTGGTTACGGTTTTAACCATAAAAAAAATCTTCATACAATTGGGTTTTTGATTTTTATTAAAAAAAGCATTTTTCCTTGCAGTTACCAAACTTTCTATATACACGTCAAATTTATTGCAAACTGTTAACAGGAAAAAGGGATATTCAGCAAAGAATGTGTAATTATTTTCGCATTCCATGCAAAACTCGCAGACATTGACAAGCGACAATTCATCCATTTTCCACTGCTTAAATTATCCGCCCTCATGAAAATTTTGGTCAAATTAATATGCCTGATACCTTGTGAAAAAATGTAGGAGTGAAATGTAATAATATTTCAGCGATGGTGCAGCAGGTAGTAAAAATTTCTGGAGAAGACCGCAATATGCCCAGGAAGAAATATGACAGAAAAACTCTTGACATGTTGCGCGTTCCAAAATCTCGAAAATCCTACATTAAGAAAAAAACAACAACAAACTTTGCAAATGCAGATGTGTGCACTGAGAGATTTTTAAATGCTTTTGTCAGGGATGTAGTGCTGACAAGAAATGTGTGGGAACGCACCCAAAAATCTAGCAATTTTGAAACAGCTTCAAACTCATTTTGAAGCAAAGCATGAAAAAGGTGTGGGAACGGCGTTCCCACGCGTTCCTGCCCCACGACACCCCTGGCTTTTGGTACTGCAAAAACTGATTCTTGAAAGATGAGGTACTGTTAGTTTTGCTTTAAACGATAGAGGTGGAAACGCATATTAATTTAACTCTGAAGGAACTGCGTTTGGCATCATTTCGTTTCTGATTCGACTGATAAGCGTCAAGTGTTAGAAAACAGCTCAAGTTTCATGCTTTTCTTGCTGTCCATAAAGTATTTTTGCCATCCCGTGAAGAGTGTTCGAAAATTTTGAACAACAACTGTATTACAGCACGACAAACACGTTTCTCTTCAGTCCAATCTTTAGTGGCAAGTTTAATCTAACCGCAGTGTTTATTCTAATGCATCCCGTATTTTTCTACTGTATCTCTCACTTTGGTTTTACAGTAGCATCAACAACAATGCATAACTGCGTCAAACGAGTTGCGTACCTTACTGCATTTTTTCAAAGTCGTATTGTGTTTGCAACGTTGCTTCAATCTGCTGTGCTGAGATTGTATGGACTTAAACCGCACATTCCAGATCAAGATATGTATTAGCTTAGGTTTTCATTAGGCTTGGTTTTTGAAATCCTCCCTCTTTAATTGGATGTTCCATTTCTCTTAGTGGTTATGGGCACCGGCGTCTGCTTTGGGGAGGTTGGTATTTTCAGCTGCGTTATCTTCAATTTAACATAGTAAGATTGTTCATTTAGGCTTGCTTTGCTTGCAAAGAGTTCTGAACAGAGGAATTTCCGTGCACTGGATTATTGGTCAATTTGTGTAAGCTGGCTACGTAGCAGCTGAAGCACGAGAAAAATTAGTGGAATGTTGTTTTGAGCAACAAATTTTTGATAACCTGCAGATTTGACAAACAATGTCTCTGTTCAACGCAAACTTTGATTTTCCTTTTACACGACGCCGTCCAGTGTCCAACCGCAAATTGCTATACACACATACGGTCCACAGATCGCTTCTGTGCATAAAATACGTCGTGTCAGGTATTATGTGCGTGTATGCCAGAAGACTAGATCAAAGTACAGCTGCAGGTCATCGGGGTTCGCTTGGAAAGTTGTTCGAAACCTCTGCCATCTGCACATTCGCGGCTTGCGAGGTATGTTCGCTGGACTTGCGGCGTAACAAGATCGCGCTGGTAATGAAACTACTTCCACGCAAGCGACGTAACAAGATCACGCTGGTAATGAAACTACTTCCACGCAAGCGACGTAACCGAGAAGGGCTGTGGGTTTTTTTTTCGGAGAGGCCCGGTTGCCCGCGCTGTGGACTGCGGTTTGGTGACAGAAACCGGCAGAGCGAAATTAAATGCCCGATTGTGTGAGTTTTACGACCGGCAAGTCCGTTTCGTCGCCACCCCCGTCCTCCAGCAATGCCACCGCACTGTGAAGCGCGCGCGACGTCCGTGATGGTCCGTTAAATTTTTCTCAATAACGTTATGTAAAATATTTTGAGTGGTCTTCTGCAGATACTGAAAGTAGTGCTGGCATGGAAACACTAAGTTATTCTAAGGCCAAACATATAGCGCAGGAAGGTCGATTGTTTGATATTCGCTTACTATTGATAATAAACTGTAAACAATCGACTTAAGAAAGCTTTTTTTACTGCAACGTGTTTCTAAAAACAATCATCGTTTTGAAAAACCAAAATTGTTTCTTCTTTTAGTTTCAAAAGTTCACTTTTATCGAAATTTCACCTAGACACTCATTATCCACCGCCTAACCTGCTGATCTACTGGATTTATTTAAGTTGTGTTCTCAATTTCGAGAATATTTGATCTTTTGAAGAACATTGGACCACTTGAACAAAGATCTTTTCCTAAACCCACAAACGTAAATATCTTTCGATCACGCAACCAATCTCAGGAAGATAGCCAGCCTATCTATCATTAACTACATTACATTGTAACAGACGGAAAAATGGCAACATATTAACATCCTCTATTGTACAACATTTAATATGGAAAGGGATAATAACAAATCATGTGCAGTGTGCAACTGCACTTTTGTTGGCACGGCCATCAATGATCAGGTGGCCCAGCCTCTTTAACAGAGATACAACTTTAGAAAGTTTATGATCAGCACTACGTTGGAAAGTAGTGAAGTGCTGAAAGTTTTGGGTCATAGGCTATTCTGGTCACTGAAAATAAAATAACTGCACTATCTTTGCTTCTCTTCATTTTATCTTAAGGAAAACTTTGTGAAAAACACAGAAGTAAAAACTGATTGCAAACCTGATGAGTTATGTGGAGTTGTTGGATATATTTATGTCTGGCTCTAACGTTGGACAAAATGTATTTTTTTCAAGAACCTTGGAGCACATGGACAAAGATTTCTTTCTATCACGCAAACAAACTCAAGAAGATAGCCAATTATCGGAATACAATCAATATCTGATGAAGACTTGTTTTTACAAAAATTCTTTCTAGGCTAATGCTCGCTAAATGATTAGGAAATCGGTTGAGATTGCGTATTTCTTGCATCTATAAGAAACAAATTCATCCATGCACACACAAAGGCAAGAAAGCAGTGGCGTGAGAGGGCTTGTTTCAAATGAAAAGGAAAGCCCGTCGCGTGGATGGCTTTGCACAGCAAACAAGTTCCCGAAGAATGAGCTAAGTGTCTTCTTACGAAGTATGGCGCAACCAGCGATCGCAGTGCGTCAGTGAAATTGCGTCGTGCTGATCACAAATCGGGTTTAGAATAAACCGGCAGACATCGAATGCGCGAATCAAAAGCGTAAGGTTTAAGTGGCCACTACACACACCATACACTATGCAGCAAGATTATTTTTCTAGTGATGAAAACACGGAGGAGAAAAAAGGGGTGCAGCTGCGTTTCTCTTTGGTCAACAGATAAGCTGTGGCCAATAACGTTTGAAGATCTCAACGATTTTTACAAAAAACAAGGCCTGGAAGTATACAGAATAGACGGTAGAACAATACTATTGATGAAACGAGGAGATAGTTTTTATCTTAAAGCAAGGATGATGAAATTACTCTAAACGCATTAGTTTTATGCAAATCTGCGACTACTCTTGATGTTGTTGTAATAAAATTTTGCCGCGGAGAGGAAATGGCAAATGTTTTGTCCTCTGGCATGTCTGCGAACTGCATCGGTGTGAAGCGGCAAGAGCATTTGACGCTTTCGCCCGTCGACGCAATTTCGATCAGATCGTTTTGTTTCGTAAAAATCAGCGCGAAGCAGGGTCTTAGGATAAACACTCCGTCACGCTCGCCGTTCTGTTGCGACGCTGGTCAAAAGTTTCGGGAGAAAAAAACGTATCAAGTGGAAACACGAAAAGTTGTCCGGCGCCGCGACACGTTTCGCTGGACCGACAGGCAGGCCCAGGCACGCCGATGCCGTTCAGGATAGTTCAAAGACACTCAACAACCTCCGTTAAAAGCAATCGAGGCACGCTCGAGTGGCGCTTCGGGCGTGCCTGCACTTGCCCGTCGCAAGAACAGGAAGTGACGAATGGCTGCGTGAAGACGGTTGCGCCAGAGGCCTAAACGTCGGTGAAATCTTTCAAATAGTTTTTCCTTATTTCTCTATCCGAACAGCTGGAAGGTGGTTTGGGGTTCGATTTTTTAGCCACAGCACACACCCCCGGAAGCACTAGAATGTGCAGAGCTGCTTTTCGCTGCACCGTCTATTTTGGTTAAGTGTAATCCACGGTCATGTGATCACAATATGACGTAAAGGCGTCGATGGCTAAATGCTTACAACGCTGTCCCTGTGCTGAATGAAATGCACGAAACGTTTGCTTTGAACGATTTCTGCATTTTCATTCATGAACACTGTTTTATTTAAACTGTTTTGAGGAACCGAAACTGTCTCGCAAATTATTCGTACGGTCTATCAAAACACACCAGAAGCTCGCTGTATAACCACCAACAAAATACACTAACACCTTGCTTTATTACTGTGTCGCTATTCAGATGAAATAGTTGCGGTCTCTCAAAATGTCTTAACGGTCACCAAGGTCAACCCTTGAAAATACCCTGGTGCATAAACAGTTTTTTTTAAGGTTTGATCTTGGTGACCGTCAAGACATTTTGAGAGACCGCAACTATTTCATCTAAATACCGAAATGGTCATAAAGCAAAGTTTTGGAGTATTTTGGCCGTAAAGTGAAGTTCCACTGTATTTTGATGAACCGTTGGAAAAAATTGATAGACCGTTTCGGTTTCCCAAAACACCTCAAAACACTGTACATCAATATGATAGATTAAATTTTATAATGAAAACCTTCTATTAGTTTTATGCTTTCGGTATCGTATTTGTATAAACTGCAAAAGGTGAAAACAAATATTGCATACGTTGTTGGACGCAAATATTTTTGCAAGTTGGTATTTGTCGTTGAGGAAGTGATTTTTAAACCAGTGCGAGAGTTTTCTGTATATGGAGCAAGCACGAATTCACGAAGAGAGAGCTGAAAATGATCTAAGAAGGCATTTTTAAAAACAATAGCAGACGTTTCTCTACCTAACTATAAAACTGACAAGCGATCGAACTGGCATGTCACTGTCAACGCATATGCTTCCTGCTTTTCTGTGTTTGTTTCAAGCAAAAGATTTGCGGTGAATAGAAGTCCTACAACATGGCTGGGATTCATTGCGCCACATCGGCTATTGCTGAACCTAAGCGGTTAGCGATATAAGCTTTAAACTTGTTTAAACGTTGTGCCTACGGCTTCAAGTAAAAAGACGTGACTTTCCATGAAGCCGGTCGCATATCAGCCTTGCTGTCACGCAAGCGCTCTGGATTAGTTTCAAACAAAATTTATCATTTTCAGCAAAATTGCTTTCAAGTCAAAAGCGATGATTCAGCTTAGCTGATTTACGATTTTATCAGGGCTGCGTAATACGGATTGTCCGGGTGGGGATGTGTCACAGTTCGGAGAGCCGAACACGCATTGGTTATTCAATGCGCTTTGGAGTGATCATTCGAGAAACTAGATAGTGATAAGAGTTGGGTAAGGAAGTTTTTAGCGTAATATCCCCAGCTTCAGCGATACTAAAATCGAATGTAATAAACAAAATGCCGAACGTCGAAAATGTGATGAGTTTGTTATGCCAAATACAGACTTCAGTCAAGATGAAGAAGGGAAATATTTTGAATGCTTTTTATGACCGTTCCTTTTTTGGAAAAGTGCAAAACCAACTATCTGTTCGCTGTTTCTTACGCGGAGATGACAAACTTTGCCAGATCAAAATTTTTACAAAAGCGGTCTTCCTTGTTCGACCGACTGCGTCAAGCTACCGATCGATGAAAGCAAATCACAGACTCATAAATAATAAATGACTTGCCTCGCCTGGCATATGCATTATAAATGAACGATAAGAAACTGTTATAAATTGGAAAGACAGCTGGAAAACACTGAGTTTAGCCCAAGGAACAGTTCAGCGCTTCGATAAGATCTATATTGTCTGAAGTAAAATTGTCACTGGTGCCCGACTGACCTTTCCGTGGTTGATGCATCGTTTCGTTTTATCTTTCAAAGTAGCTTTTTTTCTGTGTTTATATTTGATTGACGCTTGAACGTTGACAGTTGCCGCATTTAGAATTTGAATTGCTGGGATTATGCGAGCGTTGAGGCTTCACAATAAAGAGCGTTTAACTGCGATGTTTCGCAGCTGCGCGCAGGGCTGGTCTTCGCGCCGAATCGTATGACGATGGTGCTCTCACTGCGAGTACTACATCACGTGGCTTACCACTATCTCATTTCTAAGTGTAACCATAAATTGCCACTACCTATACATCATGACTGCACGTGTTTTAGTGTCTGGTGTTTTCAACGCAGCCAGCAAAACAGTTGTACACTTATTGCTGATAAAAGTTAAAATTATTACAATCAAACCGCAGGGTAAAAAGTAACAGCGTTGTAAAAAAAGGTACGTTGTTGACAGTAAACATGATTATAAACACGATCAGGGAATAAAATAAGCCACGAACACATTAGTGTTTTCGTTCATTAAGAAGGGCGTTGCACAAATTGAACAAGCAAAGTCTGACTGGAAATCACAAAACTATTAAATTGTTTATTTTGGGACCTTTGAACCAGTGTTCCCTAATAAGGAAATTTTGCACTGAGCAAATGTTTGTTTTAGTGAGCATGAATATTTTAAGGCTGAGTTAACAGAGTTCTAAATGAGTTACAAACTGTGCGAATTATTAGAATAAGTATATAAGTTTGTAAAAATACAAAAAAGTACACATTAACTTTAAATCGCTTCTTGTTTCCGTACTTTTCCAATGTTTTGGAATGTTGCAAGTGCGTGGGAATGAGGTTTCACTGCGTAAATGATCTGGTGAGTGATGGTACTTCGCATTTGCGCGGTTGCGCACGTTAGAGGGAACATTGTTTTCAACCTGCTGACGTGATCAACGTCACTAATTCACAACATGCTCTGTTCAGAGGGTTCCTGCTCAGGTTGCTGCAAAGTTATAAGTTACGTCCGATACTAAAAATCCTAAGTCCCCCATAGTCAAGCTACAGTTCAGCATTTTTTTCAAATACTACCAGCAAGATAGTTGCTGGTCGTAATTGGCTACGTTTTATTTTGAAAAGAAGACATCATCCAGCACTGGGGAATGGTCGAGTAGCACTGGTTAATGGTCAACTAGCGCTGGTGAATGGTTGGCCAGCACTGGTGAATGGTCGATCAGCACTGGTGAATGGTCGGCTCATTTGCGCAAATCCGACAATAGCTCTGAGATTGCTGCCTATGGAAAAGAGCCACAACGGTGTTGCATTCCTGCAGGCGGAACCACTTAGAAACGGATCACTTGTGTTCCAGAAGACTGCAAGTCAGCGGGAATCGACTTCCGCGAGACGGCTTGTGGGATGTAACGGGCGACCGCGAAACATCCTTACGCGGCACAAAAACAGTGGCAAGTCCTGTATAAATAGCGGGATAACAGGAAGGTTCAACCCGCATGTTCTGCACACAAAACAGCAGCCATTTTTAACAAACGACCAGTTAAAGCGTAGTATTAATTGACACGACAGCCTGAACGTTCTTGTGGAAGCTTTACCAGAAGCCTGTGGCAGTCAGACAACAACATGCAACTTTGTTTTCCGGCCTTAAATTCAAGTAAATTTAAAATCGAAGTCGCGATTTTGTTTTGCTAAATGTAATTCCACATGCAAGTCTAAACATTCTGGTGAGAAACAGTACGAGCAACACATGTATAGGGCAGAGTTCGTTTGCAGTTGAAGTCCAATACGCACCCAGAGTGCGTGCCTACTATCTAACGATAAACATTTCTCACTTTCAACACTTTTCAAAAAATCCCAAATTCATAATATTCAAATTTACCGTTGGAATTTTCGAATACAAAAACATGAAGACTTTTCTTATTCTGTTAGTTCGCTTTTTCTGGCGACCATTCAAAATATCCGAGCAAGAAAAAGAGAAAAAAACGAGCGCGCCAGACTGCGCGGGACAGCGCTGCTTGTCGAAGCTCTGAGAATTTGAATTTGTTGAAAAAAATCGATTGCGGGTCAGCTGCTGATATCTAAACAATGTTGCCAAACACTACGCCCGGCTTGATAAAAATCAATTTTTGGGAATTGAAGCCCGACGGAGGCGTCGCCGGCTGAAATTGGACGCCGCTCAGCAGCTGTTACACTTTACAAGCGCTGGCGATTCGGCCGTAAACGGAACAAAGCTTTTGTCGTGACAAATCGTGACGCTGTGCCACAGGCGGCCATAGCGGTGGAGGCCAGCAGAACAAATTGCTGAGTATTACAACGGCCGCAATTTTCCCGATTGCGGAAATAGCACGAAGTTCCATTCAATAGCATGGGCTTTGGAACATCTTGTTGTGACGTGTTTGATAGTTGTTGCGGCATGCGCCAAACAAAAGACACCTCCTGAGCAATGCTGCAAATGGCGCTTTTTCACGGGTGGCCACTTCGCGCTGTTTAGCAGCAATTGCACGTTGAACACAACTCATCGATGATATGGCAGATCGAAACACAAACGATAGCGTCTTGACTTATCGTATCGCAGCCTGAGCTCTACTATTCCAGGAACGCAATGCTTTTGTGTAAGGAAGTCGCTGTCAGACTGTAAATCAATGGCAGAAGCAGCTATCAAAAGCTTTGTCTTCATGTTTTAGACTGCTAATGCGCTTCTGAAGTTTGATTATGTTGAACAAATTGAACATAACCAACGTGGAGCAAAGATAAATTTTCTCCAAATTATCATCATGTTTTGAACTGAAGAAAGACAACTGCATTTACACGTAAAGTTCATCTGATTTTGCTCGATTTTTACTTGAATGCAACCAATTAAAATAACGCTTGACAATGTTTGGCGAGTAGACCAAAACTTTTGTTGATGTTTTAGTATGTTTCAGAAAACTTGCAAAGTGACAACTGTTATCCCCTGAATTATTGCCGAACACAAAACCAGCGAATATTTTTTTCTTAAGATAAACTAATTTGCTTTTGGCAAACAAATTTGCTTTAACTTGGTCTTTGTGGCCAAAAAACGAATTACACACATCGAGTTTGAAACCAGCGAATTCGCACCAGAAGCCATCTCGAGGTGGATTAAAACCAACTTTCAGTTGGCAGCAACCGATAATTGAAAGCTCACTGCTGTGCATCACCAGTCATGCTGACACATTCGTCTTAGCAAAAGCTCAGTTCTGCACCTCCCACAGAAGCAGGACCCATTTAAAATATTTTATGTCTACTTCATACTTTGCCGGAGAAGGTTGTCTGTTTCTATACACAAAGCCAACAGGCAGAAGGGAGGGCGTTTCTCTAGAATAGACTGTTGCTTGTCGCGCCCATCTTAACGGGAAGGGTAAAACACAGCAGCATCCGAATGGTAGCTGGAGGAAACATTATGGCCTACCACGTTTACATAAAAACAGGATACGGTGTCTTGTCCACGTCTTTTGCGAATGGCATCTTCTGCTGACGTAGACAGAACCGTTGCTATCGCTTTTCTTTTGTACTAAGTTAAGCCAATAAAGGGATAAAGCCTGAATGGCATCTGATTTTAGTTTTCGTTAGGGCGAACGTTTTCAAAAAAAACTAATTTATGGATCGGCCTCCCGCGGTTTGAAGCGATTAGTAAACTGAACCCCATGTATTCTACAGAAGTCAAACTGTTTTTGCAAGGTCAACCAAATGATGGTCTACAAACCAGATTGGTGCCGTCACGACAGACAATTGTTTCAACGAAATCGTGTTTACATATAGTTTAGCCTGAGGTTACGTGTAGCAAACATTTATAGGCCTTATCACCTAAAACAGGCAGCCGCTAACAATACAGCACGCCGGTCCGAAAGGGCGTTTCGAGGGAATCTCTGGCGAACGGTTTTATCGGAACAGCGCGCATCAATTTAGAGTCGAAATGATATCAGCAAAACTGCTTGAAGAGAACTTGTGCTTTAGTCGCGCCCGAGCGTCGTATACTGTTTCTGCTTTTCTGCTGTATGAGCTGCGGGCTGCTCAGACGGCCAGCTGCTGGATCGGGGTCGAGAGATATCATCTCGAACTTCATTGGAAAACCAGCAAACGCTGCTTCGCGGTTTTTCGCGTGGCACTTAACACGGGAATTGGAGAGGAATATTAACTACCGCAAACGTCCTTAGGTTAACCGCACCGTATCTGAAGCAAAGAAACAGAGCGAAAGTCCTCAAGGACGCTGAAGGGCGCTCATCACTACGAACAAGGAGAGGTAGTCCAACACTCATCATCCTTGAGACTATAATTCTGATGTTATACGCCGATTTTGTTTTTCAAACTAATAAAAACGTAATCTGCATTTTTTAAATATGTTTTTTTCTGCATCACCGCTGTATTTTATTCGTTATTTCCAAGCATGGCTTATGGCTAAGTCGAAACGTCGAATGAAATAGCATTTCTTCGCTATTTGTTGCTATACTGTTTGCAGTAAGAATTTTGCTCTTTAGTGCGGGCGCTTAATCGAACTTCATGATTTGCTTGACAGTCCTCTTAATTTTTGTCACTGACTACTTTATAGACTAACTGAAGACAAACATGTGTTGGTTTTTGAAAAATTTACACCTGAACATCCAAAAGCGCCGGTAGGTGATGTAAAATCTGCAAACAAACCTATTCGCTGCAATACTTTCATTTCTCATCGCCAGCGTCAACAACTGCAAAGAAGGGAGACAATGCCTTTTCTTTCAATATTGAACTTCGACAAAACATACTACAATTTTAAGCAGCTGATTTAAACACAGAAACGTGTCTATACCCATTGCAAGAATCCAATGATTATTGCTTATATCATAGGTATGCGTAGCTTATTTCGTTTATGTTCAGTCTGAATGAGAACAGTATGTGTCAAGCCAACAAACACGCTCGCCGACAAGAACAGCAGATCTGTCACACCACTGTCTTCTCAGAGAAAATGTTTGCACAAAAATCAACCCAAGGTAAAATTACAAAAAAATATAATTTTGATCTGGGATCTACTTCGGTTTCTCAAAATAGGTAAGTGGAAGTGGCAGGTATCTTTTTTGGACGCAGTGACCCGTATGGCAGGTTCAGCAAGGAATCAGTGTTGCATTAGAGGCAGCAGAAAAAGAATCTTGACAAATTGTATCAAACTCATTTCGCGGAACCAGCCCTGACGTTGATAAACGATATTGGCAATTTCTTTCATCGCTGTTACTTGCAATACCGCAAGTTGTTAATAACAGATTCGCAATAGAGGTTTGGGCATCCCAAAACTAAAGGTAATGATGTCAGGGCTAATAATGCCACAGTCAAGGGCGTCGAAAAGGGGGGGACGGGGGGCCTTGTCTCATTGGATTTTGAAATTTGACATTTTCCGATTACATTTTTAGCAAAAAAAGATTTTTTCCTAGTTTTGAGAGGAAAAAAATCCACCAATTTTGGCCTTCCGGAAAATTTTTGTGGCTATCTAGACAAATCCACAATTGGCCCTCCTGGAAAAAGTCTTTCCGACGCCCATGGCCACAATAAAAATGGCACAGTAAAATCACAAACGAAGGCACTCGATTGATGCAACACATTTGCCCGTGTTATGCCAAATGTAAATGGCTGATGTACATGGGAAGAATTACTTTTGTGAAGTTTCGGGGGTAATCCATAAACTAAGCTACAACGGCGTATCCAGAACGTTAAATATCCACTACCGGTTTACCCCCAAAAAGAACATGCACCCTCTAGGCTGTTGCTCATTTTCAGCACATACGTTTAGGTACTCATGCTGCTTTATCAAATACCACAACGCAAACTTTAGAAAATTTACTAACAAATACTAAGATAAAAACTTACTCTGCCATAATTGATAATAATATCATCAGTGAAAGTTGCACCTTTACCAGCATCGCTGTCTAAAATGTATTGTGAATTACTGGTTCAACTTTTTTACTGTAGTGCACATGAATTTAGGAATGTCTTAAATGGTTACATGGCTAATTGTTGCTGTGCAAAAGTTTTACCAAGAACAAAACGTATGCCGAAGAGTTTTATTTCTCTTTTGTTATTAATGTGAAATTGACAAAATCTGTGCAGTATACTTTGAATCATACAAGTTTTGGTTATAGTATACACTCTAATTGCCCAATTTTTTCCGGCTCCCCTAATGTCCCCTAGTGTAAGGTAAGTGAACAGAATATCCATATTGGAAAGTCTTACAAAATATTCTAGGTAGCGTTTGCTATTGAAAAAATTGATGCGAGATTTGTATGATTTGTCGAATTGTGTGAAAAGTAATGTTATGCAGCAGATGTTTTTTTAATTACCCTTTTGCTTTTCAGAAGAAGTTTTCGTTTGAATTGAGGAGCCGGCGGTGTAGATGAAACTATTCTTACTTTCATCGTCAAATAGGCGGTCAGCCGTTACTCCTACGCAGAATTCTTTACATTCTGCTTTCGTTTTGACTGCTATCGGATGAACAACTCTTCTCCCTATTTTATATTATATGCCATCGCCATCGTTACCGACATTAAACGTTTCCTACCCAACTTAAAGTTTCCTTAACAAGCCCTTTTGAAATTAAGTACAGCAAAATCCCTTTTTCAATTTAATTATTGTAAGTTTCATCATGCGAGCAACAAACTCAACGCCAGGCTTTTGCAATTCGTCCTTTTCTTTTCACAAGGCGTTTATGATATGTTTTTTCAAATTGTTTTGATGATATTTTTGCTCGTCTCTCGCGTTGCGATTTCCGTTTCCCGTGGCAAAGCGTTGCGAATTAAGCTTTCAGCTTCCGTACAAGAGAATTTTAACTGCAGCGCCACCTGCAGATATAGCCTTATTTGCGCTGCGCGATTCTGAGCCTGTTCGTCAGTCAGTCACGAAACGTTGTATGTCGTGACCTGTTTTGCACACAATGTTGCGTGAGTGCCCCGAGCAAGCCCCAAGCAAGCTCGCTCTTTCAAGAAGACCTGTCGCCGCAATTCGTCCAGTGCTTGGTGCAGCTCGAATTGAGTTATGGAATGACTGTGCGCCCACCTTCCCGCAAATATTGATATTGTTTTTCTCGGAAAGTATTTCTGAAAAGAAATGGAGAGCACATTGACTGACGCGCAGAATTGGCAAGGACAAAAAATACTTTTCTTCTGCCAAAGCAAGGGTGCAGATCAAAGGTTTGAAACTCGCTGAAGGAAAAGGGCCAGTAATTTGAACCGAAGATGAAGATGAGGTCCACTGGGATAAAAGCTAGGTATATCTTACAACTGGCCTACAGCTGCACGCCACACATAACATGCATCCAGATGCTCAAAAGCCCTAAACCGGGCTTTGTTTGTATGTGATATGTAGTTGCCCTCTGAACACTCCGAAGTCAGTCAATGATAGCTTCAACGCAATATTTTTAGAAAGGGATTGACTCAGGGCCACGTACAACCAGTGGCGCAGCCAGGAAGTTTGTTCGGGAGGGGCCGATCACCTGACGTAAGTCCGATTGTTCCGTTTCATTTCGAATAGTTGAAAATGATATAAAGCACCGGCATAAAATCTTAGCAAGATTGTTTCGGGGGTGGTTTCTTCGTTCTCATTCAGGCTGCGCTACTGCGTACAATTAGCTCCTTGACTCCGTGTTTGAGGCACTTGATATAGATGATCCTATAGTGTGTTTGAAGATACTCGGAGCTTAATTTGTTTTGAGGGAATAATTCATAGGACCGAGTGTTACATTTTATTCTTGCAAAATACCAAGTAACAGTTGTAAGTTTGGTAAGAATAAAATCTGATTTTTAAGCCCTGTCATATTTTACCTGATTAAAAATCATCGCTTAAATGAGAACATAGATCTAGTCCATGCTGAACATGACCAGAAAGTCCAGGAATAAATCAGGTTTGTTTTTTCTTAAAGAAATAATCTAACTCAAAACCTTTCGCCATAATATTTGAACCGAATTTCTGAAACTGTGGTAATCACGCATAAAGACAACAAAGATAACAACAAAATATTCCATATCCCAAAGAAATCATGTCTGACATTGTAAACACAACTGTTTGCATTTTCATGAAATATTCTGTAAATGTTTTCATCATCAGCACAATTGATTGAATATTTGAAAAAGGAAAACTCCAGCAAATTTTCGCAAGTTTTCAAAGTTTTTCTCTCTCCCAAAGTATTCACACACGGTCAGAATAGTGGAAGACCATTCGTAGGTGAAGGTTCGCGAAGGTACATGAAATTACCAAACTTGGAAGAGCAAAATACAACTCAAAATGTAACAGCTGGGTGGGGCTTTTTAGCTTACATGCTGATCTTCATTTTCCTGATTGTTTAACCACAAATTCTTTCTCCCAATGCAGGTATGTAAAGATCACTATTTGATAACGCTTAAGCGATAAAAAATGTACACAGAAATATATGTTGCTTGAATATAATTGGGTTGAGAGATATGCAATATTACAAAATCCTGCAGTTTGGTACATTTTGCTTAATTGAATTGGGATTCGCAAAACAAACTTTGAACGCCACTTACTGCATTTACTGATGTGGGACGCTTGTGCTGTAAAACAACCGCTAGTAAGGTGCTATGTGTAATTCATATTTTATCAATGCAAGTAATTACTGAGAGGAAGTACTAGACCTCAGTTTTTGCAAGATGCGCATGTTTCAAATGTTAGAAAGCAAAAGTTTAGATGTACTTTGGGGTCTTAGAAATTCAAAAAATTGCTCATGATTCATGGTAATTGGAGCTTATGTCGCAAGCCTATCGTAACAACTCGTAGATATGCCAGTTGATCCCCAGTAATCCCGATCCGAAACGACCCTTTTTTAAAAATGGAGTGATTCTTCACACGTCGCGGATCAAATGGCTTCCATAGCAAACTAAAGAGATTCAAATCCCTTTGCAGGTCTTTTAGAGCGGAAAAAACGACTATAACCACTTGCCGTAGTTGGCTAAGCAACACAGCGTATATCTCTTTATTGCCAAGTCAACCAAACTGTTTGTTTACAGGCATTCACAAAACTGGTTTTTGTTAATGTCGCCACTGTGACGAATGTTTCTTATTACGGTTTTAGCAAAGAAAGCTTAAAAACTTCACTGAATGTTTGCAACTGACTAAAAGGACTTTCTGAGGAATTAAGTGTGTCACTAACGGCGATCGCAAGATCGTGATCTCCTGTTTTTTTTCCACTACTTCTATATCGCTATATATAGAAGTACTTCGGCTTAGCTGACTTTTAATAAAACGACCTTTTGGTTCTTGATACCACGAATATGTGAGAACATTTTCGGTGCAAACCTACAGTCACCCACCAAATGGGTAAACAGGTGCATTCGAAATTCAGTCGGTACGTTATTGGGTTTGAGAATATAAACTTTTTCAAGGAGTGAGAGTCATCAGGTTGCGTCCACGGCCAAACACTGATCGTGGCGGGTTTCTACTGTCATCAAGTGCATGTCGTAGACCGTTCCGCTTGACCTGACTGCATTCTGCGACGCTATCAGAGTGGTGGGAACAATGCATTTTACTTTTCGTCGAATGTGACCAGTCAATATGTCAACAGCTGCGGTGATGCTTGTGGTATTTTGGTGTAAGTAGCTTGTCAGTTTTGCATTTTGCACTGTTACGGAAAGCGCTGTGATGCACGCCTTCGTGAATTATGAGCATTTTGAAATGCTCGCGAAAACTTTTTCTACTTTTCGCGATTCTGAAAAGCTTGGCTATAGGTGGTTCAAAAAACAGCAGCACTCAAAGTCTGTAAGTCACTGAACCTGGTGACTGCAAAACTAAAGTGCTTCCTGATGAGCAGTGAGACTGCTTTTCAGCTTGTATACTGGGAGTAAAAACTGAAACATTTTTAAGAATGAGGTGCTGGGAAGCACAAGTTGCACTGGATCGACCAAATTGCAAAGCAATCTCCGACCTTATTCAAATCAGACTTAGACCAAAGTTATTTTCTGGACTGTGGGATGTAAGGATTAAACAAGCTGACTATGATTACTTTCTACCTAGTTCCGCTGCTCATTTCGTAGCTATGACGGTACTACCTCGGCACTGGGCAGGAACACTACACCCAAACACTGCTCTATGTTTCCTCCTTGCGGTAGTATTTTATTGTATAAGTGACCGTGTGAGGGTGCGCTGCTAAGCTGTAAATATCTTTAAGAATAGAAGTTATCTTTTATAGGTTTTGATTAGAATTTCCAGAACGCCACCAAGTCTGGTATAAGGAAAATAGTAGTGCTGAACAACCTAATGGCAAAACTAACTGTCGAAGCAAACGAAGTCAAAGACATAACGTAGACGTTCCGGTAACATTGCTACCATAATTTGTACGACGATATTGTGCTATACTAAATCTATACCGAAAAATACTCTTACCTTGCAACATAATTGATTTTTGTGTATGTTGTACTTTCAACAGAGAGTCACACTTTTTACAATTTTGACAGTTTATAACATTATAGGCATCGTATCAAAGTTGAAGTCGCTTTAAAAAATGCACCTGGCAGGTTTCAAAAATGTCCATTTACAAGCTGTAATAAGTAATTTATGTGGGGAAACACTGATAGGAATTTATCTATACAGAATTTGCCTAAATTCATTGCAAAGGTTTTTTTTATCAATTCCTGATTTAGAGTTCAAGCTCTCACAAGATATGAAATAGTTTAGGGTGAACTAATACCTATTTTTTGAGAAATGTTTGCAAGCGCAGTTGAAGGAAGTTCAATTTAAGCAGGGGTTAATCAAAGAGAAAGCGGGGAGGTGTTGTCGGTCGTGTGCCGCCTTGAAACAAGAGGAGCTAGTGTGAATGATGTAAATGATTTAGTAAATCATTCAAAGTTTGTTAAGCAAATTAGGAGAAGAAAAACTGTTATTTCATATATTACTGCAATGGAGACACTCCGTCACATAAAAGGCCTGACATCAAACTCGTAGCCCAGGCAACGAGCTTATTGGGGAATGTAAATGTTGAGACAAACAAAACTGCAGAATTTAAGTTTTTTAAATGTTTTGGGTAATGAAGGGAACGGGGCATGATGGAAATAGATGTTTTTTGATTAACAGGCCTTTTCTTTAGTATTACTAGAATATTTGCAAGCAAGAGAAAGTGCTAAGAACTTTATTCTGACAGGGATTGCCAGTTCAAAAGTTCGACTTTTCAGGGTAGGCTTCAAAGATCTTCGAACTGCCTATTTTGGTGACTGGAGAGGTTATACCGATGTTATTTGTACTTTGATTTGCTTTTTCTTGGTCGATGTCAGTGCTTGCAGCCTCAGCTTTAAGGTCCTTCTGCTTTAACTACCCCACTTCGCGCAGTAACTTTACGACATCAATGACCAACCTAACCACTTGATAATATATTGTTCGCTTGGAGTACTTCGGTTTTGTTCCACCGTATTTTTATAATTTGGACCCTTTTTAATTCTGCTTTCAAGAAAAATCTTGAGGTTTCGCTCTGCACCATATCACTGTGGAACTGTGAATGAAATATTCTAAAAAACTACTGGAGACCGTCAAGTTTCTTGTTCTCAGTATATCAGGCTGTTGAACCGGAACAGCGTGTACTCCAGCAACGGTCGTAATCACAACACTATGGAAGGAAGTTATTTTTCTTTCTATGATATTTGTTTGCAAGTTGTTTCGCACTTTATGCCATTCACAATATCGATTCAAGACAGCCTAAATTACTATGCAAAGGGGTTACATGTCCTCACATTAAAGGCACACTTTCAGTATAAATGTTTTCATAAATCAGAAAATATTTCACAGATGGCTTCTCGTATTAGATAAAAGTCTATAATTCTCTGAGCTATGTACACCTAAAAAGTGCATCATGTTTCTGAATAAGCAACACGTTCAGATTTTATCATTTGTTTGTCATGATTGAAAAAAATAAGCTTTTCAATTTTATCTAAGAAAGACAAGGAATTAAAGTGAGAATAACAGCAACTTTACGAAGTGTTTCTTTTGTTTCTTTTTTTGCAAAAAAACATTGGATGCTCGACGTTGTATGGAGTTGACCCAATTTAACTCATGAGATAACGTTAATTTATGGAATGGATAATTTGGTTGGACTCCTGCTGCACTTTTTCCCACGGCTCATATTAAACATGCCCATATTCACTACCAGCACTTATTTTTATAAAAGTGGTTGATTGCACTTCACTTGCTTCGCACGGAATGTGGACGCTTGTGGAGACGCATACGCATACCCGCCTCGACAGTATGTAAAAGTTCCGAATCCACAAGTATTTCTCGTATCATTGATTCCTCGGTAGTCTCAGGCTTTCCACCAGCATTCCGAAAAGAGCATTTCCCTGCGAGTACTTGGTATACCCGTGTCGCTGCTAATATACCAAAGCCCAATTCAGTGATTTAAGTTTCTTTTACGAATAATCTTAGATAGCTGTAATGATACGCCAAACTGCACAAGGACCAACCAAGCGTTATTCAGACCAGTAACCTGCAGTTGCGCTGGCAACAGCCAAAAGTTTACAAATTGTTGCAAACTACAAAAACGATGATCTCACAAGCTCTCATTGATATTTTAAACAAAAATACGATAGCATTAATAAATAAAAACTGCTGCGTTCAAAAACACTGCTTTGACGCAAATATCCTCCCAGGAGGACTGCATGAGTACTTGCTAAACATCGAAATTTCCTTAGGCTAACACTAGCAACTTTAGGTGATTCCGCTGTAGGATCAAATCGTTCAACACAAAAAGTGCAGCAGCCCGTATGCAAATGATGAAGAAGCAGATTTCCTGTCCAGCCCTGCGCATGAAAAATGCACCGCGTATTCGCACCTCTTAACTGACAGATTCCTTGTGCGGTTGTTACCTTTAAAACTTCCACCCTGAGGCAATCTGTTAGACTTTTTGTTTTTTGTACCAATGATGCTGTTTCCTGGCATGGCCTGCCTCAAATGTTTTGGAGCTATAATGGTATCATCTAGCGCAGTGGTTACCAAACTTATGTGAGCCGTTAACCAACTCGAGGTAGCGATTATGTCTTATTACCCTCAATATTTTGAGTCGTAAAAAGAATAATACAGAACAACATTGTGGGGTTTGGTTCTGCATTAGAAAAGTTTATCCCCCGAAGAATTTCATATTAACCTCGGGGGGTAATTTATCCCCAGTTTGGGAACTGCTGCTCTAGCGAAAGGTCTATTTACCGGATCCGTGAGGAACAACTTCATTAAACAAACAGATGTAAAGTTAGGGCCTGGTTTGATGAGCATCATTAAATCGATAACGCATCACGTTCTTCTAAGGAGGCTGAGAACAAAAAATAAGACGAAGAGAAGAACGAGATTCGAAATAGGTTGTAATACAACTTGAGAACAAATTTTGTGACTTCCGTCTTGTAAGCCTTGTTGAAACACTAGGGGGCCCTTGCTTTTGAAAATGCGCATGCTTTTACATTTTGTGACCAAGCATGTTTTCACTGCAACCTTTGGTGAAACCACAGGTACTGCTGTGGAGACTTTGGTTCATTCTAGAAAATTTTCTGTAACAACTTCAACTGTTTGACATAAAGACAAGCAGTACTTTTGCAGCATCATCTTTTTGGAGTTTATTTCATTGTATCTTTGATTTTTTCGGTAGCGGGTGATTTGAATGCAACAGGTTTTAGCTTGTTTTCCTTTTCAATTTCTTCGTGTTGTTACAGAACGCATATAGTGAACAATTTAGCAACGTCTCTTGACCTGACGTGAACAAGAAACGGTTTAAAAAAACTCTTGAACACAATTTTGACGAAAGGAGACAAAGGCGAACAACGCAAGATTTTTCACAGGTCACCTTTTATTTCAGGCGTGACGGTGACGACTTGAAATACTTGTTTTTAACTTAAGTTAAGTCGCTAAGGCTTTGCTGTCCACAGGCGTAAAGTTCAAACCTTTGGGCAAGACAGAGCGTCTTTCACCTTCCTTGCGTATTTAAAAAAATATGTCTTTTAACTTGGAAGGTTTGCTGGCAGCCTGACATAGTTTTGGCGCTTGCTCGAGAGGATAATGGGTTCGAACAATCTGTGTGACCGTGTAGGTTTCAATTTCAACCAATACCATTGAAAAATGAGAAAAAAATTGATAAATTCGTTGAAAAGTAGCAAAAAGACCCAACTTTCCCCAACGTACACTGCCGATCACTTTCATCTCACTCAGACAATTTGGTAATACCAAAAACAGCAGGTGACTCCTTGGAAAAAACTTCCTCGTCACCAGAAATAGGCTCCGTCGATTCATACTCGTGAACTGTGTTCCCTGAGCAGCTGAAACGGACCGAGCGCGAATTGCAAGTGCACTTTTCTCCAACGTTTGAAATCGCGGTACTGGGTTTGCTCTTAAGTTTTTCAGTGGGAAACAAACAGGTCTCTTTCGTGTTGTTTGTGGGAATAATGCATACTTCTCGAGGAGGGGCAGGGTCGTTGGACGATTGCACATCGGGATATTTGCAAAAGGATGGCGAACGTCGGACTCTGACGGCACTTTTCGGCCGACACGGTGAAACTCCTGTTCCAACAATGTCCAGAGGAGCTTCTTTCACAGCAACGCAGGTGTTTCTTCCAGAGAAAATCCTGGTTACGTTCTTAGGCGTTCCACTATTCCGCGGACGTAACCTGTTTGGAGCGCTCATCATCCTGGTGCTGCTGGCTCGTTGAGGTCTGCTCTTTGGGGCTATTTCACTTGGAGCCGACGGGATTTTCGAGGCTGAATACTTCATTCGCGAAAAACATGAAGCTCGGGCTTTTTCTGAATGGCCCGAGGGTGCCGAAATGCTCCGACCCACTGGTACTTCCAATGACCGAGGAGTGGATAAAGGAGTAGCTGGTTCCGAATGCATCGGGTAGTAAAACGAGGTGCGGCTGTTGCGTGGATAAGGTTTCGGCCACACAATACTTGGTTTGCGACTAGTCGTCCCAATACAGTGCTCTGCAGAAAAGTATATGGTGCGTTTCAGCGGTGAAAAATTTAAATTGAGCTGTTCAGTCAGGCGTTTCGTCAGGTTTCGGTCACGTGAAGTGGCAAACGAAACGAAACAGGGCCATTTTGAGCGCAAAACTAAAGAGCAGACGTCACTACCTACGAATAGGGGGACACCAACTGCAAATGGGATTGCCCGACATCAGTGGCCATCCAGTGGTTTCGGTTCTGAAACGAAACGTACGTGGGTCACTTTCTTTTCCAAGCATGTGTAAGGAAAGGTTATAAGGCTGTCTGCAACTTACTCAACACATTTTACACGGTTAACGTTATGCAAAGTACTGTAGATAATCCAGTTAAGCAAACGTTTCGAGTTTTTCAACTACAAAGGCATTTGCAACTTCTTTGCAATTCCCCAATGAAACTGTGAAACTAATACTGAAAACAGCTGAAAGGTTTGCAGATAATCATGTCACATAAGAAAGAAAAGGATACAAAATGATAACTGCAGTTTTTAAGGTGTTGACGACAAACTGTTGCCATTGATTGCACACGAAAGGGTGATTATATGCATGGCCAAACAGCCTAAATCAGTGGTTCTCACACTTTTCTGCACGTTGATTCCCAATTAAAGTATATAATTTTCTGTAGACCATGTGGCCTAGACCAACAGTTACTAATACAAGCGTGGTCGCAATTTCGTTGTAAAATGTGGGCAGGCGCGGACGCAGGGAGGGATGCAGGAGATGCATTCCCGCACCAGGCCTAAAGAGGTGTTGACATGACATTTGATTTCATTGAAAATCGTCGCGTGAAATATTTTTATACTGCACCTTACTTAATTTTCTTTGATTTGTTGAAAAACGCCGTTTGCATTCCTTGCCCGATTAACAATAATTTTGAATTGGAGACTTCGTTGCTCCAGTAGACACCAACAGTCATTCATTGACCCCTGGCCATTCAGTGACCCCCATTCGACCCCGTGACTATTTATCGACCCCTTGGATGGTCTAATTGACCCCTGGAGGTCGATATCGACCACTTTGAGAACCACTGGCCTAAATGGAGTCGTTTTAGGTGCAGTAATCCGTTTTAATTTTAACATCTGTAGGAAAACAATCATTTTCGTCTCTTTATTATTTTGTTAGCTTTCTCGTAGAAAAATAATTCTTCACGTAGGTTAACCCACAGTTTGGTAACTGGTTTGCCAAGTCACGGAACAAAACACAAATGACGAAGAATGTGAGTTAGCGGATAATTTATCAATTTATATGCGTCGGTCTTCTCATAACATTGTAATTTCACAACAGAACTTCTTTATAACATTGTAATTAATCAAATGCCAGTTGGACATAACCTACCGAGACTTTTGCTTCGGCTGAACATACACTCTGCATCTAACGAAGATTGCGGTTTTTCTTCTTCGTTGAAATACTTCTTCAGTAAATCTGGATGGTAAGTGACAACGTCTACTGCTCCGAACTTGTCTGTATAAAAACTGAAGTCTAGTCTGTGAAACTTTTTCCGTCGGGTACCAGAATCTTTTGTCGGTTTCGCAGAAGCACATTTGCTTTCTCCGTGGTTTGAAGTACGTTTGGAGAAACTTGTATCGCGGCGCGCTGGAGCACTTACGACAGTGCCAGCCTTTGCGGGTAACCTGGCAGCAGCTGTGCCACTAGCCGAAATCTGCTGACGGGTAAACGGCTGTTGCTGTGAATCTACTGGTGGAGCGAGCTGATGGGTTGTTAGAAAAGTATTCGCAGAACTCTGAAACAGAAACAGCAGTTGTAGCCTCAAACACGCAAAAATCCTTCAAAAATTTTTTTGAAACAGTTTTTTTGTAAAGTTTGTGTCATTCTACTCTGCCCACACCTTTTACCCACTTCTACAAGCGAAATAGTTTTTTGAAAGCAATTATTTCCTTCTTCCAGACATGAACCACTAATTTAGTTGTTTGCTTCAAATAAACAGCGCAAATGATACTGTTCCACGTATTGCCACCGGTACGACTCAATGGTTTCTGACCACAAGGTTTGGGTTCGGGTCTCGAGGATTTTGAACTTGGCATTACGTATTTTCTTTCTGAAAACTTGAAAAAGAAGCCCACCATACTTATTGCCTTCATGTTTATGATCTCTTTAGAGGAATCACGCCTCTGCCCAGTGAAATACCAGCAGGGACCTCCAAAACAAAGAGATTTAATCTATTAAAATTTTCTTTAAGCCTATGCCGTGCAATTTTTTAAAGCTGTGACTCTGCAATTTTTTACGATTGAACCTTTTCCTGATTAAAGTTGAAAGAATTGAAGAATTTACAGCAAAAATAGACCATATTTTACTACGATCTAAACAGTCCATATCTCTTCCAAAGATCTCATTCATAAGCATTTGACAAAGATATTCCACCAACAGTGAAACACACTTCAACTTAAGCATAAGTTTTAGGACCACTAAAGTTTATCCATCCCAGGCAGTACAGGTATTTTTATGATGTGAAGAGTTTTTCAAGCATTTGTTGGAAAAAGTCTGGCTGGAAGTACGTAAACTCTGGACATTTCCACCAATTCGGAAATGTCTTTTCAAGTGAACAATTCCGTAAGAGGCTCTAAAATTCACATCAAATCAGGGAATCTAGACGTCTACTAATCTCACTATCCGCAAACTTGCTTTAGCTGTTTGGATTAAGTAGATTTGATGGCCAAAAGTTTTCAAACAAATCATAAAATATTTTACCAACCATAAAAAAACAGAAAAGTGCCAGACAGAATCAATCATGTATGCGACCTAATGAGTGACCGGAAGGTGGCTTTTTCTAAATGAGAATGTTTGAGCTGTGAAGCAATGTTCTATGTTGCTCTAACTTTTAGGCACTGATGTGGTGGTCAAACGAAGTTGTGATCATGCGTTTAGCGACAAAACAGCATCTTACTCATGATCATTTTCTTGCGCAAATATTAAGGTAGATTTTGCGGACCGCGCATTTAAATATTGAAAAGTAGGGACAACATTCGCAGTTATTTCGTCAGCTCTGCACCAATGTCTTTCCGATAGTTTTATTGCATTGCTGAATACCGTGGAGGTCCAATTTTGTACAAACACAGCGTTTTTTCAATGGAAAATCCTATAAGCAGTGCAACTTTGTCAAACCGCGCAATCAAAACTTAAGCTGCCGCACATGGAAATTGACTGAAGAAGAGATGTTGCAAATCGAAGGAAGAAAAATACAGCAAAGGCCACACATTTAAAGGAGACAAAGGCCACACGTTTAAGCACCAGATATAGCGGATCTCGGCGTCGCAATGCCCCTCTGGCTTTTTACAAAGAGAGGCATCGGGAACGAAAATGTTTTCTATCGTCAACAACATAGGTATTTCCCAATGTTTATGACAAATTTCAGTTGATTCCATTGATTTTTCAGTATACATTTCAATCAATCAATACAGATTTCAATCGAGTTCATTGCAACTTTATACTTGTGTGAGAAACTCTGCATGTGTATGACTATTATTCTTTCCCTGATAAGTTTAGAAGAACGCAGAAAGCGACGGTGTTTTCCAGCATGCTGGACGCATTTCTGCATTGAACATTTGGATGGTCAACACAGGGGCGTACGGAGGGGGGGTCAAGGGAGGCACAATTCCCCGAGCGCCGAATCACTATGGGGGCGCCGCAAAGTCCCAACATTGTCGCAAGTACTTTTTTCAATACAGTACATTTGCTTCCGAAAGACCCTAGGCTCGAACATGGGGCGCCAAACTTGCTTCTTGACCCGGACGCCGTCTAACCTCGGTGCGCCCCTGGGTAAGCAGTTTTGTGCTAAGTGGTCTACGTATCAATAGCAATGCGCATGAATGCTGCTGCACCAATTACAACTAAGAAAGTGAACCCGGGGCCAGACCACTCTGTCATGGTACTTCCAAAATTTTATACTCCCCTTGCTTTGCTCCAATATCCCGAAAGTGGAGCAATGCCTGTATCGGTGATCGCCTTCTACCTCCTAAACCCAAACGTTCTCACAGTTGATAACGTTCTCGAATTTTAAAATTTTAAGCAAGACATGTACGCATTTGCGTTAATTGGCCAGATTTGAAGAGTAAGACAAACGGTATTTACCATGCTTCATAGAAAGGTAGCCCTTCCAATTGCATTTCATCCGATAAAATTTCATCAAAACTCTTATTACCTCAACATTTTGCAAAACCCTCCCTCTATCTTTGATCGCTTTTGCCATCAAATCAAGAAACTGAAGTTTTGAAGTATTGGACGTTTTTCATAGTTTATGCCACATATTGGCTTCGAAAAGACATCGATAAACTAATAATAAACACAAACTATTTAAGCGAAAAGTGCTAAATACAAAAGCGTTTTTTTAGTTATTTTTTTCAGTAAAAAGCTCTACGACCATGCCATATATTCAACATTTTTAGCAAAAAAACCTGCGCAAGAATAAGAAGACGAACAGCAATAAAGCATAATGCGAAACGTCTGTGTAAGGTATAAGATTTGAACTCTAATTTAGATTTTCAGAAGTGCAGTTATAAAGGATGCAGTCTGCAATGCTGCAGAACACGCATGGTTTCAAATAATGCTAGTTCTGCAACATATGCGTCTTTTTGGAACATACCTTTCCCGACAACATTACCGCATTGTCTTGTCTTATTCGACGCAATTTATCTAATTTGTTTCGAAAAATCAGCCAAGAACTCCTTTCAACAAGGTCTTTGTACTCCTGTCTGCTCTGTGGTCTCATACTCGCAGGGTGGCGCCACGGGGTGTCTGAAAAAAGAAGTTTCATAAAACCTAGACTAGAGTGAAAACCGCACCTGACAATACACTGAAGTTCAGACGTAACTAAAAATACAACTACAGCAAACAGTTTCAACGCTGATAGATTAGTGTTATCGGTTTCCGCTTACGACCACTAATTTACTTAAAATAAAAGTATCTAGGAAGAAGCAAACGATGCGGATATGACACATGATGCAAAGAAACTAAATACAGCGCCACGGAATTGCACCTGCAATCCAATGATGTGTTGGGTCCTGCCCACAAAGCAAACACATTCAGCTTATTACGGCTTTCATTATTATTAGTGTCTTCAGGATGACTGTGACTTGTAGATCTGTTAAATTTAGCATCTGCTGGCCTTCCTTTACTTACAAGCGAAGCAAGTGGTCTCAGGGCCGCACCGTGCTCTACCCGGATCTCCCGATATAGGCCCGAATTGTCCAGGGGAATACATCTCACAAATATATTATTTGTTCAAAAATTGGTCAACAGCTCAAATACAATAGTTATAAGCCACACTAGTGACGTACGCAAGTAAATACATTGCAATTTATTTCCCAGGGCAACTAGTTTCGTGTATTTGACACATCTTCAGTCCTGCAAGCAGTAAGAAAACTTAGTAGCGAAATGTTGACACTGAACAAGAGTCGAAAACACTTTATAAAAGCTCAAATACTATAAAATTTTGTAAATCCACTTTTCGAGAAGTTATTGAGATGTTGATAAATTATTTTTATGTGCTTCGAACATTTACCCCGAAAGAGATTTAATCCGGACATGTGGTGAATGGTAATGGTTTATTCATGCGTTTTTGTGACTCAAATCACCAAGTAACACGAATGTAGCAAGGGAAAAACAGCAACATCAAAGAGCGGAAATTAATTTCATGTTGATGAAAATATAAATACACATCAGAAACTCCTGGTTTAGAAAACTGATGATTGTGTTCTAACATGTTTGAATCACAAAGGTTTGGCGAAAGACCATGTGGGTCACGTTCTCAGCCAGCCATGTTGTTAGCAATTTGGGAAGAGCCTCGTGAACTTTTCCGAAGAGCCTCGTCATGTCGGGGGACAAGTGAAACGTGAAAGGCATTTTATTTGGTAAATGGTAATCACAAGTACACTGACACCAAACGACCGCAAGGTCCACAATGTGTCCAATAGCTGTACTTTCAATTACTAAAATCAAATTCACGATTTGCGCAAAGAAAGACTAGCACAATGCTTACCCAGGTTTACAATTAAAATTAGAGCCATTTCACTCGACAGTTTTTAATACAAAATCATGAATAAAACGATATTATATGTAACCACTTTTTTCAGAAGCTGTAGACGTTTTATTCAATGATGTAACATTGGTTTAATCATAACTTTGTGCGGGCTCTAAGCTTCTAATAGTACCTTTTGGTAAGAAAGCAGAAAAGCTGAAAGCTGTGGGGTTATATTTCTTCTGGTATGCTATTCCATAATTTGGTACTTTATGTGGAGTGTGTTTGTTCAGATTTTGTTTTACATATTGGTTTTCGTTGCACGACTTTCTGTTTTTGGCTGGTGTTAATTTGCAGGTGGGATAACAGTTTATATTCCTGTGTATTGTAATATAGAGGAGCAGTGACTGTTCTTACGTGAAACCTTTGCAGTAGTATGAGAAAGCCCAGTACTCAGTCACCGTTGATATGGGCTGTCGGTCGATGGTGGAATGAAAGGCTATTTTTTTCTTTTATCAACCACAATCAGATCCTGTTCCCAACAGCCGCGAATGGACGTCTTGCCTTTTTCCGTTTTGAAAAACAAAGCCGGTCCAGGTGATGGCGAAATCGCACATACTAACTACTAGCTTCCTATAGCTCAATTTCTCTCTACCACGGCTTTCATACGAGAGAACAGGTAACGAACGTGTCTTGTTTACGAAGTATTGAGGTGTCCCGCAACAAGGTTTAATGTAAGGGCGAGAATTAAATCTTAAATTTATGCAACCACTATACAAAAATATCTTTTAGAACACAAAGATTGGTTTGTCAGATTAGGTTTACTGATTTGACAATACATACATATTTTTAAGGTTTGAGATTGGTGACGTTAAGATACCTTGAGAGACCGCAACTATGCCATCTGAATATCGAGATAATCACAAAGTGATGTTTTAGTTTGTTTTGGTGGTTTCTATGCAGTGAGGTTTTACTGTATTTTCAGAGACCGTTGGACAAACTTGAGAGCGTTTCGGTCTCTCAAAACACTTTGAAATGCATTGAATACATAAGTGCAAAACCGAAATAGCCAAGATTGGGCATTCGTAATAACCAAGCAGTTGTGTATGAGGCGGGGGTGTAAGTGCACCCCCAAAAGTTCCGATTTGGCGAAAATCCGGGCAAAGTCTCTCAAAATCCGAACAATATCTACGAAAATCTGTGAAAACCTTCCCAAAATCCCTGAAAATCTGGGCAAACTCCCTGAAAATACGGGCAAAAATGGCGCCCAACGTCAAATCGTCGCCAGGAAGTCTTCACTAGGGAGGCTTTACGTTTGTGTGGGGGGAATTTACGCTTGTGCCGGGGGGGCTTGATATTGAAAATTTGATAAAAACTCCAATGATTTGTAGTGTTTCATATTTCGATTTTGAGGGCTTGTCACTTCGTTTGGGGTGATCAAGCCCACCAAAATCCCACGTGGCAACGGAACTGCCCAACGTACTTTGATTTGAAACAAATGGCGACCAACGTGTGCAGAATCACGTGAAGGCCTTTTTTGGAGGTCATCCCAAAAACAGTCGTCATGAGAAACCATTAGCACAAAAAGTGGCCGAAAAATGTTTCGGGCAAGTTTGGGAAAATTTGGGCAAAAATCGTTCGCACCCCCAAAAATTTGCCTGTTCCTACACCTATGTAACCAAGGTTTCAACATACACAAAACACCGTCACAAATATACGTTACGTTGCTTGCATTGCAAAACTAAAACCACATGGTAAACTCGCTAAGCCAAAAACTTTGATTACAATTCCTGAAGCAAGTTCACAAACACACTTCAAAGATATCTGCTGAGAGATGTATTTATTTAAGCATAGGCCTGTGTTTTAGTCTGGTATCTCGTCGCTTAAAATCTTACTTTCGACAGGGGTATTTACATTCCGTGGAAATTCTTTCCCGCATCTCTTCAAGTCCAAGAAATGATCGCCGGCCTCCATCACGTGATCAGGATAGGAGTTCCTGAGCAAGCCCAACCGTCGCTGATCGATAGAACCTCGGGAACGCCATTGTGCTACGGTGAGAGACATTTTGCTGGCAAGCTTCGACTTAACAAAACAGTTTAGCAAGGTTTGTTCAAAGTGTCTGAATTTAAAGTAAACAAAAGAAAAAATTGCGTCAGTGAACGAACTGTTGAAATAGTCCAATCAGGATATTTTCAGCAGGATTTGAAAGATTTTCACCGATTATTTGGCTGCGTCTTTAGGCTGGTTTATTTTTACTTGTGCTGATGTCCGCTTCTGTATTATTGCAATGCAAATAAAAACTCTTTCTTTCCTCGGAGGCTTCATGTTGATTTTGAGATGGTTTCTCTTTTCTTCATTAAACAACAAGAAATGACAGCGGTATATAGCGGTGCTCTTGATCACCGCGTTGGATAAATGGTTATAGAGCATACTGTTATTAAAAATTATTGCAAAGTACACTTACACATTGTTGAATATTGCAACAGCAATTGGTCCTCATCAACTTCAAGAGTTTTTTTTATTACTGGTAGAATGTGGGACTGTTATTTTGATGAAACGTATAGTAGTGAACAGTGGTGGACAGTGGTGGACTTTGGGTTGGGGGGCCGAGGCAACGCTGCAATGGGGCCCTCTGATGACGTCATCATATTCAGTCAACCGCGATTAAAACTTTTTGATCAAGCCTAGGAAGAAGATATGCGGGCCACCCAAGGATACGTTCGTGAGACAATACAGCAAGACTGACATATCGGAAAATGCAAAACGGTATTCATGATGCACAACACTAAAAACATTGAAAGGTGGGAAGACACAGCTGGCGACACATAACAGTTAAACAATAGCAGTTGTCATCGCACCCCACTTCTCTAGTTTTACAGTTGCTGTTGAGGTCCCCTTTAAAAACAGAGCACTTACACATTACAGTTGTTGTTGGGAGTCCCTTTGAAAGCACGGCACTTACACATTACAATTGTGATTGGGTGGCCCTTTGAAAGCAGAGTNCTTAGCCTATACATTACGGTTGCTACTGGGGGCCCCCTTGAAAGCAGAGTACTTACACATTGCAGTTGCTGACCCCTTTGAAAGCAGAGTACTTACACATTACAGTTGCTACTGGGGCTCCCCTTTGAAAGCAGAGTAGTTACACATTGCAGTTGCTATTGGGGGCCCTTTGAAAGCTGAGTACCCGTACTGTACACTACAGTTGCTGTTGGGAGCCCCTTTGAAAGCTGAGTACCTGCACACTACAGTTGCTGTTGGGGACCCCTTTGAAAGCAGTGTAGGCTACTTACACACTACTGTTGCTGTCGGGGGCCCCTTTGAAAGCAGGGGGCCCCTTTAGCCTACTTTTTCACCAAAAGTGAGGAAAATTTACGCGCGAAACACGTCGAGGAGGTCATCTGTAGCCTACATTTTCTTCACCATGTTCTGTGTTTGCTTGTTTTCCTAACTGTTGGTATTTGATTTCCAAGTGTTGTTTTTCAACACTTGTCAAAAACTAGTAACCAGGGTTGGTTGACTAGATGACCGCCATGTTTCTTCACCAATCCTATATGACACAGCACCCCTCTTTGTTTACACCAGTGGTTCTTAACCGGGGGGGCGTCAAGAAATTTCTAGTAGAGCGCGAGCCCTTACATGCTCTACAACACAGAACATTTTTGAACGGAAATGTGTCCCTTTCAAACGTTACGCCAGTGCTAATTTTACGCCGCTACATGTTATTTGGTTTAGTTCCGGCAGAGATGGGAGTCGGGATTAAGTACCTTGAAATTTTGCTGGCCGAATTCGAGTCTGTATACAAACATCCAAGGGCGCAACTAGGGGGACTGTTTAGTCGGCATGCCAAGTCCCTTTAACAATAACATCTGTGCCCTTGTCGCATTTGACACAGCTCCACGCAGTGTGCGATGTCGATTTGGATTTCTGTAATTCGACGAGCTTTCTGCAATGTGGCCGTACACCTGCACAGTACTAATTTTCTACAGTACTCCCGCCGTGTTTTCCTGTGATGCGACAATCTATATTTATGAAAATTCAACTGCATTTGAGCCACACTCTTGTTGAATGTGAGAATAAGTTTTTAAATGCGGCTTGGTAGCTACAGGCCACCATACGACCTCGACTTCTTGGCCAAAGAAGGATAGTAACTTTGCTTTCTGGCCATCCCAATGGTGACACTCAGCTGCTTAATCTGGGAACCGTTTCTTTTCCTCACGTTAAAGCGGCGCGGAATAAATGTTTAAATCTAAAAATTAAAATAACATTTCTATTGAAATATCCACTTTGTGCGATTAACCAGGCTATTTGCAGTATTTCACGTTTGAATGGATTGAGATTCTGGAATTTTATGCGAAAACGCGGTGATAGCGTTTAACCCAGTGGTTGCCAAAATGGGGTTAATTACCCCATTTTGGCAACCATTGGGTTAAACGGGGTAATATGAGATTTTTGGGGGGTACCGCTGAACCAAAATGTTGTTCTGTATTATGAGCGATCACTGCGAAAAATAAGGGTAATAAGACATAATCGCTACCTTGATTAGGGTAACGGCTCGAAAGTGTTTGGGAACCATTGGTTTAACCGATATACAATTAGTCAGAGTAATCTGTATTCACTCTGTGAAGTAGTGTGCGGTTGCAAAGCTACGCAGAGTGAATAAAACAAAGAATTTGCAAAGGTTCGCACAAGTCTAGAACAAGCAACCGCAACACATTAAGCATGTGGGCTAGAGTGGGAACATGTATATCTGTGACTACGGGTAAATCTTGTACAATGTCGCTTAAAAGAAAGCGTTTTTCATCTAATGCTGCAAAATAATGTTGCACTAAATATTGGCCAAAATTGTCAAACAATCAGTGGTCTATAATTTTGGGTGCAGGGCTCTATACTACCTTCCGTAGCGAGCGAGAGTTTGTAGTCATCAGGTTAAATGCAACGTTCCTACCTTGAGGACTTGTGAAAAAATATATACCACTTTCTTGGACGATGCAGAAAGTCTAACAAAATATGCTTCCATGCTTTGATGCAGTCAGATTGTTTATATTCGTCATTATTCTTTGAACACCACAACCGCATTTGACTTTGTCACTGAGTACTCGGACGTTGCAGTGTTTGTTCGTTTGAGGGCGTGTGCATGCCACAATACTTCCGTACTCTACCTGACCTTGACCAGGGTTGGACTCAGTGTCCTACTCTGGATGTAGTGTTGTACCAAATCTTACGGGTTAGTGAACAATAGTGTTAGGAAAGTGTCTGTAACCCTGTTGTTCTACCTCCAAACTCGCTATGAATTGTTTTGTTGTGTCTATTTTCACCAATCTGCATTGTGCAGACTGTGTGTGTTTGTACTCTATGTACATAGCAGATTTTTTTAAAGGAAAATGTTAGGTACCCGGTATGGACCTGTAGGGACCCGATTTCTCTGATTCTAGGGACCCGATGATAATTTTCTCTGACTCTCGGGACCTGAATCGAGTTCCTAAAAACGCGTTAAGAAAACCTTGGACTTAGTGTTTAACAAATTCACCAAGAAATACATTCCTTTTTACAACTTATTTAAAATAAGGGGGGCACGAGCGAAAGGAAATTTACTTTAGGGGGATGTGATGGAGAAAAGGTTAAGAACCACTGGTTTACATTGATCAGCGATTGCGCCATTGCATCTTCATTTGCTCTGATGTTCACTAATTGGTTTTGCTTAGTGAACGGCTTCTTGTAATGCTTCTGCTTGTTGGCTGAGTCATATGAAACAATAAACAACTGAACCCCGAGGCAAGTGCCTCGATCTCCTCGCCTTAAATACACCATTGGTAGTGACGTAATTTTGCAGTTCTCTTTGGTTTCATGAAGCTGATAAATAGGCCAACAAGACCAGGATTCAATTGACTACATTGAACCAACAATCGGTTCTTGTTTGAATCTGCAAAGTAGCCTATATGATGTGTAATAAAACATTTTATTCTGGGACCGTTGTTATATGGCTTTATTAGTGTTCATTTATAACCTACTGTTTGTTACTTTCATATTTATAACTATTGAAACCAGGACTACGCCAAACTAGGATACACAAAATCGGTTTGCTATTTATGTAAATTCCTTTTTGTCTTAGTTTTTTATCTGCTTTGCTAAGAAGCTTATGACTTTTGCAATGGTACTCCCGCAGGATTTTTTAAGGCGATATAGGGACCCGATTCGGGTCCCTAGAATCAGAGAAAATTATCATCGGGTCCCTAAAATCAGAGAAAATCGGGTCCCTAGAATCAGAGAAATCGGACCATACCGGGTTCCTACATTTTCCTTAAAAAAAACCCTGTTCCCATTATGGTAACCCACGGTCATGCATTGTGCTATATGCAGTCATCAACATTATGATAGGAGACTAGTCAGAGGCTATCACTGAACATACGGATTATACAAGCATTCCAGATCATCTCACTAACTTGGCCTAAATTTTCTATAAAAACCTGCTTTGGTAATACGAAGTTTTATGATTTACGCTTGAACCTCAGAATCTAATTTAACAGCAAAATTTTCTTAAAGCTTTCCATTCAACGATGTTCACTAACGAGACAAACGCTATCAGATAATTTTGATGTCAGCTACGATTCTGTTGTGTCGAAATGTACCTGCTCCCAGAGTAGCAACGCCCTGTTTCTCATATTCTGTTTGACAATTCTGTTACGTAGGATTGTGAAGCGCTCTTCCGCAACGAGCACTTGGGCGTCGACTGTAAAAGCAGCCCATCCCTTATTAAACATTCCGACAATGGCCTCAATTATTAGTTTATTATTTTTCGCTCTTTTCGATTTTCAGTCGTCTTTGTTCCGTATTCAGAAAGCGGGGAGTCGGTCATGAAATCCTTATAGTCTCAGCTATGCGGTAAATTTCGATGTCGCGGCGTATAATACCGGCAAGTGGACAGTTTGCAGGTTAGTTTGCAAGTGTGGCGGAACTATGCGCAAGCGCAACATCTTATGTTTGCAAAATTTGTGTATATACTTTCGCTATTTTTGTGACGCTTTCGTAGTTAACTCACTGGCGTCCTGGTTTGATCGTTTCTCGGCAGACGTACGAGGCTAGGAGCCAAGCGTCGGAAAAGCCTGCATGGGAAAACCTAATCAAATTTTTGTTTTAGCAGCAACAATGTCAATACGTTCATCTTCATCACTCTTTCGGTATGAAATATATAGGCCTGCAAAAAATGGTAAAACCGATTTCACTGAATGCAGCCTTAGTTATGCTGGTAGAACAAATTGAGCCTGGCTAGCCAAAAACAATACTTAATTTCTAAAAATTAGAACGCAAACCTAGAACTGGTCGTATGTTGTTTGGCAGTAACTTCTAAGGTAGTGAGTTAAACGCTAATTTAGCACTGAACGCCAGTTGCATCGACGGACAGCAGCATATAAGCACTGCTTTAGCAGATAACAGATTATGCTTTCAGCGAAATCAATTTTATTTTTGTTACATTCAAAAGATAAAGATACCAGGTACTGTACTAGCCTGTTCACCATGGAGAGGGGTTATAAATTCTTTTTTACTCGCGGCCGCATTGGATTCTGAAATTTGACATATGGGAGGACTGAGCAGATTGATTGTGTCAATTTATACAGGAAGGCTTTCTTTAAATCAAGGGTCTCCAAACTTTTTTGTCCGAGGGGCACATAAGCTTTTACAGAACATACCAAGGACCGGGCGTCTTACGTCATGTGATTGTTTTGGGATATGTTGTATTCTACCCAATCAACAAAATTTGGTAATTTTTTTCATTTGACAAAATGGCCAAGCGAGCCGTAGTTTGGAGACCCTGCTTTAAATGATACAAGGCAAAGTCTATGACCACGATTGTATTAAAAGCCTCGGTAACGAGTACTACTCTTGCGAACTTACCAATATCGTGACCACCACCGCATACCTTTGCTATCCAAAGACAAGCAACGTGCTGTTTGTGAAGACTAGAGTCGCTTCGAGGTTGTCGGAAGGAAGATTACCACTGCATAACGCATCTGCTCTCGTCTTATCAGAATTTTCGTGAAACGCAACAGACTAGCAAATCTGCATACGCAATCGACCAGTGCTACGAAGGTTCTTTGCCACATTTTCTTCTCTCAACAACTTAAACACGTAACCAACGAACTGGCCCACCTAAACCATCTCACAAAACGGGAAAATACGTGTCAACTTGAATACTGGCAAATCTTGCCTCACTTCTGCATGAGGAACGCCTGAACTGCCAAAAAGTAGTGGCGTAACTTCCGCAAAGAAACACCTTCAAATCCTTATACAGTACAGAAATGCTAGATTTGCAAGCTGCCTTTCAGCTTTTCAAAATTTCCTGGCGTGACAGACTGTCTGAACGTATTTTTGGTAGGAATGCTCCAACAAATGTAACTACAAAATTGCCAAAGCGTTAGTTCCGAGCGCGGAATGACCTGATTGCCGACGGATTCGCCGGATGTGACTTTCAGCGACCAAGGCCCGGTTTACCGCTCGCCCAAGTCGCATTTCCGAACCGCATGACGCCGCGCGTCTCGAACTATCGGGCTGCTGCGATCTCGCACTGCAAAACCACAGCGCGTGACCCAAAATAAGCAACCGAAAAAAACAGCAACATTGTTTCTCTTCCTGTTTAGGTGGCAACGCATACGCTTTCCGACGCTGAAGCTCCATCTCAAGAGAGGGCGACTGGCAAACAGCGGCTCGCACAGGCTGCGCCATTCAAACGTGGCCTGAAGAGTCGCTCGCATGTGCACTTGACATGGCTCTCGTCGAGGACTTTCGAATTTGTAGCATAATGGCGTTTCAATGGTGCAGCCGAGTGCTCCAAGTTCGTCACTTGACTTAAGCCCGTTGCAGCGTGATCGGTCTCGTCTGGAGCCCCCCCCCTTTTTTTCACTGACAAGCTCATAAATCGAACAGGCGGACGGCGGCCGAGACCGATCAATCAATGTTGTTCGGCGCGCACGCGAAATGCGTTCTAGAAGCAACGCTCTGTGCTCAGCTCGATTGGACACCGGCAATACTGCGGCGCCCAAGTGTTATCGCCTCGCATTTGAAGCAAACAACAGGATTTTCAGGGAAAAAATTCAAATTGCCCGCGTTAGGCTGCTAAAAATATTTTATTGGACAAAGCTATCTTCCTCGAGTTGAACAGCGAGAACGATGCCAGTTATTAGCGCTTCAACATCCGGGAATCCCACATGTCAAGCCGAAAAAAGAACTTGTGTTACATTGAATCAGTGTGGTCGACTTGTACCTTTATAGGCATAGGCGGGGAACGTGCGGCACGCATCAGAATTTTCGTTAACCGAATCTTGCTGGATTTCGTATTAAAGCAGAGGAAACATGTGGAATTGGTTAAATTTTTCATCAGAAGATAAAACTATAATTTTTTGCGGCCCGCCCGTGATATTCCAAAACTTATGCGGCCCTCGATAGTAAACACGTTCCCCTGCCCTGTTTTCACCATCAAGGTATTAAAAAAGCTTGGTGCGAAACGTACAGCAACAAAATGATTAAGCAGTGGGCTTATCCATGGGTTGCGCAAGTCTGTCTGAGAAGCTCTAAGAACGACCTAACCAGAACCACCACGTCACGCATCCTTAAAATGCTCCGAAGTCCCCACGTGACACAGAAAGGCAACGTTTCCTCTGAAAAGACATCGCACGTTGCCATAGAAAAACACAAATGATGAAATTCTGTTCATACAGGAAACGCGGACTTGGTGTTTCAGCGGCCAAGTTCGGCCAGTTTATCGACAGCGTGCGCAGCAAGGCGACCTTGCAAGCTGGCGTCGCGCAAGGTTTTCGTGTCCGACTCACGCGCTGCGCCGCATTCACCAGGATCACAGTCAACGCTGATCCGATGTACAGGGCTGGTCACGTGGTCTCGTCTTCTTTTTCCTTAGGATCTTTCTCCTGCTGCTCGACCCTGGGTCCGGAAAGTTGCTTCTCTCCTTTCAGTTGCGCCCTGGCACCGAAGCCACCTCGCCCGGGGTCGAAGTCGGTGCGGTACTCGTCGCGGACCTGTTGTAAGGTAACAAAGACGCTCTCGCGCTTTTCACCTGACGCAAGTTGGCACGGTGAGATGTCAACTTCTCGGCCCCAAAAGCTGAGCTACGGCGCAGGCGGTTGCAAATAGATCAGTGGTTCATAACCTTTTTCTCTACCACGCCTCCCCCAAGTAACTGTCCTTTGTTTCAAACCCCCTGACTTAAATAAGTAAATTGGACGGAACACTTTCCCGCTCAAAACCTTTCCATGTTGTAGAGCAGAGGTTCCCAACCTGGGGTACATGTACCCCTAGGGGTACATTTAAGGCTGGCAATGGATGAGAAATAGATTTTACATATATTTTATTTCCAAATACTTATACATATATCAGTGAATAGTATTTTCAAGAGCCGTTATATGCTTATTGTTCAATATATCTATGATTAATCATGATAAAATATTTTGTCATGAGAAATTGTAGGGGTACATGTTCATCTGTCGAAATGCAGAAAGGGTACATGTTCATCTGTCAGAATGCTGAAGAGTACATGGTCATAGAAAGGTTGGGAACCCCTGTTGTAGAACGTGTAAGAGTTCGCGACCCCTGGAAATTTATTGACGCCTCCCTGGGGAGGCGTATCCTATGTTAAGAACCACTCAAGTAGAAGAATTAAAAACGGATGTTTTCAAATCACGTGTGATTTACTGTACTTACGTAATTCAGGGACTGAATAATAAGATTAAGAACGCTGCGCAAAGCCAGCAGGGCGTCAGTGTGACGCAGTCACCACATTGGGGAGTTGGGATTACAATACAACTATATTAATGGAACAGCCCTCCCAGTGAATGCCATTCACCACGAACTGCAGCATTGCTCCCATATTAGTTCCCACCATTTTTCCAAGAACCCAGTTTCAAAACGTGGGATTGAAGCTACTAAGTTCTGAGTACGAGACTGTCTCCACAAGGTAAAATTTGCAGTTAGTTAGTACTATACTCCCATCCAGCAGACGTACAGAAAAAAAGCTCTTCTGCACCGTCCGGCACCAAACGATGCGAATGCCGCAGAATCACAACGTTTAAGAATACAGTGTTAGTTCGCCACGTTCGCAACAAAACGTTTCACGCATTTTTGAAACATTTCGCTATGTCCCTTGAGCACCAGCACCACTGACCTGACCACCCTTCTTGCCTCTGCCGTACTGGCGACCTTCTTTGAAGCCAGCGTCCCAATCTGTTCTGATGACGCGGTCGTCGAGACGAGTTCCGTTGACGTAGCGCATCGCTTCGGCAGCGGAGCCGCGGTCCAGGTACCTGCGCACGCGAGAAGAGTTGCGTTCAAGCCGTTAAAAACCACTGCACCCTCAAGGCCCTAGCTTTTGAACGATGGTATTAATTACGATGATAACACGTAAGCAGGCCCGTAGCCAGGTTTTAAGGTTTGGGAGGGGCAATTACATTGTTAGAGGGTACATATTTTTGTTTTTTTATTATAACATACGTTTAAAACAAATTTTTCTGGGCACAACAAAATTTGAGGATCACTGCCTCCGAATGCCCACCGTGGCTACGGGCCTGCACGTAGGTAGAAATGGATCTCCGATGCCCACCTTACTCGTCTGACCAGAACATCCGAGAATGAACACCTTTCAGCGGTTAAAAGAAAATATCAAAAACTTTTATCAGGTTTGACACATGTTTTTATTGATTAAATCCACGTATAAGATACATGGTGCTATTTCAGTAAGAGCTAATGATGCCTACCTAGTAAGCGAAATATATACTCTGATAGGATCCCAGCATCTGGTACTTGACTGTGAACGGATTCCTTTCGATAGACAGTGTGATACTTGGCTTCGAATTTACAACTGATGTACAGTTCCATTTTTTAAATGTCTTGGCAACAGGAAAGAGCAAAGTGCATCGCGTAACAACATAGGTTCACCCAACACACCGCTGAATGACTTTTTCACAGCAACGACAGTGTGGTATAAACGGACATCTCACCGGAAGTGGGAAACATATGGAAGGTGCCGACACGACTAGACATTAGTTCACAGCGATGCATTCGAGAAGCTATTTATGTTCCAATGGCTTGAACACTTCTAGCATAATAAACAGGGTGACCCCCTAATAAAAACAGAACCGACAAAATTGTTAATAAAAATGTTAATTTTAATTTTTCTTCTATTCTTTTTCACAATATACGAGTCAACATTTTGCATAAAATCAGGGTTTTTTAAAGGTGTTTTAGGGACCCGATTCGGGTCCCTAGAATTGCAAATCGGGTCCCTAGGATCAGAGAAAATCATCATCAGGTCCCTAGAATCAGAGAAATCGGGTCCCTACACGTCCATACCAGGTACCTAACATTTTCCTTAAAAAAAACTGATAAAATATTGGAAAATGGTCTTCCCCAACATGTCATGGTTAACCAAGGAAAAAACATTTTGCGTGGAGGCCTATTTCACCAACACATCCAAACCAATCCAAACTTCTTCAATCATGTTTGGTTCTCTGATGAAGCACACTTTCTGCTGCCAGGACAGTAAATTGTAAAACTAATGTTTATTGGGATACAGTCACACCAGAAAATGTGATACAGAGGCCGTTACACTCAACAAAATGCACAGCTTGGGTAGCAACTTCTAAAACTGGTATCATCATATTAGTTTGAAGACGGAAATGAGAAATCCTAATTGTGAATGCAAAGCGCTATGTGGCAATACTGAGGAAATTTTGGGCATCACTGTCACGACGCAGAGGGATTAATTGAGATGAACAATGGTTTCAATAAGACGGTACCACACCCCACATGATTCCCTCGCTTGGCTTTGGGAGCTATTTCAGGAGAGGCTTATCAGCAGGAAGTGTGACGTTTAGTGGGCACCACGCTCATTGGACTTGAATCACCCAGATTTTTACCAATGGGAGTACCTCATGGAAAATGTGTACCAGAATAATCCTCAAACAATTGGTGAACTGCAGGCAGCAGTTACTGCACAAATTAAATCAGAGAAATCACAGTAAAGGCATGTGTTCGACTGATTGACAATTTAGCCTCCAACGCCGCGGTGCCTATTTGGAGCATATTTCAGACAGAAAATGACTTTTTGCAAAGCAACCAAGATAACTGAATTTTGAAGTATGATTGTACAAAGACTAAAGTTTAAGTTCAACTAGTTTCGTGAAATTTTATGGACTTTGAAAAGATTTAATGAAATTTATATGGGTTCTGTTTTTTTTGGGGTGACCCTGTATTATAGGTGAGGTACAAACAATTATATTCTGAGTTACGTCATTGATCCACTGTTTTTGTAGATGCCACAGCGTTTTACTTCAAAAAGTAGGTAAAAATATTGACAGTAAATTTTTTACAGTTCACCGCCTTATACAAACTAAAATCCACCAAACTCACTGGGCTGGCTCTGAACAACATGCTCAAAAACAAAAAGCAATTTGAACATTTAGCACCCGACGTATTCAGAGGCAGGAGAAAGCTAAAAAAAAATTAGCGATGTAAACTGTGTCATAACAGAGGTATTCTAAGAACTAGTCTTTAAAAGGGTGCAACAGAAGAGTAACCTGACATCAGCAAGGGGTGCACAATGTATCCAGTTCAATAGGACAGAACTCAAGCTGGTGGGACTCAGAGAAAGAACGTATAGAATAGCGAGCAGTTACTGTAGTTTTTAAAAATTTTTTAACTTGTACGAAGGAGAAAGTTGAATCGTTGAAATTAGCAAAAACAAAGCTTTCCTACAAAATTAAAAAAACGGATTTCACCTTCACTGAAACTTGCAAAACATACACATTAAAAAGCTACACTTTCAAGATAGTTCTGTTACTACAGCGCAGTACGTTTTCAGTGCACTTCTGCTAACGGGCCAGACACTCTGAAATTGTTCCAGCATATCTTACTGCTCAGGTACGCTGTTATTCAGAGTTCCTCAAGAAAGTGAGTAATAAATTCATTTCAATGAAAAATAAGTAACCCAGCAAAAAGGGTGTCAGAAGTGCATCAATTTTGCAAGCGTATGAATTTGCAAAAAGTGTCAAAAATGTACTATTTGTGTCTTTTTAAACAATCATGTTGTTTAAAATGCATATCCTCTCCTGTAGCTGCCAAACTGCAAATAAATGCATGTGATATCCAGCAAAAGATGCAAACATTGTTATCTTTGTAATTTACATTACAAACAAAAGATAACCAATATATCAAAATGTGTTAAATTTTTTCACTAACAAAATAATCACCTGCTTCATGAGCACTTACTCTACAAAACAGAAACCACACGGAGTCTTCTTAAACTTGTCCAGTCCCATCACAATTCGCTTCAAGTCCCCACATTTTGAAAACAATTCATATATTTGTTCTTCAGTGGTGTAGTATGAAAGGTTCCCAACATAGAGAGTGCATGATCTCTTCAACAATCCTTCCTGCTCAAACTTGCTGCCCTGAATTGCACATAACATACAACTTAGGAAGAAACACTGGTAACAATTTATTCAAACTGTTTTTTGCATTCTGACTACCAGACAGTTCCTGAAAAGTCAAATAAACCCTACCTACAAAAGCATGATGCAGTTTTGACCTACTAGCATGCATGACAAGTTTGCAATACAACCATAGTGGGTTTCAAACAAAGTGCCAAGTAGTAGGTACTAACTTGAGAGTGATGTTGCACTGTGAAATGTGAAGGTTGTCTTCACATCATGCAAGAACTTCAAATTAAAACTAAGAAGCACTGTAATTGAAGTTCGCATGACGCATGTTTAAGCTGGTTGTGAACTGTTAATCAAGAACTTTTTTAGCCTTCTCCCCTCTCAACAACGATTCCTCTGGACATGCAAGGCTGGTCTATGCACCAAGCTTTTTTCTAGATTCAACTTAGGTGACTTTTCTCAGAAAAAACATCCCACTAACTTTACAGTCATTTCAAAATGTCATGCTCAAGTAAAAAATCTGAAATTATTTGATGTGAAAACAACTTAAAAATGCAGTAAAAACAATTCTTACATAATTTCAAATGTGTAGTAAAAATCAGAACCAGTTTCTTAAGTGGTTAGTGTGTCTGCTTCAATACTTGTTGGCTTGAAGTTTAACTCCAAGCTGGGTCACACCAAAACTTAATAAATTGGTAAGTTGTAAGGAACATTGCAGAAAAGTTTTCATGAAGATGTAGACATGAGATGCAACCCTCCATGAAGTTCCACCACCTCAGTCTGTAGTCTGTATTCTTATTGGAACATCTTAATGGAGGGTAAAATGTGTGCAGTTTTCCTTGCATGTAGTTTGGCTCTTGGTGACTCATGCAAGAGCATCCAAAACGAATAATTGTTTGTAGTATTTTATCTGATATGAGGGTAAAAATGTGTTGGACTTTGAGACATCAAGAGATGACCAGTGGAATTGGTATAAAAATGCACTTGACGGAGCTTTGACAAAATCTTATGCCCTTTGTTCACTAGAGTTGTAAATAATGGTTCACTAGCAATAGTGGGTGTACATTTTGAATTTAGATCAACTGTACCTGTGAAGTGTGATCATACCTTTCTAGAGTTCTTTCCAATACACTGCAATATCCATCAGAAACATCTTGTAGCCAAAAACTTCTAAGTGTGAAGATATTGTATTACAAAAACTGTGCTCAACATCATGAAAATCCACAAACAATTTCAGAGATCAAAGCACAACTTCCTCCTATTCTTAGCATGACATATTGCAGTGAATCTTTATTATGTGTGATGAATTTGTGAATTCAAATAACCATGCAACCCCAAAAATGCAAACGACAGAGAATTACTGGACACAGCCTTGTGTTGAGGCCAGTGGTCTAACTATATGAACAAGTATGTACGGACTGGAATTAACACATTTGTGATAGATTGTCATTGAGCCTTGCTAGACGCATGAATCACATGACTTGTCACTGACACCTTTGTGTCGAGTGTGTTTTCTGTTGCCACTATTTTGAATGCATTTATGACCTTGCATGTTTTTGTGAATCAGTTAGTTAATCAGTTTTCTGTCAGTGTTCTTTTTACTGTTCTGTTTTCTTGCTACAAGTTAGTTCTCATCACCATGCTTAATTGTAGACTGCATCACTTTGTGTGTCAGTTACCCACTTTACACTGCATTGTTATTGGATTTGCATCAGATTGATGCGTGAGCGATTCGTCATCCTTGGCTTACCTTTGCGAATGCACTTACGAACTCGATATTGGGGTGTTTTTACACTGCAAGGAACTTGAAGATTTGCTTCGAGCACTTGGCTGACGGTATTGCGAAAGCTGGGAATAGGTGAAAATGAAAAGGTGAAAGCTGATTCCACTACAGAAAGGTGCTTTTCATAGGTGCGGTTGGAATCAGTGAGATGTGATTTTTATTTAGGATAGTCCGAAAAATAACAGCCAGCAGAGAAAATTGTCGAGATCTGCTGGGCAATGTGGTCATGAAAACCATGTCGCATCATAATTGCACTCTTCAAGTGACTTTAATAGAATTTGAACAGCTTCTACCAGGCAGGAAATGGGAGTTTGTGTTTACATTCAAAGCCACTTTGTTGATTTCAGTCAGGATCATTAACCAGTCTATTCTCTGCAGTACAATACAACAGAGTGTCAAATATGATAATTCACAGCACTATGTAAGTTGTAATCTATGAACAGTAGGTAGGCTACTGCAATTCACCAAATTGCAACTGAAACGTATTTCATAAACTGTTATGACACATTTTATGCTACTCCAGGTTCCATTGTGAACTGAGGAAATCATAACCACATAATCGGGATACAAAGTTCAAAGTGTATACTGAAGTCATCCACTTCTAATATCATATATTTTGCACAGAGGTTGAATCACTATGCCACAGTGTACGCTTAATGAAAACCTATTAAGTCAGTATTGGGGTAATAGTCCTTCAGTCCAATAGCTGATGTCTTGTAACCTGCCAGATAATCTTTCAGTTTGCTTAACCAATTCAATTTTGCTGATTGTTTCCTTAACTAGGTGTAGTTAGCCTGTAGACAAAACTATTAAATACATTAATCCTTCATTTTTGCTACAAATTAGCTTTAACCCTTAACGACCGCGCGTGCCAATAGATTGACGCGAGGTTTTTTGGTTATAACTCGCCAGCCGCTATAGCTAGAGAGTTGTTCAAACCCTCTACGGATGTGGCAAGTCTTCTTGGTTCTATTAAAAACAAAAAATTTTATTTGGGTGAGGGGTTCGCCTGGGAGAGGCTCGCAAATGGGGATGTTTTTGGTTTTTTGAGCAACTTTGATGGGCCCTGGACGCCAATGCAATGGGCCAAAATTTTGGCTCAAACTTTTTTTGGAAACTAGATGATCTCCCATGTTGATAGAGCCCTTGCTTGACCTTCTAGCATGTCTGGAACCAAAGTTATGGCCCAAAAAAAACATTTTACCCCCAAAATAAGAAAATGCATGAGTCTCCCACTGGCGGCTACTGTAGCTCG
>JGI24158J21664_10000006_pt1 | contig 96714 bp, 51 predicted proteins | sample Ectturendosymbi3_FD_21664 | JGI IMG/M metagenome (IMG submission 21664) | reverse complement strand
TAATTGAGATGCATACATGGGCGTACAAAAGGAACGAAAAAGTACGTTTTTAACTGCATTTGAACAACGGGAAAAGGAGGCTCGCAGCTTGTTTGCTGCACCATTGTGTTTTCATTTGCTCTAACGTTCGCTTAAGGTGGGTTACTTCATGCGATGGCTTTTATGGTGCTTCTGCTTGTTGGCTGAGTCATATGAAACAATAAACCATTACCATTACCGCAAATTTCATTATCGAAGGCCGCATGCGGCCGGACGGCCGTCATGGTAGCACAGCTCAAGCAGCACGGGTCATCGTAGCGTAGCTCTCACAGTAACGTTTGCATATGCTCTGCGGTGCCAATTGTTTTCGGTTCAGCTCGCACCTTGGCGACCAGTGCCGTATCAGCCCAACTCTGTCTCCCCAAAATGCTTACAGTGGCCCCCCTAATGGTTATTTACAAAAAACATTATGCTACATCTCGTGGCCGAATGGCCTTCAAAACAAAATATCCTAATTGCAGACACAATTTTGGCAGAACCAGGCCCGTAGCCAGCTTTTAAAAAGGTTCGTGGCGCAAAATACATTTTTAGGGGGAAAGATTTTTGTTTTTATCATATGTTTAATTAAATTTTTTCTGAGAACAACAAAATTTTGGGGCACAAAAAAGATTTGGGGGTAACTGCGCCCGAATGCCCCACCGTGTCTGCGGCCTGGACAGAACCGTCACCAGAAAGTCTTTAATTGGGAGCCTTCATGTTTGCGCAAAGGGGCTAGACATTCTGAAAATTTATATTGAATTCACAACATGAACAGCATTTGGAGATTGTGCAAAGTACATTAGAAATATTTTCCCGCACATACCTATAATAGGCTCGTAGTTTCCAGGTAAAATTTTCTGAACTAGCTTCACAAAAGGAATTGGGTAATAAATCATTGTCATTGAATTGACGGCAATTATTTAGAGATGTCGTAATGAAATGTAAAAAAAATTGCAGGAAAGCACAATCAATGCTATCGTTCAGTTATCAAAACAGGAGCAAACATGAGGCCGGTCAAAGTATGTGCGCCGCGATGAACTTTTTATATCATTGGCACAAATTGATAAACTTTACCATGAGCTTAAAGTGAAATATGTTTATAAAATGTGCGCACTGGGCTTTTTACTGGACGAAATACGCATGCACAAACCTTGTTGATGTCTGGACTGTTAGGCTAACCTCCTGGTGCATGGCATATGTTTAGATTAATAACATTTTGTATCTCAGATCGTCTATAAATGTTAACAAATATAGACTAAGGCCTACGGGGACGCAACGATTAACATCCATAATCTACTAACTGCACTATTCTGTTTTGGGACAACCCCAAAATAGACTCTTCTAACTTCACAATTAACTCCATCTGGCTGTCTGAACAGCAGGCTGCGCAAAAGTGTAACTTTGGTCGTAAGCACCAAAGGTATCTTGCTGCTATGCAGTACAAAATGAGAGAAGACCACCTGGGCTAGACATAATAGCCTACATTTTTTACAACAATCACTACACAAAAAACGTTGATCAAGTGGAAGTCTGACTTCCGGACGTATACAACTAGGCGTGTAGGCAGGGCCGGATAAATGAACGCGAGGCCCATCAGGGCAAAGCACGCCTGTAACCAGCTTGGAACTCCAGGTGGGGCGAAGATTTTTCTGAGAGGGGCCCAAATGTTTTAAACTATGCCCAACACATTTTTCCAGGGGGGGTTAGGGGGGTTCGTCCTTCCTGGTTACGGGCTTGGAGTAAAGTCGTGACCGCGACGTCAAGGCTCCCACGGAGGGTTTTTCCACCCAGATCTGTTTTTTAGTCGACCTGGGTGTTTAGGATTAATTATGCAAAATCGCGTTAAATCTGTGTTTTTTGAAGTGATAGATTCATCAGCATTTTCAATGTGTTCAATGATATAAAGATAACTTTACGTTACAATGTTTACATGATCGCACATCAGGTGAGAAAGTACGCATATCGGATGAAGCAGAACGTGTTCAAACGGTTTCATATTCTCATATAAGATTAATTGTCAGGGACGGGTTATATACAGTGGTGCGTTTAAGGAAAGGCAAGCGAAGCATTAGCCTCAGGCCCCCCTCTGCAACTGTAATGTGACCTTGCTTTCTAAGGAGGCCAACAGCAACTGCAATGTGTAAGAAGACTAATTTGCTTTCAAAAGGGCCCCCAACAGCAGTTGTAATGTGTAAATACCTTGCTTTCTAAAGGGGCCCAAATAACTGTAATGCATAAGCACTTTTCTTTCAAAGTGCCCCCCCCCCTAACTTTGCTGATTTCTAGTGCTTCATATTTCAATTTGGGGGATCGAAGCTTCCTCTGGGGCTAAGTGGTGGCAGGACTGAGTTTTGGGCCCCCTGTGACAGCATGGCCCCCCCAATTGGGGGGTATGGAGTGCGGCTGATACGGCTCTGTTGGCAACTTTCGTTTTTCCAAAGTTTAGGTTTTGGGGTTAGGTTTAGGGGTTAGGGTTAGCACCAGTGTTTCTCAAACTTTTATTTCATTGCCCCCTTTTCATTCTTGACAAGTCATTTTCACCCCCCAAGCCTGATAAAGCAAACATAATGTAGTAAATTTAAAGAATTTACTTAAAGTAATAAATAGATGAAGCAAGCCATTAAATAGCTGAACTAAGCAATTGTATTACGACGCTGATATTACGTTCAGAATTCTTGTGCTCCCCTACCACCCCCTTTGTTTTGTCGCCTTCTTGCTCCTCAAAATCCCCCCCAAGGGGTGGTTCAACCCACCTTGAAAACCATTGGGTTAGCATTAGGGTTAATATTAGAGTTACGCTAAGGTTTGGGTTAGGTTTTAGGTTTTGGACTTACCTTTTACATTAAGTATGTTTCTATCAAGTCTACTCCACTCTCATTGTGCGTTATTGTCACGTTGCAGGTGGCGGTTGATTAAAGTTTCAAATATGAAGTTATGTAGCCACTGGTTAGAAAAAATTAATTGTGTGTTTTAATCCTTTACTCTGAGAAGCGACTGACGTGCAAGAATTAGTGAGATAAGCGACTGACGTGCAAGAATTAGTGAGATATTTCACAAAGGTCAGTAATTTCACTTGATTATCAAGTGATATGTTATTATTGTCCTTCTAAAGTGAAAACCAGACACAGTCGTTTAGACACTGCCCAAAACCAAAGAGTCATGACCATGTATTTAGAAATCACTGGTTAGTCCTTCATACTAATCACAGGAAGTGTAGGGATGACAGCAGAGAATGTCCCAGGGTCCACAGGCTGGTAGAAAATTGATGTGGAAAACACAAGTAATCATGTGCTGTGGCCATGAACACTATAGGGTAAAGCTTACTGTAGATTTTTACTTCTGAGGAGCACCTTGCTGCAATTCAGAGCTGTCAAGGTAAGAAGAATGATACATGTGCACCTACAAGATGGACATTGATTACAAGCTAGTTTCTGTGCCGACAATTTGTGAAAATTAAACTGAGGCAAAATGTGCCAATGCTAATAGTAATAGCAGATCTTTTATCAATATGGTGGTTGGAAACAGGTGATATGTTTTTTTTCTGACTTACATACCCTTAACCACTATCTATCTGTAGTACCAACTGGAATGGAAGGCCTTTTTCAACATCAATTTTTTTCTTCAGGATGGTAGCCAAGACTGTATGTCAGAAAATACCAAATAATACAAGCAATACAAGGTAAAAAATGAAAAAACATATCAACTCAAATGATACGAACGGACAGCAAATGCATGCAAAAGTAATCAAAGTCGCAATGTTTTCAACATTGAGAGTTTGTGGATGATAAGCAAAAATTTAGACTTAGCAACAAAAATTTTATCCATGCATATGGAAAACAAGACTTGCCTTGGCTGCCAAAACAAATGCAAAATTGCTGCAATCAGGAAAATGTGTTGCAAATGCAAATGTCAAATGTGCAGGAAAATGTAGTGGAGATTGGAAAGCATGTGTGCATAAATATTAAATTGTAGTTAGTTGGTCTCTATTTGGTAACTGATGGTTGTTTACATGCTTGTACTCCATGGACTTCATGTTTGTTTGAAAACATCAAAGAAATAGCTTATACCATATTTTTCAGACCATAAGGCGCACTTAAAATCCTTTAATTTTCTCAAAAAGTGAAAGAGTGCCTTATGTGGTGTGCCTAATGTATGAATCTGGTTGTGCTTTCTCATCTAGAACCAATTGTATGTGCTATTTATTTAATTGCTAGTTACAATTTTTTTTGTAAGCAGACCATTGTGTTAGATAGTAAACCAACAACAATTGTAATGAACAGCATATGTGGTTCCAAGAGTAGCTAGCACATACCACAGATCATATTACTCCATGAGGTTCCTGACTATATCAGCGCACATTGAATGAAACACCTGCACAACTTATTTTTTTTTATTTGTGTCTAGCTTGTTAGGCATGTGGGGCAGATTATACTCCCTTGTGTGTAATGACAGATTAAACTCCCAGTGGCGACCCCAGCACTCAGGAGTTATTGTGAAAGAGTTGAATACACTTTGACTTATCTAAGTTTTGTTTCATTTAATACTTCTTATAATCCGGTGTGCCTTATGTATGAAAAAAGAAAAGCTAGCATTCAATTTTTGATACTGCGCCTTATGGTTTAGGAAATACGGTACGCTTGGCTTTTTCAAATGATCTTTTCTTCATGTAAACTGTTGCTAACTCTATTCCCGATGCATCTTACTGGTTGAAACAACTACTTTTGTAGTTCCATCTCATTATTTTATGGTGTCGCTGTCTGTCTCAATGGGTAGTAGTGATGCAGTAGCACACCATCATGGTGTGAACTATCCAATATTGATAATACTGTATGTCATGTACTTCACTTCCTGCGTCGTTGTAGTAGTGACACATGACATTATAACCATTCTGGAATTTTCAGTGTCTTGGCAGATTGCTTATTTTGGAAATGTAAACACATTATCCTCCTATCGCCAAAAAACTATTACTAACTAGTACTATCATGACTCCTGCATGTTTTTTGGTCCTTAGCCTGCTTTACCAATTGTTTTATTACTATTGTGTGCTTACTCCTCTTCTTGATCTGTATTTTTGCTTAACTTTTCGCCTACTGCTTGTTTATTTATCTGTATGCGTTTTATGTTTTATTTATTTATTTATCAACATTTTGCTATGTTCTTTGTGTTGTGTATGCATGTTTCATGACTGGATATTTTACTATTCTTTTCATTGAGTACTTAGAGAAAAAATTAGCTTGTACAAGAATTAGCCTACAGTAGAGAGAATCTTTGGCTTGCTGAATAAATGTATTGTAGAAAATGAAGTTACAAGACTTGTTTGCCAAGGCAGCTCATGCAAATGCTAAAAAGATTGCTGTGGAGTTCTATGATGAAAATGGAACAAATTTTAAAATAACATATGAAAAGTTGGTCGATACGACAAAAATGTTGCAAGTATATTTTTCTAATCATCCTCCATTCAAGGAAAAAGTGTTTCCAAGTAACAACCTTGTACAAACAATTGGTATATTTTGCAAGCCCAATGCATTCATACCTGCTTTAATACTTGGAATATTAGAAGCAGGCTGTGCTTTTGCTTTCCTTGATCCTTCAACTCCAAGAAAAAAGAACAATCTGTTTTTAAAAACTGCTGGTATTAATTGTGTTTTATTGAAAAAAGCGTGGTTGGGTCCTTTTGAACAGCTATGTTCTGGATATATTGTTAGCAAGCACCCATTATGCAATGATTACGATGAAGAAAATGAAGAATGGCTTGTATGTCGCTTAACTCATGACTGTTCTTACACCAACATGTTTCCACCAAAGTTTGATCAAGCCCATGACTTAGCGTATGTAATTAGCACTTCTGGTACCACTGGATTGCCAAAGATTGTACATGTGCCACATGCATGTATAGTTCCTAATGTGTTGCATTTAATGAAACTATTTGCTCTGTCACCTAATGACAAAGTTGCATTAATAACCCCACTTACTTTTGATCCAAGTGTTATTGAAATGTTTGTTGCACTAGGATCTGGGGCAACGTTGGTAGTGATCTCTGATTCCGTAAAATTTCAGCCCTCTGTACTAATCCATACATTGTGCAGTGCAGCTGAAGTAACTGTGCTTCAAACTACACCTTCAGTGTTCCACTTGATGCATGATGCTGGTGCAAGCAGATTTATATTTGGTATGCAATCAAAAGTTCGTTTGCTGGCTATTGGAGGAGAAGCATGCCCACCATGCAAAATTTTACGGAATTGGGTTACAGGAAAAAGTGATACAAAGCATGTTGCAAACCTTGCCAGCAAACAGTTTGAGTTCTTTAATTTATATGGAATCACTGAACTATCTGTTTGGGCAACTTACTACAAGGTACCTTTTGATGACATAAGTCATGGCCTTGTGGATGCCATACCACTTGGTTTACCTTTGCATGGAACTTTCCTTGGCATATATTCTCAGGACACTGATAAATTATTATGTGAGATTGCTTCTTACGGAAAAAGTGATAGCACTGTGATAGACGAATGTGCCATTGTGAATTTTCATGAAGAGGTGAAACCCAGTCAAGATAATGACCACATTTCCCTCCAAGGGTTTCTTTGGGTTGGAGGCAAGCAAAGATGTTGCCATGTCTGTTCTTGCTCTGAACATGATAGCAGAACACCAGAAGCATGTGCCAGACAGATGACTACTGCAACTGGTGAAATCTTGTCAATGAGAAACACAGGTGACATTGTAAGGTTGGTGTTGAAGTCAGCACATTTGCAGGAAAAAATTTTTAAAAAGTCTAGTTTCTATGTGAACTGTAATGCACAGTATGAACTTACATACATTGGACGCTCAGACTCCCAGATAAAAAGACATGGCAAAAAAATGAATCTGATGTGTGTTAAAAGTGCACTGGAACAGCTGGACACAGTACGCGTTAGTCATGTTATATATTGTTCTGACCCAAAGGAGCAAAATGCAACTTCTGCTGTTGATCAGAAGTTGCTTGCTTTTCTTGTGCCTGCATTACATTGTATCTCTGAAGCAACTAGAAGACATTTAAAAATGCAAGTTTGGCAATATTTATCTGAAACACTGGAAAAACATTGCATTCCTGATGACATCATTTTTGTACAAAAACTACCTGTGAATAGTCATGGAAAGGTTGATGAAAGTGTGTTATTGGAGACTTTGCAATTTAGGTCTGACAATAGTTCACCTTTTCATTATGGTCAAAGCAAGATGATCAGTCTGTCTGAGGTGGAAACAATGTTTTATAAGTGTTGGATGTCTTGCTTAGCCGCAGATACAAGCGTAATGTTATCCAGTGAACAAACCAAGAAAAAAACTTTTGTGCAGTTAGGTGGAGACTCATATAGAGCTGTTCGGCTTGTTTATCTGGTCGAAAGTAACCTTCCTGCTCAATGCCAAGTGCCTGACTTGCTTGACAATGTTCTACGCAAAACTTTCTCTGAAGCTGTGACTTATATTTTCAAATGCATGTATAAAAGTGAGTGGTATTCTGCAGATAACGAACCAAACATGAAAAGAAAATTTTCTGATCACATGAAAATAGCTGGTAAGGAAAGTACAAAAAGGTGTTGTACCAGTGAATTTCCCAGAGCAACTCGTACTTTTTCTGAGAAGGGAATTTCACACACACGGTGTGGCAAACTTTTTTATCATGGTTCTGTCAGAATGAGAAATATGCTTCCTTGCCCGTCCTTTCCACTAAAATCCTGGAGATTGAAGCAGTATTGGTGCCACAATACTGGAAAATGTGTTGATGCCTCACCCTTGCTTGTGGTGAAAGAAAATAAAAATTCCTTTGTTATAATTGGTAATTTAAGTTTTTTGTTTCGTGTGTGGTGTCTTTCGTTTAAAAGATTAATTTTGGATTTGGTCAGCTGCATAAGCCTTAGTGGATAAGTAATTATCTGTTGTGCATAAGACGTTTAGGTGGGCCAGTCATAATCTGCAGAAAATTTGGAAAAAAACATAAACTGCCACTCAAGATGGTATTATGCAAATTAATTCAGGTCCTATTTTTTTCGGCCCCTGCCCATGAAAGCATAAGCTTTCTGCATTCACACAGTTCTGGCCGGGAGTGCGGTATTCCCGCTAATTTTTCATTTTTTGGTTGACCAGTTCTTAACAAGTACTAAGACATTTTTCTGAAATTTATTGAAACGTTTTCGGATAGATATGGAATAGAAGACTTAAACATCGCAACGCAGCTTGAATCAGTTCTAAGTTGTACTGCAGAGAGAAGTACCATCTCCGCTGTATGTGACTTTTACAAAGACAATGTGAACGAGGAACAGTTGCACAGCAAAATCGGGCAATTTTTGTCAAGCAATGATTTAAACAGCCCCGCTACAGACGCTATTTTGAAACTATTTGCGGAAAACCGAACTTTAACTCATTTATTTCCGAGTTATCGTGTCTGCTGCGCATGTATTTCGCATTGCCTGTACTGCTTGTGAGGTAGAGCGTAGCTTTAGTGCACTTCGTCGCATTAAAAATTATCTCCGCTCGACCATGACTGTAGGCAGATTGGATTCTATATTCACTAAATTTTGATCCCTCAGTGATAGACGAACTTAAAGCTGAATTACAGATGAGATGGAGGTTTAGATTAATAGGGCTGCAGTTCGCATGAACACTTTTAGGTAATGTCATGTTTTCCACTTTTCATGATTTCAGTTTAATCTGTTGTCTAAATGCTAGAAAAGTTTTGAAAAAATTATGAATGATCGAGTAATTGTGAGACGCCTGTAAAATTGACATTAGTGTGAAAGACGATTTGGGATATTTGAACCGATATTATTTTACCAATTTAAGCAGGTGTTGACGTCATGGATTTCGCACGCCCGTAGAAATTTTAAACTCGACCCATGTGCATAAAAGTATAGAATACTTCATGCTCGCTATCGGAGCCCAATGCATTTTAATCATGCTTCTGAGCTCTGTGTGGTCCCATAGTTTTACAGATTAATCTTACCTTCTTGCTATCAAGCACCATGCTTCGCAGGTTCACATTCCTTCTATATTGCGTGTGTGGATTACAATTTGGGGAATACTCTATGGCGAATGAAGATTGGCGGTCGCATTGAATCATCTGCGTGCTTAACTCCATGCGGACGATACGTTGTTGTTGGTTGCTATGACAAGTGTGTCTATTTCTTGGAGGCCAAAGATGGCGAAGTGAGCGACCGCTTAAGATAATAAGCACCGAGTGTTTGTTGGAGATAATTCCTTTGGTTGTATACCTAGCCACAATGTATCCAGCTTATTTTGCATTACAGATATGATGCAAACAGCATGTTTTAGTTCAGAGGTCTCCAAACTTTGTTCCGCCCGAGTGCCGGACATCTTATGTAATGTGATTGTTTCGAGATATATTACACCTATCAAATCAATAAAATTAATGTTTCCGTATATATATTTGTCTTTTCATTATTGACAAAATGTCTTCGTAGGCCAAAGTTTGGAGACCCCTGTTTTAGTTCATTGCAATGGTAAACTGATATTGATATTTTATGTCATCAGTTTTACTGCTGTTAAATGAATTTCCCAAATATAGTGGAGTGACATTGGATATAAAAGGGTTGTGTTATTCTTGCAACAAAACATAACGTCTTTTTCTCAGCAAAATGTTTATTTTGCAGATTTTGTGGAAATTTGAGACTGGAGGTGAAGTCAAAAGTTCACCATGTCCCGGTCTTCAAGACACATCGGTGGTATATGTGGGGTCGCATGACGGTGCTCTTTATGCTTTGGATGCTCATGTTAGTTGTAATTTGTGTGGCGTGTTTGTGACAGTTACAATGGATTACTTTAGTTTCTTTTTCAACCAACTGTCGCTTTCGAATTGCGTTGTGTTTCATAGACGAAAGCGGTGAAGTGGAAACTTGTCTGCGGCGAATCTGCTGTTTTTTCGTCCCCATGCTTCCACTGTTACTATGATGGATCAGTAAGTATTGTTGTTAACATCTGATGAATTGCAATCGAATCGTTTTGTTTTTTGAGGGAAGCCTTAATTTACCCATTTATTTTTACAGAGGTCATTTCCCGTCGAAGTGGTCACGACGTGCACTTTGTCCGGCAAGGTCATAAGCGTAGACGCTACCTCTGGACACACTCGGTGAGGCGCATTTGGCTTCCGTGGTATTTTTCCACAATGGTTTGCATTGGCTGTGAAACTGCAGAGCTTCTGATTGCTCGTTTTATAGCGTAGGGCAAAAAGGAGAATGCGAGAGTAGGGCAAAAGAAGAATTGAGACTGTGTGTGTAGCGGCGATTAGCGTAGGTTTAAGGCTTTTTTGCTCGAAGTGAATTCTGTTTATGAAGGATTGTTAAACTGCACTTGTGCAGCGTTATGCTTATTACCTACCTTGCGTTTTGGGGACCGTTGGGATATATTGTTTTTGAAATCCATGTGGACTGATGTAACTTCGACATCGCATCCGCCAGAGGTCATCACTGACCCATGAAAGGAGAACAAACCGTTTTAGCGTTAGAGAAGCCAAGGCATTCATGATTTTTTTGACACAGGTGAAGATTGTGCGACGCAGTACAACTGCTGAAAAACTAACGTTTATTGTATAGAAAAATGTTCCAGGTTGATGAAAAAGGTATTTTGGCGCACAGGTGTTTGAAAAAGTGGTATGACAGTTTGCTTCTCTAGCAGTTCCGAGTTTGAGAATTGCCCGACCTATCTTCCCTTTTTAAACATCGATTCCATTTTTGTATTTGTACCTCTTCGTCTGCGTGGCATTCCATCATGTCTGTTATTTCACGACACAGGTGGACGACAAATCTGGAGAAACCGGTGTTTTCATCTCCACTGATGTGTGACTTGGGCACATGTGTGGGCTGCGTCGACTCGAAGATGTACATGATGGACAATGATAATGGCGTTATTGTAAGTTGTTGACTGTGCTGCAAAGAACGCCAATTTACGAGCGTGTATGAACTCGCTGGATGTCTGTTGGTTTATTGCCACGCATGACCAGGGTTTTCAAATTTCTACTGCCTGTTACCTGCTCGACGCTTATTAACTAAGCTTCTTACCTCTACTGTATCTCGTAGATTCGTGAAATCAAACAATGTGGTCGCAAGTTGTACGAGTTACTAATCTTGTCCTATTAGATATGCTTGTAGATTATGCTCATTGGAACCCTGGCGGGTTTATTACAATACACCTCGAAGACAATTGTCAGCTGCATTTTACTGACTAAGCTTGACTTCGTCTTTGAATACAAAACGGAACAAGATTTTTTATACAGGTGTTTTAAAACATTTCGTTCAGGAAAGCTTCGCACAATTATTGACAAGATGGTAAAACATATCATGAAATTGAAAACTCCTCTAAACTATCCTGTTGCTTGCTGAAATAAAACTGGTTTACCGACGATGAAATGATGGCATTTCAACTCAGTCCATACTTCGTTTGATGAATGTCGGTAAACCTGTGAAGCTATTTCGTGTAACTTTGATATTTGACACTCCAACAATAGCTTCAATTCACCACATGTTACTTCTTTTCACCTCTTTCGCAATTATTGCTACGGTCCCGCCTGTTAAAACGTCATGTGCGGATTCGCATCGAAGAATATTTGCAGCAATCACGCATCTTGGCCACAGAGTTCGTATGATCTATGTTTTTTTGTAAAAGCGCATAATTTTCAGTAAATTTCTTTCGTGGCGATAAAACTTGTGGAATGCTGAGCTCGATGAAAAGCTTTCCTCCATGTTACGTCGCAACCGTGTGACGTTGACGCTGTTAGTATTTCTTTAATCAAGTCTAGCTGATGGCGAATCGATGATGCTGCTGCACCTTTTTTATTTACATCTGAAGAATTTACGCTGTTAGAATACTAATATTGCCGATTCAATGCTGCACCTCAGTTGCGTCTGATGAATTCGATAGATTTGATACATAACTCACTCTAAGGCTTTTCGTCAGTTAGCTTCTGTCAGACATTATGGCAATTGTTATTTACTGTGGCAGGGAAATCTGGAGGATATTTAGACTAAACCCTGTATCTCGCAATATAATTGTTTCTTGCTGATCCATAAAACGCCTTTTGCTGATGACCCTGTATAAAAATTTGGCGTCAAGAAATGTCTTTTGAAAGTTGATCTGCTATTAAAAGCATTCAGCTTTGCATTTTGAGTGATGTGCGGCGAAGCTAGTGTCTGCAAGTTCTCCTTAGTCAAATATCTCAATTGCGACCGCATTCTGTCAAGCTGCCCAGGACGTTTGTTCGCCCAAGAGATTTATTTTTATTGCTGGATGTACATGTAATTTTTGAAAAGAATAGCGTATACCTTTTATTGTTTAAAGATATTGTTTATTTTCCTGCTTAATTACGAAGGAAAATCATGTTCTTCAGCTCTGGTCCTACTCCTGTGCGCAACCAATCTTTTCCTCTCCGGCTTTGGCGCCAATCGCCGCTGAATCGAGCAAGAACAGAAGTGCGGTTGTTTTTGGTTCCCACGACGGTTGCACTTACTGCTTGGATGCGAAAAATGGACAGTTGTTATGGAAATATCCTGTTGTGGATGAGAAAGCATTACCCCCTGTGTATTCATCTCCATGTCCCTTTGAAATCTACGTTTTGGGGGACGGAAATGCGGTGGGAAAACATCAGGTAAAAACAGAAAACTGCTTCTAGCAACAATGCACTATGCACACTGTATCAAAAGTTGCTGCATTGATATAAAAAGCAGATGGTTGTTATGTCGTACTGTTACACCGCAACCGGTACAATGTTCAATTGTATGATTGTTTCTGGAAAAAAACAGATGTTATCTGTTCGCGGAAATTGGGAGTGACTGCAATACTAATTCCAAAATAATGTTTCATCATGCTAAGCCTTCATTGGATGTCAGATTGTCCACACGCGGCGCTTCGGACTGTGCTTCGCAGTGCAAAAATTGAAAATAGTGGAGTCATTTCCGCTTTGTGAAATCTTTTCCAACTTCAGCTTTTGTTTACTGTTCGTGCGGACAAGTTCCTCGTACTTAGACCCTCAGCAGAATGCTGCAGTCGATCACGCGCTTCGCATTCGCCCGTCTTTTTCTGTCATGCAGCTGGTTGCCACGGCGTCGACGGACGGCGTGGTGCGAGTGCTCGAGCTGGAAAGGGGCCGTCTTGTGGCGCAGCAGCGACTTCCTGGTCACGTTTTCTCGTCGCCGGTCGTAGTGGCGCGGACGCCGCGGCGAGAAAGTTCGACCGCAGCAGTTTCTCATGCGTGCTCCGTGCTCGTCGGCTGCAGGGACAACAATCTGTACAGGCTGGATCTTGTTGAAGTGAGTACAGCGCAATGTTTGGAAATTTCTCCTCCGGGAATTGTTTTTAGAAGTTGCAGGACGGTCAAAGATGCTCAGTATGTTTAAATTTGAGCACGCGCTGCTACGTTTTGAAGGTGTAGTTATAAAATTTCGAGCAACTTAATTCGAAGTAAGATCTTACGATTTTCAAGAGAAAGGATTCTTAGGCTGTTACAGGAATACGGGCAAATTTATGGTTCATTTTATTTATGGAGGTAGTATGAATTGTTTTCAAGAAAAAATTTGTTTAGAAAACGGTAAAGCAGTTGTTACAGTTTTGTTTTCTAAACAAGCCACCTTATTGCTGTTCAGTGCAGCTGTTGAAATCCCATTTAGCGTGTCCAACAGTGCGAAAGGCGACACGCCTGCGAAGCTGTTCTTGCATGCTGTTACGAATGCAAAGTTTCATGACAAAACGACAATGCCTACTTGGGGGCGTTAACGCTGTTTGAACCTGGCGAGATAGAGAAAGAACATGACCGGCTTTCGCCGAATGCTGCATCACGCGTTGCTGCGATTCTTCTGTGAGTCCGATAAAAGCATGCTTGGTGGTTGCAAATGGTTTCCCTTCACTCGGGTTTTAACGTCGCACAGTTCGCTTCGTGCTGGTGATGGTTAGGTCTCCGCTAGTATTTTGCTTCAGGCACGAAGTTCTCAATGCTTAGTGGGAAGACATGCAGGATGAAGATGAGTTTTATAGAGTGTGGACAGTATGATTTTAGGTAGAAGTTTGTATGAAGTGTGGTTTCTGGCAACTTACATTTCTCGGTTTCGTATCGTGCATTGTTACAGTGCATGCTCCCAGGTATTTGTATAGCAGATGATGATGTCTCTACCGTTGTGAAGCCGTGATGAAGTATTCTTTGATTACAGGCAGTTTCGTGGATGAAAACCTGTGTCTGACTGAGCCATTGTGATTTTCATAACGGGTGCATCAACTTTATTATACGCCATGTATATGAAAATTAAACGGAAGCTGGACTCTCACCACCTTTGTCAGTCAGCGCATTTCAGCAGCTGTAACACATTCTGGCCAACTCTTTTTACCGGCAAATATTTAATTGGGGTGTTTTAACTTCGTTGTTCATATCTTGTTGTTTCGTAGAAGCCTTGAACTCAGATTGTTTCATTTTGTAAAGAAAGTAGAAACGCACCACAGGTTTGTAGTATCTGTTTGTACGAGATCAACGTTGGCAATGCGAGGGGATTTGAATATGCGGAAAATAGCTGCAAGTTACGCTTGTTGTATTTGACAATGTCGCGTCTTGCTTTAATGTTGAAATAGCAATGCTTTCTCAAAATTGTTTCATTTGTATGGGTGTTATTTTTTCGAAGCCGAGTACTTCCCTTGTTCCCAGCTCACCATCACTGTTTTAACAGCTTTGTCTGCTTTTGATTGTTGGTGGGTTTGCTGCCACGTTAATTCACAAGTTTGGCAGATGTGTGCTGTTTTTCAAACTCCATATCCTTTCCGTTAGCTTGATATCATTAAAACGTTGGGTTAAAGCCGCAGGTTACAAGGAAGACGCACGCAGATGATGTCTTTGCTTGGCGTGAAAAACCGCGCGTTCAGTTTATGTTGCGCGTCACCGCGACAGACCAAACGAAATGCCCGGGATGTTAACGAGTTTTCTTTGACCAAGCGCCCCACGTATTCCACACTGCATTCTATAAATATCGCGCAGATGGTGAGGTAGTTCGCAAATGAACATTCGTTGATAGTTGGCGTATTCGCGAAGCAACAACTCTCTTTCCAAAACAAACAATGATTCAGCCGGATGAACAGATTTTTTGGGGTTGAAGGACTTCATCGACGACCGTGTGTCATCATTGGAAGTGTCGGTTCCTTGTGCTTCCCACAAAAGAGTGTTCCCGCACCTGGACCCATAAAGTCCTCAGCTTTGTGTCGGGTTTGCTTCATTTGCACTATAATGATTGCTTCATTGTAAAGAGTTTGCAGGCTAGAAATTGTTCTTCATTTGTGTTTTTAGATGAAGGTCTTTTACCTCTTAGGTATAAAGGTCGCATTTTTGAGGTGTTAGGAGTCAGTGGATCGTGTATAGCTGAGTCTGGGTAAACGATTCAATGTCTTGATTGTGGGTTGCCTCTAGATGACAAGTCTTTAGGAGAAATGCCGTTGCATCGATAGAATTGTTTGAGAACTTTAGTTGAAATTTTCATTTGATTGTCATTTTCTCGTCGTTTTTTTATGGATTTAGATGTAACCACCACAGGGGAACAACAGAAAAACGCTGCGGTCTTTTTTTGATGGCAAGGCTTCCTAAAGCGTATACTGCTCAAGCTGCTGTGTTGAACGTGTCGGCGGCCACCAAACTATCTTTGAGCCAACATTTTTTAAAAAACGTTTTGTGAAAGTCACAAATACCGTGTGCCTACAGCGCATCGGTGCGCTTATGGAGAGTTTCTCTTCTCTCAACCGGTTCGAAGGCCTTGATGTTGAGTGGCGTCACTTCAGAATAGTCTCAGAGTGAAGTTGTATGTGTTGCGCGATGTTCGCTTTGTTGATACTGGATTTAAAAGGCTTGTGTGCTAAACCATTGCCCCGTTAATTTCCTACAACGTTTTCGCTGCCCTGCCATCAACCCACTTCAGTGCAACACCCTTGTTTATGCGAAAGCAGCGCCGTCTGTTCGGCAAGTACTCTTCAAGTAGGTAAAGAGGTTGCTGTGAGCCGGTACTATGGTCTGGAATGGTACTATGGTCTGGAATCAGTTGGTTTCAATAGTTTGTTGATTCTGTCTTGCACAAAGCGGCGAAAGACTTCAGCGACTGCCACGAGGAAGTCGGGAGCACGCGTGGTGGTATAGGCGAACTGAAAGCAGTAATATAGCGACAAGCACGAATTACTATCTGAAATTTCTACCCAGGTAAACTGTGGTTCATGTTTGTTCAGAAACGATTCTTCTGATTGCACAGAACTGACGTTTGGGTTGAGCCGCAGCGGATGTTTAATTAAGTGAAGTCTGTTGTCAAGTTGCTACGACACATTCAGGTCAAGCACAGCAGCAGCATCACATTAAACGATAACGCCTTTTCAGAGTAGCAGTACGCTTCTGCCGCAAATATCTGAGGCTTGGCGTGGAAGTATGTGCGAGGTAATGAGATCAGGATTTCGTGTGCGTCACATACGAACAAACGATGGTCAGCTCTCTTGGAAAGCTTACGTATCTTCGTCAGGGATGAAGAGCATATCCTGCGACTTCAGTTATCTTGATGGCTATGACTCAGAAGCCAATCATGTTCAAATGTCAGAGTTTCAGTTGCGTGCTGTAGATGTTGTGGTAAAGCGAACGATATGCTCGGTCCATTTGACCAGAGGCATGCATGCACAGTTGACACCGTCATGTTGTTGAGTATAATCTCAAATGATATCTTCGACCATTTCAAGTTACTTACGAATGCAAATTGCCTGACGAAAAATATCTGTCCATGTCAAGTTATTCGTTGACTCTACCCATTGCTTTCACGTGGAAGTCTTACGTGATACGTTACTTGGTTGCCAAGGTCAGGTTTGCTGAGACGTGACAAAACAGCTCTGGACTCCTCAGAAAATTTTAGAATCTTCTATTAAAATCAATTTCCTTATGGTGGGAAAACGTAAAAGATTGAGTTCATGAAAACAATAACAATCGCCCGATATTTAGAGTTTACACATTCTGGTTTTTGTGAATACCTATAACCAGTGTATTAGAATTATATTAATTCTAGGTAACTTAAGCGACGGACTGTTATTGTTACTACAGTGGCTTGCAGCAGAATTGTTTGTTTTGAATTAAAACAGAAATGAAGCAGCTGCCCAAAGCAACAAGGCACTGCTTTAAAAACTAGTCAAATAGAAAAAAACAAACTCAGTTTCAGCTTGTGACGAATTCATTTTCTGCCTATTAGTGCGTTTCTCACGTTCTGTTTGTTTGTGAACCCATGTAGCAACAATGCTGCTACAGTGTGAAAACTGAATTTTTATTAGTAACTTCACTGTGTTAAAATACAGAGTACTTTTTTCATTTGCAGTGAACTTAGTGTATGAAATCAAAGCCAACCAACCATTTTGCTGAAACCTTGCTGCCAGTGCATAGTGCGTATAATTCGTACATTTTGAAATACGAGCTATCGAAGGTGTTGAATATTGAAAAGGTAGAAGTTGAATATTGAAAAGGTAATTATACTCAGCGTTTGACGGTTGTGCTGGAGAAAACCTGCAACACTGCTTGTTAAATGTGCTTCGCTTTCTCTCTTTTGTCCAAGATCTGCAGTGCGTGATCTTACCATATTTCAATTTTTGTGGTAGTGCCTGATCGATACTTCCCTGTTCTGCATTCGAAACAAATGTTCAGCATATGTTAGGGTTGGTGATTTTGGTTCATATCGCACTGACAAGTGGTTACAAATCGATTGTAGTAATTGTCGTCCCTCGGTGTCGCGCTCATAAACCGCCTTACGAGTATTTTGGCTTTAACGCGTCTGTGCGGGCTAATCTATGTAAACGCGGTGTGCCATTACATCAATTTGTTGGAATTTGGAGCTTATCGTGCCTATGTCGTACACGGTAAGTGGGGCTGTTTCTAACCGAGTTTTCTGTTAGTTAAAGTGCTTAAGCTCTGGAGCAGCATACGAGAGTGAAGTATTATCAAACAACTTCGTAAACGCTTCTGAACGAACCTCCTGTCAAATGCTCTTTACACATTCTTCTAATCTGGAATCTAGACCAGGGGTGCACAACCCTTTTCGCTATTGCCGGCTGCATAAAGCTTATTTTTATGAAATACGGCCGCCATGAAGTTCAAGATATTTTTTGTATTGCTTCTGTTCTGCTTCCTACCATCGAGCCTACGCTGCTTTCACACGTCTGTTTGGCCGTCTTTCTACTAAATATTCTCATATAGTAGTGTTGACAAAGAGTTTTTATTACTGCACGGTCGCCATAATTTATATATTAAATTACATGTGCATGCCTGCATAAATTTTATCGAAGGCCACAGGTTGTGCAGCCCTGTTGGCAACCCTTTTTTGCCTCGGAGTCTAATTCCCTCATATTTAAAGTTGCTTTGCTATAGCCGCAGACGTACAGTGACAGTCGTTTGTTAATGCCGAAACAATTTAAAATTTCTTACATAGCAGTCAGCCTCCAAGTGTTATGTTATTAAAGCGACAAAGTAACTTGGTCAGTAGAAGGCTAGCGCTAGACTATCGACCAGCTGCTGCTTGGATGTAAAATTACACACTAGCAAACAGCTGTGCCCATGAGCGATATGCTTAAAAGCAGAAAAATGCGTTCTTCTCAAAACTTCCAGCAAGCTTTACACAAACGTGACTGCTGCTAAAAGGGATACCCCTGAAAGTTGAAACAACAAATAAATGAAATAATCCAAAAACCTCAAAAATTTATGACTAGCTATCAGTACAAGATTTTTGCATTCTTTTTTTGAAAATATTTTGTCTCTGGTTAAGTTGTTGAAAAAGACGGCCATAAAGTTTCTTATGATTGTAACTTGCTGAAAACAATGCGTGATGTGTTGCAGAATCCATTAAAAATATAAATGAAATGCTTAAATGACAACCTTATAACCATTTGGCGCTGCATCTCTCGATTTAGCAAGCTGCAAAAGTATGAAAAACTTTTTTGCAAAGGATTTTAAGAACTATGACAGCAATGCATTGCGCGCGCGGTTTGTACTTTCAATGCGATTTTGCTCCTGGACTTCTTTTGAAAGCTTTTCATGTTTGCAAAGTACGAAGTACAGTAGTCTTTAGTTTCAAAGACGACTGCAAACTCAAGTCGTTTAATCAATTCCACTGTTTGCTTATTGTGATGTTTATGCTTGAAAAATCTTGTTCGCAAAGGTAGGTCGAGACAAAGATTCACAAAATTCCCATCGTGAAGTTCTTCATATTTCCAAAAGAATCAGGGCAAATAATTCCAACCTTCAAGGACAAGTCAATCGCGATTTTTAAATTTGTGTAATTCTTTCCATCTGTTTTTTTTCGAAAGTGCTGCATCATCCTTGTCGAGGTTCTCAATATTCGTGATCAGGTGTTCAAGTTGGACCTCGGTAAGCTCTTCCAATCGTAATTCTTGCAATTATAACCCAATTTCCGCTCGAGTTACATTTTCAACGGCATAAAGGTCTATCTAAGGCAGTTACATCAGCTTCGAGTGTTTGAATGGCAAATAGCAGAGTTGTTTTTTTGGTGGCGAAAATTTTGGAAACGACCCGCGAAAGCAAGCCCTTCGAGAAGAGGCAAAAGCTGTATAGCCCTTTCTTTGAAGTTTTTTTATTAAGACAGTTCAGATTTTGTGTGACATCTGCCGTAAAGTAAAACTCCTGTGGCCACTCGTCGGATGTCAGTTCGGGAAACTCTGCTCTTTCCAGCCAGAAAGTTTAAAAATATTTTTTGTACCTGTCCTCGGGAAAGCCAACCGGCGTTGTTTAAAATCAGATCAGAATATTCGCTGTCGACTTCCTGCAGCAATTCACGAAGGTTTCTGTGATTCAGACCTTTTGCTAAGATTCTGCCTACAATTTTTATCTCTAAGTCCATTACCTCTGAAAACTTTAGGAAAGGACTTGTCATAGAGTGCCTCCTGGTGAATGATACAGTGAAATAACACCACGTTTCGTTTCTTCTTTAATGAAAGCAACAAAATCTTTGTGAGCTCCTGTAATGCTTGGTACTCCGTCAGTTGCAACATACGGTATACAATGAAATTAGTGTCTATGCCCTTTTTCGTTAATATTAGTATCTTCCCCCCTTGTTTCGCTAGAAAGAGGTAGCACTTCTATCAGCTCCTCTTTTGGTCCTTCAAAACTCATGTAGCGGCCTAACAACACTACCTAAGCGGTGTCATCAGAATTGCATATTTCATTGCAAGCAGTAGAAAATTCTGAAGCTGCAGTGATGTCCTTGTCTGAAGGTATAACCTCAAAGATCTTTCAATGATTGTCTTTGTGATGACAAAGGCGCAGGGGCGCAACCNGCTGATATTTTTGGAGGGGGTTGATGGGAACAGAATGATTGTAACTTGTACTATTTTCGGGGAGATAAAAAGAATTGTAAGTTGTTGTTGTTGTACCTAACAACAAAACATATTTTTGAAAATTTCGTGGGGGGCGGGAAACTGTCCGTTACCCCCTTGCTGCGGGCCTCCTAAGGCTGTTCTCAATTTTTTTGTTAATTTCTGTACTATTGTTAAAATTACTGAACAGATGTTCGGAAGCCGTAACAAAGCATGTTTTCATGTATTCACCATCATTAGAAAGCTTACCTCCTTTCATTATTTCGTGGCTCACCACAAAACCGGTTTTAGTCACATTATAATATGATCTTATTCAGTTGTGAAAGACATGTTTGCTCTGGATAGAGTTGCGTTTTAATTCTTCCATTGCTTTTCTTGTGCTCCCAACGCGATGTTTTTCCCCTGCCGGCGGATGTTTTCTAACAAACTGCTTTTTAAGTTGGACTTGTTATTGGACAATTCATCGCCTAAAATCAGGCACAGAGGCAATCCTTTGATGTTTGTAGTGAACGCAAACATATCTGTCCATTCATTTCTTTTCTAAACCATTTATTCTCTTCCTTGTTTTTCCATTTTTTGAATCGATATTTACCCCTTTTTGTAGGCTATGTTTTACGTTTCTTCGCAACTCTAAACACAGTTGTATAAAATATCTGTAGCTTTCTCATGACATTAAGCATCTAGCCGCAGAAATCCAATGCCCACCAGCTGTTCACNGCGATCTTCATGGTNATTATGATAACGACTGCCCCCTAACGATACTGAAACATTGAGTAACGTGGTCGAACTACAGACATGGTAGTATGGTGCAACCTGCGAGGCCTCCTGTATGGCAGACAGCACAGTATGACCCAATTTGCCAGCAACTGTTCTTTTTTAGCGAAATCATGGGCGTTGCGCAGTGGTTCTGTTGTTGGGAAATTACCTCAACTGTATGAAAACTAGTTATTTTGATTTTATATTGATGATACGAAATGATAGCTATTAAAATGCCAATCACATGAAGCTTTTTAAGATTCGTTCACGAGGCCAAGGTTAATAAAGCACACGCGCGTTTTTTGACCAACAGGTACGTTTGACATCTTTCAGCGACGCGCAGTAAGATCAGCGAAGTATATTCATGACCTGGGCGTCGACGGTACCTCCGAGTTCAGTGAATCAGATGATAACTCTGTGGCGTGATGTTTATGCTGACTAAACGATTTTAGGTTTCGTTTTGAGTTTCTGCGTACATCGATACACCCCGCCGCTCCTGTTCAGAACTTAGCCTGAGAAACTGCGCTTCGTGTAGCGTTTAAGGGTGCTCCCGGTCACGAAGCCTTGGATTTGAATGTCTATTTCTTCGATCGAACTGTTTCGTAAATTATTGTGGAAAATAATGATGTTCACAAAGCAGCCATTTTGTTTCTGGTATTTAAGTTGCGCGTCTGTTTTTCGGATGCTGTCACCTCTGTTTTTTTTCCGTATTTATTCGATTGTAAGCAGCCGCGTATAAAGTTCTTTTTCATGATTTCGTGCGGCTAATAATCAAGGGCGGCTTGCCTTTTTATTTCTTCAGCTTAGCGAAAGGTATAAGTGACGCTCAGTCTTTCCTAGGCTACGTTTTATTGACCAAACTATCTTTTCGCATTCTATTCTCTTCAACATCAAGGTTACATCCGTCACAGGAGGAATTATGATAAACAGAAGGCAGTTGTAGTGGTGTCAACATCATTAACAGGGTTGGCAAAAACGCGAAATATGCTCGTGCGCGGCAGTATCTCAGAGCCTTACGTAACTTATGTTCAAGTACGGCTTACATTAATGTTTTAATACCATTTCGTGCGGTTTGCAATCAAGGCGGCTAGCAATCGAATAAATACGGTGATTGCGTTACGATCGTTAATGATTCGAATCGATACATTTCAAAAATATTTTAAATAACCTTGAACACACCTGGTTTTGTTCGTTTAACTTTTAAAGTCTCTTTGGCCATTCTATTTTAAGCACTGAATTTACTGTGGTAGAAAATCTTTTTTTTGTTTTGTTGGGTAATTCCAACTGGGGCGTAGTCAACTCGAAATGAAGATTTCCGTAACTGCTGGCCATGCATTTGATTGGAAAAAGTTTTGACGTCGGTTGGCTTGAAAAATAAAACTTCAAAAACCTTGGGTTTTATTTGAAATCGAATTCCGTAAAGCTCCGACCTTTCGCATCCGCGTTATCGTCGGGAGCAAACAAGTTTCTTCGACATAGCACAAGAATGGGATCGATGTGTTGATCAGCCCCACCTTTAAACAGGATCGCCGAAAGCTCCGCCAACTCCAAAAAGCTTTGAAATCAAAACCCATAGTCAGGGTTGTTATCTTCTTGACCTGAAAGACGAGCGTGTTTTGGAAAGTAAACGTGTTCAAGCATCAAAAAGAACTTCAGTGCAAACGGCTTTTAATGTGCGCGAATGAAGTTTTGTGATGTCACAATCACACAATGAATTTTAATAGAGCATATATTTCGCCTATTGAGCAGACGCCTTCAGCTCCTATTCAATTGAATCATAAAAAGTTCGGGTTAAAAGCAGAAGTTAAAGCAGTGGTTCTTAAAAGGGGTGCGGGGCGCAAGTCCTTACACGCCCTGCGGCATGGAAAATTTGATCATTGAATTTACCAATAAATAGATTTGTTTTTACAGCTTATGTAAAGTCAAGGGGGTTGAAACAAAAGACAATTACCTACGGGAGGCATGGTAGAAAAAGCTTAAGAACCACTGAGTTAAAGCATTCGCTTGGACGGAACACTTGTTGTATCTCACCAGCAGTTGTTTTCAATTCAACTTTGGTAACTTAGTTCTGCGAATAAAAATTTTTGAGAACGAAAATGCAGTGAGACGTTACTGTGACATCAGAACTAAAATGTAACTACACGACAAAAAATTAATCAGTTACGTTACAAATAAACTCAACGATATTTTTCAAGACGGCGTTCTTCAATATAAGTACAGAACTAAGAAATAAGCATTATTTGACAACCGTGCCTGTAGTATTGGCGATAAATCCATCTTCCGTAATGAGGTCTACTGACCACTGCGTTTCTTTACTGCAGGTGACTGACGGCAGGGATTCGCCGCGTCCGCAAATTGCTCAGAGAACAGCGAACAACTGCAGCCAACCTGTGCGCGCTCCCCAGGGCACCGAGGGTGGCATTGAACTACTTTGAGCGATTGTTTCTGCCGGCGACCAACGCTTTACCAGCACGACAACCTCGAATACCCGTCCGTGACGATCTTCGACGGATGGGAGTCTGTNGGCAGCGGGAATCGTCGTTCAAGTAACTGAATGCAAATGCTCTGCGGCACAACTGTCACTGAAAGGTTCGTCAAGACATGAACAGACATCGATCAACTACCGTCAACACCGCCACTGCTTTCTCTGCGTCTGGCTGCTGGGCGACTTTTGCAAAGAATCCTGCTGGGGATGACAGTGGCGATGATTGTTACACGAGGTGCGTGGTGTTTATCATCTTGTACAGTCAGGTAGCTTGCATCACGCTTGTTGCGATTTTCTCAAGAATCTGGTCAAAGCGGTAAGAGTTACAGAAGAGCAATACGTCAGCAAGTATTTCTCCTGTGTGGCAGGACGTGTGCTGTGGTCAGAGCGAAGAGTCGAAAACGTTTTTTCAAAAAAGCAAAGCACAACCTTGGTAGATTAGCGTCTCTATTTATTTTGCGATCTACCATGCATTGAAGACTTGTATTTCTTAAGTTGGCTTAGGCTTAGGCTAAGGGGCACAAGAAGTTTGCGGGTGTTTATTAAAACCCACGTTGAAGTTTGTTAAACACTGTTAAATGTTTTCTCTGGAAGCAGGCTAAATACCATTGCGCAGGTTATCCTTAACAATACAAAGTAGTCGGAAAAGCGGCTTGTTTCAAAAAACTTGCCACCAGCATGATTGAGTCGCACATCAATAAAAAAGGAAAATGCCTCGCTGTTTGTTGGCCACAAGCATGACTCCAGGTGTTCAAATGCCACTTTTAAAATTTAACAAATGACCCTATAAATGCAGCTGTTTACTTCTGACAAAGCCTATTCACTTTCTCCGTTTCGTGAGATGCTGTTTTCGTTGCGCCATAATCGGAATCCTTCGTTTTTTCTGGCGCAGCGCTGTATACGCATGTCATTATACAAGTTAAAAATATATTTGTTAATTTGCTTAATGTCTGCTCGCAGTGTGGCAGCCAGAAATTTTAAAGTTGAGTAAATGAGTTTAGCTTCGTTTATACTCGGTTTTTAGTACCCCCACCCCTTCGGGAGTGTCATGAGTGTGCGGCGCCCATCTCCGATTGCTTGCGCCGTGAGCCACGCGGCTGTTTTCGCAGAAATGCTGCACTGGTGGCGAGTCAATAGCAGCACCGCGCGTGAACCGTTTCCTTTCCTTGCACCCATCCATCAACGTCGAGCACGAAGCTAAACAAGGCGCAAGTTTTGTTTTTCCAGTTTTCGGTATGACCCAATCGGGATTCGAACCCAGCCAGCCTACTACTTTTGGTGGCGCGTGCTCAACCAACTTTGGCGTTGAAATAGTTCAAAGTCGTTTGGTAGATGTGTTTATATTTTTGCTTATACCTCTTTGCAATCCATTCGAATGTAGAAAGTTTTGCTGGACAAGCTGGAGCTACCAAAAAATAAAACAGGTCGAGGCGTTGTACGCTGAAATCTAAAGAAACAAACGTTGCGTTGGTAGCAAGTGAAAGTAGCTTCACAGGTTCGCAACGGGTTAGGTACACACAATTTTTTAAGCATACGCACAGATTAGATATAAACACCAAATTTTTTATGTGCTTTCACATAGCATGCTTTTGAACAAGGCTTCAAAATATCTGAGTAAATAGATTACTTGGAACTAAATGCCGCACCCGTTGCTTTTGCCTTTTGCAAAAGCGTTTTACATAAATAGCAAAAAGCAAGCTATGAGCAAAAAAATCCGATTAATTTTATGACATTTAATGGATTTTATTAACAGCAGTATGATGCTTCTTCGCTTTCCGTGACTTAGTAATGTTACCGTTATTGGGCTCTTTACTTTGCTTTCTTTTTGTCGCTTGTGCTTATCTCTACCGCGTTTTGGATTATCAGTTACTGCTACTTCGAGCGATAGCCTTGTTACAAATTCCCGGTTGTCACCACTCGCCATTGTGAAACATTTGCCATGACTGGTTTTGCAAGCTATCTAGACATTATGGCTCGATTAAAAAGTTTTATCGTTTTTTTCACCGATGATGTTACAGAAATATACTGTTGCAACCTCTCCGTTGGCGTTGCGCTGAATGTGCGGTTCACCACGAACGGACTGTGCGCGAAGAACAGCACCCATATATATGTGGCCTGAACAAGCAATAACAGAGTGATCGCGGCGTGTGATCTCTGTTGTTGCTTGCTGCCACAGTGCGAAGCTTTGCGCACTTGCCCCTCGGGCTTTCCGATCGCAACAATACAAGCTATAGCTGAGCTTTGCTTATGTTTAGAGTTCGTTCTGATTTGTCTGAAGCAGAAGAGGCTTTAGCTCAAGTACGTAGAAATCTACCTCCTTCTGTTCCGTTGAACAAAACTAATACACCGTATTAATTTTTTCAACAAACCCCATGCCCTCTACTTTTGCACTATAAAATTTTTCTCATTTGCTAGCTTCTTTGCTAACATTGCTGAACACTTTTATTTGCTTTGCGGCCTCCGCTCAACTCATTCTTTGAAGAAATGACATGAAATCAGATCCTGCCGTCGATCTCTCCAGAAAAATCAACCAATGAAAAGCAGCAGTTAAACTTCTCTTCCTCGCTACAATTGGTTCTCTATTTACATTTTAGTTACAAAAAAAGTTAGCCTGCGGGTGTTGAAATATAGGTAAAGGTTTTTTGCCACGGTAAAACTCGACCATTCACGAATCAATTTACAGCATAGATCAAATTGCAGGAAGACAATCTAACGACCACACTGTCCGCTCAACTATCGTCACCCTGCATGCTAAATTCTAAAGCGCACACACGTAAAAAACTAAAACAACCGAAAACTACTATATACAAAGCACAGAAAGGCAGAGTAAGTGATGTGTACTGAAGAAACTAAGACAGACACAACTTCCGAAATCGCAAGCAATTACTCTGAAGTTACAAGTTCGATATTATGTGGGTCAGTCTAAGTCAGGGGTGCACAACCTTTTGCTATTGCCGGTCGCATTACTTTTATTTGTATGAAGTACGGCCGCCAATGAGTTCGAGTTATATTTATGACATACGTTTAATTAAAGAATAGGTTTTATCCGATATATGTCATTTTCTTGTGCCCAAAAGTCTGATAAAATGTCAAACGTTTTAACGAATTTATTAAAAGAAAAGTTTGCGAAGCATCGTAGCAATCCATGACTTCCTTGATCTTGCTTGCGTTTGTTTTGATTCAATATACGCCGGCACGGCTGCCAAATCTTATTTTTTAAATTGCATGTGGACGGCCGCAAATTTACTTATCGAAGGCCGCAGGTTGTGCACCGTTGATTTAATGGAACCAAAGTTGTTCCCAGTACTTTGTATGTTTACCATTCCTTTCGAAATTGCGGAAACACAATAATTTTTAATCAGTGGTGAGCTGGTTGGATAACCGCGAATCGATAAAACGTGTTACTGGTCCGCTCAAGGAAGCTTACACATGATGCAGTGTTCACTACGGGTAGTGCTGCGAACGGCAACCTTTAGTAACGGAACAATGCTTTATAACCGCGTGATCCTCGCTGCCTGCTGCGGTTGAGACAAAATTTATTGCAAAAGGTTATCCCTTCTCCAATTTGGACAATCTTTGCTGCATTACGAGATTTATAAACAGAAAAGCTTTAAACTACAAACTGCAGAACGAAAAAGGGGGTGCCCGTTTTCCTGGTGCTTTCCCCATGGCTATACCGCCCTACCTCGTTGAAGCTGCTGTTTACCGCTCGTTTGCGCCATAAAGCGTGTAGTCCGTTGTGGCGTTGGCGTTGTTCGGTGGCAGTCAAGGCAACCTTTCATGTTATATTGAGCATCGCTGTCCTTGTTTGTTGAACTGTAACTGCAAAGCCTTAAAAGGTTAAATTATGTAAAACTCCAAATTGCGATACGACTTCAAGACAATCTTAGAACGTTTGGTACGCGAGAAACAAATGTTGAATGGCCTAATGCAAGGTTCTCGCGTGGTATCGAAATATTGAAAAGTATTGAATTTGAAATCGGTTTTTAAGGCCATGAAAAATATTGAATTTGGTAAAAACACAAAGTAATGACATGTATGGAAAATCTAAAACTAACCAGAAAGTGTCTGAGCAGAACAGTCGGTGGTTATACTAATTAGTTTAAAATTCATTGCTGTCTAAGATTTGTAGTGAGTGATCTTGCAAGCATTCAAGCGTAGCAAACAAATCTCTAGTGCAACAAGTGGTGAATTTCATGTTTTTTGTCTGCTGTGTATCAGCAACCTACACTCAATTTCACAATCTTTTCAGGAAAAAAGGTGTGGTTTTGTTGGAAAAAAATGATAATGCTCTCAACAAAATTGCAAGAAAGCAATATTGTGACGATTTTCCTTCAGTGAAACAAAAACCATTGATCTTATATCATGGTGTAGCCCAGGTTTTTTTTAAGGCGTTTTAGGGACCCGATTCGGGTCCCTAGAATCAAAGAAAATTATCATCGGGTCCCTAAATTAGAGAAAATCGGGTCCTTAGAATCAGAGAAATGGGGTCCCCACAGATCCATACCGGGTACCTAGCATTTTCCTTAAAAAAAACCCTGGTATAGCCCATTCATTTAAGTCACTGGTTGGAAAGGTCAGTGTTTACTGTTTGACGAAAGTTATTATTAGTATCGTCAAAAATATGCAAACGGATTTCCTTGTTCGTTTTTGGGAAGGCCATGAAGTTGTTACACGTTATTTTGACTGAAAATTTATGGGACATGCCATAGCAACTGATATACATGATGATTGTGTTCATGAAAGTATAGAAGACACATAGGATATGAAAACATTTTGCAGTCGTCTATGGATGGCCCCAATGCCAATTGTAGCTTTTACAACAAGTTTGAAAGACTTTAAAAGACAAGCCTGGTAAATATGATATCACGCAGCTTGCACAAACTGTATAATGCTCTTTAGGAAAGTGCAGTGTAGTCAGGATGGCAGATATTTCATTTTTTTGACAGCTTTATTTCAGTTGTTTCACAAAACACAAAAGAGCGGATTTTCAAATCGTCACCATATCCAAGGTGTTTCCACTTCAGTATTGCTCACACAGGACTGAAAATGTTCCATTTGCTGAAAGGGCAAAAAATCTTCCAAGTGTCCGCATTATATGTGTCTTCTGTAAAAAGTAGAACGTTCCGCAAAAAGTTCCACATTCTTCCACCAAGTCAAATGCATGCATTTGAAAGCGAAGCGAAATTGCTTTGTTTCAATTGCAAAACCAATTTCAAATTTCTTTACTGTTTATCAGGCCGATGCACCTGTACTTCCATTCATCGGCATGGATCTTGAAATACTTTCAAAGACAATTATTGAATGAGTTGTCAAAGAAAAGGTAATTGAAGGAGCTGTAACAGCAACCAAACTCACGGCAATTAACATAACGAAAACTGAAAATTTCAGAAATCAAAGTAAAAAGTCACAGAGTGTGAAAGCACTTCACAAAGTAGCCAATGAACTGGCAAAAAAGGTGAAGATTTAAGCCAGTCGACAATAGTTGCTCCGAAAAATAGCGGGTATCAAGGAAAAAGCTCTTGCTGATCTGGATAAACAGCTTGAAGAAAAGTCACGTAGATTAGGTGGTGCTGAGTAAATAAAATCAGATGCAGTGGTCGATGTACGAAATACAGAGGTGTAGTTTGTTACAGCGTTCTGTTGCCTTCGTGCTGGTTTTCATTCAAGTTTTTTTGTAGCCCTTGTTGGTGTGCAGACAAAGCATACCAATTTGCATACTTCCATTAGCATTGATGCAGTAACCATTCAGCCATTGTTGTTCAAATTTTGTTCTTTGCAGGTTATCACAGCTATACTGAAGGTAAAGCAGTTGATGCGTTTTGCAGCGGTATGCAAATGTGTAAAATTGAGTTTCGTGAATAAGGATCGCGAAAAATGAAGATAGATGGTGCTACTGAACTTCCTTCATTTAGAATTGGAAAGAAACTGAAAGTGTGAAAAATGATTTTTGAAAACGTGTGTAGAAACCCTGCTAATTGTCAAATCCACGGCCAAAAAACGATGCAAGAGACGTTTCGCTGAAAGTTGTTGCCATCATCACTTCGGTGTTATATGATCGGCAATAAACGTGCTGCAGGCTACTTGCAGCCAGCAGGGAAATAGTGCGGTCAAAACGTGAAAAATGTGACCGTAGTGACGTTGCAGCGCAAAACACGAGAAGTCACGTGACTCAGCGGATACGTGCCGGTGATGATGGCGTGTGACGTCACGGAAGATGCATGAAGCTTTACTAAAGGTTAAAAATGCTTTGAGGCATCGATGGGATGTTTGCGTTAAACTCTGGCTTGTGCTTGAATCAACAGAGATTAAAGAATCGCCGGTCGCCACCAGTTGCTACCACTTCCGATGACCTCATGGTTATGAAAATCTACCCGATGATTTGAGTTGGTCTGCAAATGCTTGCAGACTGACAAGCTTTGTGAGGTTCGATGCTTCTCTACACGATTTTATAAAGTGCGTTGGGTAGGCCCGATGCAAGAAGCATCGCAAGAACGTTCAAACATGGAAGCAACGTTGTAAGGGTTGAATGAAGCCTTTACCGAAAACCAACTCTGAAGCTTCTGGCTGTTTTGAAAACAACGTACCTGCACGGTTTCTGCAGCATTGTGTTTTACGAAAAAGCTGAGTTCTTGCCGTATGTTGTTAGATGTGAACTCCAAGTCAAGCATTGCAAAGTTGCAAAGTGCAAAATTTTGTTAGGGTAACCGTTTAGAGACAACATTTGCTTAAAGATTAATAAACTCTACCTGCAATTTGAAAAGGTTGTTGACGCATTAGACACCAAAACCGATTGTATCCTTTTGTGTAACAGTGATGGTTTTGTTTTGTAGCGCTCATTGGCATTCTTCTCGCTTCGCGCTGGTGCCAAAACACAGCAGTGGTTATCAATCAGGGGATGGGTGTTTCACGGTGCAGTCCTAGCGTGGTGAGAAACGGTTACATGTCTAAGAAGGAAAGTGCAACCGAAATACACCCATGCACGAAATCTCACTGTCGATACAAGTGTTGCGAAGCAAGAAAACGAAACTAGGTGTTCCGAAAAGTCTGCACTGAATAATATGTGGATATGGATGCGCTGAAGTTTTTAAGAATCGTTTCTCACAACTATAAGCCGGTTGATTCGGTTTTGCATGAAGCACCAATACCGTCTTTATTCGATTGTTAGCCGCCCTTGATTGTAAGCCGCACGAAATGGTGTTCAAAAATTAATGTAAGCCACCCTTGATTGTAAGCCGCACATGAACATGGGTTATCTAAGCCTCTGAGATACTTTCGCGTACTAGCACGTTTCCGTTTTTGGCAACCCTGATAATGATGCTTGCACCCCTGCAACTGCTTTGTTCATCATAATCCCTCCTGTGACGGATGTGCACGTGATGTTAAAGAGAATAGAATGCGAAAAGAGAGTTTGATGGACAAAGCGTAGCCTAGGAAAGACTGAGCGTCATCTATACCTTTCGATAAGGTAAAGAAAAAAAAGTAAGCCGCACGAAATGATGAAAAAAACTTAAGGCGCGGCTTACAATCGAAGAAATGCGGTATGCTGCAAAATTTTCTGGTCGGTGATAAACTTGGAACTATCATCCAGGCTTCGCGTGAACACGCATTGATGTCCGTTTATTACCAGCTTAGTAACTGGTTGCTGTGACTAACGTGCAGTAGTCAGTCTTTTAATTGGTCAGACTCTTCTTCGACAGCATTTAGCTCAGAGAGTTGTGCTTTTGTTGGCGCTAACTAACTTTTGTCCCTATCAAGTTTATAAAATACTACTCGTGAAAACTTTTGAGAAAATTGATATGCTGTTCTCACGTTACAAAGGTAGACTCTGCATTGTTCTGTTTCATTTTCAACCAGCCAGAACGTGTTAAACAAGGACGTAACGCAACAGGCACGTGTTTAACTATGTAACCGACAGTGGTATATCGTGTGCGGTTTTGTACTAATCAAATATGTGAAAATACGTAGAGGCTATGCCTTTTCTATTGCAGTCGTTGGAGTTGTCAAAAACAGTTTCTGTACTTCGTGACAACAGATGCACGAAATGCTCAGTGTTGTTTTCATGATAAGGTTTTGAGCTGTAAAACTTGAAGTGAAGGACGTTGGCAGGCAAGGAAATAACATACTGTGTAGAAATCTGGCGTATTTCGTAGATACGTCCACGTGCTCGTGCTGATGTGCGACAGGAACACCGAAAATTGAAAACATTGCAAAACAAGAAGCAAGACACGGAGTGCAGTTTCTTAGATAGCACTCGGTAATTGTTGCAGCTCGTATTTGTTCAATTAAATCAGCCTGCTTCGTTTACTTGTTTGTTTGGTGAAAATGCAAGAAATGTGAACTTGAAGTTGGTGACTGAGACCGAAATTACGTTTCACTTCAGGTCAGATTAAGGTGTCTAAAAGTTATACAAACTTTAAGTCAGTTTCGTGGGAAGAAAACTGAAAGCAATCCGGCACGCAGGAAGAAATATATGAACAGCTGCAAATTTTGCAAACCTGGCTATAGTTATTTTTTCACTTCTACTGTTCGGCTATAAATTGCTTCAGTCGTGTCCAAATCAGTAGAGGACCAACAGCAGATTGTGAAATTGGTTTCACTTTCTTCGTAACGATAACTCTTTGATTGATATATGCCTTGTTGAAAAGAAATTTTGTCATGCAGCTCCTTCGACTTCATTAGCTTAAGCAAGTCAAACCGTGCAACGTAAACAAAAGCTGTTCTGACTGATCCATTTTGCTCTCGACAACCATATTTGAACCTGCTCTGGTTAAAGCCAGGATTTGCCTCGTGAGATTGATTCGGAGTTTGACCTACGGCTACTAAGCGACTCGCAATTGTGTTCCTTGGACAAAAGCAGTTGACCTTCAGTAGCCCGGTCCTGCAAGAGACATATCATGCTTCAGTTTGCCGCCTGCTGCCGACAGCAAAGTTGTAACGAAAACGTGGTCACGGCAGGTCGAACAAAACAAAGGTGCAAGCCGCACCATCCGTTTTCCTGACTTCCAGCAAATATTGTGTGACAGGTCAGTGTTACATAGCCTTCAAATTTTACGTTTTCGATCTATTCATCACCTTTTACATACTCACTTGGTTTGGCATGGCGTTGTGTTTTTTTAGTTATGTGAAGTAAATCTGAACAACAGAGGGAACGTATAATAGCGTGGGTGTAATTTGTTATAATTAATCCTTTTACCGTATATCAAACATTTTGCAAAATTTATTAAAATAGGTTCTCTCGAATAGCTTATGTTGAAGTCAAGTGTTGTACTTCTAAATTATACTTTTACACAAAAGTCACTTGACAATGCATCGTTTCGCCATTCTGTTGGTTATGAGAACCTGGGCAATGTCTGTGACGTTGCAACGTCAGTGTCATGCTTTATATTACGTATATTTCTATTCTGGATCGTGCCTCAAAAAAACAGTGAATTTAAGTAAGCAGTTCTCTTCAGATTTCTTGGTCAGCTTGTCTCTCATGCAAAGAAGATGCGTTGCATCCTTGTAGATCAATGGGTTCACCTGAACACAATGTATGACAATTGTCGTAGTTGAAAACTTGAAATACACCTCTTATTTCATGAAAAATGCATTGGCGTCGATTCATAATAACCTACGATCGAAAGCATTTCTAAAATTTTACTAAAACAGAAATTTTGTCAAAACACTATCGTTTTATTCTTTATAACCCCAAGACAGTCTCGTTCGTCGCAAAATCTGGGGCTTCATGTCAGACGCGTGAAGTTTTTTGATGTAGTTTTGTATCGGAACATTGATACATCTTCTTGTTTTGCTTGTCATGTGGTACTACAAAAGTTGTAGTGTCACTGAAAACCTGTGTTTGACAAAAATGTATCATTTAGATGAAGCNTGGCGAAAAAGCGCGAAACAGATANGAACTTTCTTGAACCATATTCCGTAATCTCTTTTGATCCTAGAAGGCAAGGTTCAGGCATCAAGAGCTGACATTAACCGAACTTAATTTTTTTCCGGAAAAGGAAAGTAGCCCAGAGATTATGGACTTCCGAAAGTTAGGGTCTAACTGAGTTAAAGAAAATGGACGAGTATCCTGTACGCATTTCGCGTTTTGCTGAAAATCGCTGTGTTTGAATTGAGAAATGTAATTATGGGTCTTTCGTGAAATGCATATCCAAAAGTCACGCTTTCTTTTATAAAATCATTTCGCAGTGCCGTCGATAGCGCAGTGGTACAGTTCCCGCTCCTTTTAATTGAAATTTGGGCGAGCAGCTCGATTACTTACCGCAGCGCTCCCTGAGCAACCATATTCGTCTCAATCGGCCCAGGAAGGAAGGTATTTCAGGTCCTGCCGCCAATTGCCGTCGCCTATAACAACAGAGAAAAAGAAAATTGCACTGTCCACGACCGCATGAGATTCTACTTTGCAGTTATATCTGTATAAAACACGGTGGTAAGGAACGGGATCAGACGTTTGCCATTTGCAAATGCACACTCCGCTGTCGAGTGTTTTTCTTCTACGTTTATATTCTTTTCTTAAAGATCAGTCAGTTCGAGAAAGTTGTTTGTAACTTTTTTATTCGGTTTGATTTTTGATAATATTGCTTGCATATTTATTTCTGGTGACTGATTCCCTTTCGCGTAGTTGCAAGAATCAAACAAAATTCATAATTAAAATATCCAATATTGCAATAAAAATTTTGTAAAATTTCGACATGAACATATGTCCGGATCGCTGAAACAGTCGTATACTTTGAAACATAAGGTTTAAAATTCACGTTGGTCGATTTTTTTCTTAAACGTTCTGTTGATGTTCCAGAAGTTCGTTATTTCCTAGTAGTCGGTAAGTGTTTTCAAACGGAGAAAGTAGGCTTATTGCATTGCAAACACGCCTTGATGATGTGCGCTGGTAGAGTTGAACAACGCGAAGCCCTTTTTCATCAACACGTATGCAATAAATACAGAAAGAACCAGGCCAGCTCATATTCCTATTCGTTGCTGTTTCCACCAACTTCTGCTAAAAGTTTGGCAGAAAGACTTACGTATGTATGTAGATATCAGCTGAAATGAGTTCTTTTTAAATTGATACAATATTTTGTGTTACAAACGCCCAATATTCAAACATTACTCTATAAATAACTTTTTACAGCAAACGTTCGCGATATTACAAAGTTTTGCACAAAAATGTGATTTCGCTCTTTTTGCCCAGTATTCATTGTGAAAAATCCCGGTCTATTCCATAAAGGTCGCCGTTACTATTTTCGCAATAAAACTGTCAACACTTCGTTTGTGTCTAAGTTTCACGCACTTCCTCTCAGCCGCGCTGTAATTTTAAATTCCGAAATTGGAATTCCAGTCCACTACATTGTATGACACACGGCTAACAAGCGAAATCTTGAACAGCTGAGCAAGATTACGTGGTTGGACGCCTGAATATGAAAATAGACCTAATTGTTTTAAAAGCATTTTGAGCTCTGAGGTGGTAGCCCACGCTTCATGTTTTCTCGATACTTCACAGAAAACATAATATACTCGTGTTAAGCTTTCGAAACACTGACAGACTTACCTGGGCATCTAAGTCACCTACCTTACTGTTTGCCGAGCTATGACTGCTTTTTGATGAATGATACAGAATTTTTACTGTCGAGTTGAAGAGTGAAGCTTGCTGTGCACGTTTACGTTGAGCGCTATATTCACGCTAATATCTTTTTATAGCAGATGGAGTATTGTCGAAAATATTCTAAGGGGCGCAGAAGCTCAGGTTTTTTCAATGCTTGAAACTGTGGTGGCTTAATTTAGAGCTTTTTAACTTTTGTTGAGACACCGAACACTTTTTGCGTTACTCTCGTAATATATGGAAGATTCAAACTTCTATGTTAAATGTGTCAACTGTACGACTGCAGTGATAGTGAATATTTACTTTCGCAATGAATTTGTTGCTGAGCAGCTGACGGTCTTCCGCGGAATACCTGTTGAAAATCCCTGGTTTAAATGAACCTATATCCTTTTCGATGTTGTCGAGTGCTTGTAAAAAAATATATCTCTAACTGGCCCTATATTTATCAAACGCTGAAAAAATCCTTTCTCTAAGGCAGTTTTTTTAAGGAAAATGTTAGGTACCCCATATGAACCTGTAGGGACCCGATTTCTCTGATTCTAGGGACCCGATTTTCTTTGATTCCAGGGACCCGATGATGATTTTCGCTGATTCTCGGGGCCCGATTTTCAATTCTAGGGACCCGAAACGGGTCCCTAAAACACCTTAAAAAAACCCTTAAAAAACCCTGCTCTAAGGTGCATATTGTTTTCCTTTTGCTTCTCTTCTTCATGCGAAAAAGATGCAAGTTCAGTTTGCCAATACGCATTTGCCTGCAGCATCAGCAGCTGCGCAGAGACTGCAGCGGAAATCAAACCGATACTATGTGCTTCCTACCCTCATCTGTTTCCTTTTGCGTTGCAACTTCAGTACAGCGACTGTGTTTACACCAGATCAGGCAATGATAGGCGTTGAGTGGCAAGTGTCAGCCACGCGCGATGTTCAGAATATTTGGTCACTCCACGCACGCTTTTCCGGCTTATTTCGTAAGTGCATTCGGTGTGCGACTGCTTGCCTTGCACGCCAAAGATTGACAGTGTTCGTGGAAGTGGTTGCGCTGATGTATGGTTTGCCTGTATGGGTTAGTGAAAGCAGATTGAAAGTGTATAAGAAACGTAAATACGTGAAGCCAAGCCCGTCGCTACCCCAGGCCTTTTTAGTAAGTTGTTAAGTTGGACGGGGGATTAAAAAATAAATCAAAGCTTATCAAAGCAGTTACGTTTTTTTTTCAGTTCTAAACGAAAATGTAAACTAACACATGACAGATTACCTCACCAAACTTTTGCCATAGTAATGAGTCTACGTTTAACTACTCATTACGTGCTTGTTGGTCGGTTGGTGCGGGAAGCATCGTTTCTACACCGTCAGTATGTTGATGCTCGTATGTGAGTTATGGCGCTTTCTATGTCGTAGGTTGGCATAGCTTTGTTCAGACCGTAGCTTGCAACTTTTTATGTTTCATCGAAACACTAAAGTACTTCGGCACAATTTCGCTTATGCAATTTTTGCAGGAAATGACGCTGTAGATTGCTCTACCCGTTAACCGCTGTGAATAGGCTCAGTAAGGAAGTGAGACGAGTATAAAATGGAAAGGAAGGGGGAAGCAGCTTCATCAAAAGTGAAATTGTTTCTTTGTTAAAACTGGTATGATTACTTGCGAGCTGTTCTGTGTTCACGAATTATTGTTTTTCTTTAAGTACAGGCAATCGATTGGCCATGATAGTCAAGATACTGAATCAGTCGCTTTGACAGGCCAAGACACTGCGATTCCTTGCAGTCTCAGCTGAGGTTCTCAGCGCTGTTTGTTAGCGTAGGGTTTGCTGAGGTTCGCTCAAGACTGAAAGCAGAGACTATTTTGCAGAACACCGTGTTCTGATTGAGCGATACCCCCGACCATTGTTTCACTGTCGGGTTTATCTGAAATGTACCAGCTGTCTCTCGTATTACCTCGCGCTTTGCATGCAATGTGACATTTGCGGCAATAGGAATATTTGCACTGTGGAAAGTCGTATCCGTATGAGATAACACCGGCTTGAAGTGCGAGAATATACATTTACGAACGTCGTGTGCGAGAAAAATCGGCCTCAGAGCATATCCATCAAAGCTGGCAAATCGAATTTGCTTGTCAAACCTCCCCATAAGCCGTCGTCCTGAACCCACAACGCATGCAAAGGCAATATCCAGTTCCTTTTGTTCTTGCAAAGCCACTGATAGATGTAATGACCCTTCGCTATCCGCCACTTTGTGTAACATAGTAAACGAAGCATTACGTCATGTGACTCCCTGGTTTGAGTCCGGGCAACTTTGAGGTTGGCCGGAAGTTGTATTGAAGCAATATATGGTTCTCGGTGCTCTCGAAGTCGTGTTCATTGGTGCCAGTTGAAACCTTCCTTCAGCGGTTTTTGCGTAGTTTTGTGTCTTAATGTGTACAAGAATCATACTGCGTGGAGACGGTAAATGAGTAACTTTAAAGCAACACTAGTGTGTAGGCTGCTGCTTATAAAGAAAAGTGTGATTTAACTGGATTTCATTTTTAAGCAATTAAATAGGGCGATGTCTTTTGTGCATCTAGCTTGTTTTTCGGAAAGAAGCGCTAGCAGACTGCTAAAGTTTTTGCTCTAAGCAGGTTGCGTAGATTAGGAAATATATCCTGATTGAGAAGTTTAGTCCTAACCAGTGAGTTTCTTTGACGTTGAAGTGGTGTTGGAAAGATTCAGACTAGATCTTTTTCAACCGAACACAAAATTGCATGTCGACTGTTGCGAATGGTGAGGACATGAATATTTTCATTACTGACCTTCAGTCTTAACGTGCAGAAGTGCTTCTCGGTTTAAATACCTAGTTCTTCCATATTACAGCCTGTCCTACACTGCTGCGGTAGTGGCGTTATATAATCTTTTTGATGCACAAGGTTGTCCAGTCTGTTAATCGTCCTCCACAGTGGCACGCAGCTAGATGTATTGATGTATTGACTGAAGTCGACGGTTAAATGAAGCACAGTCTGCTGTTGCTTGCCTTACCTCCGATCGCTGCTTGTGATGCACATTTCCTCGTCAGTCACAGAGCATCGACGTAGATACCCAGATCAGAAGCCTGCGTGAGCAGCGGATAGCAATGTAGCAAGCTCAGTGCTTGCAGACGAGAAAAGCAGCAGATATTCTGATCAGGGTCAGTCTCATTGGTAACTTCTATTTCTTTTCAGCCCTTGGCGAAAACGTTCTTGAATTTGTGCATTTGTGAACCTGAAGTAGATACTTGTGAAAAAGTGGTCTATGCTGCATTCCAGAGTAATAATCCAGGCTGGATATGAGGAGATGAAGTATGCGGTGTTTTTAAGGTGTTTTGAGAAACCGAAAGGGTCTCAAATTTTTCCAACGATCTCTCAAAATACAGTAGGAACTCGATTTACTACCACCATCAAAGTACACAAAAACCTTGCTTTACGATCCCCTCGGTATTCAGATAAAACAGTTGCGGTCTTTCTAATGTTTTTGCGATCAGCAAAGTCAAAACAAAAACATCGGAAGTTATATGCGAAAGCGCTGACATATCAAATAGCTTTTGGTTTTATCGCGCTACAACGTGCCAGCACCACGCTGCTAGCAACGTCGACACGTTGGTGCACTCACGAAAGAAGCAGTATGCTTGAATTTGCATGGCCCAGCCATTGTAGGAGTTATATGCCATCGCGGTTAAATTTATATCCTATGCGTCACTGTCTTACAGACTTGCGCGCTTATTAGGCGATAGGCAATGGTGGCACCATTTTGACAGATAATGTGATTTCATAAAGCGATTATGGCTTCTAGGATGAGCCTGGCGACTGTGGTAAAACTTCTACCATCAACGAGCTCAGCAGTTGCTACGAGCTCCTTAGCGTAAGTGGCCGTCGTCACCGATTTCTGACGCACAGGCTTTGGGTTCGTTGAGGAGTCCTGTTCAGTGGGCCTCTTGCACGAAGTTGACGCTAGCAGTTCGTTGCGTGGTTAACAGGTAGACAGTTTTGATAACCAAGTCACGTGTGTTTTTTCTGTAGGTTGTTACTATTTTTTACTGGGACTGGCTCCGGTTGTTGCTAAAGATGTGACAGCGTCACATCGCGACCGCGGCCAGAGTTAAGTGCTGTTGTGTGAATGGCTGGCATTATGGAAGAATTTTCAGCTGACAGTGCGAAAGATCCCGCAAACACCGGTGTGAACAGTGAAGATAACATGCTGGACTTGGTGATGGGTGTGTTCGAGAGGACTAAGTCGATTTCCAATTCAAGTTCTGACCTAGATGTTAAAGCAGAAACGATCAAGTTAGAAATGCCAAAAGTTGTTGGGGATATTGAAGAAATCAATGACAACATTTTCCCTGTCGGGGCTGCTGAGTATGCTGTTTATTCTAAAGGCCTACAAATCAAAGCTCGCTCACCGCCTCCCAAGCCCAAGCGAAAAAAATCTCTTGGCTCAGAAAGTTTAACGGAACGCCGTGGAGACGATGAGGAGAGAAACGGCATTGGGACTGAGCTTCAAGAAATGATCGAGACTGCGTTTGGCTACGATACTCCAGACGGAGTTAGCCTCGACTGCTCCTTTGATTCTCCAAATAAAAAGTTGCCCAACACCCCCCACCCTACACCCGTTAGAGACGTGGAATGCCTTCACTTCCCGGATGCTACAGATGAAAAGGTGGCAACTCTCACCAAAGACAGTGTTGCACTTCAAGTTGGACAAAATAGGTCGCCTAGCAACGGCTCATTCGAAAGCAAGTCTATGGATTCGATCACGTTAGCGGACGGCACCGACGACTTTCTGGCGGACGACGCCAACAGATCATTGTACAAACGTATCAACAGCCTGTCATTTGACAGCATATCGTGTACCAGTGTCCACTCGGAAGGGGCCGATTCCGGGGATTGGCGTGCTGACGATTTTTCTGATCTGAAGCGGGTAGACGAGTGCGAATCGGATTCCGTGCACGCTAGTCGAAGTTCATCGCCAATCAGTGGCAAGGCTCGCAACAAAAGAAAGGAGAAGATAAAGAGACAATTAGTGAAAGCGGTTGCTCAGAAGGAAAAGGTTGGTGCCCTTTTGGATGCAGCTGCAGGCAATGCTAGTGATCATCTTAAGCGCATGGCACGCATCAAGAGTGTGCGTTTGCCTGGATCCAGGCCAAAGTCGCAACAGAGTCATGATAAGTAAGTTTTTTTTGTAGCTGAGATAATTCATTTATAAAAATGCTTTTGTAAAAGAAAAATTGACAAAAAGACTATTGTTTGCGGGTGAAGAAATGTCTCCATTATTTTGTGTTTGCGGCATAACATATTCAGTTTTGTTCGTATTTTTTTCATGCATGCTATGTGCATGTAATTGCGGAGCTGCCATAAATTTCTACTTCATTCTTTCATCGTAGCTTTGGTGAGCTTTATCGCTCTGTGGTGACAACATCGGAGCTTTCAAACGCTGTAAAGCTGTCAGTGTTTAAAATATTTGTTCTGATCATCACCTATGCTCACGAATCTTGGGCAGTGACTGAAAGAATACTATCCTAAGTGCAAGCGACAGAGATGGGATATTTGCCGAGGGTTTACGGCGTGACATTTCGCGACAAAGTGCGCAGCTGTGAAATTCCTAAAGCCCTGAATGTCGAGCCACTTCTCCAAATCGAGAGATCCTAACTACGTTGGTGCGGCCATGTGTCCAGAATGTCCCATAAAAGAGAGGCAAGCCCTGCTGGCTACATCCACGGGAAAGCGGCCCAGAGGTCGTTCGAGGTCTAGGTGGAGTGACTATATTTCCGACCTTGCTTGGTCCCGTCTTGGTGTGGAGCCAGCAGCACTACCTGAGATTGCTGTTGACAGTGAGATATTTCGAGTCCTAAGGTTACTTCCCTCGCGACCTTCCCAGAGGAAAATCAGGCATGAAAATGAATGAATGAAAAAATAGATAAATTTTTTTATCGTTACACCTGAAACCACTGATTATTACGAGTCATTAGTCAGTTGTCACCTGTATCGTACCATTGTCTTAACAGCGAAACCGCTGATCCGAAACTGTCGCCAAGTAGCATGTGTATGTGCATTTAAATTACGAAAGTAGATAATGTGCTTTCGTGAAACAACACCAGGGTTTGAATTGCTTGAGATGCGAACAGTCATGTCGTAACATGTTGAGCAATACCCTGTTGCAGGTTTCATTCGGGTTGGTGTAAAACGCGGCTAAGTAAACTTTTTTTGTCTGTGCTTCCGCTTTCTTGTCGACGTTAGCGCTGGCGAAGAAACGCTGAAACGACATAACTCAACCTGTTCCGAACAAGAGCTTTGCCGAACCGCTGTTATGTTGTAGCCAATTAGCTTTAAAAGCGGTGCTAGGATTATGGACAGTTGTACACGTACTGCAAGATGTAGATGCCAGACTGAGTTCATATAGACTTAATATTAAGTGAACGAAAGTTTGCCTTAAATAGGACATATAGGTACTGGGTGCATAGTTTGGGAGCTAAAAACGCAGTGAAGTCAGCTACTAATTAGTGTGACTGATGCCATCGAGGTGTTGGGCATTATTATTATTGTTTCCTTCATGCTGTAGGGTTAGCTTCAGCCGTTCTTCTTTGCAAGGAACTGCACAAAGTGTACATACCGGTGCGCATTAAAAAGGCAACACTGGAGTTTACGTTATATCCAGGGTTTCTTTTAAGGAAAATGTTAGGTACCCGATGTGAACCTGTAGGGACCCGATTTCTCTGATTATAGGGACCAGATTTTCCTTGATTCTAGGGACCCCATGATGATTTTCTCTGATTATAGGGACCCGATTTTCAATTCTAGGGACCCGAATCGGGTCCCTAAAACGCCTTAAAAAAACCCTGGTTATAGTACCATAGGTTGTAAAAATAATAAATAGAGAAAAATTAAGTTTATTGTATTTCGTCAACATGTTTGATGACCCTTGTGCTCCATGTTATTCACCAGTAGGGTCAAATATTCACAGCTACAAATCGTATGCGTTATAAGCACCAAGGGCGTACGCAAGGGGGGGTTGGGGTTAAAATCCCCCCTTGAGCTTGATATTTTACAAAAAGTTTATTACCTGCGCAGAGGGATTAATTGTTTTCGCATACTTTTTGCTTGTTAATTTGTCGACTTAATGCAAATACCACGGAATAAATTTGCATGCAAATTTCAAGGAACATTGTAATTGGGCCAAAAAGTAATAATTAGGTTTTGGTGGGATTCTGGATTATCGTCTGGATCCAGAAACCATCTCACCACTTTTTGCAGACCTTTCGCCCACTACGCATGTTCAAGATTGTTGTTCCGCTATAGTTCACTTTATCCAAAACAGTTGTCTTTATTTTGTCTGCTATGGCTGATCAGCGCAAACTTCGCCAGGACGTTGGCTTGGAAAACATGAATATGACGTCAAATTATGACGTCACCAACAACGCACACCAAATGCATATGACACCATACGCCACTGAATGAAACCCCCCCATGAAAATTTGCTGCGTACGCTACTGATATATGCACACCGGCTTGAAAAGTCATGTAGCTGACAGAGATCGTCCGCATTGCGCGCATCAAGTGGAAAATCATTCCAATAAGCGCTAGCAGTTGCTAAAAACTTCTGCAACCGTACCTTACTGTACGCATCTTGTTACACAAAGAAGGTTGTTTGATCTCACCAACTTAACCGTCTGATTCCTATTGTTCGTTAAGTGTTGTGGTGGGAGGCGCCAAGGGCTTTAAAAATCAGAACTAGAATTTTAAATGTGTGTATTTGAACGATTGGAAGCCAGTGCAGATCACTCAGAACGGGTTTTCCAATGGTCTCTGTTTTTCCTGCAACTTTTAAGGCCTGCTGCAGTATTTTGGATTCCCTGCAGTTTTGAAAGAAACCTGTGTTAAATACTAGGCTGCAAAGAATGCTTCTAATGGTTCTGACATGAAAAATGCCAATTTTTTGCTACCGCATTCGCCTGGTCAGCAGACAGCAGTCCAACTGGATACTTAAATTTCCAGCACAACGACAAATTAGTATGCCCATGCCTCAAGGATACAATCGTTGAGGACGATGTTTAGATGCGTATAACATAAATTCAGAGTTCTTCTCACTGACTTTAAATTTGTTAAGCTTCATCCCAAATTTGACATCTGCAAAGCAGAGTTTTAATCGTTTTAGTGCTAAAATTAGATATTCGTTCTTTTTTAAAGTGAGATATATTTGCGTTTCATCACCATAGCATGGTATGACACACTATGTCTTGTCTACGACCGACATTCCCTATTGGTTGTGCGTACCAGGTAAAGAGCAGTGGACCTATCATCGATCCCCGAGGTTCTCCGAAAGGCATAATTTTACAGTCAGATGCTGCTAAATCTACATAAACCCTCTCCTCGCGAATTTGCAAATAAGATGCAAACTAAGCACGAACTTTTATAGTCATTCCATAAGGCTGACAGAGGCGATGCAGAAGAATGCAATGATAATTATGGTTAACGACATTAGATTCTGCAGATTAGTCAGGCATTAGCATTAACACAATGCTGCCAACATCAAGTTGATGAAGGTTTGCTTCTTTCAGTGTTGCTGCTCAAAGTATCATCACAAGTTAATATCCCCATATGTACAAGCAGTTGATAGCTGAACGCTTGTTTCCTGGAAAATAAATTTACTTAACTCTGAACGTGGCTTTTGGATTGTTTTGAAAGTTTTTGAGGTTTGCTTGCGCTAGAGTCCTTTCTCAGCTCAAGTAGCGAGAGCTTACTGGTTTACCTGCAATGGCCTTGCAAATATCTTGTGTGAGCAGACTGAAGTTCAAACCGCCGAGCCGTGACGGTTACTGAATCGTGGTGAAAGATTTCGTCTTTTCGGTGTTCGTGACATAAGGCCTACGATTACGTTGGTTGGGCCCACTGTGAACGATATTTTATTCAGTTCAAAGTTGTACTTTTGTATAAGCCTCACGAGGATCGTCGTGTCGAACTAGGTAAGTTCGGCTGCTTTGGTTAATATAAGGTTTTGTGCGACACGCCGCTATTTCTCGATGTGTTACGTACTCCTGCGCAGAGCTGATTTAATCCAGGTTTGCGTCCCGAGATGCATGTGGCTTCCGCTGCAACAATTCTGAGCCACTGCTGTCTTCGTATGATTAACAAATTCTTCATGCGCATGTCACTGATTGCATGCCTCTCGTTTTGGATAAATCGCTGTGCGCAGGCTGCGTGCAGGACATCTTCCACTGACACAGATGCGCTAGAATTGTTATGAAGGTGAGCACAGAATGGATGACGAGTATTGTTCTTAGATCAGTGAAAGAAATCTAATCTTGCGGTTTACTTTTGTGGCGTTTTCCGACGGGAGATTTTTTATTGGTTTGAATTGCAGGTGATTGACTTGCCAATAACCACAAAACGTTGTTGATGAAGATGCGGTTTTCGCTGTGAACTTTCGAGTTGCTGGCATTTCTCTGGTTTGCGACAGTAAAGGAAGCTGTGTGCGTAAAAACGTTAATCGCAAAAAGAAGCAATACCGCGTTAAGTCGCTGTGTGTGTTAGTTCAAAAATTGATTTTGTGCAAGTTTTATACCAGATACAGGCCATTATGACGTCGGGTGGGGCTGGTTTGGTCCTTGCCGTTTTCAACGGCGATAAAATGAGGTCGTCATCGCCTTCTATGGAGCTGTGTGAAAACAAATATGTGAAAAAAGTAAATCTTTGAATTTCAACAAAGCACCCATGGCAAACACTGAACTTGGCAGCTTTTACGAAGCAGCCGGCGAAATATCTATTAGCTGTGTTATCGGTGAGATGTGGGTGATATTAACTTTTCTGCCAACGTTTTTGTCTCGAAGTGGTGGAATACGTAATTTTTCGCACGCAACTTGCTGACAGGCCTGTGCTGCATTATTGCAAAGCTTCGGCAGTCATAGACTTGTGGTAATACGCTTGTGTATCATGGGACAAATATCAGTTAAAACTTTGAAACAGATTTTCGTTAGGTATTTATGTTTGAAAATAAGCTGTGCGTTGCATTGAAGATAAATGCAACAAATATGGTTGTACATAATTTGAAAAGATTTTTATGCTGCGTAGCTTTTAACGTTTCATAAATATTTTTGTGTAAAGCCGGTGTTTTTACGAAAACTGCCACTGAAAATAATTTTTCCCGATGATTATTGCAGAATGTTGCATGCAGTTATAATTTTAGAATGTGTATTTCTGATGGTAGTCATTGTTTGGATCTATTTAACAACCATGTACAAATTTGCGTGTTAGCAGTTAGCTTCAGGCACAATATTAGTTCGAAGCGCAACACTGAAAAGCATTTGCTTCATAATATCTTGAGCTGCTGAGTGTATTGTAATTGTTTTGCATTTGGGAAAAAGAATTTCGAAGGCATTTGCATTTTGCAGGGCTTGCTAGAAGTTTAACCTGCGCTTGCTTGTGTTCTCGCATGTCAATAAAGAATGCAGTTCAGGTTTGCTTTACCGGTATCTCATTCCAGAACACTGACCAGAGTGGATGCAGACCTGCAACCAAGGGGGAAACCGGGAAATTGCCCCCTCCGAAAATTTCAAAAGCATGTTTGGTTGTTAAGTATAACAACTTACAATCATTTTGGCCCCTTCCCGAAAATACCAGCTGGTTGCGGCCCTGAGTGGATGTATAGTGTAGTACGCTACATGATGTTTAGTTTGCATGTCACCATGCGTTGTATCTTCAGATGTTATCGTAAGACACTGATACTCGTAAATAGCTCGAGGTAAAATTTCGATCTCTTGCACGAACGGTTTCCGAAAAGGCGGACATTGACCAGTTCTGTGCTGATGACCAGCTTTCTGAAATTCACGCACTTCTGTCAGTTCTGTCATTCGTCGAGNTCAGTTCTCACATTCAGACGCCAGTTACTCTTTTATTGTAGAATATGAGAAACTTTTAACTGGAGTTNGTAGTGCAGAGCAGATGTTTGTAACCGCACGCAAGGGAATGGTTCAATGCAACGAAAGTATTTTACGCAACAGATATTGCAGCGAAGAAGTGTTCAGAGAAATAAGTGTCACTGGTATGAATATGAATATCTCCATCACGCTGGTAATCATTCAAATAAAATGGGCCACTTCTTCTGTACGGGCTGTTTGTGCAACGTTCGCTATCCCGGTGTTGTTGATCGTTGTTAAAAGAAGATGCGATTGACTTTGTGTTCTGAACGTAATGGAACTGATACCAGGTCAGGATCACGTACTAATTTAACCAAGCACACTTTGTTTAGTAAGACAAATGCTGAAAATCATCACTGAAAAGATTAGATGTTGTGCTTTCTCTATCCATCAGCTAACGGTGGATTTGTGCAAAAACGCAGTGAGCGGTTGCATCTTCCGACTTCTTGAGTGAAAAAACTTCAAAATAAGTAATTTTAGAATAGCTCCTGTGCAATGTTAAAAAATCTGGTTGTGTAATGTTCAGAAACTGCATACGGAATGTTTAACAGCTCCGTTTATAGAACGTTCAACATCTCCTGCTTTCTTGCCGTTCGACTATTGCTTTTGTCAGAGCGGAGATATTTTCAAGAGATTTTGGCGTTAATGCCTGCAATCCGCACACTGTTCTACTTTGCATTACTTGTTTTTTCCTTTCCACCGCTGACATGAGCGAGGCAATATTTTTGACGTTGCTCAGGCTGGTCACGGCATGAGACCCTTCGCCAGTGAACGCTGCTGAGTGGGATTTGGTTTAACTGTGCCCCATGTCATGAGTTCGAGCGTGGTCTGCGCAAGTGTTGCTGCTTTCCACGATCGCTCCCCGCCCAAAAAATCGGAAGACCATTGGTAACGAGTGCTTATCTTAGGGCATGCCGGTGCTCAGTAAGTTCTGTTTTACTGTCGCTAGCAGCCGAGTACCTTTCCAAAAAAGATTCCGTGGAGTTGTCGCGATTCAAACTGAAACGAATGTTTCGAGGCAACAGGGTCGCCGGTCTGTAGTCGTAACTGCGACTAAGCCTCATAAAATATTTACGAGAAAGCGAAAACTCGGTCAATACTGGATTCGATACCACAAGACTTATAAAAAGAATTCATTGGTGAATTGGTCGTGGAGGCAATGTGAAGGGTTTGTTAGTATACATTCGTTCGTTGGTTCCCAAGCGTCTAGACGACAATACTCGTATAAGTGAAAGAACAAAATGTTTTTTTCCGCGGTGAGTGATTCTTGAACTCGTATGTAGCTATTTTCTGTTGACCGTTGCCCTGCCCTCAGGTTACAATGAAACAAAATTGGATTGCGTTTTAAGATAAGTTACTGGGCTTAGTGCTCAAACATGTGAAAATTATATTTGCTCCGTTGTGTTAAATGCTTAAACGATCTTGAACTCCATGTGTAAGCAGAGTGGTTCGAAAAATTGACGGTTGGTTTGAGTAAAATTTTGTCTTAATATTGCATACTGCATCCCGCTAACGTCTCTGCAGGTATTGCTCTAAGTATACGAACATTTTAAAGTGTGATAGCGTATTCAAGGAAATCGTTCATCATGCTTTCAGGATTAGTGGTGAAGGGTCAATTCATTAGTTGTCGATATCGAACCCAGAGCTCAATAGTGATATGCAGCAGGTGATCGCTGATTGCTTCCGAGTCATCGGTCGCTCAAGCCGCCTGGCGGCTCCTAAAGGAATGATTGGCACATCAACTTAAGTTGTCCGACGTTATACAACTTTTCGTTGCCCCCTCTAAAAACATAAGAATACTGAGGCGCAGATGATAAAGAATGCGAAGCACCTGTCATCATCAGTTGTTTTCAGGGTTATTGCAGACATTGACGTTGTCCGCTTTTTAATATTACCGCTATGGAATGATGCCTAATGAGGTAACAAATAATAGAAACCGAATACACTATGATCGCTACACTGAAAGGAGTGTTGAGATAGTGCTCACAAAAAAGGTCCACCGACACCTGATCAGAAAATGTTACTGTAAGAGAAAAGTATACTTTCTATCTCTCTTCCACGAGGCTGGTTGGAATCCTTCTATTGTAGGCATGTTTCCAAGATGTTGAAAGCACTAGCGACATCAGCTACGGTTTGATTTTGAATAAATTTTGCAACAGCCCTTATCACAAACGTCTTACGTGAACAGCTGCAGGTCTGGAGCTGAAGTTGCGCGAAGCGCTACTTTTGTCCGACGGTGCAGTTCGGCACCAGGTAAAATTAACTGCACTAGTTTTAGCTGTTCTCACAAACCTCTTCTGTACTGAACCAATCTTGCTGATATTCGCTCTGCGCTTCTACAAAAGCAGCTTGAACAAATTTGTGGTGAGTTCGGTAGAAGATGGTGGCGCATTCGTGTTTGAGTTTTGCTGATGCTGTTCAAGGCAGGTGCAGCCAGACCATTCGCCATGAGATCTTGATTGGGCTTCGCTCTCCCTGACGCAAAATCTGCCCTTTTCTGGATAATATATGAGATAAATAAGCTTTAACAAGCTCTGATATTTTCGTGCGTGGGTTCCTGTTTTTTAACTCCCGTTCAGCTTGAAAGCTCCATTACGAAACCTTTTTTGGGAAAGGGTCTGGGTGAATATAGATACACTATTCACAAACACAATGACTAATCAGTTGATTTCGTCATGCAATTGACACGGGTTTACTGACGTGGTTCTTGTTTCCAGAACTCTAATACTGTATACTCAGCAGTTGAGCAGTATGCAGTAGCACCTAACCACGACAGAGAATTTCAAGCTTTTTGATTCAATTTACAAGTTTAGTTTTAATAGGCTGTTAACGTGGTGTGTATACACTTGCCCTAAGCGCCTACTGTTGTTGAGTATTTTGCAATCTCGTTGGCGCGCGATCGTACAAGCGATTTGCTTCGCTCTATATCTTGAAACCGAAACATGTCGAGCGCAGTCTGTCGTAGATATCAAAACAGACGACCAACTATAAATTCGAAGCGCAGATGGCCTTGTTCTTTACCATAATGCGATCAGCCCAGTTATGTTAGTTTAGTTTTCAAGAGAGATTAGGTAAATCTTGACACGATCCTGCTCACCAGGAGTCAAAAGGCTGCTTTTCATTTACCAGACGTTCTTTCGAAACTCGCTTGTTTGTACTATTGTGATAAACTACATGGTGAGCGATGCTTGCGAACCCACTGACCACGCTTCAGTTTACATCTTCTGTAGGTGTTTATGTTCGTAAAAGTGCAGATGCAGAATAGTAAACGTGTTACCACAAAATGTTGAAGCACAAGGGTCTAGTGATTTTGATCAATTGCAGAAGACAGCTTGGACAAGAATGGCTGTTGGCTTGTTTTTCATTTGCAAACCCGTAGTTACTTAGTTTGGTTTGTAAGCAAAGTCTGGGTTTGCGATGGAAGAAAGCAGCTTGGAAAAGAGGTGCCCTGTCAAATTACCTCAGGAAGGACATTCTCTCAGCCATCTCGGCTTTCTTAAAAATTTGAATGGGCTAGGGTTGTAATAACAGCAAAACTTGAATCGGGTCCCTAAAACGCCTTTATAAAAACCTGTTATATAGTATAATAAATTTTTTCTATCTGTGTTGTGAGGGTTACCGCTTTGGATCCGTTTGCTTTCATCCTGTGTAAGTGTTTGATTCTCCGTTAACTGGGATGATTGCTAGTACTCCCATGATGAATGATAGCTATTGAGTACAGTAAGAACAAGAACTTTGTTGTAGTGATTAAGTTCAGGAAAATTAAACTCTTTACACATGGTTTTTAAGGCCTAAAAAGATTTAGTCACCATAAAATCGTGGATGTAGTTGGAAAAAGCAAGGCTCCTTACAGAAAAACGAAGTGTTCTTTAGTTCTGAGTCTTTAATTTAGGTTTGATGAAGGTTAAGTTCCACTAACACAAATAAGTTTTGCGATTGTTGCTTTAGCTAGCTGATAAGCGATAGTTCATTTTTCGCCTCGTTTGGGGTTTTGTTTTGCTTCTGGTTAACCTGTTTTCGACGATAATATCTTCGCGACTCTATGTATTAGTCAGATAGTTTAATTACTTGTTGTAATTCGTCTTTTTAAGACTGAAAGCATTGTGCGCTCAAAATTTTGGATTGAATGTAGGTAGATCGAAACATTTTTGAAGCGAAGAGCAGTGCTTCCTCAACCGATTCGTCTGTGCAAAGCCAAGTTTTGGTTACTTGAACCTGCATTTGGCAAGGCTTGGGTATCTTGCGCCGCGTGTAAGCTCATCGGGGGATATGCGACTGTGTTGCAAGACCTTGACTACTCTTTTGCGCAGATGGGAAGCAGTCTTATTGAAGCTAAATGTTATATACAGGTTGCTTTTTAGTGGAAATGTTTGCGGTAAACCGGTGATCCTTTTTTGAACTTTTGCAGTCACTGATTGACCACTTGCCGAACAGCAAGTTTCAATCAATTACTTTTTTTGGAAAGGCCGAAAACGGAAGTTACAGGAAACAGTTCGCTTGACCTCAGCTTTCATCTCAAGCGCCAGTGGCGCCGAACTGTTTGCACGTGGCTCTCACCAGGCCTTTAATTTGTACAATCACGTGACATTTATGATATACTCCTGTCACAATCATTGCTGTGCTGTACCATATGCGCACCTACAGCGCTCCCGCTGTGCGACCTGGTCGTTATTTGTATAGCGTTTAGTATCGCGATGCGGAAGCTATGCATTGGTGGTTTGACACAGGAAAAAGCACAAGAATTCAGCTCGTGTGCGTGGTACATAACTCGCTTAGTCCCGTGGCGTGTGTGAGATCAGCAGCATATTGCGACACGCACTACATCAGAAATGTTGCGCAATGCGAAAGATACCAGTCTCCACAACTTCCAGCAATGTAGCGAAGTTGAGTGCGAATATCAGTCACTTGATCATAGAAACGTCTCGCACAGAAGCCGAGGATAGTGTTGAGGAAGTTAAGTTCTTAGAGTTTGAATACTTTGAGTAATTTTCATGATTACGCGACGTTTGGCAGTTAAACATTACGCCTCAAATCGCAGTACTCTCCTTATTACGTAGTGTCAGGCTGACCAAAGACCCATTTCAGTTTGAAAATGTCAACTGGGNAGATGATGTGGAACTTAAAATGCATCACTGAAGCTCCGCGCTACCGACCTTATAAAGCGAATTTCTGCTAGAGATTCCATTCTGATGCTTGGTATCAAAGCATTGAAAAACTACGTGGTACAAAATCTTTGCATTAGTGCAGGGGTCGGGAACCTATAGCTCGCGAGCCAGATGTGGCTCTTTTGATAACGGCGTCTTGCTCGCTTGATATTTTCTTAACACAATTGTTACGAACGAAACTTCTGTAATTTTCCATCTACCAGACTACAAAGCCATCAGCAACACCATGCAGCACCAGAAGTCGCATTAACAGTAAGAAGAATGTTATTAGAGAAAATTCAGATATTTGCCATTGTTTAAAATGTTGGTTTTGCTTAAAAATGCACACATTAGTTAGTAAGTTAGTTGAATTAAGTGTTATATGACTCTCACGGAAATACATTTAAAAATATGTAGGTTTCATGACTCCCTTAGCCATGAAGGTTCCCAACTCCTGCATTAGTGGGCTGTTTTGTAATCGTCCGGTTATTAAACTGGGTAATGCTCGATTAGGCAAACCCAAGATATGTAAACGTCAAACGGCATATATGCCGTTCATTTGCGATCTACCGTAAAAGATTTGTTCTGTGAAAGCTATTCTTTCAAAAGGATGTAATCTATTGCAGTTAACATCACCGCTTCCGGTGTTGTCAGAACAAGTTTTTTACGTGGGAAAGTGCCCTCGCAAACCCAATGCCCGTTAGTCGTCTGTTTTGCTGCTGCTGTTTTCGCTCGAGGAGAGGTTTCCTCGTTCAAGTAAGGTGAACAGAACAAGCGCAATGTCTATGAGCAACTTCAAGCAGCTGCTACGGCGCCCCTCGCGCAAGCACGCTCCTGTGGATTTTGCCAGGAGGCTGTCGTTGGGCCCGAGCAAGCTCAACGCTGTGCACGTGAACGACGGTGAAGCAGGCGCAGGATTAAGCAGCAACGATCAGGTTTCGTTCACTGAAGACGACATTAGTGCCCGTTGGTCTTCCGCAGAACTTGCTTCCCCCCAGCGGAATCGGCGTTATTCGCCTGGTCCAAAACGACCCGTCTCGTTTCTTGTGAAAAGAAGACCAAGCGCTGATGCTGCGACAGGAAGGTAATTTTTCCGGCGCTTTACCTGTAGTTATTGAATGACGTCGAAGCGGAAGTAGATTTGGTAGATTACGTGAATGTAGCGAATGCATTGTGATCATTCGCGGAAACCGGCTGTGTGGTCCGCTGGGTTGAGAACGCGCCGTCGAAGATGGTCTATTCTCGGTCGAGTCATACTGACGACTTGAAAAACGGTACTTGCAGCCTGTCCAGCCTCGTGCTCGACGTTAATGGGTGGGTGCAGGGAAACTGTTCACGCGCGGAGTTGCCGTTGACTCTCCGCCAGTGCAGCATTAGCTGCGAAACAGACGCTACGTTAGCACTTGATAAGACGAGTACGAAAGTAGCCCCGTGGTCCCGGGTCTACGCAAGCGGAGATGGGCATCGTTGACCACTCGTGACACTCCGAATGGAGCACAAAAGCGAATATAATGAAACTATATTATTCGTGGAATGTTACTCTTGAGTTTTGTGTATTTGCAGTGACTAAGAAATCGGATTTGTGTGAACAGTCTGATGGGATTTTTTACTTGATTATGGTGTTGATGCTTTTTCAACATGTCAAATTTTAATAAATTAACACATTGAAGACGCATTGAACGAAACGTTGGTTATGGTGTGGTTGCTCATTCTTTGCTTAATGAATCGTCATCCAATCAGGTGCATGAAACTCGCTTGAGAAACGTAACAGCAGAAGCTAAGATTTAGTTTTTAGTGATTTGTTTGCAACACGAATGCGGCTGTAAATGTTGACCTGCAAAGTGCTACCATACGGTATACCTGCCGTAAGCTCACCAACTCGAAAGTTTACCCGTAGTCTGAACTGATCAGCGAAACAGCTTTTGAGGAGGGTATGGTATATGCCAGTGTTTTTCAACCGGGGCTCTGCGGAACCTCAGGGTTCCGCGAGTGGCTGCCAGGGGTTTCGCCGAAAGTGAACAAAATTGCCTGGGACGAAATTCGCAACCACAGTTCTATGCAATTGTAGCAATATGGACAATTGGATCACTGTGTAGGGTTCCACGAAAAACGCAAACATTTGCGGAAGGTTCCGCTGCAGCAAAAAGGTAGAAAAACACTGGTACGTATATGCATTTGGTGGCTCAAATCTTTGTTTCGATTTTAACCTGCTTCTAACAAATATATCTCAGCTTTGCCGACAAGCATCGATCTTTCTAACCCGACAGCGTTCTACAAACCAGTCAAAAAAAACGAAGCAAACTTCCTAAGATCTTACTGGGGAAGATAGCGAATCAGATTAATTCTCTTCGAACAAATCTCCCGCTTCACTTTTAGGGGCTTGATTCGATGACCTTGCGGTCCCTCGCCCCATAACAATAAACTTCGTTCACTGCAAGCCACCTATTTCATCGTGGATCAATCGTTCTTAAGCTGGGTTCAATGGATCTCCTGGTGTTCGACGGAGCCTTTTAAGGGGTTCGACAAAAGTCCTCTGAAATACAAAAAAACACAGCAAACGTTTTTCGTCATATTTCATTAATAACTATTTGTCAAAAAAGAACAGTCTTCAGTTTCATGGATTAAGTTAGCGTAACATGGCTGCCCTTGTCGTAAGTAAGTAAAAGTACAGCATGGAAGATGTTGATTGAAGCATGACTAAAGGCCAATCTACACTGAGGACGTGCCAGGAGTTGCCATGCGTAATCATTTTGTTTTGTTGCGTCGGGTAGTTCTGCGCTCGTGCACGGCTCGGTACGGCAACTCCTGGGCGCAATAAAACAAACAAAGAATTGTGCGCGGCTGCTCCTGGCAACTTCTCAGTGTAGATTAGCCTTCATAGCCAGGTTACGATCACAGAAAGCTAATCATGACATACTTCACTGTACTATAAATCACTTCATTTCTGTGATGCAACAGTTCTATCACAGTCTTGTTCGAAGTTATCTCCACTGCACGTATTGCGCTGCACAGAGAACTATCATGGCTAGAGTTACTTCCTTGATCAGCTTATAGCAAGGAAAAAGAAAATCGATGTTACCTAGATATTGTGCGTACCTGAGGACATCATTGGCCATGTCAAGCCATTTTCAGTAAACCGAAAGTACACAGTATTTTGCATTGCTGACGGCAGTATCTATCATGGTTAAGGTAGTCATTTGTTTTTGACAGTGCAACTGCAGATATAAACAACCAACACATACAGGACGCCATTCAGTTTTAGGAAAGCGATATTCAAGAGCATGACTTCAGCGCAACAAATCCTCATATGTTTTGGTGCCACAAAATGGAAGGGTATCCTCGCGTTATTAAATTCACCCTCGAGGTTCTCCCGTCGTTTGTAGCAGCATATCTATGCGAACATGCGTTTTCCATACTGGAGGATGTTAAAACATAAGCGGAACAGGCTTTCTTGTGAAAACGACATGGAGGATTGCACTACCTGAAGCAAAGCCACGAATCTCCCATAACCAGACTGTCACCAAAAACAAAAACAGAAAATAAACATTGACAAAACAACGTATTGTTAAGTTTAAACGGTTGGTTGATTTTGTTCCAGTGACATATTTTTATTTTTGTTTCCTGTTATCAACCTGCAACAGATTTGGGTTCGAAACAAGCTTGGAGAATAATGTAGGTGTTCGGCGGTTTGTAAAAATAAAGAACCACTCTCGTAGATAGATCGCGCAAGCCGTCCTGAGATTGTTCTGCTGAATTTGCCGAGGCGTTCAGATGCACTCAAAGACTTCTGCTATTACTTAGAACGCTAGCTTTTTGTTCCTAAAAGCTATAATCATTTTCCTGCACCTTGCACCATAACAATTGCACGGAAGTTTGCACAGACAGATCAGAATTGATTTTGTAATTTCCTCATGCTCTTATTGATTCAACTTTGCAACCTGCAAAATAGTCACAGGCAACTGTAAATGGCTCACCGTTTCGACCTTTCAGGTTTCATCGTGGTACTGTAGTGTACATCCACAGATTCCTGCTTTCGTGCATTAATTCTTTTATTCAGTTATACGCTTCCGAATCAGATTATTGTTTATCATCGGGCCGTAGGTATCCGAGATTTGTATTAACCTTCTTCCCCCGTGAAATGCATCTCCTGTCTTAGCACGAATCACTTGGTAAACGCGCAATTTCAAATAGTATGGATTCAGAAGAATGGAACATTATTTTGCAAAAAAATTTTGTATTTTATATTCGTACACCTTGTATAAACCAAATAGCTGCGTATCATTGAAAAAATGTTAGGTGTATGACCGGGGTAGTGTGGGGCCCGAGTGGAAACACTTTTGCTGAGCTCCACTCAGTGGCGTGAGCTGAAATTTTTGTGGAGGGGCATCAAGTCATGATCATAGAAATCATGAGTGATGTGAAAGAGCGAGGCCCGAAAAGAGTAATGCCAAGCTAGGGTGTCTGGGGACATGCCCCTCAGTTTCACCTCCCCACAAGAGACCTTCCATATTTGTTCGACGGACATGTTCATAACACCTAATAAATCCATGTGTTGCTACACTCAATACCTCCCCTCTGGCCAGGTACCTACCCTGGGGTACAGCAGGCCAATTGGCCATGTGTCAAATGAAATTAACAACACAACTTGATATAATCAGCCAGCAAATAATAGTATAACAGCTTAGCAACAAAACATCAACAAACGAAAAAATGTGACAACAGGTCATCGCACAAAAACTACAGTCTAACCTTGTATTATAATGCTGCACAATAACTTGCTAAGGCCAGCCCTGACCACCTGGAAAAATTCACTAGTGCTCACCTGAAACAAATCCTTCCGATGCCCAAGCTCGTTTGTGTGTAGATCAGGTTTCTCAACTTTTTGCACATGTCCAACTCCCACAATCCATCAAATATATCATTTCGCGATACCTCATTTATGCTGATGTAATAATACAATTGTACAAATAAGAACATGGTTTTCAGTTTTCAATGGACCAAATCATTTGAGCCGGAGCTCGAGCGAAAAACTTTAGATGCATGGAGTCAGAGATGGAGCTTTGAAATTTCATTTCCGGCTCCACAGCGCTACTTCAGGCTATTGTAGCCTACGATACAAGCAATGCATTTGCTAAGAGAAACTTATTTTTCGTTTTAGCATCAGCCATGTCCTCAGAATTTTGTCCAAGTTTAAACCTCTGCTAATTTCGGATGCAATGGACATAATTGCCAAACTATTTAGACACTGTTGCTGGATTAATGATATCAAAGAGATTTTAATTACTTCCAGTTCAGAAAGATCCTTTCTCCGGATGCCACGGTCACTGGCATGGTCAATTGTAAATCCTGAGGGCAATAAACAAATTACGAGAGAAAATGCATAACGCTATTAAGACCAAATAAGCAGCACACATTTGCAATTACAAACTAAAATTAACTTTCAGAACACGAGTGGCAGCAACTGCTGAAACAGCAATAACCTGCTAAGTACGAAATACAACTGAAACAGAAAACAGCTTCAGAACGTAAACACTCTGTGCAACTAGCTGCTATAGAAAAGACTAGACCACACATCGAAAATCAATGACCACTGTTACGATTCCAGAACGAATTATGGTGAATGAGGATGTTAAAATACCGCGCAGTCCATTTTGATTTTCGTTGGCAACGGGCCCCACGCGGGAGTAAACCCCCTCCAAAAAGCTGTGGGTCCCGCATAAGCTTGCGTAGGTCAATAGGCGTAGCGCGGGGCTCGATTGGAGGCAATCGGCTAAAGGCGGCCGTAGAGTGGTCATACAAGGTAGAAAAAATGTTAACTGGATGAGCCGGTGTGCGTTGAACATGGGCAGTAAGCCGATGTCCATTAAACATTTTGCACCACAATGGTCTTTCGTTGGCAAATGCCAGCAGCTGCATTAAGTTCAATAAACCGGTGTGCTATGTCCATCCAGCGACCCACATCTCAAAACCTATTCTACAGTAGATGGAAAGATTGTTTCTTTTGGCAGAGCAAAAATTGTCTGTTTGAATGGGAGTGGATTATGGCAACCTGTAAAGAGTTTCACTTTAGCTGAGGTTTCCTGACGTATAACAGTTTGTTTAAAAATAGTGTTGAATTAGACCGAAGTACCTGTTTGATTACAGAGTCAGTGTCGTTTTCGATGTTAGCTACTGTCCTGGCTTGTATACCGTATTTATTTTATTGTAAGCCGCGGCTTGTGAAGTTATTTTAATCATTTCATGCGGCTTATACAAGGGCGGCTTCTTTTTCTTTACCTTATCGAAAGGTGTAGGTGACGCTCATTCTTTCCGTGGCTACGTTTTGTTGACCAAACTCTCTTCGCATTCTATTCTCTTCAGCTTCACGTGCACATCCGTCACAGGTGGAATTTGATGAACAGAAGGCAGTTGTATAGTGGTGAAGCATCATTAGCAGGGTGCTAATTAAACGCGAAATGTGTTAGTACGCGGAACTATCTCAGAGGCTTAGGTAACCTGTGTTCAAGGGCGGCTAACAATCGAGTAAATACGGTACTTTGTTTGATTTTTTAATTGATTGGGTAGCGTGCATGGTTTTGTGAGCGTGTAGTTTTATCCAAAAATTGAAGTTTTGAGAGTGAGGAAAATTTCGAAGTTGTTCATGGTCACGTACTAAGAATTTTGTAAAGAATTGTTTTTTGCGACTTGTTTGACTTTCTTGTCAATTGACATTTATTCTCTAATCTATACAGCTTGTACGTATTTCCTGAAAAAGGGGTATGCGCTTGAAGTACCCAACTGCCATTAATCCCGAATAATGTGCCGTAATTTGTTTATTTATTGACTCGCGTATGCATCTATATACACAATAATCTCCGAAGATGATGCAGTCTTTTGATATGAATGCCACACAGTTACAATGGCAGCTTTTGTTATGATTTGTTTTTACAGTAAAACACCGTTCCTTTCCATTATCTTGGCAGATCCAACTTAAATAACTGTCATGTGAGGAAGCTGCGCTTCTTAATATGAACGATTAGGTGAAGTTTGCTTAGAATGCTGGTAAGTTGTATTTTTGCCTTATTTTTGTTGTCGTTTAATGACATGTCATTCTATTCAGAATCGCTATCTCCAACGCAAACGGGCAGCTTGACGAAAACTCCACCACAGGAAGTGTAGACGAATCGTTCAAAACTAAGCTATACCCAGCAGTGGAAAAACTGCTAATACCCAATAACCGTCAGATGGCTGTAAAGAGCGGATTTCTGAAAAAACAGAGCGGTGGAAAAATCAGAACCTGGAACGAACGGTGGTTTGTTTTAAAAGGAGATCAACTGCACTATTCCAAAGAGGAAGACGGAAAACCAATTGTAAGTGGAAGTAATGTTGTCATTTGCATTTTAGCAACTCTTCCATACATTATTTTCACAGAGAGTAAACCCCATTCGCTGACACCTTTTGAAATAGCTTGTTTTAGTCAGCTGACTCATTTGCTTACTTTTCGGTCTGAAGAACATTTAACTGAAGTCCATTCTCTTCTGGCCCCTCCTTTTCAGCAAATATCCATGCTGTGACAAATTCTCCAGGGCTTGTTCTAAAGCAATGATTGCTTGCCGGCACGCCCGCGCAAATCATGTGCTCTAAATGCCATTTTGTTTTGCGAATTGCCATTTTGTTTTCCCCGTCAACAAACTGTGACTGATTTACTTGCCGCCATCTTTGTGGCCTTTAACTATGAAAAATAGATGCGCTTGCAAGTTTTAATCGTCGCAGGAAAATGAAAGCAGAAAGCAGGCAGATTCCTCAGAAGCTTGCCNCAAGGCTAAAGTTTGCTTACTGTTTGTTTTGCGAAATTACCACTGCCGGTTTATTTATGTCTCTGTTTTGTGAANAAGTGAATACCAGGCAACTTAAAATGTTGTTTAGTCTAACATCCATTCTCAAAGATATTGGTTTGTGGACCCCTCGTCTGCGTTGTGTCATTAGCCAAAGTGGTGGTCGTTGTTGTTTGTGCATCTGAGGATTAAAAAGAAACCATTTTTTACTGGGGTCCCCATAAGAACCACTGCTCTAAAGTAAACCTACTTCATTTCATAGAATTGTGGCCGGTTAGGTGGCAATAAGCTGTAGGCTCGAAAGCAGTGGTTTTTAACCTTCCAACTCCGGTGACCACTATTCCTAAAGATATTGCTTGGGGACCCCTCGTCTGCGGTTATGTCATTAGTCAAAGTGGTGGTCGTTGTTGTTTGTGCATCTGAGGGTTAAAAGAAACTACTTGGGCATTCCTTCTGGCGAACCCAGGTTTTTCACTAGAGACCCCGTTACGAATCACTGTCATAGAAAATTCAGTGCGTCTACGAGACTGAACCCTTAAANCCACAGGTGGTCAAAAATAATCACAGCAGATCTTTTTCTGCTTAGGCTTGTTACATTTATTTCATAAAACCTACTCGGCCGCTTCACTAATTCGTCAATCACATTTTTGTTAGCATAGGCCTGAAGAGCTGTTATGACTAGAGAGGTTTGTACTAGCCAACTCTTGTAATTTCCGATCGAACCGAAGGCTGGTAAAACCTGACCATTTAAAAAGATAAACGTGGTAGATCGGTACTTTGCTGTAAATGAAGCAGTTACAACTAACAAAGCAAGCGTTTGCGAAAAAGTACATAGTTGCAAAACACACATCCTGCCGATGTTGTAGAAAAACTTGGTAATCAAAAGGCGTGGACCATCACGTCGTCGGGCACTTTAGTGCTGAGTTGCGAGGTGTTTTATTCGCTTGTTGAAGTTTTCGTGCAAATTTGCAAAAATTTTTGCGTTTGTAGCATAGAAAGCAAATGCACTCTCGGCGCTTATCAAGCATGCACCATTACGTACGTAGCGTAATGTAATCGGATTCTTACAATTTTTCCATGTGTTCGAGTAACATCTTGATAGACCTCCGTGTAGCAATTACTCTGAAGACCTTACTGCCTTCAATAACTAGTGATTGCGGGAAGGCATGTGTATAGTCAAACAAGCAAGCCCACCCCCAAATCGTTTGTTGTAAAAAGCTTTGTTCTTCTTATATCTGTTTGAGTACGTCTAACCGGATCACTACGCAATATAATCATCGGGTTTTCCCGCTGCTTCCACACACGCAAGACCTCGTGACGGAGATGTAATGTTCGTATCGCTCAAGCTTCCTTGTAAACCTGTAGCATAGAATATGATGTGTTTCGTGCTAATCTCCAGGAAACCTTTCCCAGTTCGGTTGACGGATCACTACGCGGTAGTTAGAGAAACGACGTACCACTGTATATGTGTATAAGTTAACGCCCTTGTTTTATTAGATTAATGACAGGTGACTGGCACAGCAAGTTGCGTCTCATCAATCAGGTGCTAGCCTAGAATATTTTCGAATGTTGCCGCATAGCGGGTCGGTTCCAGTGTTCGCGTGCATCGTTGTAAGGTTTGGTCATGTGCACGGTTCACTTTTGATCTCTTGCAGCCGGTTTTGTAGCTTGACAAACATGAAACTGCCATACGCTTGATCGAAGACGCGCTGTAAACCAAATATATGTTTGCGGAGGATACCGCTCAATGCATAATGTAAGCGAAAAAGGACAAAACTGTGAGCTCTAAAGTGCGCACTGGCGGCTTCTGTGTTGGTTTAAAAGGCAGTGGTATTAAGACTGGGTCCTGCACCGTATGCCCGAGGTTTTCACGAGCCTGCAATTTAGCAGATGACAATCAAGTTCTTTTCGGGCGTTTGTTGCATAGGTGTAGGAGCAGGCTAGTTTGTGGGGGTGCGAAAGAATTTTGCCCGAACTTCTCCATACTTGCCCGAAACGTTTTTGTGCGACTTTTCTCTACACTTTCTCTCACAAAGATCATGAAGACCTTTTTTGGTGTGACTTCCAAAAAAGATCTTCATGTGTTTTTCTTTGGTTTTGAAGAAAACAAGTCAAGCGTTGGCCGCCATTTTTGCCTGCATTTTCAGGGATTTTGCCCGGATTTTCGACAAATCAAAACTTTTGGGGGTGCACTTGCACTCCCGCCTCTTACACCACTGATTTGTTGAAACTGTTTTGAAGAATGTTTGTTGTAAATTCAAAGATTCGTTGTAGTTTTCGCACAAACAAGGCTGATATCGCTTGCAAAGACGAAGACATGATAACCAATGCTAGACGAACTGACGCTTATGGATAGATCAAGATTACAGTAATCATTTGTCTCATTACGTAATTAATAACTCCCCGACTTCAGTGAAAGAACGTCCAAATTTCTTCCGAAAAGGCGATCGTAAGGGTTTGTAGTGCTGTAGGCAAATAACAATTCCGTCAGTTTAAAAAAAATCTGCGTCTAGAGGTTTGGATCAAGACAGAATTGACTGACTTAACGTGATTACTTGGGCAAATAGTATACGTAAAAGCTAGCAGAAAACTTAATACAGCGTCCAAATACAACGGGGCCTGACGTGCAGAAACGTGGTGAATCATTGCCATCTAGGTTTGATGCACTGGGTGTCTACGTCTCTGACTTCTGCTACACAATGTTCCCGAAAAAGAGTCAAAGTATCGTTGTCTAGAACTGATAGGGAAGCTCAATTTCAGGCTGTCTTCATTTGACTTTGAGAAATGAACTTTCAGAAAAGACGTGCATAAATCATTTGATATAAACATATTTTTGACGTGGAAGCAATTAGAGAAATGTAATTCAATGAGTTACTTTGGGAGTACACGTGTTATGAAGTAAAACTTTCATATTCATTTTTGGAGTTCGGCGAAAACAAGCCTTTTGTGTTGTGTGTAAAGTCAAGGGAGTGTTGGCTAACGTGTGATTTGTTACTGCTCTTATTCTGTCGGCGCCTTGTGCACTTAGCTTACACGCGATTGTATTTCAGACTGCGCGGTCACCCACGACACAAGGGCGTGTCGGATATGATCGCTTCAAAGACAATCCCTTGTAACTCTGCCCTGGGCATTACTCATATTTATCCTGTTGTGATCGATAACGCGTTTCGGTCTTCCACACATTTTTCCAGCGTGTTGGGACAGAAATGGCCTCTGTGCCCAGTGCGAACGGTCTCAACATAAATGAACATTCCGACCAATATTTTTTGCCATTTAATCTGTGGCTTTTACGTATTGCATAAACAGAACGCTCATCGACGAAACCTGACAAATGCATCTTTTAACTTTTATAACTTAGATATAATTATCATCTGATCTCAGAAACTTGGTGTTTCTTTCGCAGGCCAGCATATTTTTGCCAGGAACGCGCCTTACCGTGCATCCCGTCCGCAACAATGAAGCCAACAAATACATCTTCGAAATCTACCCAGGTGAGTTTCGAGCTGTTTGATTGCCAACAGACTTTTATGGGGTGCGCGCAGTATCTTCTACGGAAGTAGCGTAATGAGAAAACAGGCGTGAAGTTGCTTGGGGGAAATATGCAGCTGGTTACGTCTGTACGACGAAAAACTAGAATAGCCAAGTTAAGTGCCTGTGTGTTTGCGATTTTGTTACAGTGTTTGAGAACTTTTTTATCCTTGGAAACGAGCAGGGAAAGAATCCATCGCAAACCTATCCCTAATCGTAGCGTCTGGCCTTTCGATCGAGGGTGAGTCGCGAAAAAAGCTATCCGCGGTGTCTGCCACGGTCGCCGCTTTGCGCCGCGACCACACTATCACCGAAACAATGCGGAGGTACAGTCTTTTTCACCCAGCTGGTCGGAAGGGTATGCAGTTAGTAAGCAAATTGTTTGAAAGGAGAAAAGTGCGGCAAGAAGCGACAGGGAAATGTTCACTTGATAGTGTTTGCACAAAAACCCAAGTGCGCGTGCTCAACCGCGCGCCATTTGTAGGTTCAGGCCCGCTTTGATCTGCTCGCGTCATGTGCACGGCCAGCGGTTCGGTCTGCGCGACGGGTGTTTGTTCGCATCGCACTACAAGCGCGCAAGATAACCGCTCTGCCTCGGAGAAAAATGTCCGAGAGTCTCGCAGCCACTCGTTCGCCAACGCCGATGGTCCTTTTGTTCCGATTTCCCTTCCAACTCGGTTAGTCACCGACTCCATCTACGTAAACCACTGTCAATAGCTGCCCGTGCTTCCCCACTTCAGACTCCAGCCCCGATCGCGCGACCACTGAAGTGCTTCCACCCTCGAGTTTTGTTGAACGACCGAGAAGATGGCTTGTTCGGCGGTGTAACTCCCCTGGCTTACAGCGATGGATACTTTTTTCTGCTTCAGTGGCGACGATTTTCCTATTGAAAAAAGAAAACTACCACGAGTCTTTTGTTTGCCTCCCGCAGCTGAGGAAATTTCTCGCACAATCCATTTCCTGCGCGACAACGGCGATATTTTCGTTTTTCACAGCAGACGACCTGCAACCTGTTGATAGAAAGTGCGACCGTTGCGCAATCTCGCCTCGCGTCAGGGAATAAGGAAAAAGCGGAACGTGCTAAGGTGCATTTGTGCCTCTGTACTGGCACGAGCCGAACCACCGCTTGCGCTGTCGACATATTCGCACGTGCACTGCTTTTGTAAAGTGTTTACACACCGATCGTCCGTTTACCTGGAGCGACTTGGCTCCGGTCGGGCTTAGGTACCGAAATGGAACCCTGCTGTCATCGAAAAGTACTTATTATCGTTGCAATATGATGGATGCTCTCGTCCCTCGCGAGTCTGACGAGTGAAAAGACGCGACGATTGAAGAAAGCGAATCGAAATCGCTGCTGCTTTGGTTGATGATGGTGTTATACGTTCAAGGAGCAATCAATGAGTCGCACTGATGAAATGGTGGTGAATGAAACTTACACGGAAAGTAGGTCAAGAACGATTTGCTTCGCTGCTCCAGAGCAAAAGGTCTGCGCTTGTAAAAACAGTTCTGGGAAATTTCGAAGTTTTTGCGGGTGTTTGATTGTTAGTGGGCTGTGCTAGAGAGGGCGGACTCTTCGATCAGCTGCGGCTGAGGTGTGGCCCGCAGGTTATTTATTTTATCTTTTGGTGTTGTTTTCTTTCTCTTGTTGTAATTTTTGTCGGAAGCTTGTGACGAAAATATTTTTGTGAATGCGTAACGCGTATCCAACTGCCGCATGCGCGTCTTCTGTAGGTTTGCTCATCCTGTGGGTGCGTCCCTTTACCATAAGTGCTTCTTTGCAACGTTGAGCTCGACTGCTCAATTAATGCGTCAAAAATGCTGCACCCAGGCATTTTTCACCACGAACGATGTGTAACTTATTATTGACATATGTTGCAATAACCTTTTTGTTGCGTTTGCTTTGGTTGCTGCCTGTTGTGATGGGAGTCGTCAGATCTGTTCATTTATGTGTGGGATTTTTTGGTTGCACTTTGTCTTATTTACACCCGAACATGCGCAAAAATGACTGGCAGCCAGGGTTGCCAGATGAAAATTTCAATGAAAGACCAAACAGTTCCAAAAAAGGCCAAAAAGAGACCAAACCGATCATTTAAAGGCCAGAAAAAAGCCAAACTTTGTGATATTGCTATTCCTTTGTTACAAAAAACACGTCAATGACAAGAATATCACTGAAATTTTCTTCGCAATTGAGAAAAGTCTTGCTTGGCCTTGTACTGGAGTTCATTGCTGATGCTCCTCTGACTTCATTGAACACAATGGCTTTCTACACCCATGCGAAAATCATCTACCATTCACTCCTACACTTTAGACCAGAATCATAAGAGCCTTTCCACTTCCTCAACGTCATTGCCGCAAGTTTATCGCAGAGACGCAACGCAGACCTGTCTGCTTAGTTCTTACAATACACTACACAGTGCATACATTTCCAGCGATTACGCAAAAAGATATTTCGAATCTCGCATCCCTCAAATCATGCCAACATCAAAGCGTGGGTAATGTAGCATTTATCACAAAAATTTTGCTAAGTGTTGCGTAAAAAATGGAATAATTTATAATTTTTCTACAGAGGAATCTCTTTCAGCGTAAGAAAACAAAAGGTGAGCGAATTTTTTCAAGGCCAACCAATTTGAAACGAGGGCAAAAAGGCCAAATGAAATTTTTTAGGCCAACCAACTGAAACAAGGCCAGGTTTCTGAACATTCGCCTGAAAAGGCCAACCTGGCACTCCTGCTGCCAGCCTTCGCTAGTTCTTTAGGCAGACGAGGAATGTGACTGAGAGGATGGTTTCTTTTGGGAAATGGTTGCACCATGCACCAACAGCATTTTTCTGGTGCGTAACTTGTCCCCCTTGTCGCTTTCAAATGGACTGCTGTATTGTTGCACGTTGTCACCCAATTAGTGGCCGCGTAAATCTTAACGCTATTTTTCCATCTCTGGCAAGCAAGTCCAAGAACGAGAACTGCTTTTCGTTCCCGTATTATTTGGGTCATATTTCAATGCTTCTCTGTGTGAATTGTCATTTGCAATTTTGGTCTTTCCAGCGGCGAATATGCATTTGCACAGGTGAGTGCAACGGGCATATATTCCGGAAATTTTTATTTCAAAACAAATACGATCGCATGTGAGTGCTAAGTAAGTCGCTAAATTTCGGTTGAGCAAAGTATCACTTCACTCCACCGACGCAGCAGAACGTTTTAGGCTTGGTTGGTGGTGGCCCCTGCTTTGCATGCGGCACATTATTTATGTTCCAGTTTCGCAGTGCTCGCCAAAGCACTCCTGTGTAATATTTCCATTAGTTCCTTCGTGGCCGGTGCATTGGGCGCTGACGTTAGAATGTTGTTTGATGAAAACGATGTCATCCTTCTCATTCTACGATCGATAAAACGATCAACGGGAAACCGGGAGACGGTTTCATTTCATGGAGTTCGTTTCGATTTAAGAGCAACGTAGCGTTGCGACATGACCTGATACGGGAAACCGATATCACTGGAAGGGAAGCCACTCAGCACACATCGACCGACAGCCAGCAACCAACGTTTTGACAATCGTATTCCAGCGATCACTTTCCGTGCAGTAGAGACGGCTTGCTTCTCAATCTTTCTGCTGATAAATTAAGTATGCACTTAGTTAAATGTACAATATTGGATCAGCTTAAGTGTAAGATATCTGATCGCGGTTCTTGCCGTCGTTAAGCAATCCGCAGCTACGCTAGTGTACTTGTCAAATACTGTGTGCCGTTTTGCCGCTACTTGAGGACGTGGACAGAAGCGGCAAACATACAGTTAAATGTCGTCAGTTGAGACTTTTTCGGTCTGGTGAGCTTTCCTACTGCTGCCACTTCAGTTGTTATATACACTTTTCTTAATGTTTTCTCTTGCTATGTATTTAATTATGTACTTCAATTTCTCCCGAGTGCATTCGCTTATCTGCTTGTAGTCGAGTAAAACAGATCCACTCCACCACAATCACTTCCCTTCTGTTGTTTGTAGCAAAGCACACCAGCGGATCGTGTCATCAGTTTTAAATCATGCGGAAATAATCCAGCAAGCTCTAATTTTGTCAAACATAAGTTTTTTCCTTGGATTTAGTGGTACTGCAGTGCGGTGCTTCATGGCATGAACTGTGACTATCCAACTGTTCAAAGCAGGGGTGGGGAAACTATTTACTATCATGGGCCGCATAAATTGTGGATTATTGCTGGCGGGCTGTAAAAAATGTATCCTAAGATTCTACTTTTATCTTATTATGAGGGATGGAGGCTTCTTATTACATCCTACCTTAAGTACGTGTTTGTCATGGAGCTTCGTCTTGACGTGATTTTGTACGATAAATTGGTTAACGAAAATTCTGATGCGGGCCATATCAAATGTTCACGCGGGCCGCAGGTTCCCCACCCCTGGTTGAAAGCAACCTCCACGTGGCACACAGCTCTCTATCTATTGCTGGTGAAGTTTCAGGGTGCTCTGCTCCAGACAGTGAACTTTTAATACGGCCCAGTGCAATGTAAACAAGTACATGCACTCTTTGCATCCCAGTTCAGCGCTGCACTCTTTGTCGTATTTATCTTTAGTTCACGATACTGTTTTACTGTTGCGCATTATTGTTTGTGGTTGTGCAATAAACCGCTCCGATGCTGGAGTTGTGCAAAACACCACGCTGATGTGCATAGTTTGGCTGCTCAGGCCGAGGATCAGTACTGATCTGCCGTTTTGCAAAGTCCGGATTTCAAAACCTTCTCAACAGTAAATTGTACGATACTTGTCGTGTGGCGTCCACTTCACACAGGTATGTTTTCTGTTAACAACTTACAACGATCCCAAGTTGCACCATCAACGTCTCGCCGCTAGAAATTCGTCGCGCTCTCATCCCGATCGCGGTATGCGTGTTGTTTGGTATGTTGACACAAATATTGATAGTAGTCGTTGAGCGGCTTCGCTTTGAATATATCCGGACAAATCAAATCTGCTACATTTATCGACTGGCCCGCGGCGCCGGCCATTCCAAGCACATCGTCGCATGCGCCGCGGAAGGATTATGACGTCTTGACAGCGCTTTCAGTCGCAAAGCTCCAAGCTCACGGTGTCGTGAATTGTGTGAAGAGAATGCCACGTCGTCGTAGTGCAAAGCAGCGAGGAGCTAATTGCCCTGTGTGAGTTTGTTGTGATACGGGGCATGTGGTTGGGCAGAGCCGCGTGCTTGCGCAAAGATTAACGAAGTGAACGATGACGCTGCTGGCCTCCTGGCTGCTGATTTTTGAACAATATTTATCCAAGTTCTCTCCCTGACGAGCAAACCATAAGTAAATCGCATCGGAAAACGTGTGCTTAAAAACGGGCGCTTCTTCCTAACTTGTTTATAGTACGCGTGACAGTGTCATCATCTCGTTTTTAACGTTTCAAGAACTAAAGCTGTGATTCAAAGGTCATGGCCTTCTTCGATACGTGAGTGCTTCAAGCGGGCAGGTAGCATTAATCGTTCAGTGCCAGTGAGGAGCATTGCGAAGCCAACAGGGTGGTGATTCTGCAGGAGTTTTTGTTGGGCAATCTCAATTTTCTAGTTCGGAAAAAGCAAGCGTAAGAATACAACCGCCTGCTTTCTTGTGTTGGGTAATTATGGCGTATTGTACAACAAACGCAAAGTAGTTTTTAAAGAAAAATCCTTGTCTCAAGAAAATAACTGCAAGGTGAAAAGTTCTGTTCGCTTTTTATAACATCGGTTATTCAAAAGTATTGTAACAGGAGCATTAGAATGCATGTTTTTCGAAACAGTGAGAAGTTTGGCGGTTTGATCATACGTTTGATTTGTTCGATGATGTAGTATTCTGAGCAGGTGTGTAGTCGGGTGGGAACGCGTACCCGCACCTTTTTGCACTAGTAGCGTTACTTGAAGCGTCTGGAACAGCATAAATGAGTAAATGACAAATTATTTCGTGTATAGCACCGTAGCATGGTTGTGTAATTACTGTTTGTGACATCACAATGGAAATTTTTGTAGGCGAATGCTCACTTTATTCGAACTATTTTGTGCAGTCTTCCTTTTTGTTTGGTGTGGAACGGCGTTCCCACACCTCATTTTTAGCACTACACTCCTAATACTGAATAACTTTCGTGCACGATGAGTCTCTTACAAGACACTGAAGTGAGTTGCAAAAATTCCAAAAGTGCCGTCCTTTGTCTTTAGTGTTTCAGCATGCGCCTGAGCTAAGTCTACATGACATCATGGTAACCTTTGTCCACCTTCCGTATACGTTCTCTATTTTAAAATGACGGTTCTACATCAGTTATCGACTGCTGGCCTGCATCTCATAACTTTTATCGTGGATTTTCGGGAAGCTGCTATGTGTAGTTTCAGAGACAGCCAAATAACGGACTGTTGATTATTATCTTATCTTGTTACATCACGCACATTAAGCGCAAGGAATCTTCGTCGTCTCGGTTTTCCATGGGTCCACGTAGTCGCTGACGGAAACCTCTCCCAGCGTCATCAACTTGCCCAGCTCTACACAACTGGGCGACTCGTCCGCCTCGGTACAGCCCGGCGAAAGCTGTTCGGGGCATTTTTCTCCGGCGTTTTCAAGTTTCTTGTGGTTGACTTCGCATATTGATTAACTTTTGTTAATCAATGTGTCTCCCCATTTGATTGTCGTCTGATATATCCTCATATCATGGGCGTGTGTTGATGTCAGTATTGTGGGCCGTTGACGGCGATGCTCGGCACTTGGCCTACTTGTGTTGAATGTGAATGTATCGAACGAGCGTCACTTAATTATACCCTATTTTGATTCTTCGCGTTGATTGATCTACTCAGACGTTATTAAGTGGGAGGTATGCGGATGATTTGGTGAATGTTACATCTCGACACCCTGCATTTTGAGCTTGAGTTCCTATTTTTGCAACTTCATTGCTTTCTTCACAAATTAATTTTTTTGTGAAAATGATCAGGTTTTAATATGCGTGGGAAAGAAATCAGGAAATTAGTCTGAGAGCAAGTCTTCCGAATGGTTTTGATCGCACCAGTCAGAAATAAAAGCATTCTTACGAAAGCTTGACTACATCCAAGGCGTCGCTCCTACTACTGACCCTATTCCAACGATCTAGCACAGGGGTGTCCAACTGTCCATATCAAATGGGGATGTGCGCCAAAGTTTTTCAGTTAAGCGAGTCCCGTGCCATACCATGTTTAAATGATCGCTGACATAGTAAACGAACTTTCTTATCAAGCAAAATGTCGTCAGATAGGCAGCAACACTGCACTAGGCTACCTAGCTACTTTGTTATTAGTTTCTGAAACCAGCTAACCGCGTGTAAATAAACTTGCTGATATAATTATTGCGACAAAAATTAGATTTATTGTGATTTGCGCCAAATAGAAAACCACTTCTACCTCAACCTAATCGCTCGGATGTCATGTGTGTACCTATGGCGTGCCACGTTGAGCTCGCTCGGATGTCATGTGTACCTATGGCGTGCCACGTTACCTATGGCGTGCCACGTTGAGCGTGCCACGTTACCTATGGCGTGCCACGTTGATGTTGCCGGTGTCGTGCACCCCAGTGCTGCCACATTTTCTCAGCGAAAATCACTAGATTCACAAAAAAATTAACTAGATCTTAAAAAAAATCACTAGATTTAAAATTTTTGCATCGAAGATCGCAGTTTTTCTTGAAATTATTTAATTATTTACTTTATCGCCTAAAAATCTTTACATTATTTGCAAGTTTGTTAAAATAGATCATGCTCAATCCTGGAAGATCTCATACCAACAATCTCCAGAATTTTTTCAAGAGCTGGAAACGACGCCAATTAACCTAACATTTAGTTATTGATCATTTCTGCTGCAATGTTTCTCCAAATAAATGAAAATAACGTCATGGCCAACATTGCAGCAAAAAACAGCGCAGAAGTGACATAATCAAAGATCCAAATTAGAAACACTTCTTCGTTCTGTTGTTGCAGATCTTCAAACAACGATTCACGTAATAAATTGTTGTTTGCATGAAAAGGGCTGAAAAGTTAGAAAAAAACAACCGATCGTCTTTTCGTCTTGAAACACATACTTTGCAGAAAATCACTGGACGACATCACTAGGTCAGCCCGAAATTCACTAGATCTTGTGCAAAATCATTAGACGTGGCACCAATGGTGCACCCCTGCTAGCAGTTTGGTTGTCAGACACTCGGTTATTATCGAACGCATCCGTTGCAACTTTTGCGTATTGGTCCCGTTTCCGTTACTGTTGACGAATAGATCAAAGAAGTTTGCCGGATGGCGACCGTGACCTTTGTCTCGTCTCGAACAATGAAGCTCATGCGGAATGCAGAGCGCGCGTGTAATTCGTTGTGAACGCAAACGGTCCGAGTCGAACAATCGTCGGCGTTTCATCGCTACCGTTCGCAACAACGTTGTGCGAGGCTCGCTGGGTGACAGAATGTTGAAACCGGAACATGCTTCATGATGGCCGAACAAGCCGCCTCCAAGCGAAGGCACTTGATTAGAGCTATAAGCATCGTGCAAGGCCGACGACGTGACTGCAGCGAATTCTCGGCCGTGTTGCTGAAGAACCGGGTGTCTTCAAATATTTACTGCACTTTTTTACGATACCACCAAATGAAGCATGCCTTCAGTTCAAGTTACTGTAAAAGCCCCACCTGGTCGAGGCAGACGCGGTTTACGAGAAGCGACAGGCTCGTAAACCCGACGATGTTTGAGACGGTAATCGACTTGCGAAATCGTCTGCTTGGCTTGGTCTCGAGGCACAGGCGTCGCACTGTGTACAGTGACTTGCTGAAGTCACCCGCCGTTTTAAATTTTTACCTAAATTCAAAGCACTGCCTGTTTCGACGCTACTTGCTTATTCATCTACTGTGCGCAGTTGTCTATTAAGCCTAATGTGGTTTCCTCATGCAATCTTCGCCGCTGAACAGTGCTGAATAATGGAACGCATATTCAGAATGATATATCATCTCCAGGTCGACTTCCTGGTTTGAGGTACAATATAGTGCCATTACCAACGCATTTGAGCGCTTGAAAGGTGGAGTGCGTTGGCTTAAAATCCGTTTCACTTCTTTTACTGCCAACAACCGTCCACTTACTGTCTCGTAAGGAAGAAATATTACTTCGCGGATTGATTGGTGCGCAATTGCTGTAGACGTTGCCGGTTCGCTCTGTTTGGCGTGCAAAAGTACAGGCACAGTGTTGAATTGCAGTTTTTGTTACTACCACGCGAATAAGCTGAAGCAGACTGCGGAAAGCCTCATGGCAAAAGCACTAACCCGGTGTTCTGATTGCGTCATATCCTGTTTCTGCTGAAACACGGTATTTGATATCTTAATATGGTGTGCCGCGTTGACGAAAACGTGGCGGTAATCGTAGCCTTCGCGGTTGCACTGTCGGATAATAGCTGCCCGCGTGAATTGATTTGCGATTGCATGCCGTATTAATTTAACACCGCATCCGCAAAGCCGCGTGTAATTTCGACTTCGCGACTGAGCGATGAAAACCTTGAAACAGGCAAGCACCTGGTCGGAAATCGCGCACGGTTCGAGTGTTATAGCCCCATTGGTTAACTTAATAACTTTGAAGTGCTGTGTTAACTCTGCTCGGCTCTGCCTGTTCTGTCTTAGCATAGGACCGGATCGCCCGCTTCTTTGTGTCGTCGACTACCTTGGAATACGTGACTTTTCATGTTATTGGCGGCAATTCATAAATAAGGGGTGTCAGTGTTTTTAGAGGGAAACTTTGTCCTTGAGTAGACGTTTCCGTTTACTGTCAACAGTATACCTCTGGGCCATTCTCGTTGGGTAATCCGATTGGCGCTGTGACACAACGCCTTGCTGCTAACGGAAACGGACTTTTTGCTGAATTTCCGCTTCTTTGCGAAAAGTAAAAAGTTTACAGTTAAAGCTCTTCGTGATGCTTGGGAAATTGACAGAGCGGTGATAAGCTATGCTGATGCACTCGCGTGCTGGTATTCGTTTGAACCTTTGTGATATTTTCAAGCATTTTTCCGTGATTTATCATGCTGTGATGTTTTTGTATCGACCCTCATTGCGTTAGTAGGGCTCGCATTGCATTGCAAAGTGTGGATTAGGCAAGTTATTGTTGCGTTTTTCATCATTTTATTAGCATGCGTGTCATAACGTTTGTAAATGTTAGCTTCCCAGATTCCTTCTCGTTCCCAATTTAGTGAATACGATTGCGATAAAGGCATTTGCCATCAAGTTAGTTAGTAAAAGGTCGTTAGCCGGTATTTGTCGTGCAGTTACAGGCACTGACCCGGAAAGAGTTTATTTCGCATTTTTGTTTGTTTGCTCACGTCAAACACTAAAAACCTGCTACATTTGCGATAACTAATTTGAAACAAATCGCGCGCCATACCGTGGAATTGTGAATTATCGTAAACCGTATAACTAGTTTGCTCAAAACTGGAAGATCTGGGAGAAAGTACATGAATTGTGGTCTCAAAATACAAACTGTGACCATAAATCTGGCCTCACGAAAGCTGAAAGGAAAATCTGACGCCAATCACTGAACGACTAGCTTCAAGCAACATGATGATGAGTCAACCATAGCTAGTCGCGCTACTCATGAGAACACTTTTTAGGTTTTATTGCCCTGCTCAGCCAAGAACCACTGGCCACCGTGGCTAGGCTGTAAATTGCATAGCCAGTTGCATTGTTAAAGTTTTTCTCTTCAGCACATTTCTAACGTATCTGGAAAACTGAGTTTTCAGGGATTCTTTCTCCATATCGTCCGGAATTGAAAGCTCTAGTTTTTCTGAGCTTTCGAGGAATCTTCTTGCCGTGCTCTGCCTTCATATAACTGTGCGACGATTCGGACTTGCACATATCCAACAGTGTATCTCTACGACGGTGAATTGAAGAAACTTATATATAATGAAACGGCTTATGTCTATTTTCTCTCAAAAAAAACTCTTTACTTTGGTTTTATTTGCGTACGACAGTTCGTGTGGGTCGGCCTTTTGCATATGTTTCGTGTCGCTGGCTGCAAAGCAACGAGGTCACGTAATTTCAAAGGGCGCTCTCGGCCAATTGCTTGATGTTACGCGCACGCTTTGATTGAGTGATAGTAGCTTCCTGGAGCTTGAACGCCCGTCAATCAGCGAAATATTCTTAAGTGTTCTGCTGGCAGACGATGTTAATGACTTCTGGCTTGTCCGGATTGAACGGAAGAGCAATCGCGAAAACATGCCTTTACGTCCTTTAATCACATCCAGGTATCTGCGGACTGCGAAAACTTTCAAGTTCGTAACTGCGATTCCCTTTCGGCCAAGCTGTAATTGGGTGAGGCGCTGTTCAAGCCGCTCCTCGTGGCGAACAATCAATATTTGTCTAGTCTCGTCCTCATACAACGGTAGACCTGAGAAATTATAATTGTTTTTATCATCTTGATTCCAGCTTGTTTCGCGAAGGGAAATGCGTAGTTTTACAAGCAAACAATTTTGAAGATTTTGCAGTGATCAAATTATGACAGGAAATGTCTGTTGAGTTCTATTCAAAAGACGATGTTTTTTAATTTCCGTGGGCTTCCTCACCAGACTGAATTTCTTTAAAAAAGTGCTTTTTCGTGCATTGACAATTGTTATCAAACGAGGGTTGCCGAAACAAACTCAACAAAAAGAAAATCTTTAGGCCGAAGGTGTAATTGACTTGTGCCACGACTACAAATTAGTGGCATTCGTCACTGATGTAAAAATTGATGGCAAAAACAAATTTCTTGACCATTGTTTATATGACCTTGAGACACTTTAAAGCAGAATACTCGTTGGACCCGGATTACTCGTCAAAATTGTCTACCATCCTGTTATTACTGACACTTGCGTACCTTGGTAAAAGGCGAATTTGATCGAAAAAGAGTCTCGCTCACAGTGGCTTTCCTTAAAGCAACGCGGCTCATTTCACTTGTTTCCAGCAGATTTTCAGTTGAGATGATTTAAATTTTTTATTTTCTTGCCATGTGTCTACTTCGTAATGATTTAGTATACCATGGATTGGATGTTTTTTCCCAACTGTATACAGAAACACTGTTAATATGCTTGGCGTACACAGTCCGAAACTGCTAACGATTGAGCACTGTCAACCGTAAAGCCGAAGTGGCAAGTCCTTTTCATTCATCATACTTGTGTACTATATCACCTTTTCTTAATTTGACTTCAGTACTCCAAGTAAATGCACCAGGGATTTACTGGTATAGTTAAAACTCACTCGCTGCTAATTGTCTACCACCTCCAGGACAGCGTTTTTATAATAATCAAAACTATATTGAACTGCTTTGTGGAAGTGATGGCATTTTCCCCATAGTTGCTTTACCCACAATGTTGAAGCTCTGCTGTGCACGTTTCATAGGTTTTCCATGAGCGCCAAGGTTTCAACTACGTACACATCAAAATCCATGTTTGTCTACTCAAATTTTGCGCTGATTGTGTTTAAACAAAATTGCGTTGATAATTTGTTTTGAGGCTTTTGTATGCTTGATTCCAACACGATGGTGGTAACTACCGGGATGGAAAAGGAAATGGGCAGTCTGATATCACTGACGATGTTGACACCCTACACCAGTTGTTGCCGCAGTATTAGTGTGTATCAGGTGAAATGTGAAACAAATTCTGCGCTGAGTTTTTTACGAGTTTTTGCGTCTTCAAAGAGAAAGCAGCTAATGTGTAATTGAAAAAATTGCAAGTAATTTTGGGGTTAAAATTCGGAGATTTTTTTCTGCGTACACTGAATTGGGCTGGGAGCCTTGGCCAACGCAGCTGGCTGAAGCAAGTGAAGCGTGCGCTGCGCCCGGTGTGCAAACACCGGTCACGTGACTGTTCATTGTCGGCTGATGTGTGTTTTGTCGTTCAATTCATACTTTCACGTGCTAGACGTGCTGCCTGCTGAGGCTGCTGCTGCGGTACTCGGTGAACAGAACAGCGAGAGGTTAAGCGACGCGCGATACGAGAAATGGGTCATTCTTTCCCACGAAAGTGATGTTGACTCGAGATTTTAAAGTAATGTTAGCCTGTAGTGTAGACTCCTATGAGCCAGTATTATTTGCTTTACAGCATCGAGATCTGATTTTCATCTGCTTTCAAAAAAGCGCGCCTATTCGGCTGAGAAAAAAATAGCTCACTTTTCATTCTCTGCAGATTGCGCGGTGTCGGTTAAGGACCCGCGAGCAGAGAGTAAGTAGACTACACACTGAATTGTCAGATATGAATAAGCAGTGGTTTGTGTCACGCACTTGGGCCTACGCTTGTTTGACTCAGAGTGTGATATACGTCTAGGTTCAGGTACGTAAATGTAAGTGAAATGCTAAATAAGGGAAGTATAGGCAGCATCAAATAGAATTGGCAGGTCAGTCTGTGGCACAGTGTACAACAACTGGCATGGTGTGATTTTGCATCAACAAGAACTGACGACAAGTTTGACGTAAATTTACTCATTTATGGTATTATCTGGTACGCGCTGTACTACTATATAGAGAAAGAGAATTCTTGTAGAGTTTCAGATGTTATGCTGCAAAGCACGCCTCCTCCCGTAAATTGACTTGGTAATCGTTATTTGACTTCTTAATCCATGCATTCAAAGATGTTTTGTTTTTAGTGTATTCAACTGGTGACAAATGTAGTATGTAATCGATTGTGATTTGATGAACGCAGAAGCATAGGTATAGCGCGATAAACAATAGGTTTTACCGTCTGCGTTGCCGCTGAAACACAGCATTATCAATGGCATTGGTCATGCTGTTCTATCATTCTGCTTCAGCTTGTTAAACCATTGCCTACACAGTGAATGTTTTAAATACTGATGGTAAACGAGTAACGCTTCTATACAGGGAAGGTTTTTGCTGCCTGCGCAACCATCGCAGAAACCCATATTATAAAAACAAGACAAAAACCAGTGACCTGCATGATGAAATTGTATTGGACATTGCGAAAACTATAGTTTTCAGTGAAGTTCTCCTGATAAAAAGCAGTTGTCTTTTGAAACTCCCAGTGTGATTTCTTTTAGACCATAGTTTGTGTGTGGCAATTTTAACTGTTTTGCAATACTTCAAAGACTCGTATGCCCAGGCTAGTTTGCGGAAAGCCAACTGCTTTGTGTTTTCACGTTTTTCAAGCTCCACTGTAAAACAAAAAGTGAGTGGTGCCTGGGGACATTATAGTGTGATTTTGTCTTTGGACAAGCGTTGCTGCCGCACGGTAGCTTGTTACGTGCCACAATACAGTCGAACACCCTTGACCCAGAAGAGCTATTGAGCGTGACGAAACACGTTCCGACTATCGCGAGCACTCGATTGCTTGTCTGAACGGGAAAGCACCGTGGTTTGGTCGGCGCACACGTAGTTGGGCGCGACGAGTCGGACAGATTTTTGCAGTCAGTTTCAGATGCCCTTGAAGCGATTGTTTGGGTTTAGGCGGCAGTCAACGAATATCAAGTGGCTACGCGAACGTGGACAGGTCATGAACTACCATGTACTGTTCTAGAGTTCCGGGGCGAGGGCAGTTCGCTGGAAAAAGACGCGTCAACCAGACCTGGCATGGCGAGAAACTTTTTTTTTCGTCTAACGAACGTAGCCTAAGTACTGGACCGGTGATCATCTGTGAACGCTGTGTTTGAGAGCATCGCCGGCGATGAGGTTTGTAGAGCGAAATAACCGTAAGATGAATCATTGATTCGTTTTCCGCGTGTTTTTTCAACTTCTACGGCGTCCTGATGCACGACCATGCTTAATCAAACATTCGCGCTCCCCCCACTACTGACGGAGTCCAATACTACAAACGCTATCACGTCGGATCGAGAACTCGATAGTCCCTTGACGTCTCGTTGATATGCGACTTGTCATAACTTCAGTTTGCGCTCCGAACCCTCCTGCAATCGTCGGCGTTTGTTTCGTCTCGTCACGCTCGGGTGGCGTTAAAAAACAGCAGTAAAAGGTAACATCGAACGTGACTCACCCGCACCGCATTGATCCTGACTCGTCGTGAATGACCGTAGCGCTTTGGACCTTTCCGTTGTGGAGACGAACCTGTTGGCGAATGGGCGTGGTGTGTTTCCCGGTCTGTGTGCGGGCGACGATATCCGCTGTCAGTCGCGATCAGGATCAAAGATCAGTTGTAGTAAATTAGTTGAAAAACCTGGCTCATGGATGCACACCCGATTTGTTGAAAATGAGTACAAGTTGCGTGCTAGTGCAGTTAATGATGCGTGAACGAAGCCGTACATTAGAGAACACATTGCACTGACTGAAAAATGTTAATATTAGATCGACGGTTAATCTGCGCATGTGTGTATGACAAGGGTTGTGCAGTGCGTATGCAGTTTTAATTGGTTCTGAAAGTGTTAGTTTCTTATCTATACATCCTTTCTCCACGTAGTGGAAGATATTTTTCAAACATCATTAAGCATACTTTAATTTGTTGTTGAGCGTGGAACAATTAATTATAATTGGAATATTCACTATTTCTCTGCTGTGATGACTGTTAAGTTTCCGTGACCAGATGCATTCGCGCAGCAAACTGATTTCATGGTGTTCCTTCTCCATTCGTTTTTCTTTTCATCAGAAGTAGCCTTTATTGATTTTTTACCATGTCAAAAGTATAAAATTTCCAAAGGCAAAACAATCCCTGATGTTCATTGGGAACCTTTATTAACTCAAATTTAATAATTTCATTACGGCTGCAAGCCTGATCTAATTGATCAGCCTTAAAACAAGTGAGAACAACGCTTTCTCAGAACATGAAACAATCCTTCCAAAAATAAAATCAACAGAGTCACTAAACACAGCAGACATTTGGCCCAATAAGTGTAATACCACTACTTTGACATTGTATTTAGCATGTAACTTTGGTGGAACACATTCAGAATATACAAATTGTAACATGGCTTTTCCGTAAACTTTACTTGTGTAAATACATCAGCTTGTGAAAAGTTGACGGTATAGGTAAAGCCACAACAGTGTGCAAACATGAGAAAAATCTGCAGGTGGTTCTGGAAACTCAAGCGAATACAGGTGGCACTGCGTTTTTAGTTTTTGCTACAATAGATCGTTGAAAAACTGCTGCACTGATGCATTAACTGTGCTGCTGAAAGCTGCTGAAGACAACCTGCGTATATGATCGCTTGTGTCACAAATGGCCATCGTATTCGAAAAGTTGCGCTGTTCTGTGAGTAGTTGCGCGTTATTCGCATTTGCTTTTGTTCTTGTTATCGTGGCTGCTGTAATTGTGGAAAAGTAACGTGACGTGCTGCATGCCATGAGAGTTACGTATCCAAAGAAAACAGGCCTGACAATGGGTTTCGTTTGGCTGATGCAATACACTTTTTACGCTTGATTGAGTTCGTTTCCGCTGATTCCAGGAATTTGCCTGGGAGTTAATCGTTTACTACTCGTTACGGTCGCGGATCGAATGGTTATTGCGCCGTCACGCGCTCAAGAGAATAGCCGTGCTGGACGGGTCTTCTTATGCAAGCTGTCGAAAACACAGTGCAGCAGGCAGAGTCGTCTTTGTGGCAGACGCTGTTGGTTCAGCTGTTGATTGGTTACACAATGCCGCTTGCATTCCTTTTAGTTTGATGGCGCTTTCCAATTATACGTCGATTGAATGTTTGGTTTGACTTGTAGTGTGACATCGAAACGACTTGTCAGTACTCATCGAATGGTGATTTTTATCTGCGCTTGGTCGTTATTTACATGGAGCAAGCACATTTAACACCCTGTCGTACAATTCAGACCATCCGTAATGACTGTTTTCTGTCTGGCTTCGTTTGACGCTATTTGCGCGCTTGTCTACCGTTTGTTGGCTGACGATTGNCTTTCCGATAAATCTTTAAAAAAGCGGGTCTTAACATGTCTNNCTGTATATTTTTAACTNCGGTCATAGACAAGCGATCATAAGGAAAACACGTGCAAATGACTGACAACCTCACGTTAAACCCTACATTTTGCTGTAAGTAGGTTGCATGAATGCGACATACAGTAATTAGGTAATCATAATGTAATGAGTAATGACTTTACTTCTTGCAACGTCATGGCCTTAATAACTTCCAGTAGTCTGTTCCGCAAAACTATCTCTGTTCAAAGCCTGGAAAAAGCACCCATGGCCGTGATTCACTGAAGCTGCCAACGTCATAATATAGCGCCTGAACAAGCGGGCTGCTGACTTTTTTCAGAAACATTGCCATGTAGAGACAAAAAAAAGTACTGTTCGTTTTCGAAGTCAATCGTTGCCTGGAAAGCAGAAAAATTGATGCAATGCTCATTTAAAGTTGTGCCTTTTTGTTAGAAAAGTACCAAAATACGCGGAACGACTGTAGCGTCCCGCGTTGCCAAGGTGTTAGAAAATGATCAGCTGAGAGCTTGTTGCGCCACCGCTGGTCTGTCACCGCGGTGTTAGTCAAGCCGGTTGAACTCGCGTGAAAGAAATTCGTCGCGTTTTTTCCTTTCTGCCGAGCAAGTTTCAGTGCGCACAGTCTTACGAAAAACGCGCTTAGTTCCTGATGGTCTTCGCGCGTAATGGTGACGAGTGTTTTGGCGTAACAGTGCCTTGTATGTGTTTGTTTTCCCTGATCAACAGCTAGATACACTAACAACTCAGCCAAAAGTGCACAAGCAGACGAATCTGCTTTGAGTTTGGTGAAAGGTCAGGTCTGTGTGTTGAAGTAGAAGCAGGTTGGCATGTTCGAAACAATGCTAACAGGCTAAGTTTTACAAACAGCACATGGGAGTATTCAATGTGATGCTTGATTTTTTGCTGATTGAGAGAGGGTATAAAAAAACACTAGCGCTGAGGTATTCTAGATCCTTGGTTTTTAAAAGCTGAGCCTTTCGTATACCACATAAAGTCATTGAAAAACGTAGTAACTTAATTTTGAAAGCGAAGTTTCAGTTTTTGTTCGCGTAACTTTAAAGAGCTTTGTCTTTAAGCAAAGAAGGAATTGTATCTAAACGGTGGCAAGAGATTCAGCTAGTTTGTTAACACTTGCCTTTTAGCATTTCACTGCTAGCGGCCTGGTGTGAACCGAAAACAGAGGTGCCAGAAGCATTAAACTCTGTTACTGTACCGTTTCTATCGCTGTGCGTGTAACATTTTGTCTCCCCCTGTTTACGTGAAAGATTGCGGGATAGCGAGTGCGATGAAAAAATCGCACAAGTGAGCCAGGTCGGAATGCGACCCCAGCGCAGGGCAATTAGCGGGTTGGTTGGTGGTGCATTGTGTTTACATTGCAACATCGCAGTTCAGTCCGCTGTCCTCACAAGAGGCCGTCCGCACCGAAAATGCTGATCGTGCTGTGAAACTACACTGTTTCTAGCGCGGTTGGAGCGCCTTGGAACAGCGGATAGTTTGTTTAGTTTGCTTGGGCGGTTATTAGGCGTAGCGAAGTGGCCANGCTGTGCTCAGTGAGAAGGAACGGTCAGTCAGGCAGTGGCCGACGTTGTGTGTAACGAATATTTTGTTTGCATTGGGCGGCAGGTTGAACTGAAATGGGAGCAGCTTGTAGTGGTATATGTAACTGCGTAGGATGCCACGATCGTTGCTGCAAACGGGATTCGTTGTTGGAAAAACGCAAGGATTCGCTTGACAGTGTCGTGTTCGGCAACAATTCCCCAGAACCGTTCAGGCGCTTTTTGACCGGCAACGTCGAAGCCCAGCTCCTGTCGCGCCCGTCCAATCCGCCCCTGCAGAAAGCTGCGTATTTGCCGAGCGCAGGCGACGGCCGCCTACCTTGCGATGAAAGTTACCGAACGCGCCCACGTTCCTCGCGTTTCAAGCGCCGTACGTCGAGCGTCAACCGGTCCTCGAGTGGACGAATGTCGTCAGCGTCCGGTGGTCTCGACCAACGCCGGTCGTCGTTTACATACGCCGACATGCACGGACCTTACCCGAGCCGGTCCGAGAGCGTGGGCCGAAACCTGAGTCCTCCTTTTCCATCTGTGGATGAGCTCGAACGCAACATTGCCTTGAGTGACAGAAGACAGCACGATCGCAGATGCAGCGGTAAAAGACTGCTTTCAAAAGATGTGGGCTGTGCCAAGTCCAGGTCAGTGACTAGCTGCGGTAGGATGGCGTCGAGTCGCAAGTCTACCGTGCATGGCGACGCATCACATTATTGCGAAAAAGGATCCGCGAAAAGCAACTTGGAAGGTACATCCGACTTTCCGTATCAGCTTGGTAAGTGCACAAAGTTGTTGGTCGAACACTTTAGGATAAGTGTGTTAGTGGGTTGGAAGCTGTGTTTGTTGTCCTACTACAATATTTGCTTGTGTTCCAAAAAAACAGCGCTTTTTTTGCAAGTGGACGTGAAAGGCTCGTTGGCGGTAAAGGTACTCGGGCCATCGATCCACTTCGTAGTGGCATCCGTTAAGCAGCTTATTGAAATAAAGCGCGTCTTCACGGCTGAAGATGTTGCGGAAAAAGCATCTCAACGGTTGCCACTGAAACGCAGCACACGTGCCACTGAAGTCGCTGCCTGTGCATATGCACTGCATCAAGGTTTGCGGAGATACGCAACGTCTGTGGCAGGCCATCAATAACTTTCTCCCAGTCGATGCGTATTGGGTGGGCGAATAGCAGCGCGATATCTTGAGCCGTTGCTCGTTTCCCCTTCGACTTGCGGGCGGGTCTTCTTCTTGTTGAACGAATTGCCATAAGTTTACTTCAGCTATTCAAGCTTGTCATACGTGCAGCGTGCGAAATGATGTATGGTTGGCAGCATTAATTTTCTAAATTAAACCACCACTAGCGCTTAAGCTTGTTTGCTGCCGAACGCCAAAGTAATGTTGAGGATGGATGTGGCGGTTTTTGTTGTTTTTCTTAGTTCAAAAAACTTTTTTCATAAATTTTTGTGGCTCTGCTTACACACAAGGTTCTGGTATTCCTTCGTATTTAACGTATTGCAGAATGCTTGCAGCTCGGTCCAATTTTTTGCTCTAGTGCGCTGGCATTNCCCTAGTTGCGAAAACTTTGCCTGGAGAACTCCGTCATAAGCCGAGAAATCGCCACGTCAGGGAAGCGTGTCCGTGTTGGTTTTACGCGTTTGCCTAAAGCAGATTTTAAATCGTCAAGTGCCGTTTGTGGCAGCTTGCCAATATAATTGTTAGTCGCAGGTTTTGCGATAGCTTTTCCGATCGCGCAAGTTAGTAATTGTCACTGCTCGGAAACGTTTCACCGGTGTACTTAGTAAAGCTGGGTTGATTGAAAGTGAATATGCGTTTTTCCGTTCTCCCTGGCTAGCCGGGTGTCTGGTCTCGGGTGTCAAGTTACGCCCGGTTCAAAATAACTTTCAGTTTTGTCGTGGCTGGTCAGTCTTTGTTCAGTTCGTTGCTAGATCTATAATTTGGTTCTAATTATGCTTCGAAATTCCTCTTTTTTGAGCTTCAAGCAATGTCGTCTATGCCGATGTTATTGTGCACAACAAACACATGCCGTCATGCATGCACTCACTATGGAGGAACGCAGAAACCCACTGACATCTTGAAAACGAAAGAAATTGTTGTTGTTCAGGTCCATGTCAGTAATACGCCTTGCTTTCGTTAAAAGTACTGGCGAAAACTGAATGTTATTTTTCAAATCCAAAGAGCCGAAAATTCAATGCTATCACAGTCGCTAGACTACTGAATCTTATTGCGTGGGCGCTATATGCAATGCCCACCGACGATCAACGTTGACTTAAATGGCAACGAGCTGAACGTGCTCATAGCGTGCAATGGGCTGGCGTTATTTGCGTGGTTTCTGGAGCAAATACTTGCATAAAATTGCAACCAGTCAGTGCTTGCGGAGAATTTCGTGGGTTTTGGACTTTCGGTTAGCTTGGCGCACCAGTTTGTTTGCTAAGGCTCTTAATTGAAGCTGCAAAGACAAAATCTTTTGATGGCGGCGTTAAATAACGCTACACCTTGAAACAACTCGCAGCGAATTTAAAGTGTTTGCTTTCGTTGAACGTTCGTTGGTTGTTTAAGTTTCCGATTTCATGACTGTTCTAGCTCGAAGTGTCGCCTGAAAAGCACCAGCTCTCAGATCGGTTACGGACAAAAGATCTCATCGAGTAAGTTGAGAGAGTAAAGGATTTTAGACCCACCGAAACGTGTAAAATTTGCAAAGGAATTTTGACGGTATGAGCTTATTTAGGGTAGCACTAATCCATCCGTGTAAAGACTTGTTCTACAAAAGGAGGTAAACTGAATCTGTCGTGAAATCGCTCGTTTTTAGTGTTTTTCTTTTGTGTAAAGAATCAAAAGTATTCTTTCGACCATGCAGAGTGAGTTTAGTTGTGCTTGTTGGAAACTGATTTCTTTGCGAAACAATCGAGGGATCGCCCGTCTCGCGTTTTAAAGGTGCACCACCGAGTTTTCGTTGGCGATGCTCCAGTGAAATTTTCATATGCCGCTTGTTTATGGTCGGCTTTGTCAGTTAAAACCCAATGTTTGGGATCGGCGTCAGTGACTCAAATGCGGGGCAGGGCTTTGCTTTGGATAAGCGATTTAACTCGAGGACATTGCACTCACTTCGTGATCGGTCGGCTTGGCTCATAAAATAAAGGATTTGCAATGTAGAGAAATGTTACTGTGCACGTATGGAAAGTGCAGTTGGGTTGAAACTGCAAATTCTGCATATTTTGACAATGCTATGCTTAAAACGTAAACGTTGTTTGATCTACCAGTTGCACTGTAAACAGCCTACTGTTTCTTTCTGCACTGAATGAGTTTATTTTTTTTTGTTTGAATCAGTATTTTGGGTCATGATACATTATATCACGAATTAAGTGGTGGGAAGGAAATGTGTCTGAACTAAGTAGAGATGTGCAGAAATTAAGATTTCAATATCCGGCCGAAATCGGAATTACTGTCATATTTTGCTTTACAGCTGCGATTTTCTTCCAAATGCACAGAAAGACTCAAAACGTAACGTAACCAATAACTGATTTTAGCCTATAGCATATTGACTTTCAAATATGGGATTTTGATGACAAATATGAGATTTGGGTAGCAAGGTGATTTAATTTACATGTGTAGGTCTTGTCTATTATGACGTTTCACCGAAACCTTTAACTCAATCTCGTAGTCTTGCTATGTCACAAAAAATCCTGTGAAGTTTATGGTGTGTTCCCCGCTCCTACGATCTACTTCCTACCCAACACTCTAGCGTGAAATATTGTTCGAAAACATAAGTTACAGCCAATCTGATACGAGCGGAAGCACGTAAAGTTTTAACTTAATTTGGAAAAACCCACTGTCGTTCTCACCTACATGAGCATAGTTGTAAAAGCTAAAATGTCCTCGGGTGGTGGTATGCTGGCAGAATACACAGTTGTCGTTCTCAAAAATATTAGAGTTTCAAGAAGCTGGAAGTCGTCTTAAAACAAACACCTTGCAAGAAAGTTCATTCGTACTATCTCATTTTTGGAGAAGTTCGCTTCGATCATCACGAATATCAACTTGTTTCAAGCCCACTACGAAGATTATTATCGCTGACATAGTCGTGGCCTTGTTGCACGGCTTAAGCTTAATTCGCTAAACCATCGAGAAAGGCACTTTTTGCTTTGCCTGATCCGATTATGCAGACATAAAACATAAGATTTTATTGGCGTTGGGACCTTCCAATGGAGATGCTGTGTGCGCACTGACTAGAAAGTTACAGATTTTCTGGTAAACACAACATGTTATAATATTGCTCTTGGTCTTTACGGTAAACGCTGAACCGAGCTGAAAACATAAAAATTGTCACTGGTGATGTTTTCACCCATTTTTACCAAAGCTACTTGCAATGACTGCTATTCAGGCACAGAGCGAGCACTCTCTGTTGCATTGTCCTTATACATCCCGTTTGTTTGCAATACTGCCACTGTATATCCTGCGCAATTCATACGATTCCTTCCAGTTGGTTGGGACAATCCCAGAGGGCCGCTATCCCCACCGTTCGCAAGGATCGTATGTCATAGGGAGTTGCCGCTAACAGCTTTCCTGTTCACGACGTTCTGCTCTGGGCAATATGCTGCGCATGGTGTTTCACGCCGAGCAACTTGAGTTTCAGGGTCGTATCCTGTTACATGTCCGGCCCGATTAGCTCGCGCTTACTGCATATAGTTGCTGCTGCGCAGTTGCATCACTTGCGGGATTGGAATGCTGGAAAGGGTTGCTTCTGGACAGCACTAGTTTGCTCAGCGTGCAGGGAAGTTTGTTTCGAGTTGTAAGCCGTGTTAATTGAAATTCACTTCAAAAGTACTGGAGATGGATAAGCTTAGATTGTATTTGAAAGGTATGTTGGCTTGGGAGGGGCAGGTGCTCGAATTTGCAAGGAGCAAGGTTTTCAGTTTTTACTTATGTATTGTTGGAAACGCCCTTACCCTGATACCTACTGTTAGCCAAGCTCGTCAAATTCGCGCTAACCAGTTGTGGAACTTTCTTCCCAATCATGCCTTTGTCAGGTTGGCAGACTTCGGTGTTCGACAGCGATCGAGGGATTTGCGGATTTTAGGTCATCCGGGTCGTTTTCCACTTCTGCTTAAATGACAAACATTTTCTCTGAAACCTGTGAGCAATCTCTGTCGTTGACAGACTGCTCTTCAAGCGCTTGCGACGGAACATTTTCAGCACAGCGACGATTTTGAGTCAGTCGGCACTGCTTAATCATGCATTATGCGAGGTTTGTGTCAGTGTCGCTTCGGAGATGATCACGTCGTCTCGAGATGACCTTCTATTCGGAACGCGTGAATATGTCACTTTTGAGCGGGTGCAGCATGCTGCAATTAGACTGGCGCCATGTACTTGTGAGATTTGCGTGACGGTTTGCAGTGTGTGTGAAAAGAGTTTTGGAAAGTGTAACACGTGCTAAACAGTCATTGGATTTGACTCTGGTGAAAAAAAAACAAGAGTAACTTGAAACACAGGACCTCCGGTACCTCAGACCCGTGTAATAGTGATAATAGGCATTGGCAAGTCGTACCTGCGGCGCACGCACCTTTACGTTTTTCCTTGTATTGCTGTCAGAAGATAAGAATTTCCTGCAACCAATCCGGTAATTCCGTAACGAGTTGGTGCTGAATGCACCGAGTAGGGTAACCGCCTTTGGTCAACTTCGCTTTGTTTTTCAGGTAGTGATGGGCAGAAGATCAGCAGTAACCGAGAATCTTATCTTCTCTCGGCCAGTTCCCAAGCCGACATGGACGAATGGGTAAAAGTCATCAAAAGAGTCATGCTTTCGCCTTTCGGCGGAGGTAGGTGGCAGTGCGTAGATTAAACATGAGGTTTGTGTTCATTTACGATTAAAAAGTGGCAATTAGTAGACAATTGCTCTTCTGTCTCCACAGAGCGTTTGAGTTAAACGATCCGGTCCTCGGCCTTAGTTATAACGTCAAGGAAATATTAGCAAAGCCTTCTCGTTGGTTGACAAAGTTTAGTCCGAGTAGAATATTTTTCAAGTTGGTTAGCGTCAGCAAGGAAAGAACTTACCAGATGCGTGTGTGGCATGCGTACCTTTTACTTTGAGTTAAATTATTGTTCAGGCATATTTGGTCAACGTCTGGACGAAACTCTGCGGTACGACCGGCGATTGGACTCGTCTGGGTGTGGCACGACCTCGACTGGCAGATCTGGGGACAGCGACACTACCGGACGCCGAAAAGCACCGATCATAGTCGAAAGCTGCGTTGAATTCATTCGTGCCAACGGTGGTCTGAATGAAGAAGGTTTATTCCGTCTTCCGGGGCATGCCAACGAAGTGAAAGAATTGCAAGACGCCTACGACAATGGAGAGAGGCCTGTATTTCCTCGGTAAGTGCGTGAGGGATAGACCTCTGCTTGTAATTCAAAGTAGAGGTGACGTGCGTTTGCGTGTTGATTCGTCTTCCCAAGTCGGACGTATTTTATTGTAGAAAAATTTTTTTTCAACGTAGTAATTATTTATTGCGTGTTACCCTTCCTCATCGTGGTTCTTTGAGGGTGGCACCTATGTTACGTTTTTTATGTTTGCATCGCATAAAGGTTTGTCGGAAAGATAGAACATTCATTGCTGGGAAAAGATGCACTTACCTTCCTACCAGCATAGCGTGGGTTGTGTCATGTCTGAATGTAACCATAGATTTCGTTTTCATTTTTGAAGTCAAGTTTCCTGCATGACACACGTTACCGCAGCAAGTACCTTGTGACAAAGTTTGGCTGAATGCCTGTGGATGAAGCATATTATTGCTTACGTAGATGAATTACGTCGTTCTTGGACATTGTTATATCTCTACACAGCACAACTGACATTCACACTGTGGCATCTCTGCTGAAAGGCTATCTCCGCGAACTTCCCGAACCAGTTATACCGTTTGAGCGGTACGACGCACTGATTGGTGCAGCCAAGCTGGCACTTGGCGACGAACCGACCAATCATAGTGAAGGAAACGCCGCATCGCGAAGAGCAACAGAATCGAAAATCATAAAAGAGCAACTAAACCTCTTGCCTCAAGCAAATTTCGACTTGCTGCGGTAAGACTCAGTTTAAAACCCTGCTGTACTGTGAATGCAATGTGTTTATCGTTTTCTGTAAAAACTGACCTCTGACCCTCACGCAATTCAGCTGCTATTATGTATCGATAGCAAGAAATGCCGGTGACCAGTAGCAGTACGGTGTAGCATATGTAGCAATGTGCTCGTGCTGACGCACGGTAAAGATTAAAAAGAAGCACGACACATTGCACAANTTGTGGAGATTGGCTGACCGAGACAGTCCTGAAGCAAGGATCTACGTCGGACATCCATTTCTAATGCACTTTTTGCTCGCATCTTCCTCGTGATCACCCGTGTGCTTCAGTTCGTCAGTGGTGCTACAGTACATCGCCACGTATGTGGAGTATGGTTTTTGCTACCACGCTTGCACCTTCGCGTAACAACTTGAAAGTAGTTATCAGCAATGCCGCTGGTCTAGTCCGTTTTGCTAAGTCAGTCATATCGTGTAGCTTGATCTGAAGTAGAAATTTACGTTTTGACGAAGAAAGCGATTGACCGAAGGTTGCTTACGCGTCGGTGTACATTAATTCTGCGGTAAGGTGGAACCAAATTTAAATCTGATGTATTTGGATAACAAACAAAAGATCTGTTGGCGACGTGAGTCGTAGTAAGTAATACCAGCGTCCAAATAGGGGGGCTTTACGTTTGTGCGGAGGGGCTTGACATTCCAAATCTGACACAAACTCCACTGATTTACAGTGTTTCATATTTCGATTTGGGGGGCTTGGGGTTTTGTTTGGGGAGGCCAAGCCCACCAAAGCTCCCCGTGGCGACAGGACTGGTCCAAATATTCATTCGCGCTTTTGGTTTTTCAGTCATTTCGAAGATAAACGGTTCGCAAAACTTGTTCCAAACGTTGAAATTTTTGTCATCACTACCGTTTGACCTTTCCAAGCTACCATCGAAACCTTGTGAATATTGCGTCATCGAACACATGACTTTCATGTTTGTCCAATGTTTTTTATTATCAGGTATTTATGCCGTTTCCTAGACGAGGTGCAGTGTCACAGCGCCGACAATAAAATGGACATTTCCAATCTTGCCATGGTTTTTGGACCGAATATAATGAGGTCCAAACGCGACGACCCGCAAACAATGATGACTGACGCTAGTCACGTGCAACACGTCATGCATCAGTTCATCGCTAATCACCGGTGGGTAACGATTGATTAACTCTACCGCACCTTGAATTCAACAGCATCCCAGTGTTGAAGTCAAGGTCGGTGTAAAATACTGTATGGTGCTTAGTCAAACTTGTAACACATGTGTGAGCTTTTGTAACAGCAAATTGCACTGAAATTCGCAGTGATTTCATGAAAATCATCATCGTTGTTTCACGTTCGAGAATGTTTTAACGAATGACCAGTTTGCCACGCGTTCACACACAGTGCTTTATGCTGGATGTGTTAGCACCGTACCTCAAGTTACACGCACTAACGCAATTACTTTTTATATGTGGAAGAAGCAAATTAAAAAGGTTGCCAAGTCACGAAATTTTGATTCCTTACAGCTATGCTGAAATTCAAATTTATTATTCGTTTCAACAAAATGTCTTAATACTTCTGTTGTCCATACTGCAGCTTGGTCAAGGTCATGTATTACCTTGTTACGTCGTGGTGTTTCTGCTGTGGTTGTTAATCATACTGCTTTCTGCATATATTGGGATCTGATACGTTACTTGAAAAATACCAACTATGCGTCAATGTTCGTAGCTCATGCCAGCCTCAAACTCATTTGAATAATTCTATTTTCTGCCGAGGCGTAAGCGATTTCGTTACCTACTAACGCCCCAAAGCTTGGTGAATACCCAAGAAGGGAGATTTTTTACGTTGATTGGTTCTATTTTTGGCCAGAGTTCCCCTTATGGTGGTGATTTTGGAAAGTAGCCTCGGACATGTTCATTTTTGTTGCCCCGTATGCCGTCGCTGAGTCACACGAAAAACGTGAAATTGAAGCTCTGTTTCGTCTCCAGATTGTATTTTCCTGACGACCAGAAGACGACAGCCATACCCAACATGCAGTCCCTCCCAGACGTTGCTATTGGCGCCATGGTCGCCGCTAACGCAGAGCGCTCAGCAACCGAGCAAGTGTTGTCTGCCGACGGTGGCATAGGGACCCTCACTAGCACTGTGTCGCCTCCGGGCACGTTAGCGCAGCGCAACAACACTGACGACAGCGGTACAGGGTCGCTGGGCCCAACCCCGGAAAACACTTCGAAACGTGTTCCGCCCGTGCAGTTCCCTGCGTCACCGCCTCGCAATAAGCCCAACAAGCCTGCGAGGCGAAAGGTCAGCATGCAAACAGCCGGTAATAGATCGGAACTGTCCGTGGAAGACATTGGTTCGACACAGCGAAGGTCGCTGTATGATAATGTTACCGTCTCTTCGAGTGCCAGCAATGACGCGATTCCACCCAACGGCGTCGCCCCGCAGCATGACCGCAGATGGTGCTGGAGCAACGAAAGCGAACCCAGTGATGCTTCCGGTTCCGTGTCTGGTTCAACAACGCAAGAATCGTACTACGTCAACAATCGCAGCACTCCTGCTGTCTCCTGTGCATCGCCACGGTCATCCACAAACGCCGTGGCAGGAAGTGTTGGTACGCGGGAATCCTACCACTCGAATGCGGCTATTTCCATGCAGCTGTCCCGAAGTAACGGCAAGCGTCGTGACTCGCACAAGGGATCGCAAGAAAATGGGTGCAATTCAGACAATGAGTCAAATACAGAGTCAGTTGTGGCCGATGATCGCGCTTTTTCAACTTTGTCCAGTCATCGCGACAGCGTTGACTACGACCAGCGTGGACATCGCGACGGTCATCGTTCGTCGATGACTTCACTGCAGCTCGATCAAAGGAAGTCTGCCCTTGATGTGATGTCAGCGGGTAACCGCTTGTCTACCGGAAGTGATGTCTCGTCAACGTCATCGTTGCAGGGTGCACCTCCAGTTCCGTCGCGGCCTCATCGGAAGATCAAGAGAGCCGGAGGTGGGCCGGTAAGTGAGGAGGTTGGGGATCAAACCAGAACATACAATGTATCGGTTATGTGCGTTTCGCTGACAGCAGTTGTGTTGCACAAATGATGCGTTCGTAATGTCCCTGTAAAGGTTAAGGGTAAGTCATTCTCCACACAAAAACTCGGAAAGACAAAGTTTATATAGCCATGGTGATGGTTTCTTCCCGCCGCTATTGCAGTCAAACAATTTTAGGCCTTTTCCGCGTTCATTTGGAAGAACCAAATGTTGTCGCTATTTTGGTGCAGTTCTCAGAAAACTTATATCCCAGTCAGTATCTCCGGACTCCGTGTTCTGATATTATAAAAGACGGCCTAAGAAAGCACTGCTGTAGATAGTGGCGGCGGCACTCAATTGCATTATTTTCTCGCGAAAAATGCGCAAAATCCATGTTTACTTCTCGATTTTAATTGCTTGTTTCCCGCAAAATGTGTAATACTCTGAAAATTTAGGAATTTCTCACATTTCCACAAACTGCAAATGCCACGTTTAATTCTCAGTTGATGAACGTATCACGCATGATATTCCGCCAATGTACGGAAAGAAATACAAAAACTCGAACATTCTTCAATCCTGTACGATTCGTTATGTTTCGCAGGCCGCAAGCAGTCCGAGAAACTCGCGCGCCGAGACTGACGTCACTTCCATCAGCGCTGGACGCGAAGCGAACTCGGATCGATCGTCGCAGGTCGTGGGATCAGCGGCAAACAGTGTGTTTAGTTCCGGCCAGCACTCGCTCACTTACAAAGAATTGGAAGAGCAAGTCAAGTTTCTTCAGGTATGAAGCGCGCCACGTGCGTGGGATGCGGATCAACTCCTCTTCGATGCATCTGAGTGACTCGGTGCTTGATTTTGAATTTGTTGATACCTGTAGTGGTTAAGACCGGGCCATACCGCGGAAGAAGCGATCGGGAGCCTGTTCGGAACAATTCCTTTGCAAGCACTGACTCCGGCTTGCGTTGCTGCTCGACTGGGGCGGATTAAGGTTGTATGAGGCCCCTGACTGATACTTAGATAGGGACCCTTTCTTTATATACCAACTTGAGGATTGGGGGCACCTGGCTGTAGCCCAGTCAGCTCTCCCCTTAATCCGCTACTGCTGCTCAATTTAGCCGTTGTTTGAATGACAAAAGATTTCTCGCGTTGCTATCGATATTCCTAGTGGTGTTGAAAACCACAAATTGCGTGACAGCATCGTGAGTTTTGTTACGTCAGGAACGCCGAGTAAACCTTTCACGAAGTTTTTAAGACGGGTAAGTTGCACAGTCAAGGATCGCACGCGAGTTCAATTCATTTTTACGACATGTTGAAAACGGAACTTTGTTTGAACTAAACATCTGTTCAACTATTTCATCGGTCGTTGTTAACAAACGCTGCAACGAGCATCGTCACGTGACTTACACCGTTACTTTCGTTTGCGTTGTCATACATACAACGACGCAGCCGGCCAGCGCAGAGGGGAAGTTATGTGCGTTACGGGTGAATAAAGATGTGGTTCGATGGCGTTTTTCCTCCAATGTCGAAAGTGAAGGAAACGAAGTAGTGTCCAAACTAGAAAAAACATACCGCGATAACGAGGGTGATTTCCAATTGGGCATGAAATACGACCTTATAAAAGTTAACCACAGCCTTGAATTGGATAATTTTTTACGAGACCGTCGATGAACAGCGCTGTTGTCCGATGCTGAATAGTGCGTCATTACCGATGGCTGGCGGCTTCTTCAGCGAAAACGCGGTGTCGAGACTTGTTGCGTGAGGATGAAAATGGCCGAACATACGCACAAAAAGCTCAAGCTGGTAGACACAGAGGAAAACTTGGAACTGCAGGGCTAGCTACAAGACCGAATCAACGGTTCGGATAGACAAATGTTCTGTTTTAACGGGAGTTGTTTAGTGTTACTGAAGCGTGGTCATCGACATAAGGGGTTTGTCCGTAAGTTCAGTTCCTGTGAAGTGAAAAAACTTGGCAAATTGTTGCTAAAGGCGTCCACAATAACAAAAAGGCTAGACGAAACAATTCCGTTTGTGTGCTTTTGGCAAACCAGACGTTTTAAAGTATTAGCGCTTGACTGGACGCGTTGCACCGTGACTTCGTCCTTTTGGTAAAAAATTACTCTTGTTTATTGGTGGTTTTATAGTCTATTGACAAAACTGTTGCCTTGTTCCAGGAAGAGCTGCGCAAACAAAGGGTGGAACACGAGAAGCGTTCGCGCATGCTAGAAGAGCATTACATCATGAAGATGAAGAACTCTTCAGCGGGTTATTCGCCGTTCTCCGCCGGCGCCAGCTTTTCTGCTTATCCCGCGCCTTACTCGCCAACCTCGCTTGTAGGTTCCGAAGACTTTGCAAAGTCGCCCTTCGCTCGCAGTGAAGGTAGGGATTTTGTGACTCTTTGCAGAGCGTCGCACCTAGCTCTGCAAAAGCTGTTCGCTGTCGGAAAAACAAGTTACCGGCCATTAACTTTCGAACACGCTGCTGTACTTCGCCAGGCTCGTTAACTTTTACAGTTGACTTATTTGGAACTGAACGTAGCGCTTGAATCCCATGCGCTTGACTTTTCCCGGCTGAGCAATCGCCAGTTCACATTCTGCAACATTTGCCTCTTTAACCCGATTGCCCTTGACACTTCTAACAGTTCTTCGGTTCAGGTTCTGTCACCGATTCCAACGATCCGGCTCTTTCCAGACGTAGTGGCAGCATCGATTCGACGGCTGAACTCAGGTAAGTGATCTGCATCAAATATCTCCGACAATTCGGTGTTTTGTAGTTGACTTTATACGTCCTGCATTTGAGGTTGAAGTCTCATAGAGAATGCTAATTGTCGTTCAGAATTTAAACTAATTTCGAGTTTTTTCGAACGTGTCAGAAACGCAAAACAGGAATGTAATTCATTAGCAAGTGCGCAAAGGTGTGCTTCGAACAACGAGCTCTAGAACATGCACTCCGAACTCCCACGTCCTGTTTTAGAACCAGCACAACAGTGCAGGGCCTTATTGGTGTTAGGCTCATGCCCTCTGCCATAGAAATCTTTCCACTGCGTCGGAAATGTCTTGTGCTGTTGAAGGTAGGGTATTTCCTGCTTAACCAACCTGTGATCCATATAAATCGTTGCATCATCATGGTTCAGACGACTCGCAGGAGTAGCAGCAGCTAAAGTTAGAAACGATTCCGCGTCGGTTGCATATTATTATGTTAAAGAGGCTAATAAAGTAGCATTCAGGTATGCGGAGGAGGTGAAGAAGCACGCCATGACCAAGATCCGCTTGCGCAACGCTGAACGGGGCTTACAGCAAGCCGAAGAACGCAACCGACAGCTCCAGAAAGAAATGGAGGATTTTTTCCAAACGTTTGGATGGTACGTATGAAATGCATCGCATGTCATTTTCCACTGCGGTGGTCACTGGAAACTTGAAAACCTGGTCCACTCGGTGTATATTTATCCCCCCAGGCTGCTCAAAAAAGAACGTTTGCTGCTTTCACAGTTAAAGCAGATTCACAAGCATAGGCGTAGCCAGGAGGCCATGCCCCCCAATTTTTGACGTACTTAGTCATTTTGTGCTTTGAGAAGCGGCGTCCCAAACAAAAATGCTGTTGCTCGCTTAAAGTCAAACATTTTTCCCAAAAAAAATTTTTTTGTCCCCTCAGAATTTTGGGCTGGCAACGCCACTGTTCAAATGCAGTTTTTCTGCTGCGATGCCAAAAACACATCGTTGTCGAAATCTTTTCGTGTTAATCCACTGTGGTTGATAGTTTTGTTTCAATTGTTGATGTTTGTCGCAGCCTCATGGATAGAAGCCCTGGAACGTCATAATGGAAAGGTGACGTGTTCTCGTCCACGGCTCGAACTCGGGCGTCGAGGAATCGCGAGCCTCTGTCACTTACTGCCGCGTGAACAACCGTCCCAACCACGTGCTATTGAATTATGTGCAATCGCCTTCTTGTTTACCTTTGCATACCGGGCTCCCACGTTCCTGAGCTTCCGTGTTGTTCAGCTGGTGGTCTGTCACTGGATTTTTGTTTTGTCTCCCACCCATGCTTTTCTCAGATCGACATCGTGCCTCTTGAGACAACAGCAACTTCCGCGGCAACGCCAGTCCGTGTTGTGCAGCGACCTTTCCTTTTAGTGCAGCGACCTTTCCTAGCTTTTCAACAAATCTGAAAGTGAAGCGACCTTTCCTAGCTTTTCAACAAATCTGACACCGACGGGAAATTTTTCCCAAACTTTTTCCTTGATTGCAATTCATGACATAGTTGTTGTTTGTGGTGCGAGCTCCCTTATCCAACCCATTCCTGCAATCAACCTTACCTGCTACAACTTCATGTTCGCGTGCCAACGCTTTGCGTTTTCAAGATTGAAACGCAACATCATTGAATATGGCCAGCCAGCACCCTTGTTTCAGTTTTGAAAAAGGTGGCTGCCATCTACGCTAAAATATGAAGTTTACTTTCAAATTGCACTTAATTTTATTACTTTTGCTGTAGAATTAAAAAAATCGCTAATTTGATCGCTGCCCTTTCTACCCTTTGCGTTTTACCCAGGATAAGGTCTTCTACCAAACAAACCTTTTTGAGTTGTTCAGAAATATCATAGCTTGGTGCCTCTTGTGAAAAAAATAGGCGCGATCCAAACAGATTCAACAAAATCGTTGAAGAATGGCGGGAGATCGAAAACAAACCGCAAGTGGGTTTCTTCAACGCGCGCAGTGTCCTGCTTCTCGTGCGAAAACGAGATCGACGCTGAATAACTGGCGACAGATCTACCACTCGGACGTTCAAAGCAAGCTCGACGGAAGCTAAACCTGCTCTAAGCGGAAAACCTCGCTCGTGCCTGGCAATACGAAACGTGGCTCGTGTTTTTTTCTCGTATATTTGCACGGTAACGTTAAATCATATTTTTCGTTTCGTCGCAGTCATGCGTCTTTTCCACCCACAACAGCGCGCGCGCTTTTCCGACCATGACGCCACTGCGCTCGCAAGCTGAAGCGTGATGGCCGGTCTGAGCCGACGTTCAGCGACATTCCTTTCCATGTATGCTACACACGAAAATCATTAACATGTTATTTCCGTTTCGTTTAGTAGCCACAAGCGTTGCTTAGGCGTTTTTGTTCAGTAGCTATACAATCGTTGCTTTGCCCGTAATTTTGTTGACGCCTTTAACAGCCCCTCAGTGTGCATGGCAGATGAAAACAACTGTGATTTGCCGGCTTCGCGCGCGGACCTGTCATTCATATTCGAACGCGGCCAGGACGTTTTTCATACTGTGAACATGGCCAACCGTCGTCTTGAGCAGACCATAAACAAGACGCCATACCACTGCGACTTTATAAAAGTTTTGCTGTGACAGTGTTTCGCTTCTGTTTTTCTTGATTTTTCATCTCTTTACTATTCATTTCAATAAACGTTTCCGCACCAGATTCCGTGATACGGTTTGTGAATTCTATGTGCTAGGCGCGGGGACCTAGTTTAGGGGGGGGTATGTCCCCCCCAACATTTTGCGATAAAAAGTAATATAGTTGTGCAAATTTTATGTTACTTTGCTGTTGGAAACGTTTCCCCAGCATAAAACCAGGGAATAAATGAGAAAAATGAACATTATCACTGGATTATCTGTAGACACAGTA